>Ga0306925_10004112_pt1 | contig 13045 bp, 14 predicted proteins | sample flu12Cox44000176_FD_203755 | JGI IMG/M metagenome (GOLD analysis project Ga0306925, IMG submission 203755) | Lab enrichment of tropical soil microbial communities from Luquillo Experimental Forest, Puerto Rico - flux8day.12C.oxic.44.000.176 (v2)... | ecosystem: Environmental > Terrestrial >...
TGTATATCCCTCCACCGTGTGTCGAAGAGTCGCCGTTTGAATAAAAATTGCTTCTGGTTACGGCCAGCGTTGCTTGGTCGGCATTGTAGATGCCGGCTCCCAAAAAGGCATGATTGTTCGCGAATGTACTACTCGTCACAATCAGTGTTCCATGGTTGGCGATAGCGCCGCCCGTAATTTCGGAATTGTGGTCGAACGTGCAGCCAGTCACTGTCAGCGTCCCATAGTTGGTGATAGTGCCGATCCCAGAGTTGTTGTAGATGGCGCCGTTGAATCCGTGTATCGTGACGTTTTCCAACTCGAGGCTGACTCCGGCGGAGACGAAGAAATCCGGCTCACTTAAGGGAGTGGGAGGGAAGACCGCGGAGAGGATTACATTCTGACCGGCACCGTCGACTGTGGTGTTCGAGGAGAACGTGATTGTAGCGGTCAGCGTGATCGTGCCGCTGCACGTAAAGGTAACCGTCCCGCCGCCGCTGATTGCGCTGAGCAGACTGGTTTCGTCGCAACTGCTGACCACACCCGCTGCTCGCACTATCGGTGTGCAAGCCATTGCTATGACAAACAACAGCGCGATAAACAAGATCCTGAATAGCCCGTTCCGAACCAGCCCATTGATTTTGGTGCTTGCCCCTTTGTTCTTCATGGTGATTGACCTCCTCTCGCCTCATCCCTGGACTTCCGTCCGCGCGTTAAATGGGGCGTCAAATCACGCGGCTGCAATTTGGGAGTACCCAGGTGGGTCCAAACCGGCAAGCCAAAGAACCTGCCCCGCCCAACGACCCCGTCACAATCTGCTCATATCTCAACTCTGCGATCCCGCATGCAGGCGAAGAAGCGATCAGCTCCACCGTCGCTGTGCCGGGCCTCCAATTCGCTCCTTGTTCACGATTTCCTTAATCGCTGGCGTCAAAGCCTCGCGTCCTTAAGCTGTTAGCGGTCGTCGCTGGCAAAGCAGACTTGACCGGAGTAGCGGATGGCGGTGCCGAGTTGCAGGTCAGCTTCACCGATGTTGGTCAGGTCGCCGGTCGCGTGGGCGTAACGGCCGGTTCCACCGATGATATGGGTGGGATAGCTAACGAAGGCGAAACGCGTCTGGGAGAGTGGAACTGTCGTTGCGACGGCGGGATCGAAGTAGATGTTATCGCCGGATTCGGTGACCCAGTGATGTTGGACGTGGAATACCACCGTTCCATTCGGGCCTGGCTGTGGGGGCTCGGTCAAGGTCGCTGCTACCGCACCGCGCAGATCACCCGTTGCTGGGCCCAACGTAGTGTTGGAATCGACAGCGCCGAAGTTGGTGATGACGCTGCCACCAACGGCCCTGCAGTCGTTATCGGGAACCGGATGTGCCTGGGCTTTCACGGGTGGACCGCTGCCGCTGTTAGCAAGAAAAGCAGAGAGCAAAATTGCGAGAGTGGCGAACATCGCGATGCGAGCGATTCTTGAAATCATGACGATCTCCTCTTCGGTCTAAGATTGCCGACAATTTAGGTTGCCTCGACGATTTGGCGGAACATATGGTCCCACTGGAGGCTGATGGCCGAGGAACCCTCATCTAACTCATGCGAAAAATCGCGGACATTTACCTCACAGAAAGCGAAATATCCGGCTAGCGGATCAGGGTATCCGGACACACGGCCGCCTAGTCCGGGTCCGCAAAGCAAACTTGGCCGCTGTAGCGGAATGCGGTCCCGGCTTGCAGGTCGGCTTCGCCGATATTCGTGAGGTCGCCGGTGGCTCCGGCAAATTTGCCGGTGCCGCCGTCGATGTGCGCCGGGTAGTTGATGATGGCGAATCGACTTTGCGAAAGGGGAAGAGCGGTAGCGACAGCTTTATCGAAGTAGATATTGTCTCCGGATTCCGTGACCCAGTGATGCTGGACGTTGAATAGCACGGTACCGCCGGGTCCAGGCTGTGGCGGAGTTAATAAGGTTGCGGCCACGGCACCACGCAAGTCCCCGGTGGCAGGACCGAGAGTGGTGTTGGCATCAACGCCGCCAAAATTGGTGATGATGCTCCCCCCGACGTGAATGCAGTTGCCGCCCGAGACGTGTTCTGGCCGAGCCTTAGCTGCGGGATGTCCGCTGCTACCGACAAATGCAGAAAGCAGAACCGCGAGAGATGCGAACGACACTATCCGAGCGATTCTTCCCAATGTCATTTTTGAGCTCCTTTTCTGTAGAACGGTCCGGCGAAGGGTCACTCACGGCGCTTGAAGAGCCGCTGCGGCGCACAGTGGCCTGAATGTCGAATTAGTTCAAGAACCTTGTCGGTGGTTTGTTGGTTCCACGGGAACTGGTTGAATCCGCTGGATTAAATGGTGCGGGTTCTTCCTGGCGCCAACCGTTGACTTATGTAACTTGTGATAAACTCGATCTCCAAAATCCCTTCGACGGAGTCGGTCATTGCCACCAGCCCCACCCCGCCGCGCGTAGTTCGGTTCGGCGTCTTCGAGGTAGACCTGACGGCGGGAGAAGTGCGTAAGGCCGGGTTACGCCAAAAACTCGTAGGTCAGCCCTTCCAACTCCTGCAAGCACTACTTGAACGCCCCGGTGAAGTCGTGACCCGCGATGAGTTGCGACAGCGCATTTGGCCGGGAAACGCGATCGTTGATTACGAACTGGCGTTGAAGAAGGCTGTAAATCGTGTACGCGAAGTGCTCGGGGACTCCGCGGAAAGCCCTCGTTTCATCGAAACCATCCCTCGACGTGGCTACCGCTTTATCGGCGTCATCCCATCCCCCTCAGCTCTGTCGGAACCCGTCGAGTCGCGTTTCCTGAGTGCCGACGGTGCCGTTGAAACGGCGGAGCCTGTCGCTACGCCTCCCTCCAGGAGAAACATTCCGTGGAAACTGGCAGGCGGTTTAGCGTTAGTCGGCGTCGCGACGCTTTTATTGTGGTCTAACGTCGACAAACTTCGCAGCCGCATCTTTGCCAGATCCGGCTCACTTGAGATTCACTCGGTTGCTGTGCTTCCACTGGAAAACCTCTCCAAGGACCCACAGCAAGAGTACTTCAGCGATGGTATGACCGACGAATTGATCACCCAGGTAGCCAAGTTCGGAAACCTCCGCGTGATTTCCCACACTTCCGTCGGGCGGTACAAGCAATCGAACCTGCCGTTGCGAGAAATCGCACGCGAGCTCGGAGTAGATGCAATTGTGGAAGGCAAAGTAATGCGTTCTGGCGATCGCGTTCGAATTACGGCGCAGCTGATTGACGCTCGCTCGGACACACACCTTTGGGCCGACACTTACGAGCGTGACGTGTGGGATATACTGGCTCTACAGGACGAAGTGGCGCAGCGAATCGCTACTCAAGTCGGGATCAGCCTTTCGGCAGGTGAGCCGGCACGGATGGCGAGCACGCGGATCGTGAATTCCGCAGCGTACGAAGCATATCTGAAGGGTAACTTCTATTGGAACCGGTCGAACTGTGAAGGATCCAAAAAGGCGCTGAAATTCTTTCAGCAGGCGGCAGCTAACGACCCAGATTTTGCTCTCGCATACCTGGGATTGGCCGAAGCGTACTTTACCCTCGGTGATTGGGGCTGTTGGCCGCACCAGGAGGCGTTTGCAAAATCCAAACCAGCAGCAGTGAGGGCAATCGAGCTCGATCCCAATCTCGGCGCGGCTCACACGTGGCTTGGCTTGCTCGCTTTTTTCTACGAATGGGAGTGGCAGAATGCCGAGAGAGAATTTAAGCGGGCAATTCAGTTGGATCCGAACTATTCGGTTGCGCATCTCTCCTACGCGGTATTCCTAGTGACAATGGGCAAGCCGGAGCAAGGCTTTGCCGAAATGAAGAGAGCACACGAACTTGACCCCACTTCTGAGCTGACAAATATGGTCAGCGTCCATGTGTTCTACCTGGCCCGTCAATACGATCAAGCCATTGAACAAGCCAAGATAGCTCTCGAGCTCAATCCCGGCTCGTGGGGTGCATACATCTGGCTTGGTAAATCGTATGAAAGAAAAGGCATGTACGAGCAAGCCAGCGCCGCATATCTGAGATCCAAGGCTCTTGAGGGTCTTGGACCAGAGGAGTTGGCTGCTTTCCGAAGTGCATACCGGAAGTCCGGAATTCGAGGGCACTGGCAGCAGGAACTCGCGACGGCGACTCAGAACCAATTGGAGTGCGGGATGGCGGTCATCTATGCGCACATAGGCGACAAAGATCGCTTGCTGGAGTATCTCAAGCGAGATTTTGAGCACCATTGCACAGACTTGCGTATGTTAAATGTTGATGCTGTTTATGATAGCTTTCGCGAAGATCCCAGATTTCAAGACATTCTCCACCGCATGAAGTTTCCCGACTAACAACTGTCTCGGTCCGACACATTGGTTTCGCCAAGGGAGCCAGCACGCCGATTTGATGGCTGTAGTGCGCAAAAACCTCTATGGACTGTTGCGAAATTCGTTCCGGCCAGCACAGGAGATCCGCACCATGCGGACCTATTGGCGTCAGCGGAATGATCTGGTACAGAGTGCGGGCCGGCATATTCTGCGGATGCAGAAGGCGCTGACGCAGATGAATATTCAGCTGGCCAACGTGCTGAGCGATGTGATCGGAATGACAGGACAAGCAATCATCAAGGCCATTCTGAACGGGGAACGCGATCCGGTAAGCTGGATGAGTTTCGGGATCCCCGGGTGAAGGCGAGTAAGGAGCAGATCGCGCAGAGTCTCGAAGGCAACTGGCAACCAGATTTGCTGTTTGTGCTGAAGCAGGAGCAGGCTGGTTACGAGTTCTGCCAGAAGCAGATTGCGGAGTGCGATCACCAGCTCGAGCAGTATCTCCAGCAGCGAGGGGATCGCAGCCAGGGTGCCGCTCTGCCGGAAGAGAAGCGAAAGGAGCGACTCAGGAAGAAGAAGAAAGGGAATGCACCGCAGTTCGACTTGCGCGAAGCATTGTTTCGCATGACTGGTACAGACCTAACCCAGATCGACAGCATAGATGTCGTGACCGCGACAACCATCATTAGCGAAGCGGGCTGGGATATGAGCAAGTGGAAAACGGAGGACCATTTTGTTTCCTGGCTACGGCTGTGCCCGGACAATCGCATTAGCGGGAACAAGGTCATTGGGAAAGGACGGCTGCCCACCAACAATCCGGTCAGCATCGCCTTGAAGATGGCGGCCAGCACCTTACGGCTGAGCAAAACCTATCTCGGAGCGCAATTCCGTCGATTGCGAACCAAGCTAGGGGCTCCCATCGCCATCAAGGCCATGGCGGCCAAGCTGGCGCGCTTGGTTTACCGCATGCTGCGCTACGGGATGAAATACGTGGACCAAGGGGCGGCGCTGTTCCCTGTGATCGTGGTGTTGTTGATCGTCAGATTCGCGCCCGCGTAGATCGCGCCGCCCCACTTTGCCCCGCTATTCCCACTCAGCGTGCTGTTTATGATCGTAGCCGTGCCAGAACTGATGCCTGCACCAAGGGCACTACCCCCCGATACCGTGTTGCCGGTGAGAGTGCTGTTGTTGACCGTCATCGTGCCCCCATACCCATTACTGATGCCGGCCGGCTGTGGCACCGGCGAACACGCCCTGTTCTTTGCCGCACGGGGCCATGCTGTCACCGGCTTCGACTTCCTGGAGGAACCCATTGCTGCGGCGCGGAGCAAGGCCGTCGAGCGCAGCCTCATCGTTAAGTTCATGGTCAGAGATGCCCTAAAGCTCCATGAGTGGACCGAACGCTTCGATAACGTGATTGACTCCGGCCTGTTTCACGTTTTTTCCGACACCGACCGCATTCGCTACGTGCGCGGGCTCGAGAACGTCCTCAATCCTGGCGCGCGTCTGTTCCTGCTTTGTTTTAGCGACGCCACTCCGGGAATGGAAGGACCGCGACGCGTCTCGCAGTCCGAGTTGCGTCATGCCTTTGCCGATGGCTGGGAAATCGAATCCCTCGAACCCGTGCGCCTCGAAATCCGTCCTGAGTATAGACAACAGGGAGCCTTCTTCGGCGAAGACCCACGCTGCTGGTTTCTCGTCGCCCGCCGCCTGGCTTAAGCCCGCATCCTCCGGCGCCTATCTTTCTCCTTCATTCGTACCTCCCGTCTTAGAAGATTCTGGAACGCATTTCGGGTTTGGAGTCGTGTCTCCGGATGGTGTCGGGGACCTTCTGAGTACCCCCTTCCGCTTATCCGCCTTTTTGGGAGTCGCGCTGAAGTTTGCCGTCGACCAGAGTCACCGGGAATCGCTCGCCTGACGGGGTGACTTCCACAGTTCTCTTGAGGATGGGGTCATACTCGTACCGCGTGCCATCCGGGAGCCCCTTCTTCGGCCCTTCCTGCAAGCCGGCGAGGGCCTCCAAAGTTTTCATCACTTTCTTGCTTGACGGACCATTTGTAGCGTGAACTGGGCTGGACGGTGAGGCTGTACAGGAGAGTTTGGCTTCCCAATTTTCTATAAAGTCGGCCGATTTAAGTGGCCGGTTGCTCTCGATGAAGTAATTCAAAGGGCGCTCCAAGGCGACAGATCCGCCGCTATGCGTGGCGGCCAGCGACTGCCCGTTCACGCTCTCCTATCCACGACTCTTGCCCAGCAGCTCGTGTTTCTTTCGCCACTTCGATCTCTCCGGGCTCTCACGCGCCAATGTTGGTACCGAAACAGCGGAGCCTATCTAGTTGATTTCGCTGCCCCGATAGCCCGATACCCAGCCAAACCCGTCGCCCACGGGGCTGGTCAAACGCGTCGCTTGCAAGCTAAGGAGGGCGATTACTTCTTTGCAAGACGGCATAGCCAAATTCGTTGCTTGTGTGGCTAGCCAAAATCGTCGCGTGCTCGTCCCGCGGCTTGGCCAAACTCGTCGCTTTCGTTCGCTTAGGACGTGCGGGCGCTCCCAGGCTTGATGGTGGCGACCCCTCACACGCAGAGCGGCAGCAGGAGCGGTCCCTCAATGAAAAGATCTTTGAGCCTTGGGCCAACCATTCAGTCCAAACCGGATTTTTGCCCCACTTGCGACGGGCGCCGGATCATCAAGCGTGGCCTGCGCAAGAACTGTTTCCGGCGTTTGCAGATCTATTCGTGCAAAGACTGCTGAAGATAACGAAAAATCATTGCAGAACGGCGGGAAGCCGTCGGAAGACCTTCGACAGCATGGATCCTCGGTAAAGCGCCGGCAAACCTTGGGTTGCTCGGAAGGTTGTCGATGCGTTATACGACATTCGGATAGCAGCATTTTAGATTACTTTCCGGGAGTCACGTGCGTCAGGCCAATCCGTCCGTAGTTGGTTCGGGTTCCGACGCTTCAATCGAAGGAACAATTCGGGAACAATAAGAATTCCCTTCTATGGTTTTGCAGGACTTTGTGTTCCTTGGCGTTCCTACTAAGTGCCTGCAATTCCAAATCAAGGCGCTCTGTCACGGTGGAGGCCGCGAGTTCGAGTCCCGTGGTCGCCGCCACATTTCCAACGCACTTAGCAGGGCGGGGACCTCGAGCGGCTGGTCAGACCCGTCGCGATCGGCGCTGCTCACGAGCAGCTAGAGACCGAAGTGCCACTCGCTGCTCCGTGCTGGCGATGCGCCGCGCGGTAGCCAGATGCTTCGGGCGGTCATAGTCTGCGAAATCCGCGATCGCACGATCGACCTCGCGAGCGAAATACTCGCCTGGCGTACCGTCAGCGAGGCACCGGAAGTACGCCGGCAAGGTAGCCCGCCAGTCAACACCCACTTGCCATGAGCCGCCCTCATCGGCGAAGAACACCACGCTGTCGGGATCTCTGTCGAGACGCCTGAGCAGCGCGAAAAGCAGCCCGAAGGCCTCACGAACAGGGGACATTGGACCCTTCGCTGACGCGTGGATGCATTTTTCGATGAGACGCTCAAATTCTGCCATAAAGGCGTCGGTGCCTTTAGAGGTGTCCATGTAGTTCTTCGAGTTCACGTCGACGCTGTCATAGTAGTCCCCACGCAAGCAGGCGTCGTGAAATGTCCGGACTTCGTCAAGGAGGGACGTGGCACCGCGCTTGCCCTCCGTAAGCAGATCGAGGCGGACCATACCAGCGACGAGCGCTCCGAGTCTCGCCGGCGGTACCAGTTCGATCGCCCGGTACGCGACGCTCAGAAGATTACCGCGGCTCATGCGACGAAGCTCGAGGCGCAGCTGCTCGATATCGACTCCCTGACCCATTACCATTGAGGTCATGCTCGATCGTCTTCTTCCCAGTTGAGTCCTTGCCGAACCGGGCCGATCAGGCCCCGCACGCCTTGATTGTCAGACGGATTGAGCCACAGCATACGATCGAACACACGTTCGGCGTCTTCGAACCGACCGAGACGCCAGCAGCATAGGCCGTACCCGTGCATGCAGCGGAGAAACGGCCGGTTGTCGATGTGACCCCACGGGAGAAGCCCTCCGAAGCTGTGGCCCAATGACAGTTCGCCAATCCGCACGCCCGCATCATAATGACGAATGGCTTCCGCCGGCCGGTCGAACACGAAATTGCCGAGGTGGGCATGAGCATCCAGGCACCTGATGTCGGCCTCGCAGAGTTCCATCAGTATCTTGTACGCGTCCCGCGCATCGCCGGCGTCTCTCAGATCATTCGACTCGGTGATCGGATCCGAGTCGAGATCGTCCGGATCCATACCGGGCAAGACCTGCTCCATTTCGAACTCCGGTCGAGGACCACGGGCGATGATCGGTTTCGCCGAGTCGTCGATGGTTTCGCCTGGCTCGCCCCAGTACTCTTCCCGTGGGTCCCAAATGCCGCGGTCCTCGAGTTTCAGAGGGACAAGCCGAAGGGCCGACACATCCAGTCGTGTCGATTCGATTTCCCCCGACAGATAGGGATGACCGGCGTAGCGCCAGCACTTGCGCGGCCGGACCCGGACGATCTCTCCAGGAACCACGTCCCAGAGCCGTGCCGCCCGAAGCGTAACGGCCCGATCGCTCCCCAGCAACCGACAGCGCGCTGCCACGTCCTTGACTGAGAGAACGAGCAACTCGATGGGGCTGTCAAGGTTGATATCGGTCGGGGCCACTTTGTGCTGGCGAAGTGGGCGACCGCGTGAAGGAGTGTCCGACGAACCAGCTTCAAGTCCCAGCCATCTACGGTATGCGGCAAGATAACGTCCACCAGAGGTGCGAGGCGATAGGATCACGTCCGCCGCCGCGATCTCGTACTCGGCACCATCGGCGCGACGGCACCGGGCGCTCAGTCCGCGGCGTACATTGCCGTCATAGCCAAGCCCGATAAGGGAGACTGGCTCACCAATGACAAAGGCGTCGCATGGGACGACGAGGTGATCGGCGAGCGCTTGAAGGAACCCGCACAGTTGCTCGTGTTGGCTGCGACCGGCTGCAGTTATCGTCTCAACCAGTTCGTCGAGCCTAGCGAACGTCTCAGGATCACGCGGTGGTCCCTGCATCGTTGGCGTCTCCGGATCATTTTCTTCCTGTGGTCTTTCTTGGCGGCTGTGTCCCCGTCCTTCCCTCTTCATCGGAAGGCCGACCGGGGAAGACTGACCGGTCAGGACTGCTTGTGCCTATGAACGCTTTTGCCAACGCAACGGATGTTGGCGCCCGTGGAGCGCCAGCACTACAATCGCGCCATCCGCGAGAACGCGAAAGTATAGCGCATGTGGGAAACGCCGCAACACGGCTCGCCGGGTTTCGCCATAAGCGCACGGAAAGGCGAGCGGGCTCGTCACGATGCGCTCAACTATCGCATCGACGGCACTCGCGAACTCCGCCCCGAGCCCCTCGCGTCGTTCTTCGTACCAGCGCCCAGTCTCAAGGACTTCATCCTCTGCTTCAGGTCGGAAAACAACACTTCGGGTCACTCCCTTGCCAACAACTTCCGGCGAACGTCGGACCAGGGGACGACGTCGTCGGGTCTCTTCTCGTGGTCGGCCCACCGACGATCCAGCTCAGCCCGTTGTTCAGGGCTCAACGCCAGTTCCCCCTCTCGCTCGTCGTCGGACAGACTCTCCCACAGCGCCATCGCCAGGTCGGCCCGATCGCCGGGCGGGAGCCGCAACAATTGCGCGAGTACGCTAGATTCCATGGCGTGATTCTCTCATGCAGCATACGCTGCGGCAAGCGCGTGCACGATGATGACGATGATGATGGTGCATGAACCTACCAAGGTCACTTTATGACGGGCCTCAGGTTTAAGCGCATGATTGACCGCCCAAATCGTCGGATCTCGGTCGCGAGCTGAAATAATGGTCTCTCGGCCAACTTCTTTTCCCGCCGAGGCCCAGCAGCGCCATCCGTGGAGGCGAAAAACGAAGAAGCCTTGATGGAAATTTGTAATATCAAAAAGGGACGCCGAGACGGTTGATATCAATAGACGCGATCATCGCAGTGGCACAGGAACGCGACCGGATGCTTGTGGTTTCGAATTCCTTTGGAGCAACTTTGGAGCAGGCCAAGGATGGCCGAGAGCTCGTAAGCGCAACCGAAGCAACGACTTGGATTGAATTTGCGTCTCGTTCGTAGCCAGACGCTCTATCCAGCTGAGCTAAGGGCGCTCCTTCAATCTTCAAATCTTATCACAGGCTCACAAAACACCACCAGCCGATTCACCATTCTCCGCTCTCGGTGCCGTTTCAGGCCGCCTCAGGCGCCACTGCGCCCGGATGCTCTCGCACAAAACTCTTCCCGTGTTCTTCCGCGCCAATCCACAGCAGCACAACTAACGAAAGGATCGTCACCACTTCAAATCCAGCCAGCGCCCACTGGTACCCGAATCGCTCCCGCAACGCGTACTCAACCGTGTTCGTCGGCGAAGCAAACAAAATTCCCAGTTGATACGCCAGTCCCGGCATCAACCCGCGCACCGAATGCGCCGCCAGTTCATTCAGGTGGACCGGAATCACACCCCACGCTCCTTGCACTCCCATCTGCATCAACACCGAAGCCGCCACGACCATCGCCACGCCGCTTCCAAACGACCAGAGCGGAATGATCAGCAAACACAGTCCCAACGCGGCGATCATCCCCTTGCGCCGCCCGATCCTCTGCGACAATGCTCCAAAAACGATCGCGCCCATTACGGCTCCAATGTTGTACACAATGGCGATGTCCGCCACGGTTGTGGCCTTCACATGGTGAACCTCTTTCAGAAAGTCTGGATACAAGTCCTGCGTCCCGTGCGACAGAAACATCATGAACGTCATCAGCACCACTAGGTAGCCGAAGCGCTTCGCGTTCAGTACCACCACTCGCAACAATTCCTTGAAGCTTCCGGCGCGATGCTGCGCCCAAGCCTCGGACTCCGGCACCTTCGCCCGGATATACAGCGCCAGCAAAGCGGGCAGTGCGCCCAGCCAAAACATCCACCTCCACCCGAGTGTGGGAAGTACCACGCGCGCCGCCAGCGCCGCGAGCAAATATCCGATCGAGTAACCGCTCTGTAAAATCCCGCTCAACACCCCGCGCCATCTCGGTGGCGCTGCCTCCATCGCCAGTGATGCGCCAACGCCCCATTCGCCACCCATACCGATGCCAAACAACGCGCGCAAAACCAGGAACACGATGTAATTCGGCGCAAATCCGCACGCCAACTCAACAATCGAAAAGTAGATGACGTTCGCCATCAGCGGAATCCGTCGCCCGAAGCGGTCCGACAGCAGCCCGAAAAAAAGCGCGCCCACCGGCCGCAGCGCCAGCGTCGCGGTGGTCGTCAGCACAATCGCTTTTTTGGGAACGTTGAACTCGTGTGCGAGTGTATCGTACAAAAAAACAATCACGAAAAAGTCGAACGCGTCCAGCGTCCAACCCAGAAACCCTGCCAGCAGCGCGTGATGCGTGCCCGTTTTTCGCGCGGGACCCTGCATTTATTCCGCCCGCCGCGCGCGGTACCTGTTCATAGGCCGCTACAATGCCACATTACCCGCCAAAAACACCAGTCCCGGTCCACCTGGGAACGTTTCCCTAGGCCTTCGTGCCTTCAAAATACGCTTCAATTTCTTCCAGCGTTTTGCCTTTGGTCTCTGGCAAGAACAATGCCGCGGTCAGAAAATAGATCACGGTGCAAGCCGCAAACGCGAAAAACATCGTCGCGTACCCGAACTTCCCCACAGTCGGCAGAAAAATCGCGGCAATCCCCGTTGAGAATCCCTGATTGATCAGTAGCGCGATGCTCATGCCGTTCGACCGGATCCGGGTGGGCATCAATTCAGAAAGAGCCAGCCAAACGCACACTCCGGGTCCCACCGCATAAAACGCAACAAACAAATACAGTGTCAAAGCCACCAGCCAGCCGTTTTGCGTGCCGGGCACGGGCGTAATGAGCGCATTTTCGATCCTCAGCGGAGCGGTCCTTGCAGCGTCGAGGTTCCCGAACGGATTCGAAAAGAACGCCACCACCTTGTTCGCCGGCACGCTACTTTCCCGTGTCATCTCGATCGGCTTCGCCCCCACATCGTCGGACCGCGCCACCTTCGTCGCCGCCCGGTAATCCCCATAGGAGTAGATGATGCTGAGCGAAGTAGGCCGGCCCGCTATCGCCCGTCCCGCCTCGCCGTTCGCCGCCAGAAGCCCATCCGCGGTTTGTGCGTCATAGCGCAGCGAAAGCATCTGGTCCGGGCTCACCAACGCCTGCACGGAATCACGCGAGTCCACTCGCAGCCTCTCTGTCCGGCGAAACAAAATCCCCGTGCAAATCAGCGAAACGATGATTCCCGCGCTGCCTAACGACAGCAAAAACTTTCTTCCCTTTCGGTCCACCAGCACCACGCCTCCGACGGTCATCAGAAAATTCATCATCGTGAAAATGACGTAGCCCCAATGTGCCTGCACGTCCGAGAGCCCGCTCTGCAGCAGAATATTCGTGTTGTATCCAATGATGGAATTGATGCCTGTCGTCTGATTACACGCCAGAATCACGCAGGCCAGTACGAACGGAATCACGTACTTCCGCCGCAGCAGCGACTCCCGGACTCTTTCCCCGGTCGGCGTCTTCGCCTTGTCCGTCGCACTGGTCTCCTGCATCTCGTGCAATTCGAAATTTGCCTGCTCTTCGTTCCTCGACCGCAACAAAGCCGCGAGTGCCGCCTCTTTCTTTCCTCGCCGGAACAGCCACCGCG
>Ga0306925_10004113_pt1 | contig 13045 bp, 12 predicted proteins | sample flu12Cox44000176_FD_203755 | JGI IMG/M metagenome (GOLD analysis project Ga0306925, IMG submission 203755) | Lab enrichment of tropical soil microbial communities from Luquillo Experimental Forest, Puerto Rico - flux8day.12C.oxic.44.000.176 (v2)... | ecosystem: Environmental > Terrestrial >...
CCCCGGCCCACACATGTCTGGCCTATGTTCCCCCCAAGCCAGCGGCCGTGACAAGGCCGTTCTTATGCCTCAGACTGGTGACACCGTCACAGCAGGGGACCGCGGGGCATGAGGTGATCGACTGTGGCTGGGCGGCGCCGCCTGGGGGTCTTCGGGGCGCTGGCGGGCAACCGGGGGCTGCGGCGGGTCGTGGGGGCGTACGCGCTGTTCGTCCTCACCGAGTACGCGGTGTGGATTGCCATGCTGGTCTACGCCTACGGCCGTGGTGGGGCCCCGATCGCGGGTGTGGTGGCGCTGGCCCAGCTGGTGCCCGCGGCGCTGCTGGCGCCGGTGTTCGCCGCGCTGGCGGACCGGCGTTCCCCGGTGGTTCTGCTGGCCGGCGGCTATCTGGTGCAGGCGGCTGCGATGGCCGCGACCGCGGTGGCCATCGCCGTGGGCGTGCCGTTGGCGGCGTACGCGGCTGCCGTCGTTGCGTCCACGGCCGTTACCGCGACCCGCCCGGCGCAGTCGACGCTGATTCCGTCGCTGGCCGTGACCCCGGACCAGTTGACCGCGGCTAACGTGGTGGTCAGCTGGGCGGAGGCCGCTGGGATCGCGGTCGCGGGCTCGCTGACCGGGGTACTCATCTGGGCCGGCGGTGTGGCTACCGTGTTCGCGGTGTGCGCGGCCCTTGCCGCCGCCGCCGCGCTCCTGGTGGTCAGGCTCCGGGTCCCTGCGCTGGCGGCGCCGCTGGAGCAGGCAGCCGCGGTGGCGGCAGGCCTGAGCGCGAGCGTGCGCCTTGCGGCCGGGCAGCCGCGGTTGCGGCTGATGCTGGCCTTGCTGACCGCTGAAGCGGCCGTGGTGGGGGCGCTGGACCTGCTGTTCGTCATCCTCGCCGTGACGGTTTTGGGCCGCTCACAGGCGTGGGCCGGCTACCTGAACTCCGTCTACGGGGTGGGTGCGATCCTGGCCGCCGCGGTCAGCGTGCTGCTGGTAGGCAAGCGCCTGGGTGCGCCGATCCTGGCCTCGGCGCTGCTGCTCAGCGGCGCGCTCGCCGCCCTCGCGGCCGGTCTGGGCCTGGCGGGAACCGTGGCGCTGCTGACGGTCGCCGGGGCGAGCCGTGCGCTGCTGGACGTCGCCAGCCGGTCGCTGCTGCAGCGTTCGGTACCGGCCCAGTCATTGGGACAGGTGTTTGGCCTTCTCGAAGGGCTCACCATGGCCGGGCTCGCGGTCGGCGCCGTGCTGGTGCCGGTGCTCGTCCACCTGGGGGGCAGCAGGCTCGCGCTGCTCGGCGTCGCCGCCGTGCTGCCGCTGGCGGCCGCCGCCGGCGGGCGCGCTCTGTTCAGCCTGGACGCCGAGGCGCCCGTCCCGGTCGTGCAGATCGCGCTGCTGCGCTCGATCCCGCTGTTCGCCGAACTGCCCGCCCCGGCGGTCGAAGGCCTCGCGGCCGCGCTCACCCCCGCTGAGGTGCCGGCCGGGGCAACCCTCATCCGGCAAGGCGAACAGGGCGATGCCTACTATGCGATCGCCGCGGGAGCGTTGGACGTCTTTCAGGATGGGCATTTCGTGCGGCGGTGCGGGCGCAGCGAGGGAGTCGGGGAGATCGCTCTCCTCCGGGCCATCCCCCGCACGGCAACCGTCACCGCCCACAGCGACGCCACGGTGTACAAGCTTGGCAGGGAACCGTTCCTGACCGCGATCCTGGGCCACGCCGCCACCGAACGGCAAGCACACGGCATCGCCGAGGCCAGGCTGGCCGCCGACGCCGCACGGGGCGACGACAACCCGGCAGCGGGCACCGTCGGGCCGGGCTGAGACCAGGCGGCCCAGCCAGGGCTTGCCGTCGCAAGTGCCGGCGCGCCGAAGGAGGCGACTGGTCAGTGCTCACCAAAGGGTCTGCGCCGGATGGCGCCGTTGCCACCGCCGCTGCGGTGCCCGCCTAGGCTCATCCGGCGCCGCGATCTTGCTGTCCCAGCTTCATGGTGAGACCGTCGGCGGCCACGGTGACTGGAATGGCGGAGTTCAGGAACGGGCTGGTCAGTTCGTCGAGCGCGTCGTCGGTGCGCCGCGGGGAGTGGTGGAACAGGCATACCCGGCGGGCACCGGCCTGTTCGGCCAGGCTGATGGCGTATTCGGGGCAGGAGTGACCGAGGTAGGCCAGCGCGGGCAGCTCGTCCGCTGAATACTGCGCATCATGGATCAGCAGGTCCACGTTCCTGGCGAGGGCAACGGCCGCGGGATGCAGTTCTCCGATACCGAGCCGGCCGGGCCCGATCGCGAGGGGGTGATGGTCGGAGAGGTAGGCCAGTGAGCCGGTGCCGTTGCTCACCCGGAAGCCGAAGGTGCGACCGCCTTTGTGCGGGATCTCCAGCGCTAGCACCGAGAAACCCTCGAAGGTGTGCTCGCCCTCCTCGATCGCGCCGAACCGCCAGTTTTCGCCCAGTGCGCTCGGCGGGACCGGGAAATGCGGCGGCGAGAACGCCCGGGCGAGCACTCGCTCGGGATCCTCACCCTGGCCGGGCATGAGGATCCGCACCCGGTGGCCCGGCCGGGCGCCGGCCATGAAAAAGGGCAAGCCGTGTGTGTGATCCCAATGCAGGTGACCTAGCAGGATCGTCCCCTCGAACGGTGCCTCACCGAGCACCTGGTCGAGGTAGGCAAGCCCGGTGCCGCCATCCAGGACCAGGGTCGGGGCAGCCCCGTCGTGGGCCAGGGCCACACAGGAGGTGTGGCCGCCATAGCGGACATGAGCCTTGCCGGGCGCAGGGGTCGATCCACGGGTGCCGCAAAAGACTATTTGCACCGCAACCTCACACCGGCGGCTCAGGGCGAAACGCGCCGCCGGGGTAAACCCTGGGGAAAGCCGGAGAAGGCGGCGGAGTGCAGGGTACCGGTTGGCGCTGCGCTCAGGCGAGTAACTGGCGGTAACTCATTCTTCCAGCACGGTGCTGGGGCACCGTGGGGCCGAGCTGAACCCGGGACGGCGCGGAGTTCGCGCGTCAAGACGGGCTCAAGAAGTATGTTCTGTTAGTTCTCGCTGGTACCTGGGGGCCACCACTGCCGAACTGCTCACCCTGCTTGACGGGTACCAGCCCGGGCAACTGGCCCCTATGGAACGCGCAGAACGTGACCTGGCCCGCGCCCGGCTCACCACCGGTGACGCCGGCCCGGGCACCGCCGTGGCGTTCACCGCGGCGATCACCGGCCTGCGCGAGCACTCCACTCCCTACCACCTGGCCCACGGCCTGCTCGACCACGCCGAGCACCTCATCCGCCTCGGTGAGACCGAGGCCGCCGAAGCGGCAACGGACGAAGCCCGCAGCATCGCCACCCGCCTGGGCTGCCAGCCGCTGCTCGACCGCGCGGAAACCATCCAGCCCACCAGTCCCAGTGCCGTGGCCTCGTGACGGCGCCCTGAGCCAGCTCCGCCGCCCAGATCACAGAACACCCCGGCCGCGATCAGCCAGCGGCGCTGGCTGGTTCTGATGGCCTGAGGTCCTGAGGCGCTGTCCGGGTCAGCATGATGACCCCGGCGGCCATCACGGCGAAGGACAGCACGGCGACGGTGATCATCGCCGGGCTGTTGGTGAAGCGTTCGTCGAACAGCCAGACGCTCAAGATGATGCTGGCAAACGGGTTGACGATGACCAGCATCGGCTGGGACACGCTCAGCGGCCCGACGTGCAGGGCGGCCTGCTCGAGTATCGTGCCGGCTATCCCCGCGCCGATCAGCGCGTACACCGGCCAGCGGATGAGCATGCCGGGAATGCCGAACGCGGTCAGCGTGTCGGTCGCCGCCTTCAGGAACGTCGCCTCCATCGCCCAGGTAAGGCCGGCGGCGACGGCGAAAACGGCGGCCCTGCGCACCGGCGGGCCGGTCCGGCCCAGCGCCGTCAGGACGGCGGTTGCCCCGCCGAACACCAGCACGGCCGATAGCCACTGCGTGGTCTCCGGGGTGGTCTGGCCGCCGGAGGGCTCGGCCGCGATCAGGAACACCGCCAGGGACACGCAGACGACCAGCACCGAGGCCCACGCGGCGGCGGCTATCCGCTGGTGAATCCACACCCGGCGCAGCGCCAGCACGAAGACCAGTTCGGTGATCAGCACCGGCTGGACCACCGACATCGGCCCGTTGTGCAGGGCCAGGGCCTGGAAGATGAACGTGCCCGCGGCGGCCGCCCACCCGAGCAACCACAGCGGCTGCCGGAGCAGGTAGAGCGCCAGCCGCCAGCCTTTCTCCCGCTTCGGGGCGCTGATGCTCGCCGCATGCTGCGTTATCAGGTTGACGGCACTGGAGAACGCGGCGGCCAGTGCGAAGGCCACGGCCAGGATCATGTTCTCCGTCCCTTGGTGTGGTTTGCTCAATCATTGTCCTGCGGATTGGAACAACCGTGGCCGCCCATGCTTTGGCGTTCTGTGCCCTGGCCGCTCCGCTTGCCTCGTGGTGGTGGCCGCGGCGGCCGGCCCGGGTTCCACGGGCCTGGGCCGCCACGCTGCTGGCTTGCGTGGGGGCGGCGCTGTTTGGTGTAACGGCGCTCGTGCTCAAGGCGGGAGCGCCCAGCTGGGATGAGAGCCTGTTCCGGGTGCTCAACGACGTCCCGGCGGCCCTGGCGTCGGTGCTCACCCCGCTGTCGCACCTGTTCCGGCTGGCGGGCATCGTGATCGTGATCGTGCTCGCCGCCGTCTACGTGGTAGCCAGAAACCGCAGCGTCCTGCCGGTGGCCGCCGGAGCGGCAGCCGCCGCCGTGGCGTGGGCCCTGGCGAACCTGGCGAAGGTCATCGCCAACCGGCCCAGGCCCTACGAGGTGGTTGCCGGCGCGGTGCTGCGCCAGCAGCCCGCGCACGGCACGAGTTTCCCCTCCAGTCACACCGCCATCACCATAGCGGTCGTGATCGCGCTCGTGCCGTTCCTGCCCCGGGCGCTGGCCTGGGTGGCGGTCGGCTACGCCGTCCTGGTGGGCTGGTCCCGGGTGTACCTGGGCGTGCACTACCCACTCGACATCCTGGGCGGGGCAGGGATCGGCTTGGCCGTGGGAGGCGCGATGCTGCTGGCGCTCGGGGTGCTGGTGCGCCACCACACCGAGCGGGCGGCAGCCGGCCGCGACGCCGTTGCTCAGCCGCCGGGAACGCCGAGCCGGTAGCCGACCGCGGGATCGCTTTGCAGCAGTTCCCCGCTGTCATCGCCGAGCTTGCGCCGTATCCGGTACGCGTACACCTTCAGATAGTGCAGTTCCTTGACGTAGCCGGGCCCCCAGACGTTCTCCAGGATCATCCGCCGGGTGCAGACCTTGCCAGCGTTGCGGGCGAGGTAGGCGAGGAAGTCGAACTCCCTGGGGGTGAGATCCAAGGGGCGGCCGTCCCTGGTGGCCTCGTAGTGGACCAGGTCGAGGTGCAGGTCACCGACGTCGAGCTCCGGCGGTTGCCCATCGCCCGGGGCGGCGTGATGCCGTAGCGCGACCTTGATCCGGGCGTTGAGTTCCCGCATCCCGAAGGGCTTGGTCATGTAGTCATCGGCGCCCTGATCCAGGGCGTCGACCTTGCGGTCCTCCGAGCCGTCCGCGGACAGCACCACGATCGGCACGTCGCTCCACGTCCGGATGCGCTTGCACACCGCCAGCCCGTCCAGGTCGGGCAGGCCCAGGTCAAGGACGATCACTTCGGGGGCACCGATCGCCGCCTGATCCAGCCCCTCGGCTCCGGTCTGCGCTGTCCAGACCTGGTGACCGAGAGCTGTCAGGCCGACGGTGCAGACGCTGAGCAGGTCCGGGTCGTCATCGACTATGAGAATCCTCGGCAAGCTCCCGCTCCTCTGCGACGTTTGCCGCGACCGGCAGCGTGAAACAGAACCGCGCGCCGCCGCCGAGGGCTTCTTCCACCCAGATCCGCTGCCCGTGAGCCTCGATGAACGTCTTGGCGATGGTCAGGCCGAGGCCCGCGCCCGCATCGTCGGCCCGCCGCTCAAAGACCGTAAAGATCTCGTCCCGTCGGCTCGGGCTGATCCCTGGGCCGTGGTCGGTGACCGAGACCTCGACGGTTTCCGGCGCGGTGAGCCGGGCGCCGAGGACGATGGGGGAATCCTTCGGGCCGTGCCGGACCGCGTTGTGCAGGAGGTTGGCCAGCACCCGGGAAATGAGCGTGACGTCCACGTCGACCGGCGGCAGGCAGTCGGCTATCCGGGTGGTAAGCACGCGCCCTTGCAGTGCCGGGCCGACATCGCCGGACACGCTCGCCACCAGGTCGGCTACCTGGGTGAGGCTCCGGCGGGGTGCCAGCACCCCAGCCTGGATGCGGCTCATGTCGAGCAGGTTGGTGACCAGGTCGGCCAGCCGGTCCGCCTGCACGTCGATCAGCTTGGCGAGGCTTTGCCGCGCCTGCGGGCCGAGGTCGAGATCGGGATCGGACAAGGTGGACGACGAGGCCTTGACCGAGGAGAGCGGTGCGCGCAGGTCGTGCGCGACGGCGGCGACAAGCGTCTTCGCCAGTTGCGCCATCTCCTCGGTCAGCCGGGTGCGCAGCGCCTGCTCACGCAGCTGGGCCCGCTCCACAGCGAGGGCGATCTGGTTGGCGAAAAGCAGCAGCGGCTCGCGCTCGCTCTCATCGGCAGCCTGCCCGGACAGGGCGAGCAGCCCGACCGGGCGCCCGGAAGCGCTGAGCGCCAGCAGCAGCAGGCCGTCCCGGTCGGTGGACCGTCCGCCCACGTTCCCCAGCGCTCCCGGCGGCGGCATCCGGCGTAGCTGTTCCGCGCCGAGCGGTTCGCCCGCGCTCGCGGCCACCTTCAGCTCGCCAGCTTCCGGCAGCAGCAGTGCGACCTGGCGTGCCCGGAACACCTCGGCGAGCGTGATGACGATGACCGACAGGAGTTCCTCCAGCGGCTTGTCCTCCAGGAGCATGCCCGACACCGCGAACAACTCGCGAAGCTGGGTGCCCTGCCGCCGCTCCTTGGCCCGGGCGGCGTTCATTCCGACGACGACCGTGGCGATAGGAAGCATCACCGCGACGTATACGCCCAGCGCCGCCCAGTTCTGCGGCGCCCCCACCCAGATGGTCTGGTACGGCGGGATGAAGAAGAAGTCATAGACAAGAAACCCGGCGATGACACTCAGCACGCCAGCCCGGAATCCGCCCAGGACCACGCCGATGACGACCGGCACGACGAGGATCAGCGCCGTGGTGGCAATGCTCAGGCTGCCCCGTAGCGGCAGCATCGCCACGGTGAGCGCCGCCGTGGTGGCCAGGGCCGTCACCGTGCCCACGACGGTCCGTTTCAAGGCTGCCCTGCTGTCCTGGCCACCATCAGCCCGGGGACGCAGCAGCTTCATCATGCCCACCTCTGGAAAACCAGATTAGGTGGTGGTGGGCATCTCCTCTATAACTTGATGGCCGGGGCGGGCCGCAGGGCCCGGACCGCCCGGTCGCCATCATCACTGGCGCACGACGAGAACCGGACAGCTCACCTGCCGCATCACATCGTCCGGCAGGCTGCCGAGCAGCAGGACGCCGATCGCCGTCCGGCGGCGCCGGGTCATCACCATGACCTCCGCGCCCCAGGAGCGCGCCTGCGTGGCGATGACGCTGGCGACCTGGGCCCGGCGCGCGTCCACGACCACGCCGCTGGCCGGCACTCCGGTGCTCCACACGCCGGTCAGTGCCTTTTCCAGCACCGCGGTGGCCTGCTCGCTCGTCTGGGTGTAGAACCGGCCCCCGCCGCCCTTGGCCGCGGGATCCCACATCCGCACATGGACCAGACGGAGCTGGCCGCCGACCGCGGCGCTGAACCGTGCCGCCAGCGCCAGGGCATGATCGGCCCGCCCGAACGGGTCGACCGGGACGAGGATCCGCTGAAGCCGCCTGCCGCCGCCGGGAAGCGCGCGGGTGGCAGGGAGAGAGAGATCGGGCTCGCCGTGACGGAACATCGTCGAAGACCTTCCTCGTGGCCGCCAGGGCCCCCACGCATCCAGCATGGGAGACCCTGCGGTAACCACGAGGTCAACAACGGCGCGTTGCCGGTAGAAAAACGGTGAACGAGACGCCGGCCGTTTGGGTCAGCGCGACGGAATGTGCTCGGGTGCCGCCAGGCGCGCGGTGGTTCCGCGTTGCCCGCTGGCCGCCCGGCGGTGGGCAAGCGCCCTGATCAGCCCGATGAGGGCAAGCAGCGCGCCGATGCCTTCGGCCCAGGCGGAGACCATCTTGCCCGGCGGGCCCCAGGACGGCTCGTACATGTTCGGCAGGCCGAGGATCGGCCCGACGTCCACGTAGTTGTAGGTGACCACGGCGGCACAGGCGCTCGCCGCGACCAGGAAGGCCAGTAGCCAGGACTGCCAGCGCGGCCAGACCAGCACCAAGACCGCCACGGCGATCGCGGCCACGCCCTGGATGCGGAAAAGCTGGCCCTGATCAAGCAGCGACCCGGTGTTGGCGTCGTAGAAGTGGGCGTCCTGGAAATGCACGATCGCGTCGATGACGAGGGCCGCGGCCGTCGCGGCCCGGAGCGTGTAGCCCGCGAGACTGTCGTGCCAGAGCCTGGCCCTGGTGAACCCGCTCATTGTGAAAGTTCCTTTCGTTGCTTTACGCCGGCCCGCCAGCCCCGGTTCCCTCGCGGAACCGTGGGGCCGGGGCCGGGCAGGCCGCGCGATGGGGCCTGCCGGCTTGCCGGCCAGGCGAGTGAAGGGGGAATGGGGGCCCGGGGGTTCCGGGGGTCGCTCCCCCGGGCTAGCACTGTGGGTCAGCCGACCTGGTAGCTGCTGACGACGTTCTCCAGCAGGGCGCGGTTGGCCCGCCAGGCCGCCGTCGAGGTTGCCGCCACGAGCACGCTCGTGGCATGGCTCCCCTGCACGATGCAGGCGATCTCGTTATAGCGGTTGTGGTGTGTGTCGGTCGTGTAGTTGTCCGTGACGCAGCGGCCGTGACCGCCGCGGAAGTTCAGCGGCCCTGACACGCCGTCGAGGTGGACCGCGCTCTGGCCGTCCTCACGCAGGTGCTCCATCCGGAAGTCCGCCCAGTTGCGCAGGTTCTCGTCGCCCTGCTTCGGTGTCACGTTCAGGTACACGAGCACCTGCCCGGACTTGGCGGTGCTGCCAACGGTTACCGTGCCGGGGTCGCCATGCTGGGGGCGCAGCGAGCCCGGATACGACAGCGTCGCGCTCTGGCCGGTCAGGCTGGCCCGCAGCCAGGCGCCCGGCGCCGGGCGCGGGTGGAACCAGCCGAACCCGGCGGGCGCGGAGGCGGGAGCCGCCCCGTCGCTGCCGGCGGACGAGGACTGGCTGGCGCAGCCGAACAGGGCGAGGGACAGTGCCACGGTCAGCGCGGCCGCGCTGCTAGCCCGGAGGAGCGCCCCCCCGGGGCGCGCGGCACTGCCCGCCCGGATTCGCCGTAGCTTCACGACGACCTCCCTTGCTCGATGCGCCGGATCAGATGTTGCCGTCGCCGTCGCTCGGGCCACCGTTGTTGTCGCCGTCATGGTCGCCGCCGTTGTCCTGCGGTATGCCCGAGGACTTGTGCTTGGCCGGGCTGCTGTGATGAACCGACGAGGGGTGGCTGGCCGGTGCCTGGGCGGCCTTGGACCCGCCGCCGCACGCTGTCACCAGGCCCAACACACCTGCGGCCAGCACGAAAAGAAGTCGTTTGGTAAGCATTTCGGTTACTCCCCGAGTTGCGGTGTTCGCTGTGTCGTGAGTAGGTACGGCCCGCATATCGCAAAAGGTTCGACGCGCAACAACGAACAGACTGTGATGCTCGCCTCACTAGGTGGCGTGAACCGGGCGGCCTCGGCAGCCGTTTAGCAGCCTCGGCAGCCGCTTACCTGGCGGGCCGCCGAACTCCAGGCCGGGGGCCTGGTGCCAGCCCGGCGGGACCGTCAGTCGCGCGGTTCGGCGGAGCCCTGCTAGCCGGGGGGCGCCCCCCCCAGAACCCCCCGCTGGCCTACGGCCCCGTTCCTCCGTCACGGGGCCGGGGCCCTGCTAGCCGGGGGGGCGACCCCCCGGACCCCCTGCTGGCCTACGGCCCCGTTCCTCCGTCACGGGGCCGGGGCCCTGCTAGCCGGGGGGGCGACCCCCCGGACCCCCTGCTGGCCTACGGCCCCGTTCCTCCGTCACGGGGCCGGGGCCCTCCGGGGACCGGCACGGCCCCGGCGTGGTCCAGGTCCGGGCCGGGAGTCTCGCCGCTGGCGGCGAGCTGGTGGGTGAGCCGGTTGAGCAGCGAGATAAGCCCCGGATGCTGATCGGGATGCCAGTCCGAGCACAGGCGTGCGACGCTCTCCTGCCGGGCCCGGAACAGGGCGTCGAACGCGTGCTGCCCTGCCTCGGTGAGCGGCACCGGCTGGTCCAGGTCCGCTCGCAGCGCCCGCACGTAGCCGATCGCGACCAGTTCGGTGAGCCGCCGCTCCAGTTCGGCATCGGTCAGGCTCAGCAGCCTGGCCAGGTCCCGGCGGCTCTTCTCCGAATTCTGCCCCACCCGCAGCAGCATCCAGGCGGCGCGCGGCGACGCGGCGATGCCCGCCGTCGTCACCAGCCGCGCGTAGACCTCGCGCCGTTGCTGGCGGCCGAGCAGGGTGGTCAGCGCGCGTTCCATCTCCTGGTCCGAGGTGCGGACCGCTGGCATGGCCGTGGGCGCCAGCGTGTCGGCCGGGTCCGGCTGGGCGGCCGTGGTCCGCAGCGGGATGTCCTTGATCGTCCAGCTCAGCAGGAAGGCCAGCGCGCCGAACGGCGTGGCCACCAGGAACACGGTGTGCAGCGCGGTGGCGTAGCCGGTGATGTAGCCGAGGTGTACCGCCGCCGGCAGATGGGCCAGCACCGCCGGGCTCGCGCCACTGGCCGCGGTCACCCCGGGCGGCAGGCCCAGCCCGTGCAGGGCGGCCACCAGATCGCCGGCCAGAACGTTCGAGAACACGGCACCGAAGATGGCCGTGCCGAACGAGCCGCCGATGGACCGGAAGAACGTCGCGCCGCCGGTGGCCGCGCCGAGGTCGGCGTAGCTGACCGCGTTCTGCACCGCCACGACCAGGACCTGCAGCGACATGCCGATGCCCGCGCCGAGCACCAGCATGTACAGCGAGGACAGCCAGACGCCTGTGGCCACCCCCAGGTGGGACAGCAGGTAAAGGCCAATGGTCATGACCGCGGTGCCGACGATCGGGAAGATCCGGTACCGGCCCCACCTGCTGACCAGCCGCCCGGAGATGATCGAGGTGGTCAGCAGGCCTGCCATCAGCGGCAGCAGCCGCAGCCCGGAGACGGTCGGGCTGACGCCCTTGACGATCTGCATGTACTGAGGCAGATAGGCGATCGCGCCGAACATCGCGAACCCGACGACGAAGCCGACCGCGCTCGACGCGGAGAAGATCCGGTTGCGGAACAGATGCAGCGGCACGACGGGCTCGGCGGCACGGCTCTCCGCCCAGATGAACAGGGCGCCGCAGACCACCGCGCCCGCGGCCATGAGGTAGATCGGCGTGGAGGCCCAGGCATAGGTGGTCCCGCCCAGCGAGGTGAGCAGCACCAGGCTGGTCGCCGCGCCGGCCAGGAATATCGTGCCGAGGTAGTCGATCTTGTGCGCGGCCCGGCGCAGGTGCCCGGGCAGCACCGCCGCGACCACGGCCAGCGCCACGATGCCGATCGGAATGTTGACGTAGAACACCCAGCGCCACGACAGGTTGTCCACGAAGAACCCGCCGATCAGCGGGCCGAGGACGCTGGTCACGCCGAACACGCTGCCGAACAGGCCCTGGTACCGGCCCCGTTCCCTGGCCGGCACCACGTCGGCGACGATCGTCTGCGCGCCGGTCAGCAGGCCCCCGCCGCCGATGCCCTGGATCGCGCGGAACGCGATCAACTGCAGCATCGTATGGGAGAGCCCCGCCAGCGCCGAGCCGATCAGGAAGATGACGATCGACGCCTCGAAGAACGTCTTGCGCCCATACAGGTCGCCGAGCTTGCCCCACAGCGGGGTGGACACGGTGGAGGCCAGCAGGTACGCGGTCACCACCCAGGACAGGTGCGACAGCCCGTGCAGGTCCCCGGCGATCGTGGGCAGTGCGGTCGCCACGATCGTCTGGTCCAGCGCCGCCAGCAGCATGCCGAGCAGCAGCGCACCGATGATGATGAGCCTGCGGCGCTGCCCGATCTGTTCCGGCTCTGCCTGCGCGGCGGCCGCTGTCTCGCTGGTGGCGCTCAATGTTCCCTCCCGCCTTCGGTCCCTGCCGGGCCACCGCGAGTGTTCAGCGCATGCGGCGGAAGCGCATGGCGCCTCCCAACCCGACGCTTAATGCTTTCCTGCGATCATCGCACCGTAACCATCGCTCGCTCAGCACCGCTTCCTCGAGGGCGATTAACCCGGGCCGGCGTTTGCCGCCCGGGCTTGGTAGGCGTGCAGCCGGGATATGTGCTCCGTGGCCACGCCGAGCAGGGCGTCGTTGTCGAGCTGGCCACGTGCCAGCACCGCCAGGCGGCAGGGAGTCCGGGCGCGCACCGTGGCGTGCTCCTTGCTCACCTGAGTTCGCTTGGCCGGATCGAAGATCGCCCCCGGGCCGACCTCCACCGCCGGCTTGCCGTCGAACTCGAGCACGAGCAGGCCGTCCAGCAGCACGGCTACCTCCGTCTCGGCGACGGGCACCTCGCTCAACGGCGCCCCGGCAGGCAGGCGGTGCTGGCGGTAGCCGCCCGAGACAAGGATGGCGTCGGCCAGGGACCGTTCCGCCGCGCCCCCGACGTGCGCCACCTGTACCGGCTTGGCCACGCCTCGCCACGGGTTGTTCTCCCGCTCGGCCCGGCGCAGCCAGCGCTGGTAGTTGATCAGTGCGCTTTTGTGCGTGAGGTTCCCCTCGGTGTCGTAGAGGTAGTGGCGCGGGAAGCAGCTCGCGCCGGCAAGCTCGGCCCGCGATGACCCGTCAGCGTGGATGGTGAGGGCGACCGTCGTCCAGGCGAGCGGCGCGGTGAGGCGCGCGAACGGCGGGTGCGGGATGTGCCTGGGGACCATCGCGCCGGTGTGCCCGCCGGCGGTCTGGGCGAACCGGACCCATCCGGGCTGGACCTCGGGTGGCGCGACGAGGTCGGGCATGGCAACCCCGGCGAAC
>Ga0306925_10004116_pt1 | contig 13043 bp, 11 predicted proteins | sample flu12Cox44000176_FD_203755 | JGI IMG/M metagenome (GOLD analysis project Ga0306925, IMG submission 203755) | Lab enrichment of tropical soil microbial communities from Luquillo Experimental Forest, Puerto Rico - flux8day.12C.oxic.44.000.176 (v2)... | ecosystem: Environmental > Terrestrial >...
GCCGCAACGACGCCAGCCTGACCGTGGAGCCCGCCACACACCACCGCCGGGGTGAGCAGGTTGACGAAGTCCGCAACGGCAACCGCTGGCGCGTGGTCGGCGTCGACGTCAAGAACAAACGGATTGCCGCCGAGCGGCTCACCGATCAAGCCCGCGCCATCTTCGAGGGCGACTATCTGCGCGAGCACATCACCCTCGGCTACGCCAGCACCGTGCACTCGGCCCAAGGCGTGACCATCGGCCGCTCGAACCAATACGGCATCTGCTGGACGATCCTGTCCGATCGGGCCAGCCGGGCCATGGCCTACGTCGGCATGACCCGCGGCCGCGACGAAAACCACCTCGCCATCTACCCAGCAGTCACCAACGAAGCCCACCAACACCGCCACGGCGCTGACACCGGTATCCACCAGGTGCATCGCGGCACCAAACACGCCGCCGCCCACGCCCTGCACGCGATCCTGACCGGCAACGACGACCGCGCGGCCACCATGCACGCCGTCGCCGCACGCACCGACCGCCAACTGCTGCCCACCATCGTCGCTGCCTTACTGGACCGCAACGACCAGCGCCGCGCCGAGCGCGCGCAGGCCTGGCGGCGGCACACCGCGCAAGACCGCGCCCGCGACGCCGCGTTCGAACGCATCGCCGCCACCACACAACAGGCCGCTCACCGCGAACGCAGCCGCGGTGCGCACCGCGGGTACGGCCTCGAGCTTTAGGTTTCAAGCCGAGCGAAGGCAGCCCCATGTTGCGACACCATGCCAGCTACGACCTCAATCACGTTGATCTATAACGTTCTCGGGTCCACAAGTGGCAAGACGTCGGTCGGTTGCCCGGACGTGGCGAGCCCACCGGTAACGACGAGGTCGCTAGATCGCGGTGACTCCCACCGCCTGAGGACCTTTGGGTCCCTGTTCGACCTCGAATTGGACGCGCTGATTATCTTGGAGCGAACGATGTCCGCTCCCACGGATCTCGGAGTGGTGGACGAACAGATCTTTTCCACCGCCATCGGGAGTGATAAAGCCAAAGCCCTTATCGCTGTTGAACCATTTGACGGTTCCTTGTGCCATATTTCTTAACTTTCTCATGGGGCGGATGTAGAAAACATCCGGTCGAAGCCTACTCGTCGGCGCGTATTAGTCCGTGGATGATCTTCTCGTGGGATTACGAGATCGACTGAAACTCGTCCCAGGTCCTATGCGTCTCCTGCTTCCAGCGGTGCTGCGCCGGCGAGGCGAGGGTCGCGGGTCAACGACGTCGCCGGCGGAGCAGCAGCTTGACCAACAGGCCGACCACGAAGATGACGGTCAGGACTAACCACGTCGGCGATAGTCGACCTCACCCGGTAGCCCGGCTGGCTCAGCTCGCGGCGCTGGTCCAGCAGCGCGTCCGCCACATCAATCGATGACAGCGGGCCGCCGCGTCCCGTGCCGCACGGCGGAGAGCCGTGATAAGCCGAAGTTCGGAGTCGATGGTCCCGATGTCGCACATGCGGAGCATGTGGTTGCGCGCCGCTGGCAGCACTTCACCTAAACGGCGACCGCCGTCCTGTCAGCCGCAATGGAACTGATGCAGGAGGACGACCTGCGCTGGGCGTCGGTCGACCGGATCTCCGAACGCAGCGGGGTTAGCAAAGTGACCATCTACAAATGGTGGCCGAACAGAACGGCGGTGGCATTCGCGAAGGCGTTAGCTATGGCTAGTATGGCCGGGGCGTAACCTGCACAGATGTGCGGTGATACGTGCGATGAGGAGTGTTGATGATGGCTGATCGACGCGTCATGAGGGGCAGTCGCCTCGGAGCCGTGAGCTACGAGACCGAGCGCAACCACGACCTGGCGCCGCGTCAAATCGCGCGGTACCGCACCGAGGACGGCGAGGAATTCGACATACCCTTCGCCGACGACGCCGAGATCCCCGACGCCTGGCTGTGCCGCAACGGCATGGAGGGCAGGCTGATCGAGGGTGGTGGCCTGGCCGAACCCAAGAAGGTCAAGGTGCCGCGCACACCCTGGGACATGCTGCGGGAACGCCGCTCGATCGAGCAACTCGAGGAACTGCTCCATGAACGCCTCGAGATCATCAAGTCACGCCGCCGCGGCAGCTAGGTTAGCAATAGCTAGATAGGCCAAGGCGTGCGGCGCGATACGCCGGGGAGCGTCGGCCAGCCATGGGAAACTCGATGCTATCGACGCGCGTTCCTGCATTAGATGATGGCCGACGCGCCTGTGCCCGACACCGGATCGGCGGCCGAAGACTTCCGGCCCAACGTTGCTCGGGATGATGCGGTTCCACACCAGCCCATGTGGCGCGATCTACGCCCAACTCGTCGGTGTGTCTGTTGGGATTAGTGACAGCCGGAGGCGCGTTGTTGTTGCGCGGCCCGCAGGATCGAGCTCGCGGTCAAAAATGCGGGTTTGTCGCGGTCAGCAGCATCGACGGGTAGGTTGGCGGCGCAGCGCATCACCATCAGCGCCAGGGGGCTGTGGGTCGCGTAGGAGATGATCAGCAGGTTAGCGCAGGCATGCCCGCCGGTGATGGTGATTACGTGCTGGCGTTTGTGTTCCCATCCCGACCAGTTGAGGTCGGGTGGTCGTTGTAGCGGTGACCAGTTGACGTTGATGGAGGTGATGGCTCCGAGCATGGGAGTCAGCACCGCGACAAGCTGGGGTAATTCATTGGTGATGCGATCTGCGCGGGGCCACCAGGCGCCGTCGATGTTGCGGCCGAGTTCGTGAGCCACCGATAGCCGGACGGGATTGGCTTGGTGCCGGCCCCCGATCGGATAAATCATCGGTGCCGCTGTCTGCATTGGGCGCACCCGGTGATCACGTGGCACGCCTGTTGCGCGCGAAAGCCGGACTTGGGATGTCTTGTTGTCGCGCCGTAGTTTGGGCCGCGTTATCCGTGGGCGGTTCCTTCAGGTCGGCATTGTCGGCTCCGCGGGCGCGGGGCGGATGGAGGAATCACGTTGCCCGTGGGTGTCATCCGCGCCGATAGCGATAGATGACCGCTGACAACGAAACGGCTCACGTTGGACGCTACGCCACCAGCATTGTTTCGGTGACGCCCCTTGCCGGTCTGTCAGGTGACCAGTGATAGCGCGTAAGCGCGGCGCAGCTTTCCTGACGGTGTCTTGGGGATCGCTCCCGGGGCCAGTACCACCACATTGCGTGGCCGCGCCGCGACTTCGGTGACGACTTCATGGGCGACCTCGTGCTTGATGCGCCGCACCTGCGCGGGGTCGTCGACGTTGTTTGATTCCACGGCCACAGCAAACGATTCCCGGCAGTGACCGGCGTCGAGTCGTACGGCCGCCACACAGCCTGCACGCACGCCGAGGACCCGCCCGGCAGCACGTTCTACATCAGTGGGGTAGATGTTGCGTCCGGCCATGATAATCACGTCCTTGGCCCGGCCGCAGACCACGACGTGGCCCTGCTCAGTCAGGTATCCCAGATCCCCGGTGTCAAACCAGCCTTGGTCGTCTTGGGCGGTCACAAAACCGCCCGCCGTGACATACCCCGATGTCACCGGATCTCCCCGCACCTCGATCAGCCCCACGCCCCGGGTCGGCTGCACGGCGCCATCCTCATCAACGATGCGGGCTTGGATACCGTCCAGCAGTGGCCCCAGCGAGGCCAGCCGGCGGGTGTTGCCGGTGGTGGCAGGCACTGCCCGGCGCAGCACCGCCAGCATGTCGGCGTCCACCTCATCAACGACGAGTCCGCCGCCGCATTGCGAAAACGACACCGCCACAGTGGTTTCAGCCATCCCGTAGGCCGGCAAGATCGCCTCGGGACGCAGCCCGAACGACGCGCCAGCCTCACAAAGGTCCTCCACATCGGCCGGTTCGACCTGTTCAGAACCCGACAACGCCCACCGCAACGACGACAAATCAAAATCACCAGCCTTGGCATGCCGGCGCAACCGCTTCGCCAGCAATGCGTAGGCAAAGTTCGGCGCCGCGGTCATCGTGGCCCGGTACTTGTCGATCAACCTCGGCCACAACAAGATATCGGCCAAAAAATCGATCGGGGTAATCTTGACCAACTCAGCACCAAACAACATCGGCACCGTCAAAAACCCGGTCATACCCATGTCATGAAACAGCGGCAACCAGCTCACGATCACATCGGTATCCAGGTCGTGGTTGGCGCCGACGAACATCGCCTCGGCGTTGGCGATCACATTGGCATGGGTGATCGCCACCGCTTTGGGGCAGCCCGTCGAGCCCGACGTCAACTGCAAAAACGCTAAATCGCCCTCACCACTGCCCACCACGTCGATCGCTGCGGCGCCCAGCAGCTCGGCGATCGTGACTACCGTGACGCCGTACTCGGCCAACACCGCCACCACAGCCATGAACGGATCCGACACGATCACCACCGTCGCCTCGATCATCGCGATGACTGCCAACGTGTCGTGCGCCCACACCTGCAAATCAGTGCGCAGCGTCGGCTGATGCAACATCGTCAAACACGCGCCCCGCAACCACACACCCTGCGCGGTCGGCGCGATCTCGACCGGGGCACCGGCCAGCACACCCACCCGATCACCGGGCCCGACCCCCAATGCGGCCAAACCACCCGCCACCCGCCGAGCCCGCTGATGGACCTCACCCCAGCTAAACCGAACCGACGAACCAGGATCACCGGTAACCAGGCCACGAGGACTTGACTCCGCACTGCTGAGCATCGACTCAATGAATCTGCTCACCGCCACCCCCCACACATCCAGGCTTAGCCACAGACCAACTTTGGCCATCTCGGGACACATGAGACAAAGAGACGCTACCGCACGTGCCCCCCCAACACGCGCACGCTGCAAGGGCGCGTCGAATCCAGCCCGCCGTCACGGTTCTACGGTGAACTCCTAGCCACGCCGCTACGCACCGGCCGCACCTAACCGGGCGGCGCTTACCGATTAGCACCATGTCGGCCAGCGACGCGGGGTAATGTGACGGCGACAGAGGGGATTGGTGGCATGACCGGACAGAACGGTCGGGACGGACCCCAGATTCATCCGTCGAAGATCCGGGTCGGTGACATCATCGGCACGAGGCACCCCACCCCCCTCCGCTACACTGTCAGGCTGATCAGCGGGCCGCAGACAAATGCACAGCAGTGGACATTTTTCGGCCGTGACGACAACGGCGTGCAGCACACGTGCACGTTCGGGGACAATGAGTTAGTTCGCAGGTACACCAAAGCGTCATGACAACGGCCTAGAAGTCCGAGAACTCGGCCAACCTGGGTCCTTCTTCTCTCGTGGCATCACGACGCAAACACGGAGTGTTGCTGATCGCCGCCGACCCGGGGGATGGCCGACGTTCTCGCCGCGGTGCCCGACCAGGGGGCTGTGCCGCTCAAAGAGATCGGGCACGCCTCCGCCGTCGACGCCAAAGATCTCGCTGACGCTTCAGAAATGGTTCTACTGACACCTCCTGGTGAGGTGCCGCCAACCGCCATACCGGGCCGCGGCGTGGGCAGCGACACGGCGGGAGTTTAAAACCGCCGACGAGCGTCAACAACTGGGAAGGACTGACGAGAAGGGCCTGCCAGCATGTGCGCCGACGAACGCTATCTACACACCGTGCGGCGCAGTATGGAGGCGGTCGAGCAGGCGCTGCAGGCACGGAGCATTGCCGTCGAAATGCGCCTCATTGCTCAGCAATGCGTCGAAGAAGCGCGCGCAGTAAGAGAACAGGCGCAGCGGGCACACTTCGAAAGGCTCCGCCGAATCACGTCCAGCGAGACGGCGGTCGAACAAAACCCAGCCCCTCCCGACAAGAACACCTCCGCGCCCCACCGCAATAGCAATCCCAGCCGGGGCTACACGCTCGACAAAACGCGCGGTAGCTCCAGCGCGCATAGCGTCGGGGAGTAGCAGCCGAGGGCCGACGGCATGAGGCGGCCCCTCGCCTGCATTGGCGAAAGCCAGGCGGGAAACCCACCGCCAACGTCCTGGGGAGGGACCTCATATGGTTCCTGGTACGACAGTTCTGACGACAACCGTGACGACAATTGCTCGCCCAACAACGGTCGCTACGGACCATTTTGGGCGTACCGTGCCTGGTCACGCATTCCGCCTGGTCCTGGCGGTTTGGGGATACGTCCTTGCGGGCCCTGCACATCGGTTGTCGGCCAGTTCAGGCCTGCGGCGCGTCACGGACCCGAGCGCATCACCCGAAAAAAACCGGAAATCGGTGTCTCTCTGGCGACTTACAGTAATGTCATCCAGCCTCGCTGGGGATTGGAGGGGAGTAACCGCCATGGAGGAAATCGCCGAGGACAAGTGGCTCACGCGCCAGGAACTCGCGGACCGTTACGGGCTGCCGGTCAAGACGCCAGCCGAATGGGCGTCGAAAGGGACTGGGCCACGCTACGCCAAGATCGGTCGACACGTGCGTTACCGACTGAGCGACGTGATCGATTGGGAAAGAAAGCGATTCAGCGAGAATAAACGCTCCTCCGCCTAATTCGGATAGGCCAATGTTCAAGATATCTGCGCGGTCGGAGAACATGGCTGCGGTCGCTCAGTACCCCTTTCCACGCTGATGGCCGGCAGGCCTTCGCTGCGGATCGGGCAGCACGGCAAGGTCAAGCGCATCTACCTAGGTGGAGGGGTGTGGCTGGCGAGATGCCGTTACCGCGACACCGACGGGGTGACGCGGATAGTCCAACGTGTCGGTCCCGTAGATGAATTCGACAAGCGCGGAAAGCTCGCCGAAGATTCCCTGATCGAGGCGCTGGCCGAACGGCGTCCGCCGAGCGGGCCGGATGCGATCGGGCTCGACACCCTCGTCGCGGTTCTCATCGATCAACACATCATGCGCCTGGCCGAAGACGGTCGCTCGGTGCGGACTCTGGACACCTACCGCTACGACGCTGTCAAGCTCGCCAAGTTCATCGCCGGCGTGCGCGTCGGCGAAGCAACTCCGGCACGAATCGACGCCGCCCTACGGTCGATGCGAAACGCGCACGGGCCCACAATGGCGCGCCGCGCCCGCACCCTTTTACGGGGCGCCCTTCAACTCGCGGTGTTAAACAACGTCGTCGGCACAAATCCGGTCCGCGATGTGCAATCGATCAGGTCCAAGGCGGCTCCGAAAGGCGCGTCAGCGCTCACGGCCGAGCAAGTGCGGGATTTGCTGAGAAAGATGCGAGCGTCCGAAGAATGCCAGCGGCGCGATTTGGTCGACCCGGTCACACTCTTGATCGCGACCGGCCTGCGCCGCTCCGAGCTCCTGGCGTTGCGGTGGAGCGACTTTGACGCCGACGCCGGCACCATCGCGGTGACCGGCAAGCTGGTACGCCAGCGTGGGATCGGCCTGACGAGGGTCGATGAGACCAAGACTGCCGCCGGCCGCCGCACCGTTCCATTGCCCTCATTCGCGGTCACGATTCTCAACGACCGTCGCAAGCGCCCATACGTCGGTCAACAGCAAGTGATCTTCGCATCCAGTAGCGGAACGCTTCGTGACCCTGAAAACTTCAACACCGCGTGGCGCGCGGTACGCGACGAGCTCGGGATGCCTGACGTGACGTCGCACAGTTTCCGCAAGACCGTGGCAACGCTCATCGACGACGCGGGCCTATCGGCACGCATCGGTGCCGACCATCTCGGGCACGCCAAGGTGTCCATGACCCAGGACCGGTATATGTCCCGCGGACGTGTCCACACTCAGGTCGCCGACCTGCTGGATCGAACCGTGACGGACATAAACGATGAATAAACGATGACCGGCATTTTCAGCGGGACCGAAAACCGCCTCTGACCAGTGCCCCCGGCACGACTCGAACGTGCGACCTAGGGATTAGAAGGCCCTTGCTCTATCCACCTGAGCTACGGAGGCAATGTGCAGGTCAGTCTATCCAACTGCGCCCGCCGGATAACTTGCGGCAAACGACGCGCGCGAAAAGTGTTCCTGCGCCACACCTATCGGTTATGGTGTGAGCCGCGACACACGCGGACACCGGTTGGTAAACATCCGTTAACCGCAACGGGGCGGTGCGTGTGCATACGTCGAGAGGTGGCGTTGTATGAGCGTGGCCTTGAACTTGACTTCGCAGTGCTCGCGGGCCGGTGCCCACGCGCTGCGACTGGCGGCCGACGCCAGAGATACGTATCGAGCCGGCGCCCTGTTGCTGCGCGGCTCGCCGGTCGCGGTTGGCTGGTTTGCCGGCTGGCTGAGCACGGAATTTCCCCCACATGTTTTGACCGGGCATGCGCTGTCCCGGGTATCGGCGGCGCCCATCGGTCGCGTTGCCGCCGCGTGGGCGGCCCAGCGCGCGGATCAAGCCCTCACGGCCGCGCTCGAGGAGTGTTTCGGGCCGGATTTCGGTGAGAAGGTGTGCCATCCGACCTGCGCTCAGTCCGAACCCGCGCCGCGCGGTGGGCTGTTGCCCAGGCCCGGTGTGCACCGCCGGTACGCGGCCGAGACCTCCGACATCTCCTATGGTCCAGGCGGTAACGACAACCTGCTCGACATCTGGCGACGTCATGACCTGGCACCCGGCGGCCGCGCGCCGGTGCTGCTCCAGGTCCCCGGAGGGGCGTGGACCCTCAACCGCAAACGCGGTCAGGCGTACACGCTGATGAGCCGGATGGTCGAACTCGGCTGGATCTGTGTGTCGATCAACTACAGCAAGAGCCCGCGCTGCACATTTCCGGCGCACCTCATCGACGTGAAGAGGGCGATCGCGTGGATCGGCGAGAACATCGCCGACTATGGTGGCGATCCCGAATTCGTCGCGATCACCGGCGGGTCGGCGGGCGGGCATCTGGCGTCGATGGCCGCGCTCACCCAGAACGATCCGACTTTCCAGCCCGGTTTCGAGGACGCTGACACGACCCTTCAGGCGGCCGCGCCGTATTACGGCGTCTACGACTTCACCGACTTCGAGAACATGCACGAGATGATGCTGCCGTTCCTCGAGCACTTCGTTCTGAAGGCCCGCTACGCCGACGAACCCGAGCGGTTCAAGGCGGCGTCGCCGATCTCGTACGCGCACAGCGGAGCCCCGCCGTTTTTCGTGCTGCATGGTGAGAAGGATGAGCTGGTTCCAAGCGGCCAGTCTCGCGCCTTCTGCGCGGCGCTGCGGCAGGCCGGGGCCGCCACGGTGGGCTACGCCGAACTCGCCAATGCCTACCACGCCTTCGACATCACGCCGACGGTGCGATCGCGGTTGGCCGCGAGCGCCGTGGCCGACTTCCTGGGCGTCGTCTACGGGCGGCGCGCCGGCTCGCTGACGGATTCGTCGCCGCTGTCGGCGACTTCAGCCAGCTGAGCTGGAACCCGGCGCCCGGACCGGGGCGTCCTTTCACCCGCGCGGCAACCCGACTAGCGTTGTGTTGGCAATTTCGTTCGCGGGTCCGAGGAGGCTTGGTCGGCGGTGACAACGTTGGCGCGTCGAATTCACGATCATGTCTGAGTCCGTCGAGACCGTTAAGTTGTCCGACGCGCTTGGACCGCTCGACTATCTGTTGCATCGGGGTGAAGGGAATCCTCGGACTCGGTCGGGGATCATGGCGCTGGAGCTCCTCGACACCACACCGGACTGGCAGCGGTTCCGCACCCGGTTCGAAAACGCCTCCCGACGTGTGTTGCGGTTGCGGCAAAAGGTCGTCGTGCCGACGTTCCCGACGGCGGCACCGCGTTGGGTGGTGGATCCCGACTTCAACCTGGACTTCCACGTGCGCCGGGTACGCGTGTCCGGGACGGGCACGCTGCGCGAAGTGTTCGACCTCGCCGAGGTGATCCTGCAGTCACCGCTGGACATATCGCGGCCCCTGTGGACGGCCACCCTGGTCGAGGGTCTGGCCGATGGCAAGGCCGCGACGCTCCTGCACCTCAGCCATGCAGTCACCGACGGTGTCGGCAGTGTCGAGATGTTCGCCGAAATCTATGACGTTGAGCGCGATCCAGCACACATGCCGACGCCCCCGCAGCCCATTCCGCAGGACCTGACGCCCAACGACCTGATGCGCCAGGGCCTCAACCGCCTACCCCTCGCCATCGTCAACGGCGTCGTGGGCGCGGTATCCGGCGCGGTATCGGCGGCCGGACGGGCGGTTCTGGATCCCGTGTCCACGGTCGGGGGGGCGGTCGGCTACGCCATGTCGGGCATGCGGGTGCTAAATCGGGCCGCCGACCCGTCGCCGCTGCTGCGCCGGCGCAGCCTTGCCACCCGCACAGAAGCGATAGACATCTCGCTGGCCGATCTGAAAAAGGCCGCGAAAGCCGGCGGAGGATCGATCAACGATGCCTATCTCGCCGGCCTCTCGGGGGCGTTGCGGCGCTACCACGTGGCACTTGGCGTGCCGATCAGCACGCTGCCGATGGCGGTGCCGGTGAACCTGCGCGCCGAAGATGATGCGTCCGGCGGCAATCAATTCACCGGCGTCAACCTGGCGGCACCGTTGGGCACCGCCGATCCGGTGTCCCGGATGAGGAAGATCCGCGCCCAGATGACGCAGCGCCGCGACGAGCCGGCGATGAACATCATCGGCTCCATCGCACCGGTGCTGAGCATCTTGCCGACACCGTTGCTGGAGGGCATCACCGGCTCGGTGGTCGGCGCCGACGTGCAGGCCAGCAATGTCCCGGTCTACCCGGGAGACACCTACATCGCCGGCGCAAAGATCTTGCGGCAGTACGGTATCGGCCCGCTGCCCGGCGTGGCGATGATGGTGGTGCTCATCTCCCGGGGTGGCTGGTGCACCATCACGGTGCGCTACGACCGGGCGTCCGTGCGAAACGAGCCATTGTTCGCCCAGTGCCTGCTGCAGGGTTTCGACGAGATCCTGGCGCTCGCCGGTGACCCGGCGCCCCACGCGGTGCCTGCGTCGTTCGCCGCCGAGCCGGCCGGTTCGGGCTCTCGATCGGTGTCGGGCTCATGAGCCCCTCGCAACGGCAGGGCGACGAGCGCCGTACCGAAAAGCCGGGCAAGGCGGTGCCGGATATGCGGTTGCCCGGCTCGGTCGCGGAGATCATGGCCAGCCCGATCGGGCCCAAGGTAGGCGCATTTTTCGACCTGGACGGGACGTTGGTCGCCGGCTTCACGGCGGTCATCCTGACCCAGGAGCGGCTACTGCGTCGCGATATGGGCGTGGGTGAGCTGCTCAGCATGGTTCAGGCCGGTCTGAGTCACACGCTCGGCCGCATCGAGTTCGAAGACCTCATCGGCAAGGCCGCCGGTGCGCTGACCGGGCGGCTGTTGGACGACTTGGAGGAGATCGGCGAGCGGCTGTTCAACCAGCGGATCGAGTCGCGGATCTACCCCGAAATGCGCGAGCTGGTGCGGGCTCACGTCGCCCGCGGCCACACCGTGGTGCTCAGCTCGTCGGCGCTGACAATCCAGGTCAATCCGGTGGCGCGCTTCCTCGGGATCACCAACATGCTCACCAACAAGTTCGAGACCAATGAAGACGGGATGCTCACCGGCAGCGTCCTGAAGCCGATCTTGTGGGGGCCGGGCAAAGCCGCCGCGGTACAGCGGTTCGCCGCCGAGCACGACATCGATCTCAAGGACAGCTACTTCTACGCCGACGGCGACGAGGACGTCGCCCTGATGTACCTGGTCGGCAATCCGCGGCCGACCAATCCCGAAGGGAAGATGGCCGCCGTTGCCAAGCGCCGCGGCTGGCCGATTCTGCGATTCGACAGCCGGGGACGTGTGGGCCTGCGGCGGCAGTTGCGCACGCTCGCCGGCTTCGGCTCGATGTTTCCGGTCGCGGCCGGCGCGGTGGGGATCGGTGTGCTGACCGGAAGCCGACGCCGGGGCGTCAACTTCTTCACCTCCACCTCTTCTCAGTTGTTGCTGGCGATCAGTGGAGTGCAGCTCAATGTCATCGGGAAAGAGAATCTGACCGCTCAGCGCCCGGCGGTGTTTATCTTCAATCACCGCAACCAGGTTGACCCGATCATCGCCGGTGCGCTGGTGCGCGACAACTGGGTCGGGGTGGGCAAGAAGGAACTGGAAAAAGACCCGATCATGGGCACGCTCGGCAAGCTGCTGGACACCGCGTTCATCGACCGGGACGATGCGACCGCGGCGGTGGAGAGGCTGCACACCGTCGAAGAGCGAGCCAAGAACGGACTCTCAATTGTGATCGCCCCCGAAGGCACCCGCGTCGACACCACCGAGGTCGGGCCGTTCAAGAAGGGGCCGTTCCGCATCGCGATGGCGGTGGGCATCCCGATCGTGCCGATCGTGATTCGCAACGCCGAGATCGTCGCCGCCCGAAACTCGACCACGATCAACCCCGGCACGGTCGACGTCGCGGTGTTCCCACCAATTTCGGTGCAGGACTGGACACTTGACACGCTGCCCGAACACATCGCCGAGGTGCGCCAGCTGTATCTGGACACGCTGGCGAACTGGCCCGTCGACGAACTGCCCGAAGTCGATCTGTACGCCGAGAAGAAGGCGGCGAAAAAGGCCAAGGCTCAGCCCAAGAAAACCGCCGCGAAGAAGGCTGCGACCAAGACGAAACCGGCCAAGGCCAATCCGAACGCGTCCAAGGCCGCCCTCAAAGATGGTGAGGTACAACAGCCTTCCCGGCCCAGAGGGCGGCCGTGACCAAATCGGCCGCAGGTAACAGCGCAGTCCTCACCGCGCAAGACTCGCTGATATTGGCGTCCATGGCCTCGCCGGTCGAGACGGAGCTGGTCATGGGTTGGGTGGGCCAGCAGCGTGCCAGCAACCCCGAGGCGGAGTTCGAGGTGTTGGCGCTGCCGCAACGCAATGCGCCGCCCGCGGCACTGACGGCGTTGGCCGAGGAGCTCGAGTCCGGTGAGGACCGTTCGATCGTGCCGGTGCGGGTGTTCTGGCTGCCGCCCGCCGATCGCGGCCGCGTTGCCAAGCTGGCCGGGCTGCTCCCCGGCCGGGATCCCTACCACCCCAACCAACGTCAGCAACGGCAGATCCTGCGCAACGATCCACAACGCGCGCGCGTGGTGGCCGGCGAGCCGGCCAAGGTCTCCGAACTCCGCCAACTGTGGCGCGACACCACCGTCGGAGAGGACAAGC
>Ga0306925_10004117_pt1 | contig 13041 bp, 13 predicted proteins | sample flu12Cox44000176_FD_203755 | JGI IMG/M metagenome (GOLD analysis project Ga0306925, IMG submission 203755) | Lab enrichment of tropical soil microbial communities from Luquillo Experimental Forest, Puerto Rico - flux8day.12C.oxic.44.000.176 (v2)... | ecosystem: Environmental > Terrestrial >...
AAGGCAGTGGCGTCGGCGGCATAGAGCGAGGCCACGCCATCGAAATCGCCCTTATTGAAAGACTCCATCCACTTGGCGTTCGCCGCATCAATGGCGGCTCTTTGCGCCGCTGCCGGCGCGATAAGGCCAATCAGAAAAGCAATCGCAAGTGCAATGCTACGCATGAACGACTCCGGTCTGTTTCTTCAAAACCCCAAGTGCTCCGGGGCCTCCGGACCTGGCACCAACCCTAACAGCATCCCATTTCCCTGCTAACAGGGAAATTAACAGGGAATTTTGCAAATTTGAGCCAGCAAGTGGTTTTAGCGCGCCTATTTGAGCAATGATTTTGGGGGAGTTGCAGCAAAATTCCCTACTCATTGGAACAGGGAATATTTTTCAACAAACAAGGAATTTTGCGTGAGAGAACAGGGAGGCCAAACTCTTTCCGAGGGGATCCGCCTTCTTCCGAGATATTGCCAGATGCGTGGCCCCTTATGTAACGGTCAGTCGTCGGCGCATAAGCCAGGCGCCCGGCTAAGCGCCGACAACCGAACCAAGTAAGCGTTGTCAATCGCGCGACCGAATCGGCTACACTTGGCGCGCTGCGATATAAGCGGTTCCTTATGAACGCGCCAATAAAACTCAGCGACGTACCTCGCAGATTTCTTAATCCGATTGCGTGGGCCAAGCTTCGCGCCTTTGCGCCAAACGATTTGCTTGCGCTTATCTACATCAATGCACCTTGCCCCGATCAAGCAAATCCAAATGATTTCTTTTGGGATTGTCCTCGATCGGCCACCGATGCAATGCGCTGTTACAAAACTGGCAGGTCCCTGCTGCGACAGTCCCGATCACTCTTGAGTAGTAGAAAGCTCGTTGCCACGCTGTTTTTGGTCGCGGGCGCGGGAGACCTAAAAGAAAGTAGCGTGAGATCAAACCTTTAAATTCGTTGATTTTTGCCTCCGCTGATTCCTGCAATGTCTGTGGCCTAATCTGCACTGCTGCTTTTAAAATGAGAGCGCCCGCCGTCGGCGGATTTCGCCCCAACGGCAGTACGCATCGATGCCGAAGCCATTGAGCCTGTGGAAACAGAAGAGTCCGAGCCGCCGGCCGCTTCGCGGTCTAATGGATCGCGTTGTCTGGCGTCCGCTCGCCGCGTTGAAGGAATTTCCGGGCAATCCGAGGTGCCATCCAGAAAGCCAGATTGTCGCCTTGATGAAAAGCATCCGGCGGTTCTGGACCAATCCGATCCTGGTCGATGAGACCGGCACCATCCTGGCAGGGCACGGACGGTTAGAAGCGGCAAGGCGTCTGGCCATGACCGAGGTCCCGACCGTCACTGTCAGTGGCCTGAGCGATTCCGACAAGCGGGCCGTGGTCATCGCTGACAATCGGCTGCCCGAGCAGGCGGTGTGGGATTTTGATCTGCTGCGAGGCCATTTCCAGGATCTGGTCAAACTCGATTTCGATGTCGAGCTCACCGGTTTTTCGACCGGGGAAGTCGACCTGCTGATAGACGGTTCGCAACAGCCCGCGGCAGCTGATCCGGCCGATGACCTGGTGGGTCTTGGTTCTGAAGGGCCAGCGGTGTCCCAGTTTGGTGACGTTTGGAAACTCGGCCGGCATCGCCTGGTCTGTGGCGATGCCCAGCGCGGCGAGACCTACGAACGACTGCTAGGCGGCGAGCTCGCTGAGATGATGGTCACCGAGCCGAGCTACTCAGGCGCGGCGTTCAGCGCTTTCCTTAATGGCTTTATTCGCAACGCCGTAAGCGCCAGCCGAGATGGAGCTATCCACTATATCTTCATGGACTGGCGCCACCTTCCTGAGCTGCTCGGCGCCGCACTACCACTTTATTCGGAATGGAAAGACGTTCTGGTCTGGAACAAGAGCACCGCCGGTCAGGGCAGCTTTTATCGTTCTAAACACGAGCTCATTACAGTCTTTAAAAGCGGGACCGGGCCGCACGTGAATAATTTCAAGCTCGGTGGCAAAGGTCGCTATCGAACGAACGTGTTAGATTACCCCGGGGTCATTAGCCCTCACCCCGCCCGCCAAGGTGACCTTGAACTCCATCCAACGGTCAAGCCCGTGGCCCTGATCGCTGATCTGATCCGGGACTGCAGCCGCCGGAGTGGCATCATCCTTGATCCATTTGGTGGCAGCGGCACGACCATCCTGGCAGCCGAACGGACCGGCAGAATCGCACGGGTGGCCGAACTAGACCCGCCCGATGTCGACCTTGCCATCCGCCGCTGGCAGAAAGTGACCGGTCTTCCAGCTCGGCATGCCGAGACCGGCCTAGCCTTCGTTGATGCGGAAGGGCGGCCAGGGAAACCCTCCCCCATTTCACGGCGTTCGGCGCAATCCCAGCGGAGAGCGAGCCGGCGATGAGCGATTACAAGGTCGGATATGGCAAGCCGCCGAAGTCGGGCCAGTTCAAGCGCGGAAAATCTGGCAATCCGAAAGGTCGCCCTAAGGGCAGCCTAAAACTGGCGAACGACCTCGCCGCCGAATTAAGCGAACAGATTACGGTGCGCGAAGATGGCAAAGCTCGCCGGGTCAGCAAGCAACGCGCCTTGATCAAATCGCTGATGGCGAAAGCGTTGCAAGGCGATGTTCGTGCCAATGCCGCGGTCCTAGCGCTTTACGCACGGGTGATAACCGATCTACCCGACGAGGAGGACAGCGTTGTTGAGGAAAACGAACTCCAGATCCTGCGGCAGTTCGCCCCCCGGCTTCTTCGACCGACAACACCAGCAAGAAAGCGACATTCGAAATGAAGTTCGACCGCCGCACCGCAGATGCTCTCTATCGCGTGAGCTTTGGTGCCTTCGCTTATGCGGCCTATGCCGAGCTGCATCCGAACAAGCCACTCGTTCCCAATTGGCATATCAAGTGCATTTGCCATCATCTTCAGGAAATGTCGCGGCAGCTTGAGATGGGAAGTTCGGTGAATACCGAAATTCGTGCTGTCCCGAATGAGCTCGTGATCAATCTCCCGCCACGGTCCCTGAAGTCATTCTTGGTATCGATCGCCTGGGTGGCGTGGATGCTAGGACGTAATCCTGATCTTCAGATCATGTGCGCCAGCTATTCAGAAGACCTTTCGCATAAGTTCTCGCGTGATTGCCGGGCATTGATGGAAAGCCGATTCTATAAGCGCGTCTTTAGCACCAGGATAAATCCAAGGAAATCGACGGAAACCGAGTTCGAGACCACCAGACGCGGGTCCCGACTGGCAACCTCAATCGGCGCCACCGTGACTGGCCGCGGCGCCGACATTTTCATTATCGACGATCCGACCAAATCGAATGACGCTCACTCTGCGGTCGCGCTCGAGGCGGCTAATGAATGGTTTCGCGCCGCGGCGCTAAGCCGGCGTAACAACCCTGGGAAAACTTTAATGCTGGTCGTTCAGCAACGGCTTCACACAAACGATTTATCGGGATTTTTGATCGAGCACGGCTGGGCTAGTCTGGTTATGCCCGCGATTGCGACCGAAGAACAAGACTATGCGATTGCCGATGGCGAGGTTTACCACCGGACCGCAAAGGAATTGCTACAACCCGATTGGGATAATTGTAATGAGCTTGAGAAGATCAAGATCGACATCGGGAGCCGGAATTTCGCGGCGCAATACCAGCAAAACCCAACGCCACCCGACGGCAACATGATCAAGGCCGCTTGGCTTCGACGCTATGATAAAATTCTGCCACGCAACAAATTTCGCAGCATCATTTTGACTTGCGATCCCGCGGGCAAGGCAGATACCAAGAATGACTACACGGCTATGACCCTGGTTGGGATCGATGCCAGGGAGTTGTATCTCCTGCATGTCGAACGCGGACACTGGACCGTCCTCGAAATGCAGAAGCGAATAAAAGCGCTTGCCGCTCAATGGGATGTGACGCACATCATCATCGAGGATACCGCCAGCGGGATGGGCTTGATCCAGCTGCTCCGAGAGCAAACTCACCTTCCAGTTATCGGCCAGCATTCGACGGACAACAAACAAACTCGACTGAGCCGCCATGAAGGACGGTTCGAGGCTGGCCGTATTGTCTTGCCAACTGAGGCACCGTGGCTCGCGGATTTTGAGAACGAGCTATTGGCGTTCCCAAGTGGCCGCTACGACGATCAGGTCGATGCCCTCATGCTGTGCTTAGATTGGTTTTCCAAAAACGAGTATTCTCTGCCGTCGTCAGATTGGCCGACCGCAATCTTGTTTTCTATACCTCGCCCTGGTCCGTCTTAATGACAACGAGTTGGTTAGCGCCAAGCAGGCCGTGCGCCGAAGTCCCGGGGCACGGCGCCATAGGGCATGCATTGGTACTATCGTGTGGATCGAAACGAGCAATCGGCAGGGCGGCGGTTACTGTGTCGACGCGGTACTACGACGGGGCGCTGCACTATGGCGGCTCTGCTGTCTAGTTCAAGTAGCCAGCCCTCCCCGGTCGATACGTCCTCCGAATGCCGAGCTAGTGGTTCTGCAAGACGAGATCGCCGGCACCGTTGAGGCGATCAAAGATCATCAGCTTCTCAAAGGCGCGCGATTTCTTTGCATCCGGGAATTCAGGGCCGAGGCAGTCGGTGAACTTGACCCAGAGTTCGTCGCGCGACAGCGGGCGTTGGTGACTTCCCTTGGCAAATTCGACCGGCCCGCTCTTCAATGTCTCCCCGCCACTGGTTGTGATTTCGACCGCGTCGGCAGGTGCGAAGGCGGAGCGTTCCATCGTGGCCGCTGTGGTCGTAATTGACACGCGGGGGAAAATCGCCTGCACCTCGGGCCGGAGCACGAAACCATCGGTGAGTTCGGAAAGTCCCACTCGCCGCGCGATGAGCGCCGCGGCCATGGCAAACTGCATGCTGAATTTGGCCTCAAGCCCGGTTTGCGGACGGCTATTGCGGAGCATCAGCGACTGCGTCTTGCCCGTCGAAACCTGAACACGCTCGACCCGCTCCGGCGACAGGTCGTAACGCTCGATCAAAGCGAGCACCGCATCGATTGAGCGGTGGGTCGCGTAGCAGATTGGATAGCGTTTGATGTTAAGGCCGTGACGAACAATGTGCCACTCTTTCTGCCCGGCTATGAAGGCGCGATCGAGTTCGGCCTTGCCGTCGGGCGACAAGGCTGCCAGCAAACCTGCGGGGTGCTCAAGCGCATCGAGAGACGCCGTCAGTCCGGCTTTCGCCAGTCGCGCGGCAACGACGCCGGACTGTGCCGCGCGGCCGACTTGAAAGGACTTGGTCATGGTTCCAAAATTTGCCACCAGCCCAGAGGCCATCGAGGCGGCAATAGCCATGGCAGTCGCAGTGCCTGCCGCATCCAGACCACACAATTTGGCGCATGCCGCTGCCGCGGCGATGGTGCCGAGCACAGTGGTCGGGTGCCAACCCTTGCGATGCAGCGGCGTCGGCTCACGCGCCAAGAGCTCGGCCCATACTTCGTAGCCGGCGATATATGCTGTCAACATTTCGGCGCCGCTCGCTCCGCTCGCCTCGCCTTGGGCGAGGATCGCCGGGACTAGGACCGCGCTCGGGTGGCCGTCGAGACCAACGTCGTCGTAGTCCAGGACATGGGCAGCGACGCCATTAATCAACGCTGCGGTTTCGATGCTGCGCCGAGCACCCGAGGGTATGAGCGAAGCGAGCGCTGCACCAAAGGTGCTGCCCAGCTCGCGGTCGATAAGCGCAATTTCACGATCGCGCGTTCCTGCAACCAATACGCCAAAACAATCGGCGATGCCCGTCCGGGCAATATTGCAGCCTTCCGACGGGATCTGGCGCAAACTGAGATCAGCGACGAAGCAGCCCAGGTCTAGAGTGAGAGCACTCATCTGAGTCTCGATGGAGAAGCGCTGTACAGAAGCTAACGAGCAAAGCTCGACCTCCAGAATGGCTCGCGATCCCAACTGGCGTCAAGTCGACGAAAGCGGCATACCTGTTAGCGACTACAGCCATGCCAGGATTTGCTCTGGCAGATCTGTTACCCGCCAAGACTATCTGGCTCCGGAATATCGATCAGCTTCTCCGCCGGCTCGGTAATGAATTTCAGATGGCCGGCGACCCTGGGCTTCGAAAAATAGGCGTCCGCAGGGTGATTGGCGCCATCGTACACGACAACATCCTCGAAATCGAAGGGACTTAAACCTGACAGGCAAGCAACATTGACCCCGTATTGATTAGGATTGGATCGCCGTTGGTGATGGGTGTAGATGCCGCATTTTGAGCAAAAGAAATGTTCCAGGGCTGAAACCTGGCGACCGTTGGTGCCTATGCGCACCGCGCTGGCAGGAAGCTTTCGAGGCTAACCAGGCACCCCGCGTCGTCTTGCGTGCGACTCACGAGGGTGCTTTGGCTCACTGCTCGCTCGGTGATCTCAAACGTTTTGCCGTGGACCTGGCGTGACAGCGCAACCAGCCCGATCACCCTTTGATGTCTCTGTTTGACTTTTAGATCATGGTCGATTGGTCGGGCGCGGCGCGCCGCAGAGGCCGGCGTTCGGATTCTATTTGGGTAGCGCATGGATCGACGACAGAGGAGGCGCGGTTCTATTGCTACGATGCGTGCACGGCGGCGCTCAAAGCGGTGATGCATTCGACCTTCTGTACCGCGAGGGCAGCAACGGTTCACCAAAGCTGCTCTCGATTGGTCTTCATGATCGTCTCATTGGCAGGCCGGGTCGCTGTGGTGGATTGATCAAGTTACTTGAGCATATGCGCAGTTTCGATCGGGTATGGTTCTGCCGTGGCATTGATATCGCGCAACATTGGCGGAGCAAGTTTCCCATCGAAAATGGCGATAACCCACGCCGCCGCCGTTCTCGTCAATGAATTTTGAAAAACCCGACACTTGCGAGCACGAGTCGAACAAATTGGGTTCGTTTCGTAATTCGTCATCGGCGAGCGGGGTCGTTCGACTTCATCGCCGCCTCCCGCGCTTCTTTGTCAACCGGAGCCCAATGCCAGCCGTTTCATCATCGTCAATGAATAGAACCCCAGCATCTTCAAGGGCATCTTGAATTCGCACGATCGTAGAAGCGTAGCCGGTTACAGGCTGATTGCTTTTCTCAATGCGGTGAATCGTGGCGGTGCCAACACCAGAAGCCTTCGAGAGGTCTTCCTGACGCCAGCCCAAAAGAGCTCGTGCTGCTCGAATTTGTGCTGGTGCCAGCATCCGCCTTCCTAGTTCATTCCTAGCCCGATCCTACCTTTGCCTTGACAATCTACCTAACTTGATCGATAATATATCACTAACGATTGACTGATTTAAAACGATGAGCAATTATCGTCAGCGAGGTGCAACATGCTCAGCGAATCGGCGCGGTTCTGGAAAAAGCGGGAGGTCAGCTTCCAACGCCGCTATTTCATCGGCGGCTCGGACGCCCGGACCATCATGGGTGATGACGAGAACGCCCTCCTCCGGCTCTGGCGGGAGAAGCACGGCGAGGCCGAATCGGAAGACCTGTCCGGCAATCTCGTTGTCCAGCTTGGCCTCGCGACCGAGGATCTGAACCGGCACTGGTATCAGGCCAATACTGGACAATTGCTCACCGACATTCAGAAGCGGGTCCGGCACCCGGTGCTGCGCTGGATGGTGGCTACCCTCGACGGCCGTGTCGAAGGGACCGGCGCGGTTTTCGAGGCCAAGTTCATGCTGCCCTGGTCATTCTCGGAAGAAGCGGCGGCCGAGAAATACATGCCGCAGCTGCAGCACAATATGTGGGTGGTTGCGGCCAGAGGTGCTGTGCTTTCGGTGATCACGGGCGGGGGCAAGTGGGTGGAGATCACCACTCATGCCGATCCGCTCTACCAGCATCTCATCGTCACGGCCGAGCGGAAGTTCTGGCGGTGCGTCGAGAGTGGCGAACCCCCTCGCCTATTCGGCGTGGAGCCGCCGAAACCAAGGATCGCGGCGGTCCGCATCGTCGACATGAGTGGATCGAATTCATGGGCGGAATTTGCTGGCGTATTCCGCAGCACACGGCAGGCCTTTCTGGATCATGAACGATCGAAAACCGAGCTAAAGGTGCTGATGCCGGAGGATGCCAAAGAAGCAATCGGCCATGGCGTCCGTGCCAAACGCTCGAAATCGGGGGCCATCAGCTTCGATCTGCTCGAGGTGGAGGCTAACCGTGCAGCGCTCCAGTGAGACGATTGGCACGATCGCGGCGGCACTGGCCAAAGCCCAGGCGGAGCTCATCAATCCGGAGAAGTCGCTGGTGGCGACCCTTCGATCGGATGGGCCTGACGGAGCCGAACGGTCATTCCGCTATGCGCCGCTGTCGAGTGGGCTCGAGATCATTCGCAAGACCTTGAGCCAGCATGAGATCGCGACGGTTCAAACTACTTCCATTGACGAGACTGCTGGCTTCGTTCGCCTTAGCACGGTTTTGGCGCATGCCTCCGGAGAGTGGATTGCGTCAGACTGGCCTGTCTGTGCCATCAGCGAAACGGCAGCCCCACACCGCATGGGTGCAGCGCTGACCTATGCCCGCCGCTATGCCCTGTTCACGCTGGTCGGGATTGCCGGCGAGGACGACCTTGATGCACCTGATCTGATCGTGCCAACGCCGCGTGCGCCGAAAACCGAGACTGGGAAAACGAAAGACCGCCTGAACCGCGGGCCAAATTACTCAAGCCAGGGGCAGTCAGATCGTGGCCAGCAGAAAGTAGCAAACTCCGCGCGAACGCTTGATCCCGAAGCTTCGGAGGTGCTGCGCGACCAGTTGATCGCCCAATTGAAGGGCCTCAATTCGGCCGAAGAGGCCGCCGATTGGGCACATGGGGTTCTTGCTACTAAAAATCGTCTCGTTCTTATCCATGCCGAGCAGGTCGAGCTAGCCTTTCAGTTAAAGCTTTCGACCCTTGTGACAGAACAGCCGACAGTCGCCGAGCAACCCAAAGGGCGAAGAAAACGCCGCCGAGGGCGAGAGCGGGTAACGGGCGTCAACAAAACGGTCTTGGCGTTGCCTGTGCCCCGTCGCATTCGCGACCGGGAGCATGTGAAATCCGTCGCCCAGCAACCATGCGTGGTTTGCGGCCGGCGTCCCGCCGATGCGCATCATCTCCGTTTTGCACAGTCTCCGGCCCTTGGCCGTAAGGTCAGCGATGAGTTCACGGTTCCCCTTTGCCGAGGACATCACCGCGAAATTCATCGCTGCGGTGACGAAGCCGTATGGTGGAAGAAGACCGGTATCGATCCGAGCGCGGCGGCTCGCGTGCTTTGGCTGAAGACACATCCGCTGCCAAGCGAGATCGGCCAGACTGCTTCAAAACTACGAAACGAACCCAATTTGGAAAGCGGTTCTCCATGACCTCGTATCGGCAAATCGAGGCCAACCGCCGCAATGCGCTCAAGAGCACCGGGCCGAGGTCGGAGCAAGGAAAGCAGGCCTCGCGCTGCAACGCCGTCCGTCATGGGCTGACGGCCGAAACAGTGATTGGTGCGCTGGAGGACGCTGAAGATTACAAAGCCTTCGAAGCAGCCATTACCGCCGATTACGATGCGCAATCGGCCGTGGAGCGGGAGCTGGTGCTCCGATTAGCGAGCTTGCTGTGGCGGCTACGGCGGGCAACGACCATCGAGACTGGCCTTTTCGAAATCCAGGCGACCATCTTAGTAACTTTAGAAAGGCGCACCAAATCTCCCCTACCTCGCGAGAGATCGTTTATGCGCTTTTCGAAGCAAACTCCGATCGGCAAGCCGCGTCACACGGTGTCGCGAACGCGCGCCCGGCTTCAGGATTGACTTCAGCCCAAGGCCAGGTTGCTCCTGATGTTCAGCTCGCACGTTGTTTCTTGCGGCTCTGCAATCTGCCCAATTATGCCCTCGACCGCCTCAGTCGCTATGAAGCTACTCTTTGGCGCCAAGCCGGGCAGATTCTTTATGCGCTCGACAATTTGGATCGCCGCAAGCCACAGGAGAGAATGCGGCGTTTTTGTTTTGGCAGTGAACAATCACTCTAGGCATCGAGTCCTGCCAAATTGGCAACCGCGCCCCGGTCGGCAAGGGTAAGGCGTAGTTTTGTGAGTTGCGGCACGGTACCGACCAAAGCGTCAGCCCCGTAACGGGCGTTGACCAAAGCCTTCTCCGCTGCCGGTCGTCGGCGATCTGCTGGAGACGCACCGCAGCGGCGGTGCCAATAGACCGTCGACAGTTTGTGCCGAGCCCACAAGCGCTTGCTCTGACGAGACAACTGGACAAACATCGGCGAGTCTGCTTGCCACAAAAAAAGGGGCACGCCAAATGACTTTCACGGAGCGAAACTTCCGAGATGCTCTCGGACTCTTTCCGACGGGCGTAGCCGTCGTTACCACCGTGACGAAGGACGGCTCTCGTATCGGCGCGACGGTAAGCTCGTTCAATTCTGTGTCGTTATCGCCACCGCTTGTCCTCTTCAGCATCGCCCGGACCTCCAGATCGTTTGCAGCTTGGAGCGACGCCGATGCTTATGCGATCAATTTATTGCATGAACATCAGCATGCCTTTTCAACACGCTTTGCCCGATCTCTCGAGGAAAAATGGGAAGGCGTCGTTCCCCTTGTCGGCCACACCGGTGCGCCGCTCATTCCGGGCGCGCTTGCCTCATTTGAATGCGAGAACTACGCTCGCTATGACGGCGGGGATCACTTGATACTCGTGGGCAAGGTCTGTGCTATGACGGCTACCGCCGGCGATGTTCGACCGCTTATCTTTTACAGAGGCTCTTACCAAAAGATTGAGCGCGACTACGATCCCAATACGCCATCGGATTTCTACTACTTGTTGAATGGATGGTAGCTGGTCACACGTGACAACAGCTTACTCTGCCGCGACCTTGGCGATTCCGCTATTATGGTCATAGCTCGCCATCAAATCCTCGGCGACTTTGTTGAACGAAGCCCAGTCGGTCTCGCGGAACGCATGGTTCCGTACGATAAAAGGCGCGCCGGCGTAGAATTTTTCGTACTGCAAATGCCGGCCAGCGAATTCTGAGCCCACCATGTCCCAGGCGAGCTTGAACAGCTTCATCCGCGCCACTGCGTCGCTTTGCGGGGTCTGCCAGTAGGTTTGAAAGGCCTGCGCGAGGTCTGCGTCGCGCATAACCGAAATGTTCGCCGGCATCTGGAACACGCCGCCACCGCACAATTCGCGTAGCTCATCGATGAATTTGCTGTAGTTCTGCGTGCTCCATTCCAGGGCCGCGTACATGATACGGCGGTTGAAACAGACATAGCCGCCGCCCGGCCAATCCTCGAACGCATTGATTTGGCCGTTCACCATCCCGTCGATCATCGCCTCATAAGACGAGATTCTACCGAGCGCCTCGCGAACTGCTGGCACCTGATCAGCACCGGTCGCGTTTGCGATCTTGCTACATAGGCCGACCAAGAGCCGCATCTTCGACCAATAGCGCACGTTGGACTGATGGTTACCAAAGCAGTGGCTCGGTGTGGTGATGTAGATGTTGCGCGCCAAGAGCGCATCACCGTGCACGAACACGCGCTCCCACGGTACCTTGACCTCGTCGCACAGCAGCATGCTATCTGTTTCGTCGTAGCGGTAGGCGAGCGGCGAGTCGAATTCCGACGTGCAGCCGAGCTCGAATGGTTGCCGTGACCACAATTTCAGCCCCGGTGCGTTGCACGGGATTGCACAGGTTATAGCCTCGTTCTTCTGGTCGGGCGCCAGAGGGAGCAAATTGCCGATCCAGATTTCGTTGGCGAATACGGCGCCGGTGGCCAGCATTTTCATACCTGAGATGACGACACCAGAATCGTCCTCGCGGATCACTCGCAATGTCGGTACTGGAATATTCTGTCGCTGATAAAATTCCGGATTGCGAGCCGCCTGCGGCGGTAACACCGCGTAGACGATGTACAGATCGTTGTCGCGTGCATAGCGGTAATATGCGAGCAAATTGTCGGCATACGCGCACGGCGACTTGAGCTCGTCGAGCTTCATGACCATGCCCGTGATGAACGAGGCGACATGATCGGGCGAACGTCCAAACATGCCGTAGGTGAAATCGGAAATGCGGCGATGGCAAAGCATGCGGCGCTGCAGGTCATCGCGTGACCTGGCGCGCAGGAAATACATTGAATGGCGGCCGCCGTCCTCCTCGTAGCTCATCACGTCGTGGTTGGCCGCGTCCGCCTTCATGTCGTAGATAGCCGCCACGGTCTGGGCTGCGTTACGGAATGCGGGGTGGCGAGTGACGTCATCTACACGGTCGCCGCCGATATAGACGATGCGTCCGTCGCGTAGCGACGCTGTATGCTCCTTGCCGGTTCGCAACATGTGCGCCTCCCTTCGCTACGATAGAGTAGCTACAGCCGTTGTTTATCGGCCGTCAGTATTCACCGAGAAGAGATCCAAAGCCCGGCACGCGGTCTGTCACACCGCTCTGCCGCAGTGCGTGCCAGTAAATTGCGGTATTAATCGCGATTACCGGCTTATCGATCCAAAATTCTGCGACGCCGGCGAGACGAGCCATAGCAAGGTTCGTCCCGACCTGTACGATCGCTTCCACTGCGGAATCGTCGACCTCGATGATGGCGTTCCGCAACTGCTTTTCACTCACATGCGCAATTTGCACAGGACTGCCACACTGCAAGCCCTTCAGCGTGACTATTTCGAAGCCGCAGTCCTCGAAGAAACGCCGAACCTGCGCGTCGCCAACAGGCATATAAGGCGTGATCACCGCGATACGCCGAATGTTGCCATACTTCGTTAACGCGGCCCGTACCGCGTCGGCCCCGGTCGTCACAGGTGCACCCCCAGCCACTTCTTGCATACGAGCAATGACATTGCTTCCTTCGAGACCGTTCCAGAACGTCTCAGAGGACATTCCAAGAACGAGGCGGTCGGGCTGGCACGTCATCACTACGCGTGCTGCGTCTTCCATCGTGGCCCGAATGTTATCCATCAGCTTGTTGAAATCGTCATCATTCTTGATGGGATCATCCCGAATGTATAAGCGACCGAAATGATTAGTGACCCCAAATGGACGCATCGCGTCCATTTCTGGCTGCACGGACGTATTCGTTGATGGGGCAATAATGCCTAGCTTCA
>Ga0306925_10004120_pt1 | contig 13038 bp, 16 predicted proteins | sample flu12Cox44000176_FD_203755 | JGI IMG/M metagenome (GOLD analysis project Ga0306925, IMG submission 203755) | Lab enrichment of tropical soil microbial communities from Luquillo Experimental Forest, Puerto Rico - flux8day.12C.oxic.44.000.176 (v2)... | ecosystem: Environmental > Terrestrial >...
GATACGGGATCGGTGATCTTGGGCCAACCGCATCATCGTGGGTGGACCGGCTCCACGCAGCTGGGCAGAAATGGTGGCAGGCGCTGCCACTCGGTCCCACCGGCTACGGAGATTCACCGTATCAACCGATGTCGTCGTTTGCTGGGAACGCGATGTTGATTAGTCCCGAAAACTTGGTCCGAGACGAGCTGCTCTCGGCGAAAGATTGTGAGGCCAACTTTCCTTCGGATTTAGTGGATTACGATGCCGTCGTCCCGTTCAAAATCCAGCTCCTCGAAACAACGTGGAAAAATTTCAAAACCGGGCGACGCAAAGACCTGCGGCCGGAATACGATGAGTTCTGCGCCCGGCAGGAACATTGGCTGGAAGATTACGCGCTGTTTCGGGCTTTGAAAGCCAAGTATAACGGCGCTTACTACCTGGATTGGCCAGAAGACCTTATTCAGCGTAGCCCGGGAGCGCTAGCCAGTGCGCGTCGAGAGTTGGCGGATCAAATCGGCCAGGTTAGGTTTGCGCAATTTCTGCTGTTCCGCCAGGGTGATCAACTCAAGGCCTTTGCGCATTCGAAAAGCGTGAGACTAATCGGCGATTTGCCATTCTTTGTCTCGCCCGATTCGAGCGATGTCTGGTCCAATCCCGAGTTGTTTCTGCTTGACGAGCATCGCCGGCCACGATTCGTTGCCGGTGTTCCCCCTGATTATTTCAGCGCGCAGGGACAGTTGTGGGGCAATCCCGTCTACAACTGGGACGCCCTGCGTGCAACCGGGTACCGATGGGCTATCGATCGAATCCGCGCGTTACTTGCCCATGTGGACGCAATTCGACTGGATCACTTCCGCGGGTTCGCGGCCGCATGGCACGTTCCAGCAGGTGCATCAACGGCCAAGTCAGGACAATGGGTACCAGGGCCGGGCGCCCATTTTCTTGAAGCCGTGCGCAACGAGCTAGGCCACCTGCAGTTCATCGTCGAAGATCTGGGAATTATTACTCCGGATGTACAGGCGCTGCGCGACCAATTTCGACTGCCCGGGACGCGGGTTTTGCAGTTTGCTTTTGACGGTCATTCAGACAACCCGTATCTGCCTCGCAACTTCGTCACAAATACGGTGGCGTACACCGGCACGCATGATAATCCGCCAACCCGGGAATGGTACGGCGAGTTGCCAAATTATCAGCGGCAGAATCTCTGGAGCTACCTTAAGCGCATGCCCGGAGAGCGAGCCGAAGCCGCTCCGGAACTGATGAGGCTGGCATGGTCGTCGATGGCGGCGCTGGCGATTGCCCCATTGCAAGATCTCCTTAACTTGGGAGCAGAAAGCCGGATGAATGTCCCTGGTCGCGCCAGCGGAAATTGGCGCTGGCGTAGCCAGGAAGGCATGCTGGGCGACAAGGCGTTTGGCTGGTTGCACGAACTGACCGAAACTTCCAAGCGATCCGATGCAGGAGTAACTGTTCACCAAGTTGAGCTGGAAAGCCACGGCTCCGTTCAATCGCCCTCGCAAGTCTAGAATCAGAGATCCCCTTTTCAGCTGACGTTTCAAACCTAACTATGAAGAGCCCAGCAGCGGTGTGACGAGCAAACTCCATCGTCTCTCTCGTTAACCGTCGGGCTATGAAACGGACGCGCGGTGACCTTAGGTTGTCGGAATGCTCTTTTTCCAATCGCAAACCTCGCCTGAAGACCGAAATAGGCTTGGCTCATCCCATGGTTTGTCATATGCCAGACTCTCGTCACGCCCTTTCGTTCTGGGGCTAGTATGCCTGTACCACCGGTTGCAACTCTCTGTAATTACAGGATCTGCAGCATTCGCGGCGCACTTCTTGACTGAAGCGGCTGAATACAAAACTTTGGTGGGACAAAGTTCACTGGCAGCTTGAATCCGTATGGCGCGCATCAAGAATTCGCCCCGGAGGATGAATGCAAGGAAAGTCAGCAAAGCTCTCTCGCTTTTGACTATTACCGTTCTAGCACTCGCTACCGATGGAAGCTACTAGACGATATTTCAGCTGGTTCTGATCCAACTTTCTGCCGCACTCCGCGGTCTCTGTCTTTAAAGTCCTGCCCTTACACCTCGAGTTAGCCATTTCCCGTTGGCGGATACCCACAAAAACCAGACTGACATTTCACGCCATTTTGGCCCTGTAATTGCTATTCCTAATAGGCTAGTCGTGCGCAAGAGTATCAATGACGGAAGCTTCAAGAAATGTAAGAGAGAGTAAGACGTCGATTTCGCTGGCGTTTCCTCACGCTGGGGCCAAACTCCAGCTAGTTCTCACGCTGGTGATGTTCACTGGAATCACCGTTTCAGCGAGTGCGCAGAGAACAGTAGACACGCGAGATCCTAAAGTTCGGGTGGTTGCACATGCGACGATATCGCCAAGTTCGTCTGGAGATTTTTCGCCAGACGAGTATGCCGACTTGAGACTGTCGAATTCCGTCCGTCAATTGGCACACTTGGCCGGTTTTCCGCCGAAGACGATCTTCCATTTGTGCTGGGACTTCAATTTCTTCTTGATGCTGGCGTTGATTTTCTGGAAGGGTGGGCCACCACTGTCCGAGGCCTTGCAAGCACGCTCAGAATCGGTCCGACGTGCGATAGAAGAGGCACAGCGACTCGCTGAGGAAGCCGCGATAAGGCTGGCAGAGGTAGAAAAGCGTTCGGCTCAACTCGATTCCGAGATCGCAGCAATACGCGCGGTCGCCGAAGCAGAAATGAACCACGAAGAACAACTCTTGAGCAAAAGAACGGCCGAAGATATTCGCCGCATCACGGAATATTCACAATCTGAGATCGACAGGGCGGCGCAGCGCGCCCGTCATGAGCTAAAGGCATTTGCCGCAGATCTTGCGGTCTCCCTCGCCCGTGAGTCAATACTGATCAATAAAAGAAAGGATGAGGAATTGGTTAAGAGCTTCATCGAAGGACTGCGACACCAAGAAGTTGCTCAAGCGACTGCGCAACCCCCAGCGCAGGGCAGTCGCGAACTTGTAGCGAGAACGTAGGAGACCATACGGAAAGTCAAAACTGCGGCTGACCGCAGAATCAGTTGCCCAACAGATACGGCATGGTGTGCAGCAAACCAGTCGTCGGGATCCTTCCTTCTGGGTCGTCAAGGAACGCTAGTTCGTCATCCGGCAATCAAAGGCAAGACTCAATCCCCTTTTCGCCTTACACGCGGCGCCCCTCGCCTTAGTAGAGGCATCTATTCATACAGCCTGGCCGGAGGCGGAACGGGGATTCAAGCGTTCGGTCTCTTGGCCGGTCTTGCGGCGCTTGGCTTGATTCCGTTGTTTTGGATTTAAGCTTGAACTGGAGGTACTTCAGGAATGCGAGTGGATGGTCACTCACACCGTGCGAGGGTGCAATCGGGACTAGGGTGGTCGCCTCCGGTCTTCGGCTGACCGACTCCCTGACAGATGCGATCTGGTTCGGGCTTATCAACTCTTGAAGAACACCAGAGAAGCCGAGGACGGCCAAGAACAACAGCAAGGATCAACTCGCTAGTCTCCGTTAGTGCTCCCTGATCATCCTTCGCAACGGGATTGCAAACCGGCGAAAACCCGTGAATACGTGGTCTGGAAATGCAGATTTAGTTCGCGCCTTTGGGGCGGCAAATGTCACGATCAGATTCCATCAGATGGTTGGGCCGCCCAAAGATCGAGGGGCGAATTAACAACTTACGGTGGGATGAGTTTTCAAATGACGGTTATTCTGTCCCGATTTGGGTTCTTCTCCGGCAGCAGTGACAAGATCGCACGGTCCAAGGTGGCAAGTTTTCCTCTTTTGTGAATTGCAAGTCCCAGAAGATAAGCATCTGAAACTTGTTGATGTCCCATGAGCCCCTCGGAGAACGGATCCACCGATCGCAGAAACGGAATGTCATTCTCCCAGAAGCGATGCGACGGATGGCCCAGATTGGCCCGCAGCAAGTCGAGCGCATCGGCAACAGTAAGGGCGTTCGGGGAGAAGGCGGGGTTCGAGATGATACGGACAAACGCGCTTTCAGTGAGCGGGCAGGTTGCCCATCCCTCTCGAGCATGACGAGCAAGCCATTGCTGGACTTTCTCGTGAGCTTGATGCGTCGGCCATGCAGCCGCGATAAGAACATTTACATCCAACAGGAAATCGGCGCTCATTCGAGTTCTTCCTCGAGTTTGCGGACATGCTCGGTGGTCACCGGCGGCGACCCCGCTGGCAAGTCGACGACGTGAAAGCCATTGACCACGCGCGTCTGCAATGGCGCGTGCAGGCCTCGGCGAACCAAATCGGACACGGCCTTCCCAACTGATATGTCGCGGCTTTGTGCATATGTCTTCACGTGCGGGATGAGGTCATCATCCAGGGAAATAGTGGTGCGCATACCAAGGATGATGTCATACATCGTATAGTGATGTCAATAAATATAATACAGCATCAATGGCACAGAACTGATTCGGGACGGCGCTTAACGGGAATTAACTCGGATAGCTACAGTTTTCGAGGTCTGGCCTGCATTAGAGGTTCACAATTTAATTTTCAAAGCGCGACAGGGTCGCTTGCGAAGCCAGATCTTTCGCGTGTTCTGGGTCACAGCCCACAAGGAATTTGTGTACGGGATCGGAACCGAGCCGTGGCGCTACTCGTAACGCCGATCGCATCGGCCTCGTCGTACAGATTCACATGAGACTTTCGCGTGGTTCGCCGGTGCGCAAACAAGGGCGGATACCATTGTTTGCGCCGGCTAGAGTCGAACTGCAGAAGGGTTCAGTATTCGACGGTTCTTACTGGCTGCTGCTCTGCGATTCCGGTTCCGTCATCGTCGCCTCGCCGCCAAAAGTGAGCCCGTATTTCTTGCCGCCGAATTCGATGCTTGTCAGTGTCTGGCTACCATCATCGTTCGTGTGCACTTCGTACCCGTTGTTTCGTTCGGGTCGACTCAGCTCAATCAAGTGAGCGGGCACAGTCGCCACGAGTTTTCCGTAGGACAAGATCATCAGGTCGACGTTCGGACCGGTTCCGTCCCAAGTAAGTTTGTATTGTCCTGGGGCCAGTTGATGTCCACCGACGGTTGCGGGCTGAATCAGTTCGATCGAGCCCTTGTTTCCTTTGTTCGCTGCGAATGCGCTGGTAGCCAACAGCAGGGCAAGCGCAGGCAGCATGGTCCTGGAGATCTGTGAGAAGTTCATTCGTTTATTTCCATTTCTTTCCCGAAAGCCTCGGGAATCATTTTCCTTCCGTCAGACGTTTGGCAGCATGCAAAGTTACAAGTCTCGCGCGGCAGTAGTAGTGACTCCTTGCGCGTGCCACTTTTTGCAGGTAACGGAATCGCCGGAGGGCAAACATCTGGGAACGATTGTCGCGCCGGAGCATCCACACAACTTCGCTTGGGGCGACGATGACGGGAGAGCTCTCTATCTCTGCGCGAAGACCGGTCTATACCGCATTCGGTTGAACATTGCGGGCATTCGTCTGTGAGTCGATTCCGGGCTTGCCTGTCGTCTCGGGAGAGAGCAATCATGCCGATGCCGCGCGTAACTTTCTCTCCGACCTCGAATCAGATCAACGTCAAAGAGGACTGGCTGATGCTGCGCAGTAAAACGCTCACGATCGCGTGTGTCGTATTGGCGTTTGCCTCGTCGAACGCGCAGGAGAACCCGAAGAACGAAATAGGGTTACTCTTGGGTGCTACTGTGACGCCCGCGCTTGCCGTTGCAAGCCCGGTCAATAACAGGCTGGGGATCGGGTCAGGCATTACATTTCAATTGACCTATGCCAGGCAGTTGGCCCGAACTCGGACGTTGGCCTGGTATTTTGAGGTGCCTGCGCTTGCGATTCCACTGCAGGACATCACAGCCTCAAACGGCGTGGTTCCAAAGAATTACGACTCTTTTTTCGTAACACCGGCTCTACGCGCAAAGTTGACACCGTCTGCCCGTGTGTCGCCATGGTTCTCTGCAGGAGGAGGCTACGCTCTTTTCGATGAGAGTGCGAACCGCATCGACGGAACGCATAACACTACGCGAGGAACGAGCGGAGGCGCATTAGAGTTCGGCGCAGGCGTCGATATCCGCACACCGATCAAGGTCCTGTTCCCGATTAGGCTGAGGGCCGAAGTACGGGATTTCTATACATCAAAGCCGAATTACAACGTCAGCACCGGTACAGGGTTTCAGCACAATCTTGCGTTTTCGGGTGGGCTCGTGCTGCATTTCTGAAAGGTCAAGGGGCGTCCGCGAGACTTCGGGCTGCTGAGGAATTCAAGAGCCAGCTGGTCGCCTGCAGCCGAGACTGCATCAAAGTCCTCGACCGATCGTCGAATGTCGCTCGCCGATCGCAGATTGCTGAGTAGTTAACACTATTTACTTGAACGTTATGGGGTGGCCCGATTTTTCCGGGCTCCTCCACTACCCCATCAAATACTTGTGGGGGTTAGAACATGACCGGAGGGAATATGCATCCCGCAGCAGGTTGTGTTTACTGAATGGTTAGCCGCAAGGTAGATGGGCGTCGACGTGGTAACGCATTGGTAAAGAAATCCTGAAACGAGAAATCTAAGCCGCCCGCGTCTTGCTCCGTTTAATGAGTGGTGGAATCTGCAAATGATCACCCCGTTCAGCGTAGCCACGCTGAATGCAGTATGCAGAAACGGAGTATGGAAGCATCTCTCGCTTCTCAAAAAAATGCACCGCCGAACAACGGCAGGTTAGCTGATAGGAAGGACGTAGTTTGTCGGTGTCGTCGAACCGAATTCGGCGTGCGTTGTCTGGATGCGCGACGAAGTAGACTCTACCGCACTTTCCGCAAGAAACCCCCATGGCGACGGGCATGCAATTGATTATCTCACGGGCAATAGGCTATGGTCTGCGATCTCAGCCTCCAAGAGAAAAAACCAACAGGCATGATAGACTGTACAGGCGTTTGATTTGATTCGGTTGTAGAGCAGCTCCTTGCAAACCAGCTAGTCCTGCCTTTTGTACCTCCGACTCCCGTCCAGCGTAAGAAAACAATTAAGGATAAAAAAATGGAACAAGGAACAGTAAAGTGGTTTAACGATGCCAAAGGCTTCGGCTTTATCAGTCGGCAGAGCGGTGAAGACGTATTCGTTCACTTTTCCGCTATTCAGGCGGGAGGCTTCAAGAGCCTACAGGAAGGCCAGACTGTGCAGTTCGAAGTGAAGAAGGGACCCAAGGGCTGGCAAGCCGAGAACGTTCAACCGCTGTAGACGTTGCGCGAATAAATACGTGCCTGTTGTGGTGAACAATCACAACGGGCACGGTATCTGAGCCAGATGAGTCTTCGCAGTGTTCTCTTGCTCCAGAATGGACAAGCCTCCCTCGATGCCCCACAGACCGAAATCCGCGATTTGCGATTCGTCCGCTTAAAACTCGAGTTTAAGCATCACTAATCGTTTCGTGGTTCCCGAGCGGCAGACGAGTCTCTGCGGTCGCTGCCCGACGTCAGCCTGTATCGTTCAAGATCCGCGGGGTCGTGAGCGAAGATCGGATGACGGCTCAGGGCGCCCTGCTGGAGGCGATCCTTGGGAACAAAGCAGCCGAAAGCGGACTAAGTGCGGACCGAGCAGTTTTGCTAGAAGTGTGCTAAAGCCTTTGGAATGTGGTGGCCAGGGAGGGAGTTGAAACCCCGACGCCAGCCTTTTCAGTGCGCTCTTTGCCGTCTAACCGCGTTTTCAATCAACAACTTAACTCGCTAGAATGGCCAAATTATTGTGACCATTCTGTGACCAGCGCCGATGTTCGCCTAGGCGTCGGTGCAAAATCAATTCGAGGCTTTTTGGGTTAATCATATCGACATTGTTGTACGAGAGCGCCAGATGGATGATGTTGCTTCCTGACGAGCTTCAGCAGGCCGTCGATCAGGCAACCATGCTTAGCATGGTGCCGTGCAGAATCGGGGTGGCATTCGTCAGCGACGCCCTGCTGAGCTTTGATTCGAGCGGTCGCTTATGCCGTATAGCGCCAGGCTGCTGCTGGTTGCGTGCCCTTGCGCTTCTTCGGACTCGACGTCCTTGCCATGTAGGGTCAGGTCCAGCGATTCGTGGCCGAGACTGACCAAGCGCTCGCAAAAGGCTCTCTCCCGATTCCGCAACGAGCCGGACGCAGATGCCATTGCATAACCCCGTTCACTGATGCCCTCAAAAACATCCAAAACAAAGGACAGTTGACGGGCTCACTTTACCCCGTCCCGTAATGTCCTCATTTTTTGACTGCGCGGCGAATTTTTCCTTGGGAAACTCGACTAGCTTTCCGCGCTGCTCGATTGCTACTGGCTTAACCTTCTTCGGGACCGCACCACGAAGATAGAATTCGACCACCTTCGCCATAATGTCCACTCCAGTTGCTTGCTTCCGCGACTGCGTTCGAAGGTTGACTGCCGTCACACAGAGCGACGTCCGCCTTCAATTTATGTTCGACGTTTGCACTCTCTGCCAGAGCATTGCCTGGCCTAAGTGATAGGCGATATGTGCTGTTCTCCCGAGTAGAACGGTGAACCTATTGCGATGCGGCTCTCGCGAGAAATCCTCTTCAGATACAGCTCCATGCTTCTGCAGCCAGTCGGCGACCGACAGCTTCGAGAATCCTGTCCAAAGAATCTGACTGGTCTCTTGCCAAATGATCTTCAAATCCTCAACCGAGCATATGGTTGGAACAGTCCGATCAGGGTTCGACACGAACATTAGGTCAAGCTCCGGATGAATCCTGGATCCGAAGCCGAGAAGCGGAATGAGAGCGTCATTAAACGCTGTGAGGTGACCCCACAAGTAAATCAAGCGGTTTTTTCCAGGAGCAACTTCCTGCAGCAGCTGCTCTTGGGACAGAGTTCCAAAGAGCTTGCCCGCGCGATCAACGTTTGACCGCCAATTCCTAAGCGCCGAATCTATGAGCGATGTTTCAAGAGTCATATTTCACCTTTCGTGAATGCTGCTTCAGATAGCCGCAAGCGGCTGTAAGCGGGTGAGTTCGTAATTGGTAGGTTGACACCCGCAGAGCGCGCCTCGGCTTCGCGGGTCACTCGATCGGCCCTGACATGGTCCAGGGCCGCCCCGTAATCATTCGGATCGAACTAACCAGGAGGGTCCCGGCCTCGTTCAGGCCAACAGTCGAGGGGAGTGGAAACATGATCACGAACAAGCGCAGATAATACGCCGACCGGATCTACCTTCCTGCAGAGTTCTCGCCGCGAAGCACTATACAAGTTGACGCCGCTTTCGCGACCAATCGGTTTTCCTCGTCGGTTACGTCGCATTCAACGTAGCCGATGGTGCGGCCACGCTGTACAACGGTTCCTTCCGCTCTGAGTTGTGCTTGCCAGATCGGGCGAAGGAAATTAATTTTCAGTTCGACGGTAGTGAAGGACTCCTCCGGCGCAAGGGTGCTTGCAAACGCCATCCCCATTGCCGCATCGGCAATATCACAAAGAATTCCGCCGTGCAGCGTTCCCATGGGATTTGCATGCTGCGGTCCAGCTGCCAATATGACCGTGGCCCGCCCATCAGCGATCTCCTTTGCTTCAAATCCAATCAGACGCGCGACGGGCACGTCGTTGACCCTTGCTCGTTCCCTAAAATCGAGTTTCAACGGAATTCCTTGAACACTCATGAATTGCGAGCTCCACTTTTAGATTTTCGCGCACGTACCTTCGTTTCGAGGTATTCCTCGAGATGATCGCAGGCGAGATTGAGCGGCGCTTCGTTTCGCTGCAGACGAGTCATCATGAAGCTGCCTTCGAGCGTACTGGCAATCAGCGTAGCCAATTTCAGGGAATCGACGTCCGAGCTGACCTCGCCCCGGCGTCTCCCCTGCTCCGCAATCAATTGCAGACGATCAAGCCATGAACTGAGAGCCTGCCGGGCTTTCGCTCGCAACTGAGGATTGCCATCATCGGAATCTATGGCGGTATTGAGCAGCGGGCAGCCTCCTGGCACCAGCCCAGTGCGTCGGTCCCGAAAGTTCCGCACGATTTGTTTCAAGCGGTCCACGGTATTCGGGATAATCTCTGTTCCCTGGAAGCGCGTCTCCATGGCGATTTTCCAAGCGTGGTCGAAGGCATCGCTGGCGAGCTCTTGTTTGCTCTCAAAGTGACGGTAGATCCCGCCTTTCTCCAGCCCGGTCGCTCGCATGAAATCGGATAAAGCAGCGCCGTCGTATCCTTTTTGATTGAAAATCGGTGCTGCCTTACGAATGATTTCCTGCCGGGTTTGCTCGCCTTTGCGCACGTCGCGTTCCTTGCAACTGAATTGGCGCCCGATTGATGGTCGCCGAGCACAACGTTTGGATGAGACCGACCGGTCCCAGGTCGCAATAAATGCTACGGCGACGGATCCACCTATCCCCGCCCGCCTTGAAACCCTGCGACCGGGCCGATCATGCCGAAACCCAGGTCGTCGAACGTCAACGGCTCGCCACTTCGCTGGAGGTCATAGTGATGCTCGTACACGACGCGCGTCCCGTCCCATTTTCGGAGAGCGCGCCAATTCAGCATGCAGGTTTTCCCGGATACACCGGCGATATGGAGTGTCCAGGCAGAATGTATCTCGTTCGCAGCATCGCCAGGAAACGTGGTCTCTTGAATGGATATTGCCAGCCCCCCAACTTCGGCTATAACGTGAAGCGGGACCAGGAAGCTTAGGAGTAGTGAACCCACCCTTGCCTTTCCACGAATCGGTTCATGCTGAGTTTCACTGCTGACCTCGACTTCATCGGCATAAAATTTGTCGAATATCTCAAGGTACTCTTCAAAGCTTTCGCTAATCCTAGCCTGGGTGATAGCGGTGTTTAGCATGCGCTCCGAAGCCTGATGGCGTAAATAGGGATCCCCCGACATGAAACTCTGTTGATCGCTCATCTAGAACCTTCGATGACATAAGAGACCGGACGGTCGCATATTTTCCGTTTCGCTGCCATCGCACCCGATACTCAATCCGTCAAATTTAGCGTCCTCTGTATGCGACCGATCGGTCTCAGCCATCATCTGCTGGAGGGCAAGGGAGGACTTCCACACGGCGCCAGCGGTCTCAACCAAGAAAGGGGCAGAGTGTGATCGAACAAGCCGCGGTTAAGCCGGGGAGAGCAAGAGCGATAGAGATCCGATTGACCTTCGGATCGCTGTGCGAAGAGCAAAGGGGTGTTTGGCTGGTTCAGGGGCGGTGGCATCAACGGCACCGGAGATTATGGCAAGGGCAGCAACGACTTCGGACTCGTTTAACGCGGTGGCGGAGCCCCGCCGGCGGGAGATCTTGAATTATCTGGCGCTGCAGGAGCTGGCTGTTGGCGACATCGCGGTGGGCCTGAAGATGGAGCAGCCATCGGTCTCGAAGCATCTACGGGTGCTGAGGATTCTGGGGCTGGTCCAGGTGCGACGTAACGGGAGGCACATGTTTTATCGGACGAATGCGGAAGCCATCCGGCCGCTGCATGAGTGGACTAAAACTTTTGCAGCACAGTGGCAGCACCAGTAACTACCCGGATCCCGTCGTACTACACGCACGCCGGTTCGATCCTCCGGCATGCGTGTAGTGATCACCTCACCGAGATGAGTGGAACAAGTCACACGTATTCTCCGCGGACTTGGTCATAGCATTCGCCGGTGCTGGCGCGAAGTGCGCGGCGCCCATCCTCCGGCATCAGGAGACCTCGAAAATCAGTTCCAGCTCGACCGGCGTCCCGAGCGGAAGGCTCGCGACTCCATACACCAACCGGCTAGGATTCTTGTTTTTCCGAAAACGTCTTGCAGCAACTCTGAAGCGCCGTCAGCCACCTTCGGCTGCTCGCGGACATCTCACGAAGTGGCCACCGCCACGCCGAGGCGGACGACCCGCGTCACTTTGTCGAGCGATCCCAGATATTGCCTCGCGACAGCGATGGCGTTGAGAGCCGCCAGGCGGGCCGCGTTGCGACCCGCCTCTACGTCGAGTTCAGCTCCGATGCGCCCAATAAACTTAGCCGCGCGTCCCTCCGTGGGGAGCATTCCAGTCAAGAAAAGCAGGTTGTCTGTCTGTACAGCCTCCGCGTAGATGCCAAACGGCTCCGGAGGTACGGGAAGTTCGATGCCAAGTTCTTTCAACCGCTGCTCGGCGCTGGCGGGCCGAAAGCTTTCTCGGGTTACCATTTGCCTGCGGTGATCCGGTCTAGTCCCGCTTATCCGCGAAGAATTGGGGCTCCGAAAGGAGCGCCCGTGGCTCCGCCATCCACCATCAGCTCGACCGCGTTCACGTATGAGGAGTCCTCCGAGGCAAGGAAGAGTACGGCTTTGGCAACGTCTTCCGACTCACCCCAACGGCCCAGCGGAATCACAGAAGAGACGAACTTCGCCAGCTTGGCAGCCTCGTCTGTGGATACGGCGGCGCGCGGCCCACGCTTCCAAATAGGAGTTTTGGTGGCGCCCGGTGCGACGACATTCACGCGAATGTTGCGCGGTGCAAGGTCTGCGGCAATGGAACGTGCCATCGAGACTAGCCCACCCTTCGTGGCCGCGTATGCGGCGACACCGGGTTGGCCGAGATAGTTGTGTACCGACCCAGTAAAAATGATGCTGCCATTGTCGTTTAGCAGAGGCGCCGCTGAATTCACCGTAAAGAAAGCCGCGTTGAGGTTGGTGTGGATCACATTCTCAAAGATGGCCTCGTCGGTCGAGCCGGTAGGTGTCCGGCCAGAGATGCCAGCATTGGCGAAGACGATGTCGAGGTTGCCGAAATCTTTGGCCAGGGCTGAGAAGAGCCGCTTGCGATCTTCCGCAATGGTAACGTCAGTGCGGTAGCCACGCGCATTTGGTCCGAGTTCTCGAACCGCCTCATCCAGCGTTTTCTGATCGCGACCGGTAACCGCTACCTGCGCGCCTTCGGCAATGAAAAGACGAGCGGCAGCCAGGCCGATGCCGCTGTTCCCACCGGTGATCAGAGCCTTCTTGCCTGTGAGCTTCATAATGCCTCCTTTTTGCATGACTGGCATCCAACTATGATGGCCGTCATATTTGGTATATGATGACCATCATAGATGGAGGTTTCAGAAAAATCATGCGCTATCCCGCCGAAGAGACCGCC
>Ga0306925_10004121_pt1 | contig 13035 bp, 22 predicted proteins | sample flu12Cox44000176_FD_203755 | JGI IMG/M metagenome (GOLD analysis project Ga0306925, IMG submission 203755) | Lab enrichment of tropical soil microbial communities from Luquillo Experimental Forest, Puerto Rico - flux8day.12C.oxic.44.000.176 (v2)... | ecosystem: Environmental > Terrestrial >...
GCCTCCCAACTTTCTAGGTCGACGATCATTTGCTTCCCCCGCTGTCGAAGGGGCATGATCGAATATGATGATCGTGACCAAATTCCTACGTTCCTGTTGCGGTCAAGCCACAGTGGGCGAAAATTCGTCGAAGGCCGGAGACGACATAGGCGGGATTGAATCTCGCGCGCATCAGTCTCCTGCCGAGCGCTTTCGTGTAGAGGAAGCTCGCACGGTTGCCGATGAGATGACTCACGAGGGAGCGCGGACGATCATGCGCCGCATTGCCATGGACTACGACAGTCTCGCTAAGCTTGCCGAGGAGCAACTCGCCGATCAGGAAGCGATTGGACGAAAAACCTAGAGAACCGATTGCCGTGCGCGGCCCTACTGCCCGAAGTCCCGTCGCCGAGACGGTGGAGCTGGCGAAGCCGCCACACGACCAGTGGCCGTCATCCGACGAACCACGCGTATCAGGTGTGCCTTCGAGCCCGAGCTTGCACGCGCGTGGCACACGGCCTCACATCGATGATGCAACTAGTAAGCCTTTGATTTGACTCTTCCGTAATCGCGACAGTCGAGCCAGCTCCGGTATACCGTCGTGTACTGTACACATTCGCAGACGTGCCCCTCAACGCAGGGCGTCTGGTAGTTAGTCAGGTAGCCACTACAGCTCTCCAAGAGCATCAGCGCCGATCCCAAGAGCGAGGCTTTGATGATGGTGAGCATGCGCGATCCCCTCTTCATAAGCTCCCGATAGTGCCTTTGCGGCAGGCACGGAGGCGCGGAAGAAGGCATCCCCATGCCCACAGAAGATGGATGACGACGATCCACAGAAGGCAGGCGAAAACGTGGCCCAATCCGGTCCCCGGTCCGGGCAATCAGATTGGGGCAGCACGCAAGAACCCTTCTATTTCGCCCCCTTGCTTCCTTCACTCACTCGCGGCCCTCTTCGACCATGCGCTGGGCCTGTCGCGGCCGGGCGTCGCCGATGCATGAACCGGGGAGGCGGTCCGCTCGACTGACCGTACGGAGGCATTGATGCAAACCTCCTACGGGTGTCATGACCATCGAAGACGGCACCGCTATCGTTCTTCCCTATGCCGCCTCCATCGCGGTCGCTGACACCTTCACTTACGAACTGAATGGTAGTTACCATGTGAGATCGCTTGCGACGCGCGCGCCTTCGCGTGCCCGAATTTCCTGTAGATCAAGCGTGCAGAGAGTATGCTCGTGAGTACCGGTCTTCACGCCCCATTTTTCGCAGTAGAATCTGTTTTCGTCAGAAATCTCTTGCAGTAGCTGTCGTTGAGAAACCCTCTGTGCATCTACTATTCGAGGAAAGTCAATAACGAACATCACGACCCATGCGGCCACCAATGCCCAGAGCGCTGCACGTCGTAAATTTTTCGAACAAGGGTCCAATTTGCGTGCGACAAAGTATCTCCTATTGAAGACGCTTCAAACGAGAAATGAAGTTTGGTTATCTGCGCGCCGGGTTCTGTTCGGAAGATATCGGGACAAAGCTAAACTAGGTTGCATTTTTTTGGACAACGACCTCTATTTTTTGGACGGCCGCTTAATGTTGATTTGTACTTTTGGATAGTATTGGATGCTCTAAGGGAGAAATCCCCTTAGAGTTCAGCAAAGAGGGACCTCCTTGAGGCCCGGTCAGAGCAGCCGGGGCTTTCCTTTTTAGCTTCTATAATCGTGCGCGCTAAGCCTCCTTACGAAACTTCCGGCACAAAAAGCGCACGCTGATCGCCAGCATCCCCCTTCCCAATCCTCCTCCGCCTTCCGCATCACCGCCGCTGCCGCCGGATTTTTGCTCTTGATCCAGTGCCGTGAGCGCCCGGAGCCGGTAGGTCAAGCCAGGGCTTCGATACGATGCCTTCGAGGCCGAGCTCGCACACCTAGCGAAACACGACGTCGCCCGATTCGTCGATGTGCTCGTTGAGCAGCATGCCCGCTTTTTCTTGGACAACGGGGCCTGAATCGACCATTTCGTGATGGCCATCACATCACTCGAAGCCATCATCCCGCATACCATTTCCCGATCAGACGGCTTGAGCTACCACATGTTGCGGCTGAGGTGATAATGGCCTCGTCTGGAGCAGCCATTATGAAGCGCATCATCAAGGGCTTTGAGGTTGATTGGGCAAGCGAGCGCGTGTTCGCGGAGCAGCAGACCGCGCCGAACTATGGATATTTGTTTGAGGTCTCAGCCGATCGGAAAAGGATTGTAAGGTGTGCTCACATTTCAGCAATTGGCGGAGACTCCGACAATCCCGATGGGGACGCGGAGCGCCTTGAAAAAGACGCAAGGCAAGCTGTTGAGGAGTTCCTCGGCTGCGAGCGCGAGAGCGGTGGCCTGCTCGGCTGGTGGCGACGGCGGAAGAAGATTGCCTGAGCTTCCGGCGCAACCCGCACACTTTTTTTGCGAAGGGCCGGCCGCCCCGGCAGCGTGTCGAGCGACCTACAAAGAAAAAGCCCCGCGTCGGCGCGGGGCTTTAGGTTAAAGGGGATTCCAGTACAAGAGCAGCGTGTCAGGTCAGTGCGGCTGTTCTACGGCGGAGTAGGGCCGTCCGATGAGCCCAGGAACCGTCTTAGCCTGTTCTGGGTTATCTCGGTAGGTGGCGCCTCCGGGGAGTGAAACGCCCCCACAAAGGAAGCAACGGAGAGCAGCCACAGGGAGCCCGGCCAGCGGGAAGACCGGGGCTCTCCTGTTTTTTGAACACCCGGCAAAGGAGAGGCCGTGAAGTCGGCGCAAAACGAGAACCCCGCCCAAGTCCGAGTTAGGGCGGGGTCCCCTGGGAACCCTCACGGGGGCTGGGTTTTTGGGTGAGGGACTCCATGGAGGAAACACCTTCGCGCAAGTAATTATTCCTCACGGAACGTCCGGCACGAACAGCCCGTAACGCGGCAGGTGGAGTTTGCCGTCATCACACTTGAACCTGGTGCGCTCAATAGGCGACCAACGGGCCGAGGGACGGCTCTGAGAAGCCGGAGCGCATTATGTCTGATGAGCTTCACGGCCTGGACGAGACCGAGAAGGCTGGCATTGGAGCCGCGCTGATTAGGTGTCGCGCCCTCGCGGCCAAAATTGCGAACGAACTCCGCAACAAGAGGCCCGAGCACTTCGTTGACAAGTTGTCGCTCGCAGATATTAACGCCTCCCTTGAGCGCGCTGCCGATGTCCTCAGCAGGGTGAAGCAGTGCTCCGCCGACCTCGAACGGCGGCGATGAAGTCGCGCAAGCTTGTCACGTCGCGCAGGCTCGCGCTGATAGCCTCAAGGGCTGTGTGTTTGCCTGTCGTGGCAGCCTCGCCATAAGTAGGACTAGGAGACCGCCGGCGAAGGTGTCGGCACAAGCGGCGCCGATACAGAGCCAGCTACACAACATTGCTAGCACTCACAGCCTGGGCCGAAGAGCACAAGGCTCGCAGGCGCGGCATCGTTAGTGATATTTGGCGGCGCGTGGTAAGGCGGCGCGCGCAAAGCTAAGTAGAAGCCCCGGTCTCGCGTCGCAAGACCGGGGGCTCTGCAAGTACTGAAGCTGTCGACGTCGATTTAGTAGCAGACATATACCCTGCCGAGGCCGGGCACCCATCGCCAGCAGCTAGGTCCGATCACCACGATGCCACCGAAGCCGCCCCCGTAGCCATGGCCCCAATGGCCGTGATGGCCACCCATGCCACCACCCTTGCCCCCGCCGACAGCGGAAGCTTCGGTTGGGTTGAGCGCGGCGGCGCCAATGGCGGCGACAGTGGCGATAGCAAAAAACGTCTTGCCGATCATAGGTCTCTGCTGGTTTTGATCGGATGTGTTCTCACATCCTGCCTGGTGTCGGGCGAACGATCCGTCGGGTTCGACAGTGCGCCGATTCGTGAGTCTGAAATCGTCCATTTCGTGATGGCCATCACATCGGCTGAAGTCTTTTTTTGGCATGCTCGTGAGAGATGCGGCAGGCGATTGACGGCCTTATAGGAGGACGTCATGACGGTTCGCATAACGACGCCAGCGGCGCAGACACCAAAAGGATCGGCGTCTGCAAATTTGGACAGTTCGAGTCGACGGCGCGGCGGGGCGGGCAAGCAAAGACAAGCCCACGGAGCGATGAGCTCGCTCCAGCGACGCCTACCAGAATGGCTTTTGCTCGAGGGGCCGCGCAAGTTTGCGATCAATGGACTCGTCATCATTGCCAGCATGCTGGGTGGCGGCGTCGTCCTGAAGGATGCGCTGAAGCAGGTCGCCGTCATTGACACGATCAGCGTGCCCAAGGACCTTGAAGCTGACGGGTACACCCCTGCCACGATGGGGAATCGTATCATCGATGCGGTCACGCAAATCAGCCGCGACGCAGCGATGACGAGGCGGATCGGCATCTACACGCTGTCGGAGGTTGATCCGTTGGAGCCGGAATCGGCCGATTACGAAAGCCCTGGTCGCGGTCATTCATGGGGCTCTGCGTCGGCGTTCACTCTAACGTCTGATGAGCCGTTGAAGAAATACGACGTCTCCGTCGGTGGCCTTTCGCTCACAACGGTCATTCTGCAACTTCGTGAGCTCTTCGGCGTGTCCGACACGAGAATCTCCGGCGAGATCACCGCAGAGCATCCGTCGGCAGCCGGCGTCGCAGGCAAGGACGAAAAGTCGCCTCCGAAGAAGTTTTCGATCCGGCTTCGGATTAGCGACAAGGGACACGTCCAGTACGAAGCTGAGGCCGACAAACTTGAAACGCTTATCGAGCAGGCAGCCTTAAAGCTGGTCGAGCGGTTCCAACCGCTCGAAGCGGCCTACTACAGCTACTGTAAGCGTGACTACGACAACGCATTGCGCATTGTGCATGTATACCTCGCCAAACAGACGAAAAATGAGAGGCAGTGGGCATTGAACTTGCTCGGATTGATTGAGCACGCGCGGTACGAATACGATGAGGCTCGCGCGGAGAAAGGCTACAATAATGCCATCGCCGTGTTCACTGAATTGAGGACAAGCGATCCGAAGTTTGCGTCGGCGTTATATAATCTCAGCTTTGTCCTAATCGACAAAGGTAAGAAACACCTCAAGGATGAGGATGGTGAAGTGGCACGCGCACTGCTCAGCCAGGCATACCAGGTCGCGCGTGAAGGGATTGCCATCAATGAGGCCGCTGCAAAGCGACCGAACTCCGTATGGACTGCGGACGAGACCGCTCGGGAGCTGGCGGTGGGCTACGCCACGGCCGGCCGCGCGCTCCGTTTCCTGGGCCAATTGGAGTCCGCGAACTACGACCAAGCGCTCCGGTACTTCGACCGCAGCATCGGCGCCGATCCTACGTTTATGTACGCATATTTTAGCCAAGGCGCGATCCACAATGAGCGCGAAGCGCACGACAACGCGATTGCCAGGTACCAGCTCGCCACCGAGATCAATCCGTCCGCGCAGATTTTTACGCGCGCGGGCGCCTACCTAAGGAAGTACGAACGGCACATCGACTCAATACAAATGTTCCAAAAGGCGGCGGAGCTCAATCCGTCGGCCAATGCCTACGCCTACTGGGGGATGGCGCTCCTTGCTTCGGGGCGGCCCGAAGAGGCGAGAGAGCGCTTCCAAAGAGCGATCGACACCGATCCCGGCGGCCCGAACGGCTACAATCAGCTCGGCCTTATGTATCTCGAGCAACAAAAATGGGATGAAGCGGTTGAGAACTTCTTGCAGGCAATCAGACTATCGCCGCAATGGTCGAATTATTACTACAACCTCAGTCGTGCCTTCCGCGGCGCCGGTAAAGTCAAGGAAGCCACGGACGCCATGAAGAAGGCGATCGAGATCTACAAGAGTCACCCCAAGGCCCGTATAGAATTGGAAGAGTTGGAGCTTCAGCAAAGGGGAGCAGTGGTCGGGCAAACGGCTCGGACTGTAGAGGAGAACTGAAGAGCGCTATCGAAAACGCGGCTAGCGATGCAATTGTTCTCAGGATTGTCTGCCACTGTGGGCGAGGTCATTCAAGCTCTGGCACTCAATGCCGAGTGCTCGGGGATCAGCTTGCGAAGGCCTAAGTCAAGTGTAGACTGCGGCAAATTAGGGAAGGCCCTTGCTGATCCCAATCTCAACGCGCGGCTTGCCGATCTGGGCGGCCGGTACTCACAGGCTCGCCCGCTGACTACGGCAAGCTCGCCGACGAGACTAAGAAGTGGGCCAGGGTGATCCAAGCTCGCGGGCATCAAGGCGGAGTGATCCGGAGCAGATATTCCCGTTCGGCGAAATGTCGGCTGAGGAAGTCGGAGTCACCAGTCGTGAAGTAAAAGTTTACAAATTTCCCCTTTCAATCCGTTTTCGCACAACTGGTTCTCGGTCCTCCGGTGCAGCAAGCAAGCCCTTCGCATAATTCTGGGTGAGCCGCCCACGCGTAACCAATCTAATCATTACATTCCTCCCATTGCGGTTGCGTCTAACGCGACCAACACAATACGACGGCTATGCTTCTCCTCAACAGGTCAGGTTGGCGATTTTCTGCCGCCGTCGCCACCAAGTGAGAAGGCCACCGCATGCGGCGGTCAGGCCCGGCAGTCCAGGGAGGCTGCGGGTCTACCAGGATCATAGGAATCTCTGCGCTCCTTCAATATGGGACCAGGATCCAAGACTGGGTCCTGTTCCCCCCGGCGATAGCAATCTGGAAATGGGAGGTGTGTGCTTAGCCGCTCGGCTACGGCGCGTGTACTCGCGCATGTCGGCATTGCGGTCGGTAGCGTTGTTAGGCCGCGATTAACGCGCCGATCGCAGCACCACGGTCGGTTGTTTCAGTGGTATCCAAAACCGGAGGTGTGTCTTTAGCCGCCGCTCCTCCACGGCGTCGCCCAAGTCGTCAGGGCTGTGGCAGTCGCGAGTAGGCCAAACGCGAAGTAAAGCGCGAACTTAATCATTCATCCCATTAGCGACTGACAAGTTGATCGCGATAGATGCCAAGCACAAAAAGTCGAATAGCCGACGATAGATTGCCATGTTCGCGACCAGCATCGATCGCGGCGACCAACTCCGTAAGCGTCATGCCACGCTCAGCCGCGATCTCTTTCAAACTGTTCCAGAACGCGTCTTCAAGGCTCACGCTGGTCCTGTGGCCTGCAATGACAATCGAGCGCTTCGAAATCGCAGACTTTTTCAAATTCGCTAGTTTGATTTGGTGCTTCGCTCGTTAACAAACCAATCCGAGACAAACCATAAGGCTCCAGCAACGGCGACGAAGGGCCCAATCGAGAAAATGCCGGTCAGCTTGCCATGTTCGAGGCCTTCTAAGCACAGCCACAGCCCAATCAGCATAATAACCGGGGCTACGAATAAACCTGCTAAGCGCAGCGCTTTGTCAGTCATTCAGTGACTGTACCCCAGAAGCTGATCACCTCAATCTAGTTTTTGGTCATCGGAAAGTCTTAGGACTGGTCCTATGACTTGCGGTTCGATGTGAGGAATAATCTGAACTGTGGCCAGAACATCACAGTCAACGGCGAACGTTTAGAGTATCTTTGGCCAGTCTCAGCGGGGATTGGGGGCAAAGAACCGCTGCGGCAGCAGAGAGCCCCTGGAGTTCTCCGTCTCCAGGGGCTCTCACCATTTCTCAATCCAAGCTCGTCCGTCGAGCTAGCCGCTAGAGCCTAGAAATTGTCGAGTGGCTGACGCCGTAGGATCGGCCGATGTCTACCAAGGTCCTCGCCTGCCTCCCTTCTCGCTAAGGTCCTCTTTGATCTGGAATTCGGAGAGCTTGGGTTTCCAATCGGTGCGAGAAGGAACTGAGCAACAGGGCGAACACTTCGGCAGCGCTCGCGGGCGGCCACCAGTGCGCAATAGATGGCGCAATGCAGGTCGAGAATGACGAAGAACCAGAGGAAGACGTGCCCGTCCTGGCGGCGGTAGCGCAATCGGTCGAAGCACGGCATGCCATCCCCCATCACAGGCGACCGCCTCGCCATCTACTGGTACTTCTGGTTACGGTTGTCCAAAAAACAGCGATTGACGGAGTTGTCTCGCAAAATCGATGCTCGCAGCGGCTGCGGCGGATTGTCTAAGAGGGGTTGACTTCCATGAAATCGAAGCTGAGCACGGCGCTTGCCCGCCAATAGCTAGTCATGCGAAATAGACGGACACTGCCTTCCCGTCAGCGCCCTTATATACGCCTGTATGGTCGAGTTGATCGACTCGAGGATGCAATGAGTCATTTCTATAATGTCATAAACGAATTGCGCAGGCGCGTTTCGACGCTAGAGAAGAAGTTAAAGCCACTAAACGGTGGCAACGGCGTCAGCAAATCGCCTGAGGCTGCAGCAGGCAAAGGGACCATGACAAAATGCGGCGGCCCTGGGTAGGAATGGCCAGCTTTGTTGCTGTGCTGTTAGTTCTGACGTTTGGGCATCGTTGGTCGGCGACCGCTTCTCGGTTCACGAGCGATAAGACATGTGGTGAGCGGCATGCAACGCCATGGTTTGAAGAACTCGTTGGTATAGATTGTGATCGCTTGCTCCGCGAGCGGTTGTGGAAGCTTTATGGCGAAGGTCAATTTGGCCGCTTACGTGGGGCACCGAGCGGCGCTGTTGAATACATCAAGCAGCTATACATGCAGCAGCTAGAGCACCCCGACGAGTAGTAGTGTGCCATAGCCAACTCTCTTCAGGTGCGCCGCACGGCGGTATTATCAATTCGCTTGAATGCTCCGATCAGCCTTAAGCCATCTGAATCGGAGATGAAGTCGTTAATTTCGGCCATCGATAACGTGCTTCCATTGGAGCCGTGTGGCCTGGCGTGTTCGGCGCGCCCTCGAAGAAGAACCTCGAGCGGAAATGAGACGCGAAAGCATCGGGTCTCGCCGACGTTCCTCGCTGCAGATCAACCATCAAATTGTTGCGTTTGGCCGACTTAATGCACGAACCGGCGAGGCGATCCGCTCGACTGACCGTACAGAGGCATTGATGCAGACCTCCTACAGGCGCCATGACGATCAAGGACGGCACTGCTACTCATTAACGCGCAGATCGCAACGCCTCTCTTTCCTAATTGCTTTTGCCCAATAACTGTTCGACAGCCTTCATGCTGGCACCTTAAAATTCTTCTCGTCGCTGCAATAATTCGTCACCTTGCTCATATTTTCTTCGAACGTCTGCAGATCAATCACTTGGTTGTTGCGTTTGGCGTTATAGTAACCGCTGAGCCAGGCAGCGATTAGCCTAGGCTCACTGATTTTGTGAGGATGCGAGGGCAAAGATGGCTACCAAGGCGACGCAGAGGCACTTCCGTGGCATAAGACTCTCCTTTCAAGAAATCGCAATTTTCGCAAAGCAAAAGCCGCAACACCCTATTCGGCTTCTCGCATTGACTTTAGCGTGCGAAGCAACGACGGCTGTACCAACTGAGGGGGCAGAACTGTATGTCCCCAGCGCCTACAAGGCGATGCCCGCCCGCTTGTTTAGCCACCTCTATGGTGGCACTTATCTGAGGGTTGATTACGCGAAACGCAGATTTGGCTATCCGTACGTCGGCTCCTACTACGGAAACTATTATGGCCCCGATTATGCGTATTCCTACGTTCCCCCCCTACTGGCATTACTACGAACCCTTGTACCCGAGTTACTACGGCTATAGTAGCCGTTGCTACCGCTCTCGCCGCTGCTCACGCTCTCCCTAAAGCGGTTGATCGGGGTCTACCGCGGAAAGAAACATGGGCAGGTCGAGGTCGTTGTCTGGTGATTTGGGGTCGAGCGCTAGGGCGGCAATTTGCAAGCGCCTATAAGTCTTCGGTGGGCTGCTGAGCACGGCGGCCGCAAAACAACAAATGTCATGCAAAAAGGGCGAATCCGGTAATCCTGCAGGCCTGTTCTCCTTGCTTCGTTCACTCCTTTGGCCAGCAGTCAGACCTCGAACCAGCTCACGCTCGGTGCAGCTGGTGCTGGTCCGTAGTCACTCACAGACGTGTTCACGTTCAGCGCCAACTTGGCGACTGAGCGGACGAATGCAACGATCGACATCGCGGCCACTAAGCGCAGTGCATTTTTGGGACAGGAACTCAAGCGGCGCTGCGATTGGCGCGTTAATGGGTACACGGCCTAATGCAAGACAGTTAGTTCGCGAATTGCCGTGAGCGAGGAAGGCGTGCCAGCGATGTTTGGCGGCGTCGTTTTGCTTGACCTCATAAATGGCTTCGCAACGAACCGAACAAAATCGAACATGAACCCACCAACGGCCGTTCCACCTATTACGGAAGCGGGCATCTAATCCCAGCTTTCCGTGGCATAGAGCGCATCTTTTCATGGCTGCTTCCTTGCGCTTGGATGGGCTGCTCGGCCAGCATCCGGCGCCCATTGGTCTCCCGTTTGACACGTAGCGTTCAAAGCTGAAGCACGGTTTGACTTGCATTTTTTGGACAACGCCCTGCATTTTTTGGACAACCGTTTGTGTGATTCGTACTTGGGATAGAATGGGAGCGTCTAGGGGAGCGATCCCCAAGATTCACCAATGAGTCGTGAGGCCCCGGTAGTGAAGCCGGGGCTTCGTTTGGCGCAGGCTCAACACATTTTGCCTTATTGGTAATTGACGCGGAACGAATATGAGAGACCCACGCTTTGACAACCAAAGTGGTTCATTGAAAGCTGGGACTAGGTGTACCGTGGAGCGAAAGATGCTTAACGAATACGGTCGCCAATCGTGCATTGATCTCGCAAATTACGATGCAACTGTCGTCGAACCCGGCCAGAGAGATTGTGTACGCAATTGCCAGGAGAAATTGTTACCCGGCTCACTCCTTCTCGTGGGGTCGCGTGATTCAACCCTACGGCTTAGTGACGGCGCTCGACCTCAATAAGGGGTTGGCTTTATGAACCTAGCACAAATCAAATACTTTCTGGCGTTGTGCGAAGTAGGAAGATTTACAGGTGCGGCTGCGATCTGCGGTATTTCCCAACAATCACTGTCAGCTGCAATTCAGCGATTGGAACACGAGCTCGGACGTCCCTTGTTCGATCGCGGACCGCCTCTCCGGCTTTTGCCACTCGGCGAAGCCGTCAAACCGCATTTCGAGGCAATTTTGCGCGAGATCGACAAAATACATCACCTGAGTTCCGAAGGGATAACGCATTCTGGAAATGACCAAGGACGAGAAGCCGATCCATCTGACGGCGTCACCTGCGCGAGGCGACGAGTGATGGCCGTTTGAAAGGCGTCCGCCAAATGACCGGGCGACACTAAATGCGAACTTTGATGACGATGATTGCGATACTCATCCTACCTGTCGCATGTGCGGAAGGCCACGACATCTACAGCGGACTAAAGGATCACCTTGGAGAGTCGAGCTGCTGCGACGAAAGAGATTGCCGTCCGGCGCATTACCGGATCAATTCCGCCGGCGTCGAAATGTTGCTCGAGGACGAGTGGGTCCGCGTGCCCAATAATGTCATTCAATATCGCACCCTCGATGGCGACACCGGCGAAACCCGCGGCGGACATTGGTGCGGCGTCACGTATTGGAAACAGCAGGATCAGGTTTCGAGGTTCGAGTATCCGCCAACTCTGAATCATCCGGGATTGCATCCATCCGGGTTTTCCACTCGTTGCGTGATCCTGCCGCCGGGACTCTTTTGAAAGCGAGATTCGGGAGGCAGCCAATGTCAAGGGCAGCTAAGTCCATCGGCCCTCGGTCATAGGCGCCATCACTCACGGAAGAACACAAGAACAATCGCGTTGGGACAAACAGAGGGTCGTGCCATGAGATTTCCAGCCCGCGGTTGAGCACGGCCAGTTTGGCCGTCAGCGTGATCATTGCCTCCTGGCCTGAAGCCAGGAAGCGCCGTTCATTGTCGCGAGGGAACCGGAGCGTGGTGGCAAAGAAATACCCCGTGCTCTACACGATACTCGTGTGGATCGGTATCGCGGCGTTCGGCTTCATGATGTTTTACGGCATGTACATTTTGAGTTTTCTCCCCGAGGTTCCTGCGAGCGACGGGGAGGTGCGCCAGTTCTTCATCGAAACCGGCGCGGCAATCGTTGCGCTCGGCGCTACGAACCTCATCTATCTCGGCATGTCACTGTGGCGCAACCGTGCGGCATAGCCACCGCCGATGAAGTGATCGAATAATCATGCAACCGCGCATGTCGTTTTGTTGCGGTGCACGAGTCCGAAGTTGGCACGAACGCGAAGTGCCGATGAGTGATAACAAGGTCGGCTGATTGGGGTGAAGCAGACCCAATGCAGGCGTGCAACCATTCAACAACGGGACCGAGGGCCTCATGCTTCTGCGCACCAGCGTCGTCGCATTCGCGGCAACAATATCTCTTGGCACCGATGACGATCGGCCGAAGGACACTCACATCCATTCTTGTTTTCACTGCCATTGAAGCAATGGAGGGGCAGATGTTTCGTCTCGAAACAATAGGATTCGCAGGTTTGCTGGCGGCGACCACCGCAGCCTTAGCACAGACGCCGATCGAGCGCGGGCAATATCTCGTCAATCGATATTGTCTTGTGGCAACTGCCATACACCGAAGACTGCGAGCGGGGAGCCGATATTGGAGAAGGAATTATCGGGCGGTCTGGTCTTCAATACGCCCGCCTTCGACGCCACTGCGTCGAACATAACGCCTGACCAAGAGACAGGGGTTGGATCTTGGAGCGACGCGGAAATCAAGCGCGCCATTACGCAAGGAGTTCGCGCGGACCATGGCCGGCTCGCGGGCGTGCCGCTGGCGGCGGTCATGCCTGTCAATTTTTACAAGGCCATGCTGCCACGCGATCTCGATGCGGTAGTGGCTTATCTTCGCTCAGTTAAGCCGGTACGCAATGCGCTAGCAGACCCGGTCTACAAAGCGCCGGTGCACCGGGACGCATATCCCGACGCTGAAAACGGATTTACCGAGGCGGCACTTCGCGATCCGATTAAGTAAGGGGCCTATCTCGTGACTATGGGCCATTGCATGGAGTGCCATTCCGCTTGGCAAAGGGGAGTTTCCGATTACATCAATGGCTTTGGCAAGGGCGGCAGGCAATTTGCTCCAACGCTCGTTAAAGGCTTCCCGAGTACATGGGACGGTGCGAAGGCAA
>Ga0306925_10004124_pt1 | contig 13032 bp, 10 predicted proteins | sample flu12Cox44000176_FD_203755 | JGI IMG/M metagenome (GOLD analysis project Ga0306925, IMG submission 203755) | Lab enrichment of tropical soil microbial communities from Luquillo Experimental Forest, Puerto Rico - flux8day.12C.oxic.44.000.176 (v2)... | ecosystem: Environmental > Terrestrial >...
CGGAAATCTAGTCCGCCTAGCGGACGTCTGGTTTGACCCCGAAACCGGACATCAACATTTATGAGTACACGGCCTAGCGCCTCTTAGTCGCGTTGTTGCTTGCATCAGATGCCCAGATACGCCGCCTGGACCTGCTTGTTGTGGGCGAGCTCATCGCTCGTGCCGTGCATGATCACCTTGCCGCTTTCCAGCACATAGGCGCGCTGAACCAGCGACAATGCGCGGCTGACGTTCTGCTCTACCAGCAAGATCGCCGTGCCCATCTTGTGAATTTCGCCGATCTTCTCGAAGGTGACGTCGGTCATGACGGGAGCAAGCCCGAGCGACGGCTCGTCGAGCATCAGAAGGCGAGGCTTGAGCATCAACCCGCGACCGACCGCCAGCATCTGCTGTTCGCCGCCGCTCATGGTGCCGGCGAGTTGTTTGCGTCGTTCGGCGAGCCTTGGAAAGATGCTGTACACCAGTTCCATCGAGGCGCTGCGTTCGGCCTTCGCCTTCGGGACATAGGCGCCGATCTCCAGATTCTCGTTGACCGTCATTTCGGGAAAAACCTGGCGCCCTTCGGGCACATGCGCGATTCCCAATTGGGGAATCAGGTGCGGTGGAAACGAAGCGAGATTGTCGCCGGCAAACGTGATGTTGCCGGAGGAAAGCTTTACGAGACCCGAAATCGCGCGCAACGTCGTGCTCTTGCCGGCACCGTTGGCACCAAGCAGGCCGACTGCTTCGCCTTCACCGATCTCGATGCTGACGTTTGAGATCGCCGGCACGGAGCCGTAACGGGCGCTGACCTGTTGCAGCTTGAGCACTTAAGTTCCTCCTGCCGCCGGTGGGTGCACGTAGGAGCCGAGATAGGCGCGAATGACTTCCGGGTTTTCCACGATCTGCTTCGGCGTGCCTTCCGCGATCTTCTGCCCGTGGTCGAGCACCACGATGTGTCGCGCCACCGCCATGATAGCACGCATCACATGCTCGACGATGACGATGGTGAGCCCGCGCTGCGACAGTCTGCCGACCAGTGCGACCGCCTGATCGATCTCCGCCGGATTGAGCCCGGCCATGACCTCGTCGAGCAGGAGCAGGCGGGGTTGGGTGGCGAGCGCGCGCGCCATTTCGAGCCGGCGCTGGTCGATGGTGGTCAGGTCCTTCGCCCGCGTCTGCTCCCTGGCCGAAAGCCCGACGAAGTTGATCGCTTCGCGCGCCTTCTCGCGCGCCTCGGCCGAGTTCTTGTCGCGCAAATACGCGCCGGTCATCACGTTGCTCAATACCGTCATGGCGCCGAACGGCTTTGCCACCTGGAACGTGCGCGCCAGGCCATGGGCGCAAATGTCGTGAGGCCTCAGTCCCACGATCTCGCGCCCATAGGCCAGGACTGATCCGGAGTCGGGCCGGTGAAAGCCGGTGACGAGATTGAAGCTCGTGGTCTTGCCGGCGCCGTTGGGGCCGATCAAGGCGACGGTTTCGTTTTCCTTCACCGTGAAACTGACGTCCTGGACGGCGCGCAGTCCGCCGAACCGCTTGCTCAGCCCACTAATGACGAGTGCATCTGCCATCGCGTGAGCCCTTACGCCTGCAGCGGTTTGCGGTTCGAAAAACGATGGCGCGCTTCGTCGATCATGCCCATCAACCCGGTCGGCCGCCACAGGATCACGGCCATCAGGATCAGGCTGTACACCGTCAGCTGCACGCCGCCGATCGAGCTGCCGAGCCAGCTTTGCAGCAGCGTCGATGTCGTCTCCAGCAGGATGGTGCCGATCACCGGCCCCCACAAGGTCCCAATTCCGCCGACGATCGACACCAGCGCCGCCTCGATCGAAATGTTGAAGGAAAATGCCGTCGCCGGATCGATGAAGTAGATATATTGCGTGTAGAACGTGCCGGCGAGCGCGGTGAGGAAGGCGCTGATCATGTAGATGTCGCGCTTCATCCGCGGCGCATCGACGCCGATCGCTTCCGCGGCATCCTCATCCTCGCCGATGGCGACGAGGTAATTGCCGACCCAGGAGCGCTCGATCAGCCAGGTGATGGCAAGGGCAATGAGAAGCAGTCCAAGCACGACATAATAATATGCCGCCTTGGTCTCGAACTGCATCATCAACGGCGCGGTTCCGAGATTGGGGATGGTCGTGCCTTCCGCGCCCCAGGCAAGATCGCGAAACTTTAGAAAGATCAGCATCAAGGCCTGCGCGGTCGCAATCGTGGCGATGGTGAAGTAGGGGCCTCGCAGGCGAAAACACAGCCAGCCGATCGGCAGGCTCGCGAGCACTGCGACCAGTCCGCCGGCGATCATGCCGATCCAGGGCGAGACATTGAAATCGATCTGCAGAATTGTCGAGGTATAGGCGCCAAGGCCGAAAAACGCGGCATGTCCCAACGAGAGCTGCTTGGCGTAGCCGCCTATCAGATTCCAGGCGGTGCCGATGAAAGAGAACAGGAGAATCCTGATGAAGATATCGATCGCAAACGAGCTCTTCACCACGAGCGGCAAGGCAATAAGGATCGCGATCCCGACCGCAAGGAGGATGATCGTGCGAGTGCTCAATCCAAGGGACATCATCGGGCTCTGCCTCCGCCGAGCCCGCTCGGTTTGAACGCGAGCGTCAGGAGCAGCATCGCGAACACTACGATTAACCCGGAATCGGCGCCGACATATTGAATGCCGAGCGACTCGGCCACGCCCATCATCAGGCTCGCAACCAACGCGCCGATCACATTGCCGAGCGTGCCGAGCACCACCGCGACAAAGGCCATCAGCACGAACACCTGCCCGACAAAGGGATAGGCGGAATAGAACGGCATCAACAATGAGCCGGCCGCGCCGGCAAGCGCGAGCGCGATGCCGAGCGCCATGCAGAAGACGCGATCGGGATTGATGCCCATCAGCATGGCGACGTCACGGTTCTGCGCCGCGGCCCGCATCGCCTTGCCTAGATCGGTGGTATGCAGAAACACCCAGAGCGCGCAGCTCAATGCCATTGCGACGACAAAGGCGATCAGCTTGGCCACGGGAATGTAGAGCCCGCCGATGTGGAGCGCTTCGTCGGAATAGGAGGTATGGACGGTGCGGTAGTTCGCCGTGAACAGCATCAGAGCGAGATTGAGGAGCAGCAGCGACAATGCGAATGTCAGGAAGATCTGCGGCATGTCGTTGGGGCCCAGCACCCTGCGGATGAGAAAATGCTGGATCAGCACGCCGGCCACGAACAGCACCGGCATCGACACCAACAGCGAGAGCAGCGGATCGATGCCGAACTGGTTGGCGAGAAAAAAGCTGATGTACATCCCGATCATCACGAATTCGCCCTGGGCGAAGTTGACGATCTTGACGACGCCGAAAATCAGCGTGACGCCGATGCTGACGAGCGCGTAAATTCCGCCGATGAGCAGGCCGTTGATGACGGCCTGGGCCACAGTCTCCCACATCCGGTGCCCGCTTTCCGAAGTTCGTGCCCCACTGCAGCGCCCATCTTTCGCGACTTCGGAAAGTACATGGGCAGCGGCTACGTATTGTTACCTGGATCTGCCTGTCAAAGGTGCCCGTTGCGAAGGGATGCGAATGTTAGAATCAGACCACTGGTCCTTGACGGCTAGGTTTTCGTCAACGGCGCCCGGGCATCTTCTTTCGGGAAGACGCTGGCGAGATCGCCGTTCTGCCACTGCACGCCGACCGGATGCCCGTAGATGTTCTTGCCGTCGGGACCGAACTTGACCTTTCCGCCCGGCGCCATCGCCGCGTAGCCGGAGGATACCTCGAGCGTCGACAAGGCTTCGCGTACCTTTTGCGAGTCCGCCGAGCCGGCCCGTTCGAGTGCATCCGCCAGCATGAATGTCTGGGCGATCAGGCCGCCGGCATATTCGAACAGGAATTCGCCGGTCCGCTTCTTGAATTCGGCGTTCACCTTCTGGGCGTCGTCGCTGACGTCATGATTCCAGTGGGCCACGCCCTGCAGGCCTTCGGCGAGCTTGCCGACATTCTTGTAGAAATCGGGAATGACGAAGCCGCCGGAGCCGCCATTGATCGAGACGTTGAGGCCAAACTGCTTGACGGTACGAACGATCAGGATGAGGTCGTTGAGGTAGGAGACCGAAAACAGTGCGTTGGCGCCTGATGATTTCACCTTGTTGATCAGCGGGCTTGCGTCGGTGAAACCGGCCGAATAGGGCTCGAACATCACGATTTCGACGCCCTCGGACGGGGCGAGTTCCTTCAGCCCGTTTGATGTCGAGGTACCGAAGGCGGTGTTCTCGAAGATCACGGCGACTTTCGGCGAATCGCTGACGAGTTTTGACATCTGCAACTGGGCGCGGGCAAATTGCGAGGCTCGCGCGAACGGTGTGAAAGTATAGGTGCGGCCCTTGTTGAGCTGGTCCGAGCTCGATCCCGTGATCAGCGGGACCTTGGCGCGCTCCGCCACTTCGCTCGCGATCAGGGTCAGCGCGCTGGCGTAGCATCCGTGGATCGCCGAAAGCTTGTTGCCGGTGATCAGCCGATCGGTTTCGGTGCGCGTCACCGTAGTGTCGCTCTGCACGTCCGAAATGATCAGATTGAGCCTGGCGCCGCCGAGCGACTTGATGCCGCCGGCTTCATTGACCATGTCGACCGCGAGCTTCGCAGCCGCAACGCACCCGACGCCGATCTGGGCCATGCTTCCGGTGGTCGGATAGAGTGCACCGATATTGACGGGATCGGCTGCCCAGCCCCGCAACGGCACCGCTCCGAACGCGCCGGCTGCGAGCAGGCCGCCCGTCTTGATGAGAACGTCGCGGCGGCTGTGTCGCTGAGGCGCGGCCTGATTTGGGCGAGCTTTCGTGCTGGCGGAATCCTTGCGCGCTTTCTTCATGCGTTCTCCCCTGTTCCGGCGGTGACCGTGAGCTCTTGTCCCGCGTGTGCCTGGGGCTGCTTTTGCAGCCCTGTTTTTTGCGATGGTAACCGTATTCAAGATTGTTTACAATACAGTTTCCAATTCACCTCTGTCGGCTGCCTGGCCGAAAACCGGGCATGCCATCCAGATCGAGGAGATGATGGTCGGAAAACCTGCCAAACGCTCGGCCGTCCGAGCGGCGAAAGCCCGCCAGCCGATGCCGTCGCGTCCGCGAGAACCCGCCGCGGCCATCATCGCCAAACGCATCGAGGAGGACATAGTACTGGGACGGCGTCAACCGCGGGAGCGGTTGGTGGAGCAGGATCTCTGCGACCTGTTTCAGACCCATCGCGGGGACGTCAGGCTGGCGCTGTTCGAACTCGAAAAAAAAGGCCTGGTGGGTCGCATTCCGAACCGCGGCGCCCTGGTGCGCGGATTGACTCCCCGCGAGGTCCGCGAAATCTATGCGGTCCGTGAAGAGCTGGAGGTGATGGCGGTCCGCATCATTCCCTTTCCGGTCGAGACGGCAGCGATCGAGCGCCTGGAAGAGCTGCAGCGCCGGCACGCCTCTGCAATTGCAACAGGCGACCTGCTAACGGTCTTCTACAGCAACCTGAGTTTCCATCAGCTTTTGTTCGGACTGTGCGGCAATGCCTGCCTGATCGAGACCATCGATTTGCTTGCGCAGAAGGTCTATGGAATTCGCTCTTACGCCAATGCTTTTCCCGAAGCGCTCGATCGCGCCCGGAAAGACCATCAGGACATGATCAAGGCGCTTCGCAATTCACGCCGGAACGAGCTCGAGGCGTTGACGCGGCGCCATTTGCAGCCCGCACCGGAGGCCTACATTAAGGACTACGAACGGCGGTTCGGCAAAACCGACTCACCGCCTGCTCGATAAGGCCGGGCGAGTTTTCATTCGGCGCTGCTTACCAGCTTGATGCGTGGCTCGCTGGCTTCCATCAGGCTGCGGTAGGCCGCGAGATAATCCAGCGCCATTCGTCGCGCGGTGAAGTGCGCCTCGAATTGTTTCCGGATCCTTCCGCGGTCGAGTTCAGCGAGACGGCCGACGGCGGCAACCGCGCTGATTTCATCCTCGACGACGAAGCCCGTCAGGCCTTGCTCGATAATTTCCGGGACCGAGCCGCGGTTGTAGGCGATCACGGGAGTGCCGCAGGCCATCGCCTCGATCATGACGAGGCCGAACGGCTCCGGCCAGTCTATCGGAACCAGCAGTCCCATGGCGCCGCTCAAAAAGTCCGACTTTTCCCGATCGCTGATCTCGCCGATATATTCCACCAGCGGATGGTCGAGCATCGGACGAATGATCTCATCATAGTACTCCTGGTCGGCCCGATCGACCTTGGCGGCAATTTTCAGGGGAATGTCGCAGCGAATGGCGATCTTGATGGCGCGATCGACGCCCTTTTCCGGGGCGATCCGGCCCAGCACTCCGAGATAGGAGGGCGTGACCGGCCTTGGGGTGAGAAGGTTTTCAGGCAAACCATGGTGGATCGTACCAATCCAGTTGGCCTGCGGTACCGGGCGCCGCTGCGCATTGGAGATCGAAATTACCGGCACCGAAGAAAACGTCGTGAACACCGGCTGATGCTCCGGCAAATCGAGCCGGCCATGCAGCGTCGTCAAAAAAGGGGTCGGTTGCCGGGAAAATAGTGAAAACGGGTAGTAGTCGAGGTGAAAATGCAGGAAGTCGAACTCTTCATCGTCACATTTTTGCCGGACACGCTCCAGCATCACCATGTGCAGCGCGTTGGGGTCGCGGACCGACCCGTCGAGGCGCAGCGCCTTCGGCCAAACGGCTTCAAGCCTGGCGGAGGTATGGGAATCACCGCTGGCGAACAGCGTGACATCGTTTCCCAACGTCACCAATTCCTCGGTCAGCCAATGTACGACCCGCTCAGTTCCACCATAAAGTTTGGGGGGAACTGCCTCCGTCAGCGGAGTTACCTGCGCGATGCGCATCTATCCGTCTCCTGTTTTGATCTTTTGATGAGCAGCCCCCATTTTTCGCCGGTGCCGGCGTAACGTGAAGGGAACGTTCACGCATCTGCGAAGTTCCATGATACGGCCCACTTCTTTCACGGGACGGTCTTGCTGATGACATCAGGCCGGATCAGATTCTCGGCGCTGGCGCTATCGTGCGATCCCCATGCGGAGAAGGCAGCTATACGGGAACCGTAGAGACCTGTTCGGCATTCGATCTGGCGCAACCACACCGGGGCAGTACTTCGCCCATTCTCCAAAAGGTTTTGCAGCCACATGGACAGTCTTTCAGGATACGCCCATCGCCCCCTACCATTCGTTCTGCGCTATCTGCGCCGGCGTCTCGTATCGCACATTGTCATTTTCGGTTCGGTGGTTACGGCGGTTATCTGCTCCGTGTGCACCCAGTACGGCGTCAAATATCTGGTCGACGGCCTGTCGGGCGGTCCGACCCAGGCCGAGACCGTATGGCTCGCATTCGTTTTACTCATATCGCTGATCGCCGCAGACAATTTTCTTTGGCGGATCGCAAGCTGGATAGCGAGCTTCACCTTTGTCGGCGTCACCGGCGACTTGCGCCGCGATATTTTCCGGCACCTGACCGGTCACGCACCCAATTACTTCTCCGACCGGATGCCGGGGATGCTGACCAGCCGGATTACCGCTACCTCAAATGCCGTGTTCTCGGTCGAAAACATGTTTGTCTGGAATGTGTTGCCACCTTGCATTGCGACCGTTGCGGCCATTGCCCTCATCGGAACCGTGAGCCTGCCGATGGCGGGAGGTCTTATTGTGATCGCGGGCGGAATGGTGGTGGCCATGTTTCATCTTGCCGCCGCGGGAAAACCGTTGCACGACGATTTCGCGGACAAGGCTGCCGCAGTCGACGGCGAAATGGTGGACGTTATCAACAATATGCCGCTTGTGCGGGCATTTTGCGGCCTCAGCCTCGAACACGACCGTTTTGACGCCACGGTCAGCCGGGAATTGACGGCTCGCGGGCGCAGCCTGCGTTACCTGGAAAAACTGCGGCTTACCCATGCGGCGGTGACGGTGGCATTGACGATCGCGCTGTTGGCGTGGGCGATTATGCTGTGGCAGCGTGGCGGGGCTACCACCGGCGACGTGGTGCTGGTGTGCACGCTTGGGCTGTCCATCCTGAACGCAACGCGTGATCTCGCGGTGGCGCTGGTTGACGTCACCCAGCACGTCGCGCGGTTGACCGAGGCGATCGCGACCCTGCTGCTTCCTCACGAACTGCGCGACCATCCGCAGGCCGAGCCGCTGATCAAGAGCGGGGCGGCGATTGTCTTCAACAATATCTCTTTCCGTTATCCCGGCGGAGCGAGCGTGTTCGATAAATTCAGCCTGCGCATTCAGCCGGGACAGCGGGTTGGGCTGGTGGGACAGTCCGGGGGCGGAAAATCGAGCCTGTTCGTGCTCTTGCAGCGGTTTTATGATGTCGAGCAGGGCAGCATCACGGTCGACGGCCAGGATATCGCTCGCGTCACCCAGCAAAGTCTGCGCGAGGCGATTTCCGTGGTCCCGCAGGACATTTCCTTGTTCCACCGATCGATCCTGGAAAACATCCGATATGGGCGCCCGAACGCTAGCGACGACGAGGTGCTTCGCGCGGCGATCGCGGCGCGGTGCGATTTCGTCGAAAACTTGCCGCAAGGACTTGAAACCATGGTCGGCGACCGCGGCGTCAAATTATCGGGCGGCCAGCGCCAGCGAATCGCGATCGCGCGCGCGTTCCTGAAGGACGCGCCGATCGTTCTGCTGGACGAAGCCACCGCCTCGCTCGACACCGAATCCGAGGAGGCGATACGCGAAGCGCTTGCCCGCCTGATGCGGGGACGAACCGTCATCGCGATTGCGCACCGTCTCTCGACGCTGCGCGGCTTCGACCGCGTGGTGGTGCTCAAGGCGGGCAAGATCCTCGAAGACGGTCCGCCGGATCGGCTGATGCAGCGCCAAGGGCCTTATTGTGAACTGGTGACGCAGGAATTGAGCCGCCTCGAGAAGCACGCGGCCTGATCTGCGACAGTAGCTTTGCGTTCATTCTCAAAGCTGGGCGGGGGATCGAGGTCACATGTCAGCCGAAGTCGTGACGCAAATTACGGCGGCCCGGGCCGCCGAGATTGTCGAGGAATCGCCGTTTTATATTCCGATGACCGGGCCCGCTGCACGGCCGCGGCGTTCGCTCAAGCACGACGACACGTTCATTGTGCTCGACTGCCATGGAGACATCGGTGCCTCTGCCGGCGGACCGGACGGCCTTTTCAATACGGATACCCGCTTTCTGGCGCGGCTCGAGCTAAGGCTGGATGAAGTGCAGCCGCTCCTATTGGGATCGAATTTGCGCGACGACAATTCGGGCCTGGCGGTCGACCTCACCAATCCGGACGTCTATCGCCAGGGAAGGATCATCCTGCGAAAGGACATGCTGCACATCGTGCGCACGATCTTTTTGTGGCGCGGCGCGGCGTATCAGCGGATCGGCGTGCAGAACCACAGTGAAGAGTCGGCAAGCTTCGATTTGACGTTGCTCTTCGACAACGACTTCGCCGATCTGTTTGAGGTGCGGGGTGAGCACCGTCCGCGCCGGGGTATCGCTTCCGCAAAGCTGGTGGGACCATCCGACGTGGTGCTTGAATACAGGGGGCTTGACGACAGGATACGCGTCACCGCACTTCAGTTCGATCCCCGGCCGACGCGGCTTGCGGTAAACGCGGCGACGTACCACCTCGAACTCGCCCCGCAGCAGTGCTGCTCGCTGTTTGTCGTTGCATCGTGCAACAAGCCGGTGACCTCGAAGCCGATGCCGTTCTTTCGCAGCCTTCTCGCCCATCGCCGCGAGATGCGCGAATCGACAAGGGACACCACGAGCATCGAAACCTCCAACAACATATTCAATGAAGTTCTGTGTCGGTCGATGGCCGACCTCAACATCTTGATGACGGATACGCCGCAGGGGCGATATCCCTATGCGGGCATCCCCTGGTATTCGACGACATTCGGCCGCGACGGAATCATCACCGCGCTGCAGATGCTGTGGATCGATCCACGGGTCGCACGTGGCGTGTTGAAGCGGCTCGCCCTGTATCAAGCCAGGAGCTTTGATCCGCTCGCCGACGCAGAGCCCGGGAAGATCCTTCATGAGATGCGGGGCGGCGAGATGGCCGCGCTGCGTGAGGTTCCGTTTGCGCAATACTACGGCAGCGTCGATGCGACGCCGCTGTTCGTCCTGCTCGCCGGTCTTTATGCCGAGCGCACCGGTGATGACGAGACGCTCGTCGAACTTTGGCCGTCGATCGAGGCAGCGCTGGCGTGGATCGACGGGCCGGGCGATCCCGACCGGGACGGTTTTATCGAATATCGGCGCGCCTCGGAGCAGGGTCTGGCGAACCAGGGCTGGAAGGACTCGTATGACGCGATCTTTCACGCCGACGGAAGGCTCGCCGAAGGCCATATCGCGTTGGCCGAGGTTCAGGGCTACGTTTTTGCCGGCAAGCGGCTGGCGGCGCTCTGTGCCAGGCGCATGGGATTGGTGGAAAAGGCACAGCAGCTCGAGAGCGAGGCGCACCGACTCGCCGAGCGCTTCGAGGAGGCGTTCTGGTGCGACGATCTCGGCACCTATGCGCTTGCTCTCGACGGCGCCAAGCGACCGTGCCGCGTACGTACCTCGAATGCCGGGCAACTGCTGTTTACCGGAATAGCCCGCGAGGACCGCGCCCGGAAGGTCGGCGCCGACCTGATGCAATCACATTTTTTTACGGGCTGGGGAATTCGCACGGTGGCGCGCGGCGAAGCGCGTTACAACCCGATGTCTTATCACAATGGTTCGATCTGGCCGCACGACAACGCGTTGATTGCTCTCGGGCTGGCGCGCTACGCACTGAAACATTCCGTCGAAGCTGTGTTCAAGGCGCTGTTCGACGCCGCGACCTACATGGATTTGCGGCGGCTTCCGGAACTGTTCTGCGGTTTCCGTCGGGAAAAGGGGCGGGGACCGACGCTCTATCCGGTGGCTTGCGCGCCGCAGGCCTGGGCGAGCGCCACGCCGTTCACGCTGCTGGAGGCCGCGCTCGGACTTGAATTCGATGCCAGGCGGGGTGAAATTCGTCTGCGCAACCCGCGGCTGCCGGCTTTTCTCAACGAAGTGATCCTTCGCGAGCTGCGATTGGGTTCCTCAAGCGTCGATCTTCGCATTCGCCGGCACGGCGAAGACGTATCGCTGGAGGTCATACGTACCCGAGGGCGGGTCCAGGTTTCGCTTGTGCTGGCGCATTGAACGTGCGGCCCTCGGACTGCAGGTTGCATGACTTATGCGACTGGAAGGCAATTGCCGCCGACGCCTCGCGTCGGCTCTCGATTGAGGAGACGACATGCGCCCCAGAATTTTGCCAGCGCTTCTGATCGCAGGTCTCGCAGTGTGGTTTGTCCCGCCATCACGGGCCGACGACAACGCAAGCCCGCCGCAGCCGTCGCCACAGCAAGATCATGATTCGTCAGCAGCGCCGAAAGAACCTGCGCCTCCGCCGTCCGTTACCATCATCGGAGCGCGCGAGGCACATGGAGTGCTTGGGCGCGACGTGCGCAGTCCGACCGACGAAGACATGGGGCGCATCGTCGATGTCATCGTCACTCGAAAAGGCACGGTGCGGGCGGCTGTCATCGATTTTGGCGGCTTTCTGGGAGTGGGGAGCCGGAAAATCGTCGTCGACTGGAATGCGTTGCATTTTGGGCGCATCGCCAACAAGAGCGACAGCATCACGCTGGAATTGACCAAGGAACAGGTAGTGGCCGCGCCTGAATACAAGGAGGGCACGCCAATAGTCGTGCTCGGCGCCTCCGGCAGCTTGCAGCCCTGGCAATTTGACCCCTAGCAACGGGAAGGGGAATGTTGCTTGCGCACGCTTCCCGACAAAAGTTCGAGCGGAGCAATGCCGTTGAACGAGCATAGGCCGTACGGCCGTGATCATCGCATCCAACCGCCTGTATCTGAAGCGGCGTCCGCTCCACCGCTGCCCGCACCCTCGCGCGAGAGCCTGCGCGGCCTCGACTGGTTCATCTTCTTTCTGGCCGATGTGCAAACCGGCTTCGGTCCGTTCGTCGCGGTCTATCTGACAACGCAGAAATGGACCCAGGTCGAAATCGGCTCGGTGCTCTCGATCGGCGGCGTGGTTGCGCTGATCGGCCAGATACCCGGCGGAGCCATCATCGATGCGGCCAAATCCGAACGGCTGGTCGCGGCGCTTGCGGTTATCACCATCGGCTGCGCGGCGCTTGCCTATGCAGCCTGGCCGGTTTTTGCGGTGGTTGCGATCGCCGCGATGCTGCATGCCGCGGCCAGCTGCGTGCTCGGTCCCGCCATCGCGGCGATCAGTCTGGGCCTGGTCGGGCCGCTGGCGATCGGCGAACGCCTGGGACGCAATGCGCGCTTTGCTTCGCTCGGAAACGGTGTCGCTGCGGCCGTGATGGGAACAGTTGGCTATCTGCTGTCGAGCCGCTCGGTGTTCCTCGTCACCTTCGTACTGGTGATTCCCGCGTTGCTTGCGCTGGCGCGCATCCGCGAGAGTGAGGTCGATATCGCGCGCGCTCACGGCGAGGTGCCGCGGACGGCGCCGGAGGCCAAATCGACCAGTGTCCTCGCCCTGGTGCGCCAGCGTCCTCTGTTGATTTTTGCTGCGAGCATCATGCTGCTTCAGCTCGCAAATGGAGCGATGCTTCCCTTGATGGCGGGTGTCGTAACCACCCGCTCCAGCAAATGGGCGACGGTGTTGATCGCGGCCTGCATCATCGTGCCTCAGGCGATCGTCGCGCTGACATCGCCGTCGGTCGGACGCAAGGCTCAGCAATGGGGGAGGCGGCCGCTGCTGCTGACAGGCTTTGCCGCGTTGGCGCTTCGCGGCGTGATGTTTGCCAGCGTCCACGACCCTTATGTGCTGGTTCTGGTCCAGGTGCTCGACGGCATCACCGCGGCGGTGTTCAGCGTGATGATGCCATTGATCGTGGCCGACATTGCTTTTGGCAGCGGTCACTTCAATCTTGCACAGGGCATCGTCGGTACCGCGACCGGCATCGGCGCTTCGCTGAGCACTGTGCTCGCCGGTTACATCAGCGACCACTTCGGCAGCAGCGTCGCCTTTGCCGGGCTCGC
>Ga0306925_10004125_pt1 | contig 13030 bp, 12 predicted proteins | sample flu12Cox44000176_FD_203755 | JGI IMG/M metagenome (GOLD analysis project Ga0306925, IMG submission 203755) | Lab enrichment of tropical soil microbial communities from Luquillo Experimental Forest, Puerto Rico - flux8day.12C.oxic.44.000.176 (v2)... | ecosystem: Environmental > Terrestrial >...
CCTCCGCCGCTCGGCTTGCTAGCACCCACGGGGTGCGCCGCGCCTCAGGATGGATCAAGAACCGCCAACACGGACGCCCTTGTCCAGCCATGCTGAGTATCGCACGGAGGTAACTCATCTGCGCGGGACATATTTTCGGATCTATTAGCTGCTTATGTTAAATCAGCTGTTTTCTGATTCTATTGATGTCAATAAAGTGGCTGGAGTGGACAAAGAGGCAAGAAACCAGAGCATGCTGGCCAGGAAGCTAGATGAGGATAGCCATACGGGCAAAGGACAACTAGCCAAGTATCCAGAAATCCGGGTCTTGGCGTAGCTGACCGCCGCGGTGCATCCATGCCCGGGATAGCGCCCGCTGCTTAGATCACCTCGCCGCATCGTCCCCTTACGGCGTCTCGAACCGTGCCGCGGCTTCCAGGTCAACGTCGGCGGTGGACTTCTGGAAGAGCGCGGCGGACGGGTAATCCCAGCGATTCTCGAACTTGAGGGTGCGCAAGTGGTTGAATCCCTGCCGCTCGTAGTACCTGTGCAGCGCGAGGTTCGTCGTCCACACGTCAACCCGGATCCACTTGGCCTGCCACTGGTTCATCGCGAGCAGGGCGGCCCAATGGATGAGGGCGGCGCCGAGGCCGAGGCCAGCGTGCTGCCTGCTCACGATGAGCCGGGACACGTAGGCGGCCGGCTCATCCTGCTCCTGAGGTGTCCAGAGCATGTCATTGCCGTGCTCGCGGCAGGTGACGGTGGCCGCCGCGCTGCCCTTGGCGTCTTCTACCATCCAGGTCAGGCCGTCCGCGATGCCCTTTTCGACGCGGGCATCCCTAGTTGGCTTGTCCGGCCACGGCCTGGCCCATTGGTCGGTGTTCTTATGCTCCTGCAGCCATGCCGCTGCCGAGTCGATGAGGTCATAGATGGCTGGAAGATCGCCGGCTTCGGCAAGCCGGACTCGGTAGATAGATGTCATGGCTCCGTTGATGACATGTAGCCCTACCCGGGATCCGGAGATGCATCCGGCACCGGCGGTAGGTGTTGTGGGCGGAAGGGATAAGCAGTACCGGCGGTTACCTCACCGGCCAGACCATCACGTTGATCGCCTTGCCCAGGTGTTGTGGGCTGTCATACATCAGCCTCCGGGGTGGTGGCGGCTGATCGTTTGCGCGCTGGCACCTTGCCGACCTCGACGCGGAAGCGGTTCCGGTCCGCCGGATACACGGTGACCGTAAGCCGTATCCGGTTCCCCTCCTTGTCGAAGCCCACCCGATGAATCTCGAAGACCGAGATCCGGCCGTCGGCGGGCAGCCTGAAGAACCACGCCTCGTCCGCCTCGGGCGGTCGCACCGACACCGTATCGCGGTATCCGACCTGCTCAAGGTTGCATTCCCGGGCGAGGTAGGCGACGGCTCCTTCCTCCATATCGGCCGGCAGGAGCAGCCGCGTCGCGCCCTGCTCCACGAGGCTCATGGGATAGTAAGTCGTCTGCAGTGACCAGGGCGTGTTGTCGAGGAGCCGCTGCTGGTGCCGGCTGACCACCTGAGCGCCCTCGTCGACCCGCAGCGCCCTGGCAACGGGTGCGGTGGCACGCTGGATCTCCACCTTCAGCTCGCTGTTGGTGGGCGTGCGGCCGGACGCCGCCACCTCAGCCGTGTAGACGGGCTCTTCCCCGCCGCTGGTGTCGGCCTCCAGGTCTCCGGTCAGCGTGGTCACGAACGGGTTGATCTTCTCGGCCACGAAGGTGCCTTGGCCCGGGCGGGTCTCGATCAAGCCCAGGGTGCTGAGGAACTGGACCGCCTGGCGGATGGTGTTCCGGGATGCGCCGAACTGCTTCTGCAGATCGTTCTCCGTGGGCAGGGGAGCCTTGCGGTCCGGCTTCCCCGCGGCATCCCGTGGGAGTTCGCCGGATTCGATCTTGTGACGCAGATCTTCCGCGATCATGCGGTACAGCGGCTCACCCACCGGACCTCCCAGAGATACCAACCAGCCCGATGGGAGGGCTGGCCAGTCCCAAGTGGATCATTCCCGCGATCCAAGCCATCCAAATATTTAGAACAAACCTGGTTTCGCCCCGCCGAGGGCGGGCATAGCCGAGATACGTACCAAAGGTTGGGATGACTGGAACGGCCCGATCCATGCGGACGATACTAGCAGTCTAACTGCTTGGCCGCATCGGGACGCGCCCATTAATTCCCAACAGCAGTCTGTCTGGTATCACCCATACCGGACAGACAAGAACAAAAGGGGGCCTGCTAACCCGGCAGCGCAGGTCAGCAAGGTAAGGGGACGACGCAACATGTCAGGGATCATCGTCATCGCAGCAGCCGGAATCTTTGTTATCGGGGTCGGTGTCGGCATCGTCCTCATGGTCAGCCACGGGATCCACCGGGAACAGCGCCGTTTCGAGGAGGCGCGACGGTACCGCGAGGAGCACGGTATCTGGGATGCAACGGATGCTCCGGAGTACTTCCTCACTGAGGCGCCGGACGGAGTGAGCCACGCAGCCCGCCGCCTGAACGGCCTCTATGTCCGCCGCCTCCCTCCCGTCCGCAACTACGACGCCGTGGGGGTCTAGCCGGGACGTCCGGCGAGCCTCGGGCCTGACGGTATGTGCTAGCGGACCAACTCACCGGGCCGGGCCAGCGCCGCACCAGCGCGGGAGCATGGTGCGCCGCAGGGCCGGCCTCCTACAAGCAGAAACCCAGGTCAAATCCGGAGACGTCCGCGTCGCACCGTTCGGGGGCACGGTGCGGCGCGGCGCTCTGGTTTTAGCCACCTGCGGGCCGGGCACTGCCGAAGTAGCACCAAGGTTGGTATGACCGGACGGACGCCAGAGGTGGTCGGCATCATGCTCACTGCAATAGTCGCGATCCTCACGCTCGGCATAGTCACCGGGCTGTCTCCATGATCGCCCGCGGGATCCGCCAGGAGCGGCGCTACGAGGAAGCAGCCCGGCGGGTCAACGGCCTGGATGTCCGTCACCCACCGTCCACAGAGGCCGGGTAGGTCCTGGTCAGGCGGTCCGCTCCCTAACGGCTTAACGGCCCGTTTCGCGGCGCGCTCGGATGATCCGGCCGCCGTGCAGCTCTAGCGGCTGGTGCTGACGGCACGGCGCGGGTCCGGGCTCTAAGCTCGGCAGGGTGCCGGAGATCACCGAAGAGCGCTTTCCATGGCCGCCCGCGAGTGCCACCGGAGTCGGCTCGCTGCCGGGCACGGATCCGGTGGAGGCCCTGCGGCAGGTTTTCGGCGAACTGCCGGATCTGCCGCATCTCGCCGAACTGCCGGCCCGGGGCCCGGGCGCCGACCTGACCGGGCGCACCGCCGCTCTGCTCGTCGACCTGCCGGTAGAGCTCACTCCTACCGGGTGGCGGTTCACCGCCAGGCCGGGCCGTGACCTGCGCCGGGCACTCGGGTTCCTTTCCGCCGACCTCGATGCCCTTGAAGAGGTCGCGGAAGGCTACTCCGGGCCACTGAAGATCCAGGTGTGCGGGCCGTGGACCCTGGCAGCCACGATCGAGCTCATCCACAGCCAGGACCCGGCCCTTGCGGATCCGGGCGCCGTCGCCGATCTCACCGCGTCCCTTGCCGAGGGCCTCGCCGCCCACGTCGCGGAGGTCCGCAAGCGGGTGCCCGGGGCGAGGATCGTGGTCCAGGCCGACGAGCCTGCCCTGCCGGCGGTGATCGCCGGGGAGGTGCCCACCGCGAGCAGGCTGAACCGGCTGCGCATCCCGGAACCCGCCGATCTGGAAACCCACCTCGGTTCCATTGTCAGCGCCGCACGGACGTTCACGCTGGTGCACTGCTGCGCGCTGTCGGTACCGTTCGGCATCATCAAAGGTGCTGGTGCGGACGGGGCCGGGTGCGACCTGGGCACGCTGGCGCAGACGGCGGAAGACGGCCTCGCAGAGGCCGTGGAGGCCGGACTTGGCATCGTTGCCGGGGTGATCCCGGCGACCGGGGCGCCGGGCGCGCCGGAGCCGCCGCCCGCGGACCGGGCGGCGCGGGTGCTCACCGCGCTGTGGCAGCGATTGGGCTGGCCGGTAGCGCGGGACGGTGGTGCCGGGCCGACGAACGGGGAAAGTGAAGGGGGAATGGGGAGGCGGGCGGGGGGTGGGGTGGCGGCCCAGGTGGTGCTTGCGCCCGCGTGCGGGATGGCCGGTGCCACGCCCGGCTATGCGCGCGCCGCGATGGAGCGGTGCCGCGAAGCGGCCCGGCTGTTGCCGGAACTGATCGAGGAGGAGCGGACGTGAGCGAGCCGGAGGTTGCCGAGGCTCCCGACACTGCGCGGCGCAGGCACGCGGAGCTGAGCGTGGAGATCGCCGAGAACGACTACAGGTACTACATCCTGGACTCGCCGCTCGTCTCCGATGCCGAGTACGACAAGCTCATGCGCGAGATCCGGGCGCTGGAGGAGCAGTACCCGGACCTGCGCACCCCAGACTCGCCCACCCAGCGGCCGGCCGGCGGCGTCGCCACCCAGTTCACCCCGGTGCAGCACCTGCAGCGCCTGCTCAGTATCGACAACGCGTTCTCGACGGAGGAACTCGACGCCTGGGCGGCCCGGGCGACCAGGCTCGGCGGCGGCGGGCCCTACCTGTGCGAGGTCAAGATCGACGGGCTGGCGGTCGCCCTCGTCTACCGGAACGGGGCGCTGGTCCGCGGGGCGACCAGGGGCGACGGCACCACGGGCGAAGACATCACCCCCAACGTCCGGACCATCCGCGCGGTGCCGGCCAGGCTCACTGGGCCGGACGTGCCCGCCGAACTCGAGGTCAGGGGTGAGGTCTTCTTTCCGGTGGCCGGGTTCCACGAGCTGAACGAGCAGCTCGGCGCGGCGGGCAAGCCGCTGTTCGCCAACCCGCGCAGCGCCGCCGCGGGGTCGCTGCGGCAGAAGGACCCGAAGATCACCGCGAGCCGGCCGCTCGGGATGATCGTGCACGGGCTCATGGTGCCCGGTGCCGACCCGGGTGCCGCCGGGATGCCCGAGCCGGGGGAGACCGCCCTGCCCAGCGCCCCGGACACCCAATCGGGCTGGTACGACCGGCTGCACGGCTGGGGGCTGCCGGTCAGCGACCTGATCAAGGTCGTGACTGGCCTGGATGACGTGCACGCCTATGTCGGCTACTACGGCGAGCACCGGCACGACCCCCCGTACGAGATCGACGGTGTCGTGGTCAAGATCGACCGGCTCGACCAGCAGAGCACGCTCGGCTCCACGAGCCGGGCACCACGGTGGGCGATCGCCTACAAGTATCCGCCGGAGGAGGTGACCACCCGGCTGCGCAAGATCGAGGTCAACGTGGGGCGCACCGGGCGGGTCACGCCGTTCGGGATCATGGATGCGGTCAAGGTGGCCGGATCCACCGTGACGAACGCGACGCTGCACAATGCCGACGAGATCAAGCGCAAGGGCGTCCTGATCGGCGACATGGTCGTGCTCCGCAAGGCCGGAGACGTCATCCCCGAGATCGTCGGCCCGGTGGCGGACCTGCGCACCGGGGAGGAGCAGGAGTTCGAGTTCCCCACCGTGTGCCCGGCATGCGGGACCGCGCTAGAACGCGAGGAAGGCGAGGTGGACTGGCGCTGCCCCAACACGCGCGCCTGCCCGGCCCAGCTTCGCGAGCGCCTGTTCCACCTGTCCAGCCGGGCGGCGCTGGATATCGAGGTACTGGGCTACGAATCGATCGTCGCGTTGCTCGACTCGGGGCTCGTGACCGACGAGGGCGACCTGTTCTCGGTGACCGAGGAGGGCCTGGCCGGGGTCCCGTTCTTCGTCAACAAGCAGGGCACGCTCAAGGTCAACGGTGGCCTGCTGCTGCGCAACCTCGACGACGCGCGGCACCGCCCGCTGTGGCGGATCCTGGTCGCGCTGTCCATCCGGCACGTGGGCCCGACCGCGGCCCGCGCGCTCGCCGCCGAGTTCGGCTCGCTCGACCTGATCGCCGGCGCGCCCGCCGAGCGGCTCGCCGCGGTGGACGGGGTCGGCCCGACCATCGCGGCCTCGGTGATCGACTGGTTCAAGGTGGACTGGCACACCGCGATCGTGGACAAGTGGCGGGCCGCCGGCGTCGTCCTGGCCGAGGAACGATCCGACGGCGACACCCGGCCGCTGGCCGGGGTCACCGTCGTGCTAACCGGCAAGCTGTCCGGCCTGACCAGGGACGAGGCCAGCGAACAGATCACCGGGCGGGGCGGCAAGGTCGCGTCGTCGGTGTCTAAGAAGACCGACTTCGTGGTCGCGGGCGAGGACGCCGGCAGCAAGTACGACAAGGCGCTCGCGCTCGGCGTGCCGGTGCTGGACGAGCCGGGCCTGCGGGTCCTGCTGGCGGACGGCGCGGAGGCGGCGCGGGCCGTGGCCGAGACCGCGCCAGCCGAGACCACGACGGACGCCTGACGGCGGGCAGCCCGCCGGTTAACCGGTCGGCTGCGTTGCGCCCCGACCCTAGGATTGCAGCTATGCCTATCGCTCGTGACGACGTCGCACACCTGGCCAGGCTCTCCCGCCTTGCCCTGGCCGAGGACGAACTGGACCACCTGGCCCCGCAGCTCGATGAGATCATCGCCGCGGTGGCCCGGGTGCAAGAGGTCGCCGCCGAGGGCATCCCGCCAACGTCGCACGCGGTTCCGCTGGTCAATGTGTTCCGGGAGGACACGCTGGTGCCGTGCCTGGACGCGGAGACGGTCCTGTCCCAGGCCCCCGCCGTCGAGCTGCAGCGGTTCCGGGTACCGCGAATCCTGGCGGAGGACTGAGGTATGACCGAGCTTTTCCGTATGAGCGCCGCCGAGATCGCCAAGGCGGTCCGCGGCGGCGAGGTCTCCGCGGCCGAGGTGACCGACGCGCACCTGGCCCGGATCGAGCAGGTCGACCCCCGGGTCCGCGCGTTCCTGCACGTCGCGGCGGACCAGGCCCGCGAGGCTGCCGGGGCGGTGGACCGGCGCCGGGCGGACGGTGAGCCACTGGGCCCGCTGGCCGGGGTGCCGCTCGCGCTCAAGGACGTGTTCACCACCAAGGACATGCCCACCACCTGCGGCTCGGCGATCCTCAACGGCTGGCTTCCGCCGTACGACGCGACCATCACCAGGCGGCTGCGCGAGGCCGGCGTGGTGATTCTCGGCAAGACCAACATGGACGAGTTCGCCATGGGGTCCTCCACCGAGAACTCGGCGTTCGGCCCGTCACACAACCCCTGGGACCTGAGCCGGGTGCCCGGCGGCTCGTCGGGCGGATCCTCGGCCGCGGTGGCGGCGTACGAGGCCCCGCTGGGCCTCGGCACCGACACCGGCGGCTCGATCCGCCAGCCCGGTTCGGTCTGCGGGGTGGTCGGGGTCAAGCCCACCTACGGCGGCAACTCCCGGTACGGCGTGGTGGCCTTCGCCTCCTCCCTCGACACGCCGGGCCCGCTGGCCCGCACGGTGCTCGACGCGGCGCTGCTGCACGAGGTGGTGTCCGGGCACGACCCGTGCGATGCGACGTCGATCGACGCCCCGGTCCCGCCGGTCGTCGCCGCGGCCCGGCAGGCGGACGTGAGCGGGATGACGATCGGCGTGGTGCCGGAGTTCACCGGCGAGGGCTTCCAGCCGGGCGTGCTGGCCAGGTTCACCGAGGCCGTCGAGTTGCTGGAATCGCTGGGCGCGAAGGTGACCGAGGTTTCCTGCCCGCACTTCAGCTACGCCCTGCCCGCCTACTACCTGATCGCGCCCAGCGAGTGCTCCTCCAACCTGGCCCGGTTCGACGCCATGCGGTACGGGCTGCGGGTCGGCGACGACGGGACGCGCAGCGCCGAGGAAGTGATGGCGCTGACCCGGGCACAGGGGTTCGGTGCTGAGGTGAAGCGGCGGATCATGCTGGGCACCTACGCCCTGTCCAGCGGGTATTACGACGCCTACTACGGCAAGGCGCAGCAGGTCCGCACACTGATCATCAGGGACTTCGAGGCCGCGTTCGACCGGGTCGACGTGCTGATCTCGCCGACCACGCCGACCACGGCGTTCCCGCTCGGCGAGCGGGTCGACGACCCGATGGCGATGTACGTGGCCGACCTGTGCACGATCCCGTCGGACCTGGCCGGGAACGCGGCGCTGTCGGTGCCGTGCGGGCTTTCGCCCGACGACGGCCTGCCTGTCGGCCTGCAGATCATGGCGCCGGTGCTGGCCGACGACCGGATGTACCGGGTCGGCGCCGCGGTCGAGGCGGCGCTCGATGCGCGCCGCGGATATCCGCTGCTGAACGATGCGAAGGGGCTGGCCTGATGCCTGGCAGCGTGGGGCGGGGTGGCGGGGTCGAGACTAGCGAAATTGGGCGGGGTGGCGGGGTGAGGGCTAGCACAGCATTGGTCGGCTATGACGAGGCGGTGTCCAGGTACGACCCGCTGATCGGCCTGGAGACCCACGTGGAACTGGGCACCACGACCAAGCTGTTTTGCGGCTGCCCGGCCACGTTCGGCGGTGAGCCCAACACCCACGTCTGCCCGGTCTGCCTGGGCCTGCCCGGGTCGCTCCCGGTGCCGAGCCGGGCCGCGATCGAGTACACGATCCGGATCGGGCTCGCGCTGAACTGCTCGATCGCGGAGTGGTGCCGGTTCGCCAGGAAGAACTACTTCTACCCCGACATGCCGAAGAACTTCCAGATCTCCCAGTACGACGAGCCGCTGTGCACGGACGGCTGGCTGGATGTCGTCCTGGATGAACCGGAAGCCGGAGCCGACGGAAGCCCGCGGACCTTCCGTGTCGGCATCGAGCGCGTGCACCTGGAGGAGGACACCGGCAAGTCGCAGCACATGGGCGGCGCGACCGGGCGGATCCACGGCGCGGACTACTCGCTGGTCGACTACAACCGGGCCGGCATCCCGCTGGTGGAGATCGTCACTAAGCCGGTTGAGGGCACAGGCCCGCTTGCCCCGAAGGTGGCGCACGCCTACGTGACGGAACTGCGCGATCTGCTGCGGTCCCTCGGCGTGTCCGACGTGCGGATGGAAGAGGGCTCGCTGCGCTGCGACGTGAACACCTCGCTGTCCCCGCGCGGGTCCGGCCGGTGGGGCACCCGGACCGAGACCAAGAACGTCAACTCGCTCCGCTCGGTCGAGCAGGCCGTGCACTACGAGATCGAGCGCCAGGCCGCGGTGCTCGACGCGGGCGAGCGGGTGATCCAGGAGACCAGGCACTTCCACGAGGACTCCGGAATCACCACGTCGGGGCGGAGCAAGGAAGAGGCGCAGGACTACCGGTACTTCCCCGAGCCCGACCTGGTGCCGCTCGCCCCGCCGCGCGACTGGGTGGAGCAGATCCGCGCCGCGCTGCCGGAACTGCCGGCGGTCCGGCGCGCCCGGCTCCAGGAGGCCTGGGGCATCACCGCGGCCGAGATGACCGACATGCGCAACGCCGGCGCGCTCGGCCTGGTCGAGCAGACGATCGACGCGGGTGCCTCGCCCGCCGACGCCCGCAAGTGGTGGCTCAACGAGCTTGCCCGCCGGGCCAACGACACCGGTGCCGAACTGGCCAGCCTGCCGATCACCCCCGCCGACGTGGCGGCGGTCGCGGCGCTGGTGCAGTCCGGTGCGCTCAACGACCGGCTGGCCCGCCAGGTCATCGAGGGCGTGCTGGCCGGGGAGGGGACACCGGACGAGGTGGTGGCGGCCCGCGGCCTGGCCGTGGTCAGCGACGACACGGCGCTGAACGCCGCGGTGGACGAGGCGATCGCCGCCCACCCCGACGTCGCTGACAAGATCCGCGGCGGCAAGGTCGCGGCGGTCGGCGCCCTGGTGGGCGCGGTCATGAAGGCCACGCGCGGGCGGGCCGACGCGTCCCGGGTCCGCGAGCTCATCCTCGCCCGCCTCACCGATTCATAGACCAGAACGATCAGCCGTGGCGGCCGGGTCCCGGGCATCCCGTGGTTCCGGCAGGCCGAGGAGCCGTGCCCGGGCCGGCGCCAGCGGTTATTCCGGTGGCCTGGGGCCGGGTTCCTCGGGCGGGTAGAGCGGGGCCTCGGCTCCCGGCGTGCGGATCGGGCCGAACTTCTGCTCGTACAGCGCGAGGTTCTGGCTGATGGTCCGGATGATGTCGAATACCGAGGTCGGCGGTACCCGTACCCGGGCGACCAGGCGATGCGGTGCGCGGATCACGACCTCACCGCTCTCGGTCCTTGCCTCGGTCGGTGGCTGGCTGCTCACGAAGAAGTCGAAGGTGAACTCGTGCAGCGTGTGCCAGATCGCCAGGCCGTTGGCGTAGGACCCGGCCTCCAGTGCGGGGTCGGCGTGCGGCTCGAACTCGATCCGTGGTTGTCCCGGTGGCTCGCTCACACGCCGAACGCTACTAGGACTCAGCGGATAGCAGCGGCCGCCCCTGGCTGGTTACGTACAGGTCCGCCCGGAACTGCTGGCTCAGTGTGTCGTAAGCGTCCTTGATCTTGTCGATCTCGATTTGCTTGTCAGTGCTGAACAGCGAGGTCATAGCCTCGTTCCACCACGTCAGCTTGCGGCGGTCGCCCAGTGTATGGACTATCGGTGCCCGCACGAGCGCATCGGCATCCGTGGTGGCGTACATGGCGAACAGGCTGTCCATGAACTTGTGGTAAGCGGTGAAAAGCTCGTTGGAGAACAGCACCTTGTAGGCGAACATCGTCTGGTCGAGATCGCGCTTGATCGAGATGGCCTTCAGCGGGTCGATTTCCTTCCAGCCGCCGACGAACGTGGCGAAGCAGAGCAGCTGGTTAAGCCCCGGTGCGAGCTTGTCGTAGATCTCCAGCCGATGGGTGACGACGGTCTGGTTGGCCCACTGCACCTGCTCGATCCGCCGGCTGGCCCGGGTGAACATGAAACCAAGCACCAGGACGGTGATCGGGGTAAGCGCGCTCACAACCAGCGTGACGATCTGCACGCTGTTCCACTTGTCGGGCATCAGCCGTCCCCCTTGTCTTCGTAACCGGGCCTGGCCACAGCCATGATCGGCAGCTGTTCAGGTTTACCGGAGGTTACTGCCGCCTTACCTTGCTGCACTCTCAATCGAAGTGTGACCTTTGGGACCTACAGTGAGAGTCACAGCGTAATGACGACCCGTGTCCGTGTAGATGCAACGGCGCGCTGCACGGCACCTTTTGTTTCCCCGTAGGCGTGACAACGGGCCACTGCCCGGTTACTGAGCGGCGGGCCACTCACAAGGCGGCCCACCGGCCAGATCAGCCTGACAGCGAGCGGGACGCGGTGGAAGGGAGAGGCTCGGTGCGCGGTACAGCATCGGGTGTCCTGCCATGAGCCTGGCAATGCTGGCAGCTACAGCTGCGGTCTTGCTGGCCGCCATCGTGGCGGCGGTGAGCCTGTGGCGTGGCGCCGCCCGCCAGCCATGGCCGGATCTGCGTGCCTACCGGTGGTTCACGATCGCGGCCGGGCTGATCTGCGTCAGCGTGATCGTCGGCATGGCGGTGCCCACCACGGCGGGCGCGGCGCCGATGCTCTCGTTCACCGACCTTCCGGCATTGCTCGTGCTGCCGGTGATGGCGGCGGGCCTGGCCGGTCTCGCCTCCGCCGCCCGCCGGGCGGTGCCCGAGGCGCAGCGACCGCGCCGCCCTGGACTGGCCGCGGCGTGCGCGTACCTGGCGGACGGCTATGTGCTGGTCGCGGCGCTGTTCCTGATCGGCTGGGTGACGCTGTTCGGCGCGGAATTCACCCATGTGGGCGCCGGGCCGTCGTTCGTCGTGGACCTGGTTCACCCCCTGGTGGACCTGATGGTCCTCTTGGTGACCCTGCCCCTCGTCCAGACGGCCGGCCGCCGGGCGGTGGCTCCCTACCTGGCCCTGGTGGCCATCACGGCGGCTGACTCGCTCGCGGTCGGCGCCCGGATCGCCGGTACGCGCCCGGGGGTTGCCGCGCTGGCCGCCGCGCTCATCGCGCTGGCGCTGCTCGCACTCACCCCGTGGGTGGGTGACGCCTGGGCGGCCGGTGGCCGCCGGCTCGGCGGCGCACGCGAGGTGACCACGGCCACCGTCGCGGCCGCGGCCACCATCGCGGGCTTGCTGGTCGTTGTCCAGGCGATCGTGACCGGGCACCTCACCGGGCTGGTAGAGATTCTGATACTCGGCACCATGGCCGGCGTACTCGCGGGGCGCGTGGTCAGCCTGGTCTGGCGGGTGGACACCTGGTCGCGGGTGTGGCAGGAGTCGGGCCGGCAGTTCCGTCAGCTCGCCGAGCGGACCAGCGACGTGGTGCTGCTCTGCGACGCGAACGGAGTGATCAGATACGCGAGCCAGGCGGTGACCGGCTACGGGTACGCGCCGGATTCATTGCGCGGCACGCCCGTGGCCGACCTGCTGCATCCCGAGGAACGGGCGGCCGGGATGCAGGCGATCCACCGGGCGATCGCCAGCAAGGCACAGCGGCCGGGCCACTACCCCTGCCAGGTGCGCGCCGAGGATGGCACCTGGCGCCACGTCGAGGCCACCGTCTGCCGGTACCACGACCTTGGCCAGCCGGACCTGGTACTGATCACCGCCAGGGACATGAGCGCCCAGGTGGCGCTGCGCCGCCAGGTCACCCACCTCACCTTCCACGACGGGCTGACCGGGCTGCCGAACCGGGCCTATGCCGAGCAGCGCGCCCGTGACGTGCTCAGCGAGGACCGCAACGCCGCGGCCGCGGCGCTGGCGGTGGCGGATCCGCCGCTGCCCGGCGTCATCGTCGTGGACATCGACGGCTTCACCGCGGTGAACGACGCTCGCGGGCACACCGCCGGCGACCTGCTGCTCGCGCAGGTCGCCCGCAGGCTCCGGCTGGCGGTCTCGCCGGAGGACACGGTCGCCCGCTGGGGCGGCGATGAGTTCGCGGTCATTACCGAGGCCACGGTGAGCGCCGCGGAACTCGCCGACATTGCCGAACGGCTGGCCCGCGGCGTGGCCTCCATGCCGTTCCGGATCGGGGATACGGACCTGAGCATCACCGCCAGCGTCGGAGCCGCGATCGCCGACGGCAGCCCCGCCGCGCACGTGTGGCGCAATGCCGAGACGGCGCTGGCCAGGGCCAAAGCGGCCGGCGGCGCGCAGGTCGAGATGTTCGGA
>Ga0306925_10004128_pt1 | contig 13028 bp, 13 predicted proteins | sample flu12Cox44000176_FD_203755 | JGI IMG/M metagenome (GOLD analysis project Ga0306925, IMG submission 203755) | Lab enrichment of tropical soil microbial communities from Luquillo Experimental Forest, Puerto Rico - flux8day.12C.oxic.44.000.176 (v2)... | ecosystem: Environmental > Terrestrial >...
TGCTTACCAATGGCAGGTGTGCCGAAGTCGAAGCCCTCAAACATCAGCGGCACGATATTGCGTTGGCTCTCGAGCGCAGCCTCAATCTCACGGCGCATCCAGTCCTCTGGATCGCTACAACGCTCTAGTGCGGTGGGAGTCAGCAGGACAAGAAAGTGTGCCCGCGCTCTTATGTTTTCTAATATGACAGCCTCGAACTTACCGCTGGCGATACCCTCGTAGTCGATGAATACGTCGTAGCCGTGGTAGGTAAGGTCCTGCAAAATTGCCAGGCCCCATGACTCGTCGGTTCGACGATAGCTGATGAAAACGGTCTTCTCGACGCGGCCCATTATTTGGCCTCTGACCTTCGCAAAATAATCATAGCAGACCTTCGCCCAGGACTAAGGGAGCGAACACCACGACTGGAAACACCACCAATTGCTTTTGAGCGGATCGCGGCCAACGTGGCGAAGCTACCTCTATCCGCTGAAGAAGCCGGACATTGGCACCAAAGAACAATACTTTGGCAGCGCGCGACAAGCGCCCCGCGGCGATCCCCAATAGGATGGTAGTTGCGCCGCCCTTGCGCCGCCCTCGCGATGCCAACGAGTGCGGGGCCTGGATCGATTCGAGAATAGGAGGCGACGATGTCGCTCTTGAACTTGATAAACACCGTCGCCGACGTGGCAACGGCCGCCAACACGGCCAACACGGCAACCAACACGGCCAGGACGGCCAGGGACGTTGAGCAGCAAAGCCAGTTGATATTTGACGCCATGACCCCTGAGGAGAAAGCCAGGGTCATCGCCGCGCAAAGGGTGAGGGCGGAGCTGGCACTGAAGGCACAAAAGCAAGCCTACCGCGCTAAAGTCATCGTTGCCTTCGTAATCTTTATCATCGTCGCTGCCGTGATGAAATCGCTGGGAGGCTGATCAGGCGGTAGTGGGTTGATCCAAGTCAGACCCGCGCGACGACGCCAGCTTATGCTGCCCTGAACTTTACAAGGAGAGGCTCAGATGAAAACGGAAAGACGACTAGAGCAAGCGCTGCGCGGGTTAGCCGTGTTGCGCGCGCTCGAGGTAAAAGACGAGCGCATGACTTACACCGAGTTTGCTCGCGCCGTCGGCTGTTCCCACCGCAAAGGGAACACGCTCGATCTCATTGCCGCCGTTGCCGAGAAGTGCGGCGACAAGGTTCCGCTTAACCGCGTCTACAATAAAGCCACTGGCAAACCCGGATCGGGAATGTATGGTCACCAATCAGTGTTGATCCGACGCGTATCGTGAAGTACTGCTCACGATGACGCCCTGTGAGGGATACTTGACCTGAAATCTCCCCGGCTCACGTACAGCCGGTACCGCTCCAGCCTCTCAAGCTCGACGATGGCGAGATGGAGGTCGCTCGCGAGCTGAAGCAGCCCTTGCGCTTGGGCCTCCCGCTCGCGGATCTTTAGCCGCCGCACTATGTCGTCGACGCCCCATCATCACGGCCTGAGCTTGTTGCTCGCCGCGATGTCCGCTTTTGGGGGTAAAGCGGACATGACGCGGGCGCACTCCGATGTCCGCTTTTGACCCAAAGCGGACATGGGCTGGCCTCATGCCCGATCCCTGTTCCGGTATGCTAGGTTAAGCCGCTACCATGCCTCCTGTTTAGCGCTTGGGGCGAGGCAATGAGACGGCAAAACAAAACAGACGCGACGAAAACGCGGTGCCGCAAGCCAGCAGTAATCAAGCGCCATCGGACACCGGCCTCTCTTCACCACTCCGGTCATCGGTCAAGTCAGTCAATTGACCAGCTTAGACGAGAACTTGACGAGGCGCGGGAACAACAGGTCGCCACAACGGATGTGCTACGCATCGTCAGCGCGTCATCCGGCGAGGTAAAGCCAGTTTTCGAGGCTATACTGAACAAAGCGGTGCGCATCTGCGAGGCAAAGTTTGGCCTACTTACTCTCCATGAAGGCGACAACGTTTTTCGAGCGGTCGCGACACACAATCTGCCGCCCGCCTATGCTCAGCGTATTGCTGAGCGCCGCCGCGATGGGCGGAGTCCTTTCCGCGCGCACGCGCTGAGCACCCTTGGGCGCGTCGCCGCCACGAAGCGGTTCGTCCACGTGTTCGATTATAGCGAGGAATTAGCCTACAAAGAGCGCGATCCAGTCGTAGTAGATGTAATCGAACTTGGCGGGGCGCGCACTCTCATCGCGGTGCCCATGCTCAAGCAAAGCACGCTGATCGGTGCAATCACCATCTTCCGTCAAAAGGTCCGCCCATTCACCGACAGACAGATCGCGCTGCTGAAAAACTTCGCGGCCCAAGCGGTCATCGCGATTGAGAACGCACGGCTGCTTAGTGAGCTACGCGAGAGTTACAGATTAGTTCAGCAACAGGCAGGGAAATTGGAGGCGCAGTCGCAGGAACTCGGTAAGCTCAATCAGCAGCTTGAACAGCGCGTTGCAGACCAAGTCGGCGAAATCGAACGCATGAGCAGGCTACGCCGCTTCCTCCCGCAGCAGGTCGCCGACCTTATCGTCGCCTCTGGAACAGAGAAGCAGCTCGAAAGCCACCGCCGCGAGATAACGGCACTATTTTGCGACCTTCGCGGCTTTACGGGTTTCTCTGAAAGCTCAGACCCGGAAGATGTGATGGACTTGTTGCGTGATTACCACGCGGCAATCGGAAAGATCGTCATCAAGTACAGCGGCACCCTTGAGAGGTTCGCCGGCGATGGTGTGATGGTGATCCTCAACGATCCCGTCCCGGTAGAAAACCCGGCACTTCAGGCAGTCCTAATGGCGCTCGACATGCGCGCGGCAATCGGAGCGCTGATCGAAAAATGGCGCGATGTTGGTCACGACCTTGGCTTCGGGATCGGGATAGCACATGGTTTTGCAACCCTCGGCACGATTGGATTTGAGGGTCGCTTCGACTATGCCGCGATCGGAACAGTATCCAATGTCGCCTCCCGCCTTTGCGATGAAGCCAAGGCCGGTCAAATCCTGATCGCCCCGCGCGTTCGGCAGGCGGTTGGAAAGGCCGTAACGGTCGAACCAGTCGGAGAGTTTGCGCTCAAGGGCATTCGCCGCCCAATGATGACGTACAACGTCCTACAGGCCTTATCTTCCAAACCGAACTGATGTCTGCTTTTGGCACAAAGCGGACATCCGGACGCGCTCAATCAATGTCTGCTTTTGGGGGTAAAGCGGACATTCCATTAACTGACCACGATGTCCGTTATTTACCCGGTCTCGGGCATTGGCAGCATTTGAAATTTCGCAGGGCAGCGATCCTTTGCCAGACCATCGTATGTTATGCTTGGCTGGAAACGTCGGAGCTTTGGAAATGGTGAAGCGCGCCTCAAAGATAGAGGAGACATAAAGTGAATCAGCTCGCGTGGGCAATTGATGCCGCGAAAATTGGCGCAATGGCAATCATCAGTGGCGTTTTAGTGTATAGCTCGACGTTACTGGCAAGTGAACTTAAGTTGCCAAAGATTCGTCCGGCCGCGAGAAATATGATTTACGTGTTCATGGGATTTAGCCTGGCGTGCCTTCTCGTAGCTGTCGGACTTGAGATATGGAAAGTGAGCCATGATGCAGACGTACAGGTGCAAGTTACAGCCATCGACACGGCACTAGACGGCAAGATAAAAAATGAAATCAATTGCATTCAAGACGCTACAAAAAGACGAAAGTTCATCACCTTCACTGATGAGATTTGCAAGGGGGTCAAAAACTTGGCGAAATTAGTATCAGTGTCTGTGAATGAATGCATGAATCCCCAAGTGCCTAACCCGCCGCTGCATTGCGAGTGAAATTAGCGCCACCTCGTTCCTCCTTCATTCATCGCCGAGTTGTTTGCCGTCGGCAAACATTGCGTCGACATCGCTCACAGGAGGTGAAGCTCCGTCAGTAGCAGCGGGACGACGACGAGCGCGGCCAGCGCCAAGGCGAATGAAATCCAGATGGGCTCCGAGTGATCGTTGGGCGGGTACGGGATGCCGCGTGACTAGGCGCATTCCTGCACCGATTGCTGCACTGCATGAGTCCGCTTTTGGCACAAAGCGGACATTCGCTGCGGTGCAATGCAATGTCCGCTTTTGGGGGTAAAGCGGACATCGGCCGCAGGCCTTACAGAGAAAGACCCGGACCGCACGAAAAAGCTGCCGGCCGCCGAGGGGAAAGGTTGACCCTCGCGCCGGCTGTCCGAGGTTACTTGTTCATGCCACCGCGCCACTCTCAGACTTGGCCCGGCGCGACGGGCTAGCCCGTCGCAGACAGCGCGCCAGTGGCGCGCCAACGAAAGCAGTGCGGGCCGCGAGGGCTGTCGACCTTCCGCCCGCTGTGCGCCGTTGTTCTGGAGCGGGTCACCCGCGCACTGGACCCGTGCGGCCTCGGAGTCATGAAACCGGGCCGCCTTCATCGCAGCGGGCCCACGGGCGGCCAACTGAAAACCACCCGCGCGGCACCGCCGCGAAACGCCGGACGCCGACGAGCGAGCATCCGGCAAACTCACCACACCGCCACCGGGCGCCGGTGGGCCAGCTCCGCCAGCTCCCTGTTGGCCGGATCGGCGAAGCACTTCGCGAAGGCCTGCTCGGGACTCAAGTTGGGCTCGCGCTCGCGTCGCGCTTCGGCGAGCCTCTCGAGCTTGGCGTAGGCCAGCGCCGCGACCTCGGCGTCGTTGTCGTCGCTGTTGGGAGGATGCGCCTTGGCCACGGCGACGGCCGTCCGGAACGCGACGCCCTCGGGAGTGTCGGCGGCGAAGACCTTGGCGAAGGCCTGCTCCGGGCTCTCGTTGGGCAGGCGACTGGCCTGGGCGTGCTTGAATATCTTCGCCGTCAGCTCGGCCTCGGAGAGCCAAGACCTGCCGCTCTCGGCGACGCACTTGGCGATGGTCGCGATGTTTTCCATGGATGATTTCCTTTTATGAGTGCGCATGCGCGCGATCAGCGCCGAGCCGTCGCGGGTGTAGAGCAGCCAGCGAAGCGCTTCCTCTCGGCTCAGAGAGCCGTCGCTGGTGCCGGCCTCGACGAGGAGGTCGGCGAGCTGGTCGACGTGGTGTTGGCCGTCGGCGGCATCGGTTTCGTCGTCGTCATCTTCCGGCGCGTCGGCCTTGAAGATTTGTCGGAGGCGGTTCGCCACCGCGAGCTTGCGAAGCCAGTCGCTCTCGCGCTGTTGCCACTGAGTCATGCTGCCTCCGGTTCGTCGTCGCCGAGTCGCTGCTGGACGTGGCGCTCGACCATGGTCGACCAGGCCGCGACCAGGGCCGCGAAGGTCTTGCGCTCCGTCGGGCCGACTCGCTCGAAGTAGCGCGACCAGCCGGTCTGGGTCAGCGCGGTTCGCAGCGCGATGGCACCGAGCGCGTCGAGCTGGGCGTGGGATGGGTGCGAGCAGCCTAGCCGATTCATTTGGGTCAGGCTGTCGCGCATGTCGGCGGAGCATGTGATCAAGACCTCGAGGGCGGAGTCCAAGCCCCTGCCCGCCTCGACGAACCTGGCCAGCTGGCCGCGAAGGGCGCTGGCCCTGTCGCGATCGCGCTGCCTAGCCTCGGCGGCGCGAGCCCGCTCCAGGCGGCGGCGGGCCTCGGCGATAGCGTCGTCGGCGCTAGCGATCTTGGTCTCGAGCTCGCGGTCTTTCTGGTTGACGTCGTCGAGCTGCTTGGCCGCTGGGCCATTGGGCTCGGCGTGGGCGTCGTAGGCCAGGGCGCTCCGCCTCTTGGCCAATGCCGCGCGCCGCTCGACCAGATCGTCGCGGTCGCGCTCGAAGCGCTGAATCATTTGCTCGGCGATTGTCGTCGTGACCGGCGCTTGCTTGTTCATGTCGCCTCACCAATCCTTGACGCCGGAGCCGGGCCAGGGCGAGCCGACGCCGCCGAGGCCGCCGTAGTATTCGTAAAACTTCGCCGTCGCCGACTTGTTGGTCGCATTCTCCGCGCCGCCACCGAAGAAGCCGGCCTGCTTGCTGTAAAATGTTGGGCTGACGAACGGCGCCCTGGGCTGGGCAGCCGCCTCTGCCGCCAGCACCGCGGCGCCGGCCACGGCGTTGCAGACGTCGTCGTGGGCTCCGGGTTGATGGTCGATTGAGTCCTTGCCTGCGCGCGACGTCCGGCGCTCCAGGCCGATCAGTTGGTTAACCAGGCGCGGGTGGTCGAGCAGCTCGACGCGGCTGCTGTTCAGCAGCGGCAGCAGGGCAAGATAGAGATCGGATTTTATTTTGTCGGCGACGCGGTACTCGACGCCGTGGACGCGGAAGCGCTCGCGCGGCCACTCGGAACCGTAGCGGTCGCCGACCACCTGGCCGATGCCGTAGGCCTTGAGGGTGGCGGCGAACTCCTCAACCACGCCGTCGGGGCTGAAAGGAGCGCGTCGCTCGCGGACGGCGTCGACGATCACGGTCTTGCCCTGGACGTGGGCGATGGCCAAGGTCATGCTGTCGCTGCTTCCGCCGCTCGGGTCGACGAAGGCGTGATAGCGGGTGTGATCCATTCGCGGCAGCTCGTGGCGGCCTTGGACGACGGCAGCCTCGACCACGTCGCGGCCGACGAAGGTCTCGACGTCGGTCCTGAACTGCGCCAGATACTCGGCGGCGGCCGATGCAGGGTCACTTTCCATCGCGGCGTCGATCACCGATTGCGGCACCGTGCTGTTCATGACGCGGGTCGGCGCTTTCCAGATCAGGATCGGGTCGCCGTCCTTGCCGTGGTGGCGCTTGAAGCTGTCGAACAGCGCGCCCCTTTTGGCGTACGGGCTGCTGGCGCACAGCAGCATAGCATTGGGGATGGTCGCCATCGCGGGCTTGATCGCGGCGATGATCTCGGTGTCCGGATTGGCGCTGTCGTCGGTAGGCCAGAACGCCAGCTCGTCGAGCAGCGCGGCGATGACCGTGTAGCCCCTCAAGCTGCGATAGCTCGCGGCCATGATCTCGATGCTGGTGCCGTTGTTCAGGTCGAAGGCCTCGGCCGTCTCGCGCTCGACCAGCCTTCTCAGCATCGGCACGCCGAGCAGCAGGGCGCGGACGTAGCGGAAGATCACCCGGGCCTGCTTGCGGTCGGAGGCGACGACGAGGACGACGCCGCGCTCGCCGGGCGCGAGATGTTGGCGGTACTGGTGAAAGCAAGCAAGGTAGACGGCGCACAGCGCGAGAATGAACGATTTGCCACTGCGCCTCCCGCAGATCAGCCAACCTTCTGTTGCCACTGACGTCGGTGCTTCGGCGCGCCCGGTTAATTGTTGGTAGATCGCGAGCTGCTCAGGCGACAGCGGCAGAGCAAACAGCGCCCGCAGGAAGACGAACCACGCCTGCCACGACGCCTTGTCCTTGAACCACGGCGCGAACAACTGCGGATCGTCGATGGCGTCGAGCAGCGTGTAGCGCCGCCTGTTGCTCATGACACGGCCTCGTTGGCCTCGATCTTCTTCGCGATGTGATCCGTCAGATCGGTCACGTCGAGCATGCGGCGGCCGATGCCGATCCGCGATGCCAACCGCACTAAGGATGAAACGGCCTGCGACGCCTCGCCGATGTCGATCGACTGACCAAGCAGCAGTCGCGCATTGATGTCGTGAACGACGACGACGCACCCGGCGAATGCCTCGACGAGATGACGCTGCACGGTGGTCAAGCGAGCCTCGCCGCCGAGATCGCTGGCGATGCCCGCGACCACCGCGTCGAACTCCTTGCTGGCCTTGGTCCGACCATCGAGCGACTGTCTGGTCAGCAACCGGAGCTTTCCGCGACCGTTGCCGGTCGCCATCACGGGCCCATCCGGGGGTATTTCGGTAGTCACTAAGGCCATCCCTCAAAACCTGTGTTTTGGAGCGACATTGTTTACCCCCAGTTTACCTCGACAACCATCGGTTGTGAATTGTGAGCGGATGCCGCAACCCCATCAGGTGCTTAGGCTGCCGGAGCCACAGCCTAGGAAGCCAAGGATCAGGCCCGTTTCGCAGAGCAAAATCATCGGTCCGCGAGGGCAGAAGGGGGGGTTGGAGGGTGGCGGTGGGTTTTTTCGAGATAGGTTCTAAGGATCGCGGCCTTCTTCATTCGGTCATTTTTAAGCAACGGTGATCGGCATCGGATTAGGAAAATTCTTGGCCCGCGTGAAACCCCCTAGCAATTCGAACATTCGCGTTGTTGTTACATTGTTGATACAGCTTTAACAACAAGGTACGCGTATCAAATTCTAGACTTGGTTGCATCGATAAAACTTTATGGGAGGGAACGGAATGGCGAAGTCAAAACGTGCGGCGAACCCCGGCGACCTTTATGCAGAAGTCAACCAGACCGCTTGTAACAAGTTACTGAATTCGGTGACTTATCCGTTTACTGTTTTTGAGCACAGCCAAAGTTTTCCGGGATGTTCTGGTCTTGCAGCAGGGTCACACGAGGCGCTCTACGAGTATACCCGACCGGAAATTACTAAGATGTTGAACGATGCTGTCGACCAGTCGCACAGCTCAGCACGTATAAATGATGAGATTTATTCATTTGGCGGATCTATAGTTGAGCAAGCGAAGAAAGCGTACGATGCGACTGGTAACGACGGTTACGTGGGACCAAAAAAAGAGTACTTAGAAAAAATATATAAAGGTGGAATCAAGGGTCTCATGAAAAACCTTGATGCGCCCATTGGGCTATACGGATTTTGTTCTTATTTGAAAGTTGTCATTCCGCCGCCTGCGCCGGATATTAGTCTCGCTTCTACTCGGATTAACCTAAAGGGCATCAAACTAAGTATAACGGCTACGGGGGAGCTTTGGGCAGTATATCCGTGGTTCAATTGTTATGAATGGTGTCTCAAATGGAGGGAGGTTACGAAGTGTTCAAGAATTTTGAGCGTAACCCCCACGCTTAAGATAGATGCGGATGCACATGCCGAAATTTCTCATAGTGGGACAATTGTTACCGTTCAGGGAGTATTTGACTCGCTAGTGCTCGATTACGACATACTTGACAAAATCCAACTAGCAGGCCTCGCAAATGCTGTGCTCGGAAAACAATTGGTAAGCGCGTATGACGTCGGAAAGCTGGTAGAGACGGTGCCTGTCCTTAATTCAAGCTTCGTTGTCGACACTATTGATCTTCCGCCTACCGTTGGCGGAATAGGCGTTGCGGTAACTGTTAAGCAAATTCCAAAACCGAAACGCAAACATTAATACGATCTTGAAATGGCACAAGCCGCCGGGCGCTCAAATCAAGCAGCATCACCCTTGCGAGATATGAAAATCGCTGCGTGATCGGGTTCCCAGCAAATCATCTAGTTTGCGCCGGCCGGCTATGACCTTCATTCATTCGCTCTAGGGGCGATCAAAAAATCGGGGCTACTCGACCGCCGGTTGAGGGCCCACCATTCCCGGCCAGGAGCGCGCGGGTTTTGGTATTCTGAGGATCAGGATAGGCAGTAGCCCCAGGGGGGTGTCCTATCTGGACAGGACAGCATCAGGAGATAGGACAGCAAGAAAGCCGCTAACTATAAGGGTTTGTCCTATCTGTCCCATCTGGCCTATGTTTTTCACACCAAATTAGTTTTACGCGAGCCAGCGGAGGGGAATACCCCAGAGGGGGTGATCCTAAGCTCTAAAACTAATCTCTTAGGAAGATAGGACAGATAAGACAGATAGGACAAACCCTTCTCTCATGGGCATTTCTTGTGTCCTATCTCCGCCGCAAGATAGGACACGATAGGACAGGTCTTATAGACGTCCGTCATTGTCGTTCTCTAGCCCCATGCCGTCCTCCCACTCGGCGTTGTCCTCCTCCCACTTAATCTCCTGCCGAAGATGCTCGGCAAAGCGATCTCGGCACTCGGCCAGGGGCGGCAGCGTGTAGCACCAGCTGCGACTGTCTCTAGCACTCCGAGACGACGCCCGAAAAGTCAGCCTTCTTCGCACGGCGTCCTCTCCCACGTACTTTCGCAAGAACCTGCCGATGCTCACTTCTATCGCCCTGCGGCGAGCGCCCTGCTGCTGGGCATGGTTGATGTAATGGTTGTACAGGGCACTGCACCGACACGCGTTCAGGTCAGTTATCTTTCCCGGCAGCTCGCCGCGCTTGAGCGTGTCCAGCCACCACGCCTGCTCCGGCGTTGCCGTCTCGATCTTTTGCTCCAGCAGCGCCGCTGTCCTTGGGATTTCCCTCAAGTTTATCCGCGACAGGTCAAAGTTCAGCAGGTAGTGAAGTAGGGCCTCGCGACCGCCACCGTCCATCTCTGCGTCGATGGCGGCGAAGTAGGGATAGTCCTGCATGTGGGCGTCGAGGACGTCGAGAGCGGCGAAGCGTCGCTCCTCAAAGCCAGCGGGCACGAGCCACTCAGGATTGCCGGTGACGAACAGGCGCATCAGGTTCTTCACGAGAACGGGATCGATGCCCTTGAACTCGATGAAGTGCTGCTTGCCGCTGACTAAGTCCTTCAGCTTGCCCTCGCCGCGCTTGTCGCCTGCCCAGAACGCCTCGTCGGCGTGAAGAAGCAGGAGCGACGCCATATGGGAATTGAACTGCCCCGTGACGTAGCGCGGGTCGGAGACCAGCGCATAGTGGTCGCCGAGCAGGCTGCCGATCACCTGACCAACCTTGGTTTTGCCGACGCCCATCTTGCCGCGAAATACCAGCGCCGTGTCCAACTTCTCCTCTGGATGTTGGAAGATGTGGGCGAACCACCCGACGACCCAGTTGTTGAGGGCGGGATCGTTGCCGCAGACGTTGTCGCGAAGGTGGGCGAGAAACTTGGAGCAGTCTCCCGGTCGCGGCTCGACGGTGAACCCCTGCCACATGTTGTAGTAGCCAGGGCGGCCGCCGCTCGGCGCGAACTCTATGCCCTCAAACTGACGCCGCCTCGGGTGTCGCAGCCAATGGTCTCCGACCGCGACTGTATTATCGCCGACCACTACCCGCTGGTTGGCATACCATTGTTTGAAGGCAGCGACCTTCAACAAGCGAAACTTAGTCTCGCTCTCCATCTTCATCACTGCCGCCTTGTCGCCGGCAAGCACGAGCGCATGGTGCTTGTTAATTTCGTCTATCACGGCATCGGGCGTGTCTCCGCCTTCGGCCATCCTCTCCCTGGCCCGTACCACTTGGCGCTCGACATAGGCATTCCCGCCATTCTCCCGGCAGTGCTCATAAATGCCGCAGCCGTTGTGGGCACTACCCAGGCAGGCATCGACGATCGCGCCGTCGCCGACCCCGGCCCTCATTGCGCCAGTAATGAATACGAACAGCAACTCGCTGCGGCTCGGATATGCGCCGCTGCCCACGATGCTGAGCAGGCTCTCCAGTATCGGCGGCAGGTCGGTCGCGCCTGTTGCACCTTCATAGGCGGTTTCGCGCTGATCGCCGTCTAATTCGGTAATAACGGCGTCTATGACGGAATCGATATTGGCAAGCGTTGCATCGCGATAAACCGTTCCGGTCACCGTGATATAGCGGGTGGCCTTCCGGTACACCTCGCAGCTGGCACCATCGGTGCCGACCTTGAGCTTGCGGTGGATTTCCTCGCCATTGCCGCGACCGATAATCCGCAATCCGGCGCCGCTCGGCGTCACTTCAGAATAACTGCCAGCGCGGCCGACGAGCGCCTCGGCCCAATCATCGACATTGCCAGTTGCTGGATCGCGACAGTCGTCGAGGTCGAAGGCAACAATGTCGCTGTTTGTTAGGACAAAGCCAATTCCATTGAAGGTATTGGCGACGGCTGCGACCGCATCGAATGTGCTCCACGTCGATGCGTCCTTAGTGCTGGCCTTCACATTGCTTGGCTGGTACGGCACCTTCGTCGGCTTGCCTGTCTCCGATAGCTCATTTTTCCAGCATACCCAGTGAGGTTGCTCTTTAAGTTCTATGAGCGCAGTGGGGAGGATAATGGCACTCATGACTACTGCCGATCTCAAAATCAGTCGGAGCGAAGGCTCATCGCGCCGCCGCTCGCCGGCGTACCACCATTCCGCGCTCGTAGGCCTCGACCTGGTCGACTCTAACCGTCCGCCGGTTGAGGCCAATCTTATAGAAGGGCGGAAAGGTTAAATCCGTGCGGGACAGGCGCTCGATGGTCTGCCGGCTGCACGCCCAGCGCTCCATTAGTTGCGCTACTGTTATAAATCGCCTCTGCTCCACTATCGCGGTCACGTCGACTGGCTCCTGTGCTTGTTTGGAACGCGTCTATTAGTGCCAGTCAGTAAATTACACTCCCGCCAAGCTGCCACCGAAAACTTAGTCCAAGGAAGATCGTGTTGGACTAAGTCTTTGTCCAAAGCAGACTACGTTGGACTAAGTTCGGACTCGCTCAATGCTGGGAGTCAGGGCCACATGCGGTTGTCATCAACTAAAGGAGAAATCAGATGATGACCGAACTGGAAATGATCAAAGAAACCGACACCTCGACACTAATGGCCGTGCTCTTCTTCGGCGCTCGCAATGATGAGTTCATGGCGATCGTCGAGGAGTTGGCGGAGCGCGGCGTCGACTTGAAGGACAAGGCCAAGAAGTGGGTCGACGAGATAGATGGGTGGGCCGAGGCGGAGGCCGGCACGTTTTACTCTGACGTGTGCGACGCCGTTGACGAGTTGAAGGCCAAGGAGGTGCAGTAATGTGTCAGATAAAAACAGTACGCATGATTATCCATGTCTTCCCTGACGACGAGCTACTAAACGACTGCATGACATGGAAGCATGGTGCCATGGTGGAGTTTAGGCACAGTGAGAATGGAATGTGCCTGCACTTCCGGCGGGCTGAGAAAGGCGAACCAGGGCTAAAGCTCAGGCACGGTCGCGATGGTCTTTATTTTCGCTTCCTTCCCCCTATCAGTGCACCAGTCACGCATATTATGGAAAATAGTAACCTGCACTGAAGTTGGTCTCCTAAAACTATAAGCCGGAGGCATTAGGGCCTCCGGCTCTTTTTTCGAACCGGCTTGGGGCGCTCCCACTCTAACCGCCGCCTTTCGATGTCCTCCTCGGTCTGCTTCGCCACGTCCTCTGGAATGTCCCAAACAAGACCGACCTCTTCCATCTCCACCCTTTGGTCTCGTCGCCTGCTTCGGGTCCGCCCCTTT
>Ga0306925_10004130_pt1 | contig 13024 bp, 10 predicted proteins | sample flu12Cox44000176_FD_203755 | JGI IMG/M metagenome (GOLD analysis project Ga0306925, IMG submission 203755) | Lab enrichment of tropical soil microbial communities from Luquillo Experimental Forest, Puerto Rico - flux8day.12C.oxic.44.000.176 (v2)... | ecosystem: Environmental > Terrestrial >...
GCCAATTCGACCGCCTGCCGCCATCCTGCCATGTGGCAACTCCTCGTATGATCAAGCACAAACGAGGAATCCACGAGAGAGCCGCCCGGTTCCATTACTGCCCGTTTCATGGAATCGGTCGTCTAGCGCCGCGCTGCGAGCAGGGCGGGCTGCTCCTTGGCTGCGTGCAGATAGGAGAGGGGAGCCACTGCCGCTTCGAGCGCAACCGAATCCGGCCGAACCGCTTCGAGCCGTGCCTCTTGCGCTCGCAACAGCGCCGCATCGATGCGCTGCTGACCGCGGAGCATGACCCGCAGCGTCAGCATGATGATGCGGAAATCGAGCCACCAGGAGGCGTTGCGCATGTACCATTCGTCAAGCGCATCCTTCTCGCTCGCGGTCAGCAGGGTGCCGCCATTCACCTGTGCCCAGCCGGTAATGCCGGGACGGATCGACAGGCGGATGCTGGGATTGACGGGCTGATCGCGTGGCAGCAGCGGCCGCGGCCCGATCAGCGACATGTCCCCCACCAGCACATTGAACAGCTGCGGCAGCTCGTCGAGCCGCGTGCGGCGCAAGAGCGCGCCCAGCCACGATTCCCGCTCATGCTCCGCAATCGGCTGGCCCAACTGGTCGAATGGCGGCCGCAGCGTGCGCAGCTTGTAGATCACGAATGGGCGGCCGCGCGCTCCCAGACGCTGCTGCCAGAACACGATCGGCCAGCCCACATCGACAAGGGCGAGCCCGGCCGCGAGCAACAGGAATGGCGCATAGAGCGTGAGAATGGTCGCCGCGGCAACGCAATCGACCGCATGCTTCCATCTGAAATAGGGCGACAAGAGCGCGGAGGCCGGCGCGCTGTCGCGCGCCTTCGCCGCTTCCGGATCTTGCGGTTCTGCCCTGCGCTCGAGTGCGGTCAGCCCCACGAGCCTGGGCACGGTGTCGAGCGAAATGGCGCGCTGCGCGCAGACACGCTGGACCTCCCGCAGCGTGTCCTCGGGCAGGAGATCCTCGTCGCCGCCGATCACAACACGGTCGGTGCGCAAGCCGTGCTCAGCAAATTCGTCGATGATCGGCTGCAGGTGATCGGGCGGCCCGACGATGGGAATGCCGGAGATGGTGCGGCCGGCCATGCCGGGGCTGCCGTCAAGCAGCGCGATGACCCGCCGCTCGCCGGGGCAATAGGCGGCGAGGAATTGCACGAACAGGAATGTCAGCTTGGTCGAGCCGATCATGATCACATGCTCGGCCCCGTCATCCCTGTGCAGCAGGTCAGGTCCGCGGTCGGTTTCGCGCCAGCGCGCAAGCGCGCGGATTGCGATCAGGCCGGCGCACAGCAGAAGCGCATCGATGAGCGGAATCGAGCGCGGGATATTGTCGAGACGCGTAAACGTGAACAGCAACAGACAGGTCATCAGCTCCGCGCAGGCGACCGCCCGCACGACGTTCCACGCGTCCTTGACGCTGAAGAACTTGGAGACCCCGTCGTGCAGGCGAAAGGCCGAATAGGCAATCAGCGTGAACGCGAGCGAGATCAGGCAGTACACGGATCCGTCGATAGACACGATCTGCGCGTCGCGCATGGCGAGCGCGATCACGGGGGCGCCCAACGCCCAGATCGTATCGAACAGAGAGAACCGGATACGCAGGTGTCCGCGCGATGCCGGAGCAGCGGCCCGCATCGTAGCCCCCAAATTCCGCCTTGCGGCGATCCCCGCCCATCCCGTGCTGCAAGATTTGGTCGGGAACATGGCACCGCCAGCAAATCCAGCCGCAGCGGACGCCGGCACCGGCGCGATGCTGGGGGCGCCCGGCCGGATGCGCTCCCAGATTGCAGGTAAGCCTCTGGCCATCCAGACTAATTTTCAACGGCCCATACCTGGGCGGAAGCCTACACCCGGCGCGGGCCATTGCCGCTCAAAAAATCAGCAGAGTAACTTTGGTGTTACGCCTTGGTCTCCAGGGAGCCGCCCGCGCGGACAGTCGCATGCCTCTCTGTTGGCGGGAGGACCAGCAACGAGAAGGACCAAACGCTCTATAGCCGCTTTGGGCCGGCTCGGTCCGGTCTTCCAATGCCCAGGTAGAGGAAGCCGTGCGCCGCCATGTCCTCGCCCGCGTAGATGTTTCGCAGATCGATCAGGATCGGGCAGGCCATCTGCTGCTTGATCCGCTCGAGATCGAGGGCGCGGAACTGCTCCCATTCGGTGACGATCACGAGCCCGTCGGCGCCTTCCGCGCAGGAATAGGGCCCGTCGCAGAACACCACGTTCGGAATGAGCTCCTTGGCCTGCTCCATGCCGGCGGGGTCGAAGGCGCGCACGCTCGCCCCCATGTCGTGGAGCGCGGTGATCAGCGGAATTGAAGGGGCTTCCCGCATATCGTCGGTGTTCGGCTTGAAGGTGAGCCCGAGCACGGCGATGGTCTTGCCGCGCAACGAGCCCGCGAACGCGGCTGCGACCTTGCGCGCCATGGCGCGCTTGCGGATGTCGTTCGCGGCGATCACGGCCTCGACCACGCGCAGCGGCACGGCGCGATCCTGCGCGGTCTTGAGCAGCGCGCGGGTATCCTTGGGAAAGCACGAGCCACCGAAGCCGGGACCGGCATGCAGGAACTTCGAGCCGATGCGGTTGTCGAGCCCGATGCCGCGGGCAACCTCCTGCACGTCGGCGCCCAGCTCCTCGGCGAGATCGGCGATCTCGTTGATGAAGGTGATCTTGGTGGCGAGGAAGGCGTTCGCCGCGTACTTGATGAGCTCGGCGGTGCGGCGGCTGGTATAGAGGATCGGCGCCCTGTTGAGATAGAGCGGCCGGTAGATCTCGGCCATGACCTTCTTCGCCCGCTCGTCCTCGGTGCCGACCACGATGCGGTCGGGATGCTTGAAATCCTGAATCGCGGCGCCCTCGCGCAGGAATTCCGGATTGGCGACGACGGCGACGTCGGCGTCGGGCCGGCTCTCCTCGATGATGCGCGCCACCTCGTCGCCGGTGCCCACCGGCACCGTTGACTTGGTAACGACGGTGGTGAAGCCGTCGCCAAGGGCGGCTGCGATCTCGCGCGCCGCGGCATGCACATAGGACAGATCGGCATGACCATCGCCGCGCCGCGAGGGGGTGCCCACGGCGATGAACACGGCGGAGGCTGCCTTGACGGACGCCGGCAGATCGGAGGTGAACGCCAGCCGGCCTGCCTGCGCGTTGCTGGCGATGAGGTCGTCGAGCCCGGGCTCGAAGATCGGGATTTCGCCTCGCTCGAGCGCCGCTATCTTCGCCGCGTCCTTGTCCACGCAGACCACGTCATGGCCGAAATCGGCAAGGCACGCGCCTGACACGAGCCCCACATAACCACTGCCGATCATCGCGATATGCATCAGCCGCCCTCGCTCACCCGCAACAGCAGCTCGCGCCAGCGCGCCAGCGCCTGCGCCCGCGTGAAGCTTTTCTCCAGCATCAGGCGGGCGCGTCTTCCCATCTCTGCCACGCGCGGCGCATCCGCTGCCAGCTCGACCAATGCCCGCGCCAGGGCCGCCCCGTCACCCGGCTCCACCACCAGCCCGCAGGCATGCGCCCGCACCAGGCGGGCGATCTCGCCGTCGCTTGCGGTCATCGAGACAATGGGGCGCCCGACTGCGGCAATGCCATAGAACTTGCTCGGCACGATCAAGCCTTCCAGAGCCGGCCGCAGCGAGAGCAGGTGCACGTCCGGCACATTGAGTGAATATTTCAGGGCCTCGCGAGGCTGATACGCAACGAAGCGGAACATGTGGTCAAGGCCACGCGTGCGGACGGAGCGCGCGAGCTCTTCGAAATGGTGGCCGCCGCCGATGAACAGGAACACAATCTGCCGGTTTTCGCGCAGCAGGCCGGCGGCGGACAGTACGGTATCGAGCTCGTGCGCGCGCCCGAGGTTGCCTGAATAGCCGGCGACGAATTTCCCCGTGAGGCCCCACTCCCGGCGCAGTGGGTTTGTCTGCTGTGCAACCGGCCCAAGCTCCTCGTCGTCACACCAGTTCGGGATCACATGCACGCTCGCCTGACCGTCGACCAGCGGTCGTACGCGCTCGGCCATGCGCTCGCCCACGACCACGTTGGCGACAGCACCCTGAAGCGAGCGATCGCGCAGGCGGCGCAGCGCGCGCAATGGAGCGCCGCGCATGAACGCGACCCCGAGCTCTGCGGCGGTTTCCGGGTAGACGTCCTGCAGCCAGTTCACAAGTCGCGCCTGCCTTTGCGCGGCAACCCGCCAGGCCACCACCGAGGTCAGCGGAGGATCAGTCTTCGCAACGAGAATGTCGCCGCGTTGGACCAGCGCGCGTGCGCGATGCCACATCAGGCCATAGCAGGAGGAATAGTCGATGGCGCGGCCCGCCAGGCCGGAGCGCCCGAAGCGGGTGGTGGGCAAGCGATGGACATGCACCCCGTCGACGACCTCTTCAGCGGCAAGCACCGCGCGCGGTTCCTCGTAAAGCTGCCTGCTGGTGATGACGTGCACGATCTTGTCCGAGCTTGCCAGATCAAACGCGAGGTCGCTGACGATCTGGCTCGTAGCGGAATGATCCGGGTAGAAGAAGCGATTGAGGAAAATGATGCGGGGCATTGCCCGGAACGCGTTCGGAGCAGAGTGCGTGGCCGTCTCCAAAAAAACGCTGCAGCGTTTTTTTGAGGGTCGCAACCCGGCCCTATGCCGCGGTGATGAACCTGCGCTCGATGTGCACCGGAACTGTTCCGCCCATGATTTCAAGCAGCACGCGCACGCGGCCGGAGTCATCGAGGCGCTCCAGTATCCCGAGCTTGTCGGCAAAAGGCCCCGCGGCAAGCCGCACATGACTGCCCACCTTGAGGTTCTCCTCCAGGCAGAGCAGCCCCGCGGCATCGACGGAGGCGAGCATCGCTTCCACGACGCCGCGTGGCGCCGGATGGGGCATGTCGCCCTGCATCACGAGGCTCGTCACTCCGAACGTTCCGTTGACGCAGCGCCAGGCCTGCCGATTCAGATCGAGGTGAACGAAGAGATAGCGCGGAAAAAATGGCGCAGCGACGTTGGCGAGCTTGCGTGCGTGGCGCACGGTCTTGAGCCGCCTGGGGAGAAACACCCGGAAGGACTGATTCTCCAATTGGATCGTTGCACGGAGCTCGCGATGCGGCTGGGTGTGAACCGCGTACCAGCGGCCGTCTCCGCCGATGTCGACCGGTGAGGATTGAGCACCGTCGGTGCTGCCGTTCTCGGAAGTCGGTTTCATCCCCTGCCCACAAGCTCGCTGCGCCGCCTGCAGCTTCCATATGGAGAGCAATTTTCCAAGTCAAGCAGGACGGACATGCCCTCCTGAGCAGCCCGCACGCTTGCGTGCACGCATCGCGAAGAATGGGGGAATTTTGGCCTCATGAACGCGTCGCTTACCCCCCGTGAGCACGCCAGATCAGCCAGCCGGCGCGGACGATATAGACGGCGCTGATGGCGAAGATGATGGCGCGGGTCCATTGCCGGTAGCCATGGTCGGTCATGCGCTCGATCACGAACGGGGCGAGCGAGGTGCCGGCAATCGCCAGCGCAATCCCCGCCACGACGGCGCGCAGCGGGACGTCGGTGATGCCCGAGAGCGAGCCGAAATAGAGCGCGCGCACGATGTGGCTGAACGACTGCGTCACCGCCTTGGTGGCATTGGTCGTCTTGCGGTCGAGCTTGCTCTTCTGAAAGAAGATGTCGAGGAACAGCCCACCGACGCCAGAGAGGATTTGCACCACCGTGGTCACAACACCGGTGAAGAACGGCACGCCGCGCTGCTCGATGTTCGGACGCATCGAGGCTGGCAGCGCCTCGATCAGGAACGGCAGGAGGCCGAGCGCAAGAAACACCATCGCCTTGTCGGGGACGAAGGCAATCGCCCACATGAAGGTGAACGAGACGGCGCCGCCCGCGACATACCAGCCGAAGATCGGCCACAGCACATAGGAGCGCCACTGCAGCGCGCGCCAGCCGTTGGCGAACAGCTGGATGATGGAGAACACGATCATGCCGGTGGCGACATCGAAATAGCTCAGCAGCACGCCGAGCAGGATCATGCCGCCTGCCATCCCGAAGATGCCGGAGATGAACGAGGACAGGATGATGGTCGTGCCGATGACGGCAAGCGCCGCCGGCGTCATTGACCTCGCTCCGCGGGACACCTCTCGCCGCAGAGGAGAGTTAACGGAGCGTGCCGCACGATATGAGAATAGGCGCCATTCACACCTAGCGCATGAACTTGTAGTGGAAGCGCTCGCCGTCGGGCTCCACCAGCCCCACGGTGGGATGCGGGAAATGCACGGGCATCACGAACGTGCCGGTGCCGGCGACCGAGGAGAGGAAACGTCGGCGCGAGCGCGCGGCCTCCTCGCGGTCCCAGTCGAAGATGGTCGACCAGCCCGGCTCCCGGCACTGCAAGGCGTGGTGCATGAGGTCGCCGATGACCACCGCGCGCTGTCCGCCCGATCTGATATTCACGCAGCAGTGGCAGGGCGAGTGGCCCGGGGTCGGGATGAGCGTGAGTGTATCGTCGAGCGCAAAGTCGTCGTCGACCAGCAGCGCCTGGCCGGCCGCGACCACCGGCTCGCAGTTGAAGCGCCACACGTTGCCGGGCGGGTTGTCGCCGCGCTTGGTTGCCTCCTCCCAGGCGGCGTATTCGCGCTTGTGAAAGATGTATTTCGCCTTCGGAAAGGTCGGCACCCAGCGCCCATTGCGCAGCACGGTGTTCCAGCCGCAGTGATCGATGTGCAGATGCGTGCAGAACACGTAGTCGATGCTCTCGAACGTCAGCCCCGCGGCGCGAAAGCCATCGAGCCACGGCTGCTTGGGGAAGTCCATCGGCGGGGGGTGACCCTTGTCCTCGCCGGTGCAGGTATCGACCAGGATGGTGCGCTTTGGCGTGCGCACCACGAATGTCTGGTAGGTGATCACCATGCGGCCGGAGGCGGGATCGAAGACGAACGGCTCGAGCGCGGCGAGATGGCGCTTGCCGAGCTCGGGATCGTAGGCCGGGAACATGTCCTCGGGGCGCCGCCACGGCCCGTCGCGCTCGATGATGCTGGTGATGCTGACTTCGCCGATCTTGAGCGTCTGCATGCTGCCTCGTCTCCTGTCCCGAGAAGGGTATCAACATGCTTTCCATAACATTGGCGTAAACACCGGAGCAACATTTGCCCTCCGCAGGGTTGCCGTCACGCCGCGGTCAAAATTGTGGGGTGCAAGCGGGGGCAGGAACAGGAGGTTCGTCATGTGGTTCATCCAACCCGCAGCCGCCGCTCGCCGCGGCTTCCTCGTCACGTCGCTTGCCGCATTGCTCGCGCTCGCGCTGCTTCCACAAGGGGAGGGCATTGCGCAGGAGGTGAAGCAGGTCAAGCTTACCGACAAGCACATCCAGGGCTTCATTGCCGCGCACGACGACATGTCCAAGCTCTACGACGGCGTTGGTGTCGACAACTCGGACCCGAAGATCGAGAAACAGGCCGAAGTGATCGCCAAGAAGAACGGCTTTGCCAGTCTCGAGGAGCACGATGTCGTCTCGATGAACATCTCGATGATCATGTCCGGCATCGACCCGCAGACGAAGAAGTTCATCGAGCCGCCGGATCAGATCAAGCACGACATCGCCGCGCTCAAGGCCGACAAGTCGGTGCCCGAGGCACGGAAGAAGGAGGATCTCGCCCAGCTCGAGGCCGCGCTCAAGACATCAAAGCCGATCGCGTTCAAGGAGAACATCGCGCTGGTGCTGAAATATTATGACACGTTGCCGCCCCTGTTCCAGGAGCAGGGCCCCGCGGATTAACGAACCACGGGCATTGGTGCCTGCTGCCCGCGCGACGCGACCGGCGAAGCCGCCGCGCCGACAAACGCCGCCAGCAATTTCCGTCGTGCAATTGCCATATGCCCCTTCCGCAAAAGCGCGCTGAGGCAACGCTAGCATGAAGCGGACGTGCGGTAAGCGGGATGTCTTGCCCCGTCGCGGATGCATCATGCCGTGCCGGACACGCCCACCAGGACAGGAGCGTCGTTTTTAGGCAACCCGGGAGGGGCCGCTCGCCCTGGCGCTTTTTTTGCACCTCGTTGGCGATTGCGAGCAAATTGGCCTCCTCGGTCACGCGCAGTTGGAGCGTCCGCCTTCCTGGCTCTGGAATGAATCGTTAAGGTCACCCGCTTTGGTGAGCTATTGTCCCTCTGTGAACTATGGTTTACATTGTGGCATGATCAAAGTACGCCGGACGCCAGAATTCGATAACTGGTTGCACCGGCTGCGCGATGACAGAGCCAAGGCGCGCATTGCTTCGCGAATACAGCGGATGGCGTTCGGTAATCCGGGAGATTGCAAATCACTTGGCGACGGATTGATGGAAATGCGAGTAGATTATGGCCCCGGCTACCGCATTTATTTCACGCAGCGAGGGCCGGATGTTGTGATCCTGCTTTGCGGCGGGGACAAGCGTCGGCAACATCGGGACATTAAGCGGGCGCGAGAACTGGCGAGACAAACCGATGGCTAAGGCAGCACCCTTTGACCCGGCTGATTATCTGAAGACTACGACCGCCCGTGCCGAGTACATTACAGCGGCGTTGGAAACGAACGATCCTGCTTTCATCCGGGATGCTGTTGGTGTGGTCGCCCGGTCAATCGGCATGAGCAAAGTGGCCAAGCAAGCCGGCGTAACCCGTGAGGGTTTATATAAAGCCCTTGGCCCGTCCGGTAACCCTGAGTTTGGTACGGTCATTGGCCTGATGCCGGCATTGCAGCTTAAGTTGTCGGCGCGCCCCGCGCAGACAAAATCCCCTGCCAAGCGTGCTGCGTATAAGCGCGCTCGCCGTCGCATCGGCCGGCGCCGGTGAGTTGCGGTCGGCTGGCCGTGAGCTATCCAAGTCGTCGGTGGGGACGCGTGCAAATGCCCGTCGATCTAAAGCAGTCTCGAAAGCCGCAGCAGACGACCTCGCTGTCGATGATGCAAGAGCCTGCGCGCAGGCGGACCCCGACCGTTTGCAGCGCAAGCCTTTCCATCTCGGCACCTTCCGGCCCGAGCTTGCGCGCCAGCGCGCCGCGCCCGCAGTGAGATACTGCGACACTGGAAGGCCGTTCTCGACGGCGCCGACAGCACCCAAGCCCGCCGCCTTACTGGATTCAGCGCATTGGGGATGCCTTGCGTCGGCGTTCTTGCATTTAGAACCGCGGCCGCGGGCCGCCTCCTTAAGGGGAGACTGCTTCACTGTTCCCGCTAATCCGCATACTCCCCGGCAGCCTTTATAATAGGAGCCCAGCGGTCGATCTCGCCCACCAGCATCGCCTGCGCGGCCTCAGGCGTGGCCTTGTCCGCCGGCATGGGTGTGGTGCTGATCTCGTTGAAGCGCCGGACGAGGTCGGGATCCCTCAGCGCAGCGGCCAACGCGGCGGCGAGTCTTGCGACAACAGGCGGCGGCGTGCCCGCGGGAGCAAACAGGCCGTGCCAAACCGCGAGCTCGAAGCCTTTGAGGCCAGCCTCCTCCGCCGTCGGCAGCGCGGGCAGCGAAGGCAGCCGCACCCGCGTCGTCACCGCATAGCCCTTCACCTGCCCGCCCTTGATAGGGCCGGTGGTATTGGTGGCCTGGTCGCAGCTGATGTCGATCTGCTTGCCGACGAGGTCGTTCATCACCGGCCCGGTGCCGCGATAGGGCACGGTCGTGGGGTGGACGTCGAGCTGAGAGGCAAGCAGCATCCCGCACAGGTGCGCGGCCGAGCCGATGCCGGCATTGCCGAACGTCGCCTTGGTGCCGCGCTGCCTGAGCCAGGCGACGAGCTCTGAAAGCGAATCTGCCGCAAGATCGGAGCGCCCGATGATGGTCATAGGCGCCTCGGTAATGAGGCCGACGGGCGCGAATGCCGTGCGCGTGTCATAGGGCAGCTTGCGGTAGAGCGTGGCGGCGGTGGCGAGTCCGATGTGAAAGATCAGGAGCGTGTAGCCGTCGGGCTCTGCCCGCACGACGCGCGCTGTGCCGATGGTGCCGCCGGCGCCGCCCACGTTCTCGATCGTGATCTGCTGGCCAAGCACCTTGCCCATCGCCTGCGCGGTGATCCGGGAGATGGCGTCCGTCGGTCCGCCGGCGGCGCCGGGAGAGACGATGTTGACCGGCCGCGTCGGATAGTCCTGCGCGGCGGCGGCAAGCGGCAGCAATAGCGCGGCGAGCATCGGCAATGAACGCATCGATGTCCTCCCTGATGGTTTCGTTCCCCGGATCATCGCCGGCTGCCGATGAACTGGAGCACGACCTCGCGGGCGTGCGGGCGCGCGCGGTGCTCGGCGACATAGATGCCCTGCCAGGTGCCGAGCGCGAGCGCGCCTTCGCGAACCGGAACCTGCAGCGAGACGCCAGTGAGCATGCTCTTGACATGCGCGGGCATGTCGTCCGGCCCTTCGGTCTGGTGCACCCATGCGGCGTCCTCGGGCGCAAGCCGCCCGAGCGCCGTGACGAGATCAGTGCGCACGTCAGGATCGGCATTCTCCTGGATGACCAGCGAGGCCGACGTGTGCCGGATGAAGAGGAGCAGGCTGCCGTCCATTGCGTGGGCAGCGGCCAAGAAGCGCGCCACCTCGCGCGTGATCTCAGTGAAACCCCGTCCAGGCGTTGCTACAGCGAGCGTCGCAGTCGCGATGCTCTCCGGCACGGCGGTGACGCAAGGAGAGAGTTCAGGGGCCATGGGTCAACCGCAATCATAACAAGCCACCAATCCCGTAAAGATAACGGCGCACTCCCGCCTAATCCAGAACAGCGAGGGGCTGGTAATCCGTTTTTTGCGAATCCTGCAATGAAAGATCGCCCAATCCAGGCATGCGACAGGCCTGCCGGCGTTCGTCACATCATCAGAACAGCTCGGCCCTCGACCCTTCCGGCTTTGAGATCGCAGAACACCTGGTTGATGTTATCGAGCTTCGTCCTGTGGATTTCCGCTTTGACCTTGCCCTCAGCTGCAAATGCAATGGCTTCTGCCAGGTCTTCACGGCCCCCCACAATAGAGCCGCGAATCGTTATGCGGTTGAGGACCACATCGAAGATGGGCGTCTGAAATTCTCCCGGCGGAAGGCCGACGAGGCTGATCGTGCCCTTGCGCCGGACCATCCTGAGCGCCTGGGTAAAAGCGGCGGGCGACACGGCAGTCACAAGGACGCCATGGGCGCCCCCGCCGGTTTGCTTCACGATTTGCTCCGCCGCATCAGGAGATTTGGCGTTGACCGCCAGTTCCGCGCCTGACGCACGGGCAAGCGCGAGCTTTTCCTCGGTAATGTCCAACGCGGCGACGTGCAATCCCATGGCCTTTGCATATTGCACGGCGAGTTGCCCGAGACCCCCGATACCCGAGATCGCCAGCCACTCTCCCGGCCTTGCCTCGGTTTCTTTGATGCCCTTGTAAGTGGTGACCCCGGCACAAAGGATAGGTGCCATTTCCGCGAAATCCGCCTGCTCGGGCAGGCGGCCGACATACGGAGCAGCACCGATCACGTACTCGGCGAAGCTGCCGTTGACGCTGTATCCAGTGTTGTGCTGGGCATGGCAAAGGCTGTCCCAACCGGTCATGCAATACTCGCATCGACCGCATGCATCGTGCAGCCAGGCGACGCCTGCGTGGTCGCCTTCTTTGAAGCCCACCACGCCCGGACCGCACGCCGCGATGATGCCCGCTCCTTCATGCCCCGGGACAAATGGCGGCGAAGGCTTTGCCGGCCAATCACCGTCCGCGGCATGCAGATCCGTATGACAAACGCCGCTCGCAACCACCTTGATCAGAACCTCGCCCGGGCCCGGAGTCGGAATGGGAACTTCCTCGATACTCAAAGGCTTTCCGAAAGCGTGCACCACGCCGGCTCGCATTGTTTTCGCCACAGCATCACCTCCAAAATTGCTTTAGCGCTTCATCGTAATTTTGACGCTCTTCGCAACTTGCCACCCCGATCACCGTTGATCCCGACGTGCTCGCGCGAAACGCCGAGCCCCGAACCATTGGAGCTTGCCCTTCGAAACGCGCTTCGATCACCCCAGCGTCAAGGATCACATCATCAGTATGATTTCCGGGCCGCGCAGCCGATCCAGCCTGCTGTGCGCCGAGCCGTTCGGCCATCCAATCCGCGGTCAGCGGACGGAATTTGTAACTGATGTTGAAGCAGACATGATTGCCTTCGGAATAGACCACCAGTTCCGTAGGTCCCGAGGCGGTCTTGGCCAGCCGTTCACCCTCCGAGGGCGGGACCAATTTGTCGTCAGCGCCGACCACCACCAGCAACGGGCACGTGATCCGTTCAGCCGCACCCACTAGGGTGATCTTGTCCGCGATCCGCTGCGCTTCCCCCGCAGTGCGTGCGTGAGCGCCTTGGCGAAACACTTCCTGGTGGAGCGGCGGCAGCTTCGGCAACAGGCGGCCCGCGTCATACGGCCCGCAATTGGCGATACAAGCCTTGATGCGCGGCTCGCCGGCCGCAGCGAGCGGCGCATAGAGGGCGCCGAGACTCTGCCCCACCGCCCCGATCCTGCGAGCGTCGAGATCGTCACGGCCTTCCAGCGCGTCGATCACGGCACCGACCACGCGTCCCCACTCGTGCGTTGTTGGAAGATGAAACGACGTCTCGCCCTGGCCAGGGCCGTCGATCGTGAGAGCGGCCACGCCGCGAGCGACGAACGCCGCAGCCCAGGCATGGAGTTCCTCCTTGCAGGCATCGAGCCCGGGAAGCAAGATCGTGACCGCGGGGGGCGCGCTTCCCCGCGGCTTGCGCAACCATCCGGGGATGTCAATGCCCCGGTAGGGGAACGTCAGCCGCTCGACCGGCGGATCAAGGTCCGGCGCGCCCGCAGCATAGCATCGGACCACGCTATCGTGTGCGGCCCGCCATTCGTTTAAATGACCCGCAAACAGGTGCTTGCCATAATGATAATAGATTGCTGCGCGAACATAGGCTTCGGCGGCGGTGAGCGCCCGGCAATTGTGTGTAGCCTCCTTCGCGAGCGCCTCGTGGCTCGCCGCTTCCTCCGACCACACGCGGCACCAGTTCTCCCAGCGGTCGATGCG
>Ga0306925_10004131_pt1 | contig 13022 bp, 12 predicted proteins | sample flu12Cox44000176_FD_203755 | JGI IMG/M metagenome (GOLD analysis project Ga0306925, IMG submission 203755) | Lab enrichment of tropical soil microbial communities from Luquillo Experimental Forest, Puerto Rico - flux8day.12C.oxic.44.000.176 (v2)... | ecosystem: Environmental > Terrestrial >...
TGATTGAGGACGCACGACAGATTCACGCGTCCGCTTTTCCGCTCGCTCTCTGTCGCCCGTCCTTCGTCATCCGCCCCTCTTTCATCCGTCATCCGATGTCTGTCCCCTGAAACAAGGAGTTCGTCATGAAACTTTATGGCTTCCCACCTTCCCCGAATACCTGGCAGATTCGCGCGTTCGCGAGCTATCTCGGCGTGCCGCTGGATTTTGAATTCGTCGATCTCACCAAGGGCGGCGCGCAGACGCCTGCTTTTCTTGACATCAATCCGACCGCCCGCACCCCGGCATTGGTCGATGGCGACTTCAAGCTGTGGGAGACGATGGCAATCATGCAATATGTCGCTGGCAAAAAGCCGAACGCGGCATGGCCGAACGATGCGCGCGCGCGCGCCGACATCACGCGCTGGCAAAGCTGGAGTCTGGCCCATTGGAATCGCGACGCATGGGCGCCGGTGCTGTTCGAGCGGCTGGTCAAGAAATTTTTGAATCTCGGGGCGCCCGATCAGACCGTAATTGCCAAGGGTGTCGCGGCCTACGAAAAAGAGGCAAAGATACTCGATGCGCATCTGACCAAGCATAAATATGTGGTCGGCGATGCGCTCACGGTTGCGGATTTTGCGGTCGCCGCGCCGCTGTTCTACGCCAAGGAAGCCGAATTGCCGCTCGCGCCCTATTCGCACCTTCGCGGCTGGTTCGAGCGCGTCTCCGCGCTGCCGTGCTGGCGCGAGACCGCGCCGCAAATGGCGGCGGCAGCCTGAACAGGAGTCAGTAATCAGGTGGTCAGTAATCAGGTGGTCAGTAATCAGATGAGATTTTACCTCACTGATTACTGAGATCTGACTCCTGATTATCTGGTCGGGACCGGCTTCTCGCCGCGATAATCGTAGAAGCCGCGCTGGGTCTTGCGGCCGAGCCAACCGGCTTCGACATATTTCACCAGCAGCGGGCACGGCCGATACTTTGAATCGGCCAGGCCCTCGTGCAGCACCTGCATGACCGACAGGCAGGTGTCGAGACCGATAAAATCGGCAAGCTCAAGCGGCCCCATCGGATGATGAGCGCCGAGCCGCATCGCGGTGTCGATCGACTCGACGTTACCGACGCCTTCATAGAGCGTGTAGATCGCCTCGTTGATCATCGGCAGCAGGATACGGTTGACGATGAAGGCGGGAAAATCCTCCGCGACCGCGATCTGTTTGCCGAGCTTGACGATGAATTGCTTGGTGGCCTCGAAAGTCGCGTCATCAGTGGCAATGCCGCGAATAACTTCGACCAGCTCCATCAGCGGCACCGGATTCATAAAATGTATGCCGATGAAGCGTTCCGGCCGGTCGGTTGCCGCGGCTAGGCGGGTGATCGAGATCGAAGACGTGTTGCTGCCGACGATGGCCTCCGGCTTGAGCGCCGGACAGAGCGCGTTAAAGATCTTGCGCTTGACCTCTTCCTGCTCGGTCGCCGACTCGATCACGAGATCGCAGTCGGCGAGGTCGTCCAGGGTGGTCGCCGGTGAAATTCGCTTGATCGCCGCCTGCCGTTGTTCGTCGCTGATGCGCTGGCGGCTCACTTGCCGCGCTAGATTGCCGCTGATGGTCGCCAAGCCTTCGTTGATGCGGTCGGCAGCGATGTCATTCAACAAAACGTGAAAACCGGACAGCGCGCAGACATGGGCGATACCGTTGCCCATCTGGCCGGCGCCGATCACGCCGATCTTGCGAAAGGGAGGGACCGCGTCATTCGTCTCTCCCGCGCGCGCGGGCTGCGCACGCGGGCTGGTTCGTTCTTTGGGGCGTTCCTTGACGTCGACCATTTCGGTTCACCTTAACGCAATTTTACGACGATCTCAGTCGGTGCGCCAGATTCCGTCAGCGCTTAACCTTGTCGAGCTCTGCCGCAAGCTCCGGCAGGGCCTGGTAAAGATCGGCGACCAAACCGTAGTCAGCCACCTGGAAGATCGGCGCCTCTTCATCCTTGTTGATGGCTACGATCACTTTCGAGTCCTTCATGCCGGCGAGATGTTGAATGGCGCCGGAAATGCCGACCGCGATATAGAGGTCGGGCGCCACGACCTTACCGGTTTGCCCAACCTGCCAATCGTTTGGAGCGTAGCCGGCATCGACGGCGGCGCGCGAGGCGCCGATTGCAGCGCCGAGCTTATCCGCCACCGGTTCGATATATTTGGTGAAGTTTTCGCGGTTTTGCATCGCGCGGCCGCCGGAAATGATGATTTTGGCTGACGTTAATTCTGGACGCTCGGACTTTGAGAGTTCTTCACCTACAAAGCCGGAAAGGCCCGGATCGGCCACGGCCGTCACCGGCTCGATCGGCGCCGATCCGCCGGCGCCGGTGGCCTGGAAGGCGGCGGTGCGCACGGTGATCACCCGTTTTTGTTCGCCCGAGCGCACCGTCTGCACGGCATTGCCGGCATAGATCGGGCGCTCGAACGTGTCGGGGGCGACCACTTTGGTGACGTCGGAAATCTGCATGACATCGAGGAGCGCGGCGACGCGCGGCATGATGTTCTTGCCGGTCGTGGTGGCGGGCGCCATCAAGGTGTCGTACGGACCGGCGAGCGCGACGATCAATGCCGCAGTCGGCTCCGCCAGCATGTGCTGGTAGGTCGGCGCATCGGCAAGAAGGACTTTGCCGACACCGTCAAGCTTGGCCGCGGCTTCGGCGACCGGCTTGCAGTTTTGCCCGGCGACCAGAATGTGCACTTCGCCGCCGATCTGTTTCGCCGCGGTCAGCGCTTTGTTGGTCGCGTCCTTGAGCGAGGCGTTATCGTGCTCGGCGACAAGAAGCGTGGGCATATCAAACCGCTCCCGCTTCCTTGAGCTTCTCCACCAATTCGGCGACGCTCTTGACCTTGACCCCGGCCTTGCGCACCGGCGGCTCGGCGGTCCTGACTACTTCAAGCCGCGGCTTGATATCGACGCCGTAATCGGCGGCGGTCTTTTCGTCGATCGGCTTCTTTTTCGCCTTCATGATATTCGGCAAAGATGCATAGCGGGGCTCGTTGAGCCGCAGATCGGTGGTGACGATCGCGGGGCTTTTCAGCTTCACCGTCTGCAAGCCGCCATCGACCTCGCGCGTGACCGTGACCGCATCGCCGTCGAGCGCCACCTTGGACGCGAAGGTGCCTTGCGGCCAGCCGAGCAGCGCGGCCAGCATCTGGCCGGTTTGATTGCAATCGTCGTCGATGGCCTGCTTGCCCATGATGATCAGGCCGGGCTTCTCGGCTTCGGCGATCGCCTTGAGGATTTTGGCGACCGCAAGCGGCTCGACCGCGCCGTCGACCTTCACCAGGATGCCGCGGTCGGCGCCCATGGCGAGCGCGGTCCGGATGGTTTCGCCTGCCTGCGCCGTTCCGATCGAGGCGCAGACAATCTCGGTCGCCTTGCCTGCCTCTTTCAGCCGGATCGCCTCCTCGACGGCAATTTCGTCGAACGGATTCATCGACATTTTCACGTTGCCGAGCTCGACGCCTGAACCGTCCGGCTTGACCCGGATTTTCACGTCTTTGTCGATCGCCCGCTTCACGGGCACCAAGATTTTCATGAGATAAGGTTGCTGCTGTTGTTGTTTATTTAAGCGCTCGCGCGATTGAGGAATTCGCGCGTGCTGCAGTGCGGCAAACTAACGGCCATCCCCGGTCCGGTCAACGCCGCTTAGCGGTTCTCGCCCGGCTTCCAAAGGACGTCGCCCGAGCCCTTGCCATTGGCGTAACGGCTGGCGACGAAAAGGTAATCCGACAGGCGATTGAGGTATTTGAGAACTTCAGGGGTGACGCTCTCCCCGGCCTTGTCCTTCAGCTCGGCGGTCAACCGCTCGGCCCGCCGGCAGATCGTGCGCGCCAGGTGCAGATAGGCCGCGGTGGGGCTGCCGCCCGGCAGCACGAAGGAGCGCAGCGGCGCAAGCTCGGCATTGAGCCGGTCGATCTCGGTCTCGAGCCACGCCACCTGTTTATCGGTGACAGTCAGACGTGCGCCGCCGGGCCCCTTGCCCGATCCCAGCGTGCAAAGGTCGGCGCCGACATCGAACAGATCGTTCTGGATGCGACCGAGAGCTGCATCGAGCGCGGCATCGCCGGCCGTGTGCAACCGCGCGATTCCGATCGCGGCATTGGCTTCGTCGAGCGTACCATAGGCGGCGATCCGCAGATCGTATTTCTTGCGCCGCCCGCCAGTGCCGAGCGCGGTGGTGCCGTCGTCACCGGTGCGCGTGTAGATTTTGTTGAGAACGACCATCGCGCCGCTGTTTTGCTCGTAACTATTTCGCCATCAGCCAGACCGTGAACATGATAACCACGATGGCGATGAATTGCAGCAACACGCGCAGCCGCATGAGCTTTTGCGATGTGTTGCCCGAGCCGCCGCGCATCATGTTGATGAGGCCGAGCAGCAAGACAACGGCGACCGCGCCGATCGCGATCGGAACCCCGATGTGGGACATGAAATTTTCCATGGCCAATATATGTAGCTCGGCTTGAGCGGCAGCGAAACCCGGGACAGCCGTGATTCCGGGTTTCTCGCGGAATGACGCTGACAAGGACCTGCGCTAAGACAAGGACATGCGCTAAGACAAGGACATGCGCTAAGACAAAGCGCAACTTGCACAGGAAACGCCTGCGATGATCGTCGACTTCCAGCACCATTTCACACCGCGCGAATTGATCAAGGACGATCCGGGCGACCGGCTTGTCCTGCACTATGATGCGCTCGGCGCGCCGAGCTACACGGTGCACTCGCTGCTCTACGACCTCGACGAGCACGTGCGCATGATGGAGCTCGCCGGCATCGACGCGGCCTGGCTCACCAGCGCGGCCGGCATGTGCGCGGAGCGCGAAACCTCGCGGCTTGTCAACGACAAAGCCGCGCAAGCCGAGCGCGACTACCCGGGGCGCTTCATCGGCGCCGCGCATACGCATCCGCTCGGCGGCGCCGCGGCGTTCAAAGAGCTCGCCCGCTGCCGCCATGAGCTCGGTTTCCAGGGCGTGGTGATCACCTCGGAGTTCGACGGCAAATTCATCGACGATCCGGCACTCGAGCCGTTCTGGAATGAGACCGCCAAGCTCGACATGTTCGTCTTCGTCCATCCGGCGCTGAAACTCAATCATGCTGCGCAATTCGACGGCTACGACACCGCGCGTGCGGTGGGACGCGAATTTTCACTGATCATGGCGACGATCCGGCTGATAAATTCCGGCGTGTTCGATCGGCATCCCGCGCTCACCGTGCATATGGCGCATCTCGCCGGCGGTATCGCCTCGATGCTGGCGCGCATCCGCTGTTTTCAAGACAAGGAATTTTGGGGCACGGCGGGCAACAAACGCCACGGCGTCAAGGCTAAAAAAGATTTCGACCATTATATCCGGCACAATCTTGTGTTCGACACAGCGGGATTTGCCGGCGGCATCGGAGCGATCAAAGCGGGCCTTTGTGAAATTCCCGCTTCGCGCATCGTGTTCGCGACCGACTATCCGCAGGAAATCCGAAAGCGCGAGGCGGTCCGCGATTTTGTCGATGAACTGCGCGCGCTCGGCGACGATGGCGAGCGCATTCTCTCCGGCAATGTCGGTTTGTTGCTCAAGGAACCGCCGGCGCCGGAGAAAGCGAGGATAGAAGAGCGGCTGTGGTAACGCGTCCAACCTCTCCCGCGCTGCTTCGCTTGCAGGGGAGGAAACTACGCCGCCGCCAGATGCTTCTCGATCTGGTCAATCGGATGTTTGGTGAGATCCTTGTCGATCTCGACGATGATTTTCTTTTTGACGTCAGGGTGAAATGCCTTGCGCAGATCGGCGAGCGCGCGTGGCGGCGCCACCACGACCAGTGCTTCGACCCTGCGCTCGCGCACGATCCGTTCCAGCATCGCCGCGACTTCTCCAGCGAAGCGATGCTCTTCGAGCTTGTGCCAATCGGTCTGGCTGACGCTGGAGCGCCCCGCGCCGACTGACGAGAATGCCCGGCCGGGACGATCAGTGCCCTGCTCGTGGGTGGGCGGATTTTTATCGGTGAAAACACGTTCGGTCTTCAGATTAAGCATCTGCGCGTCGCCTTCGTTGCGTAAAATCAGCGCTTTGGTCCCGTCGCCGACGAAGACAAACGCGTTATGCGGAATCCTGAGCATGGAGCCGACCAATCCTGTTGCAAATGGGCGCTTAAATGCTGCCGAAAAAATGACCGGGCGTGGGCGCCCTCGCCTTGACTAAAATCAATTTGGCTGGCGCGGCAATCCTTCCGCGGCCCGTCCCGACCCGCGACGCTTCGCTATCCGGGAGCGGATAAAACCCTAATTCGAGCCGTCGAGCAGCCGGCGGGCGATGACCTGGGCCTGAATTTCGGCAGCGCCTTCGAAGATATTGAGAATACGCGCATCGCATAAAATCCGCGACACCGGAAATTCCACGGCGAAACCATTGCCGCCATGCACCTGCACCGCGTTGTCGGCGGCGGCCCATGCAACGCGCGCCGCCAAGAGCTTGGCCATGCCGGCTTCGAGATCGCACCGCCGCGCGGAATCCTTCTGCCGTGCGGCATAATAAGTGAGCTGGCGCGCAATCATGATCTCGGCTGCCATCATTGCGATCTTGTCGGCGATGCGCGGAAACGCGGCGATCGGCTCGCCGAACTGCACGCGGCTCGTCGCATAGCCGAGCGCCTGCTCCATCGCGGCCTGCGCCACCCCGATCGCTCGCGCCGCGGTCTGGATGCGCGCTGCCTCGAAAGTCGCCATCAATTGCTTGAAGCCGAGGCCTTCGACACCGCCAAGTAGATTCTCCGCTTTGACCGCGAAGCCATCGAAGGCGATTTCATATTCCTTCATGCCGCGATAGCCGAGCACCTCGATTTCGGTCCCGGTCATGCCTGGCAGCGGGAACGGATCGGCGTCGCTGCCACGCGGCTTTTCCGCAAGCAACATGGACAGCCCGCGATAGCCGCTCTCGGCGGGATTGGTGCGGACCAGAAGCGTCATTAGATCGGCGCGCACCGGATGGGTTATCCACGTCTTGTTGCCGTAGATCCTGTAGACGTCGCCTTGGCGCACCGCCCGCGTCTTCAGCGCCGCCAGGTCCGAACCGGTATTCGGCTCGGTGAATACCGCGGTGGGCAACACTTCACCGGAGGCGATCTGCGGCAGCCATTTGCGCTTCTGCTCTTCGGTGCCAGAGCCCAGAATCAACTCGGCCGCGATCTCCGAGCGCGTGCCGAGGCTGCCGACCCCGATATATCCGCGCGAGAGCTCTTCGGAGACGACGCACATCGATTCCTTGCCCAGACCCATGCCCTCGTAGTCTTCCGGGATGGTCAGGCTGAAAACGCCGAGTTCGGCCATCTGCGCGATGACATCGAGCGGAATATATTCGTTGCGCAAATGCCAGGCTTGCGCGTAGGGCGCGACGCGATCCTCGGCGAACTTGCGCATTTCCTCGCGGATGGAATCCAGCGTCTCGTCGAGCCCGCAGGCGCCGACCGTGGCATCGTGCTGTTCGCGCATCAATTCCACCAGGCGCGCGCGACGGGCTGGTGTATTCCCGGTGGCAATGAGATGCTCGACCGCCGGATTAAGCCGCGCGGCGACCGCCGCCGCGCTCAGCCCAAGATCGGAAAGGCGCACAATCTCGCTCTGGCTCATCGCAATGCCGCCGAGCACTTGCGCGAGATATTCGCCGGTCCCGATCCGCACCAGCAATTCCTCGATTTCGCCGAAACCGCCGCGATCGGCGAGGCGCTCCGCGTAATGGGCGAGCTGGCGAACGGCTTCAACATAAGTGGCAAGCCAGGCGAGGCCGTGGGTCGCGCGCTGCTCGCTGTCGAACCGGCGCGACACCAGCCGGCCTTCGACCATCACGCGCTCGCTCACCGCGCGACGCGCGTCGCTGAGCAGCGCGTCGATCGCCGCCACCGCCTCGCCAAGCATGGCGACCACTTCACGGCGCGGCGGTTTTTCGGTCACGGCAGCGGTCATGGTTCACCGGTTCCTTGATGGCATGCGAGTTCCTTCACGGCATGCGAGGCTCTGTCGAAAACCTTATGCGTGCAGTGCACAAAAGCCAATCAAGATGCGACGGGCATGGCCGCGATTCGCGGTTACGGAACCTGCTGCAAACGATGGTATGAAGCGAGCCCCTATTCGGTGCGGAGCTTGTCTGCCGTTGAACGCGATCCGCCGGTGCAGCCGCGTCATTTGGGACGCGTTTTATCGCTTCAACGCCGATGACGGCTGGGCGATAGCGAGCCACATCGCGTTGTCGGTCCTGATGTCGATGTTTCCGTTTCTGATCCTGGTGACGGCGCTGGCCGGCTTTATCGGCTCGCAGAATCTTGCCGCCGAAGTGGCGAGCCTGATCGTCGCGGCCTGGCCGCCGGAGGTTTCCGGCGGTATCGGCGGGGAAATTCACAAAGTCCTGACTACCGCGCGCGGCGACATTCTCACGATCGGCGCGGTATTTGCGGTCTACTTCTCCTCGAGCGGCATCGAGAGCCTGCGCATCGGGCTCAATCGCGCCTACGGATTGACGGAAACGCGGCCGTGGTGGCTGTTGCGGCTGGAATCGATCGGCTATGTGCTGGTCGCCGCGGTCGCGCTGCTCGCGCTCGCTTTTCTGGTCGTGCTTGGTCCGTTGCTGTTTCGCGCTGCGCTCGCTTACTTCGATTGGCTCGCGCCGCTTGAGGGCCATTACAACGTCGCGCGTTTTTCCGTCGCCGCCTTCGTGCTCACGGTGTCGCTGTTGATCCTGCACATGTGGCTGCCGGCGGGGCGGCGGCAAATCGAGCAAGTGTGGCCCGGTATTGCCGCCACGCTCCTGCTGTGGCTCCTCTGCGGTATCATATTCGGCCGCTATCTCGCGGACTTCCGTTACACCTATGTCACCTATTACGCGGGCCTGGCCTCGGCGATGGTGGCGCTGGTGTTTCTCTATTTCAGCGCGTGGATTTTCATCTATGGCGGCGAACTCAATGCCGCGATCGCGCGCGAACGCGCGATCCGACGCGGCACGCCGGATCACGTGGCCTGATTGCAAACGTTGCCGGCTGAGCGTGTCCCGGTTTGTCAGGCGCGTTGCGCCTCCAGCACGTCTTCGAAATTGCGCAAGCCCTGCCGCGGCGTATTGACCAGCACCGCCATGTTGCCCGGCTTATGGCGGTTGGTGCGCATCAGCTCGTGCGCATGGGGAATCTTCTCCCACGGAAACACGTCGCTCATGCACGGATCGACGCGCCGGTCGATGACGAACTGATTGGCGGCGCTGGCCTGCTTGAGATGGGCGAAATGCGAGCCCTGCACGCGCTTTTGCCGCATCCAGACATAGCGCGCGTCGAAGGTGATGTTGTAGCCCGACGTGCCGGCGCAGAACACCACCATGCCGCCGCGCTTAACCACCAGGCAGGACACCGGAAAGGTCGCTTCGCCCGGGTGCTCGAAGATGATGTCGACGTCGCGTTTGCCGGTAATGTCCCAGATCGCCTTGCCGAACCGCCGCGCTTCTTTGACCCAGGAGTCGTAATCAGGCGTGCCGACCTTCGGCATCGCGCCCCAGCACTTGAAATCGTTTCGGTTGACTACGCCCTTAGCGCCGAGATCGAGCACGTATTGGATCTTGGCCTGATCGGACACGATGCCGATCGCGTTGGCGCCGGACGCAGCGACGAGCTGCACGCCGAACACGCCGAGCCCGCCGGAGGCGCCCCAAACCAGCACATTATCGCCTGGTTTCAGCGTGTGCGGCGGATGTCCGAACAGCATGCGATAGGCGGTCGCCAGCGTGAGCGTGTAACAACCCGCTTCCTCCCATGTCAGATGCGCTGGCTTAGGCATGAGCTGCCGCGACTGCACGCGGCAGAACTGCGCGAACGAGCCGTCCGGCGTCTCGTAGCCCCAGATGCGCTGCGAGGGGGAGAGCAGCGGATCGCCGCCATTGCATTCTTCGTCGTCGCCGTCGTCCTGATTGCAGTGGACGATGACTTCATCGCCGACCTTCCACCGCCTGACTTTCGGCCCGACCGCCCACACCACGCCGGACGCATCCGAACCGGCAATGTGGAAGGGGTGCTTGTGTCCGTCCAACGGCGAGACCGGAACGCCAAGGCCGGCCCAGACGCCGTTGTAATTGACGCCGCCGGCCATCACATAGACCAGCACCTCATCATCGGCGATCGGCCAGGTTGGAACGACCTCGCATTGCATCGCCGTTTCCGGCGGACCGTGGCGCTCCTTGCGGATCGCCCAGGCATACATCCTTTCGGGAACGTGGCCGAGCGGCGGGACCTCGCCGATCTCATAGAGGTCTTTCAACGGCGCAGCCGAGGGTTTTTTCTGCGCTACGGCCATGGTTGGAATTCTCCCATGCACCGGCACGGCCGGCTCCGACGTTAGATCAACCAAGGAGCGCGGCTGCGGTCGCAACTATAACACTCTGCAGCAGTTTATGTTGCATTGCAACAATAACGGCGTCAAACTGCCGCCGCGCTCAAAGTTTGCAGGCGATGGCGCGATCAATGCAGCGCAATGAAACAGCAGCGGATTCGGCATCCGGCGGTACCCGCTCCAATCAAGAGGCGGGCGGCAAAGCCGCACGCGACAAGCCGTGGATATTCCGCACCTATGCCGGACATTCCACCGCTGCGGCGTCGAACGCGCTCTATCGGACCAATCTGAGCAAGGGCCAGACTGGGCTTTCGGTCGCCTTCGACCTGCCAACACAGACCGGCTACGACAGCGATCACCCGCTGGCCAAAGGTGAGGTCGGCAAAGTCGGGGTGCCGATCTGCCATCTCGGCGACATGCGCGCGCTGTTCGACGGCATCCCGCTCGGCGAGATGAACACGTCGATGACCATCAACGCGACCGCTGCCTGGCTGCTCGCGCTTTACATCGCGCTCGCCGACGAACAGGGCGTGCCGCGCGGAAAACTCCAAGGCACGACGCAAAACGACATCATCAAGGAATATCTGTCGCGCGGCACGTATGTGTTTCCGCCGTCGCCGTCGATGCGGCTGACCAAGGACGTGATCCTGTTCACGACCAAGGAAATGCCGAAGTGGAATCCGATCAATGTCTGCTCCTATCACCTGCAGGAAGCCGGCGCGACGCCGGTGCAGGAAATCGCCTTTGCGCTGGCGACCGCGATCGGCGTGCTCGATACGGTAAAGGCGCAGTGCGCCGAGGAGGAATTCGGCGAGGTGGTCGGACGCATCTCGTTTTTCGTCAATGCCGGACTGCGTTTCGTCACCGAAATCTGCAAGATGCGCGCGTTTACCGAATTGTGGGACGAGATCACCCGCACCCGTTACGGCGTGCGCGATCCCAAGCAGCGGCTGTTTCGCTATGGCGTGCAGGTCAATTCGCTCGGGCTGACCGAGCAGCAGCCGGAAAACAACGTCACGCGCATCTTGCTCGAAATGCTGGCGGTGACGCTGTCGAAGGACGCCCGCGCCCGCGCGGTCCAGCTGCCGGCCTGGAACGAAGCGCTCGGCCTGCCGCGGCCGTGGGACCAGCAATGGTCGCTGCGCATGCAGCAAATACTCGCGTATGAGACCGACTTGTTGGATTACGGCGACATTTTCAACGGCTCGCCGGTCATCGCCGCCAAGGTTGCCGAACTGAAAACCGCCGCTCGCGAAGAGCTCAATCATATCGAAGCGCTGGGCGGCACGGTGGCGGCGGTCGAGTCCGGTTATCTCAAGCAGCAGCTCGTGGAGTCTAATTCCCGCCGCGTCGAGGCGATCGAGCGCGGCGAGCAGACCGTGATCGGAGTCAATCGCTTTACCGAAACCGAGTCCTCGCCGCTTGCCGCCGCCGCCGGCGCTGTTCTTACGGTGGCGGCAGAAGCGGAAGCCGACCAGATCGCTCGGCTTAATGCGTGGCGGCAGAGCCGCGACGCCCGCGCCGTCGCGGCGGCGCTCGATCAATTGCGCAAGGCGGCCAAGAGCGGCGTCAATGTCATGCCGGCATCGATCGCCTGCGCGAAGGCCGGCGTCACCACCGGCGAATGGGGCACGGCGCTGCGCGCAGCCTTCGGCGAATATCGCGCGCCGACCGGGGTAGGAACCGCGATGCGCAACGACGCCGAGGGACTCGACGACATTCGCGCCGAGGTCGATCGCGTCTCGAAAAAACTCGGCCGCCGGCTGAAACTTCTGGTCGGCAAGCCGGGGCTCGACGGCCATTCCAACGGCGCCGAGCAGATCGCCGCCCGCGCCCGCGATGCCGGCATGGATGTGGTCTATGACGGCATCCGTCTGACCGCCGATGCCATCGCCGCTGCAGCACGAGACCAGGCCGTGCATGTCGTCGGGCTGTCGATCCTCTCAGGTTCCCATCTGCCGCTGGTGCACGAAGTGATGGCGCGGTTGAAGGAGAACGGCGCGGCCGAGGTGCCGGTCGTGGTTGGCGGCATTATCCCGCCGCACGATGCCCGCGCGCTGAAGAATGCCGGCGTTGCCGAGGTTTACACGCCGAAGGATTTCGCGCTGAACCGGATCATGGCCGACCTGGTACGCATCGTCGAAGGCGCCGTCGATCGCAGCGCATGACCGCTCGCGGATCGCTATTTTTCGAGCTGGGGCCGGCAAATTAAAAAATCGATTTGTTAGAGCCGATCAGCTGCGTCGCGAGGCGGGCGCCGTGCTCCGGATGGGGCTCCGGCATAAGGCGTAGGACTGCTCGGCTTCCTTCGCATGAGCAAAGACTTCAGCAGCGAGCCGCGTTAGCAGCCGGGCAAAATCGTGGTGCTGCTCGCAATAGGCCCTAGCCGCCAGTTCCAGCATGCGCTTGCCGCGGATTCGTAATTGTTGCGCGGCGTCCACTGTTTCACTCGATTGATACGTCATTTGAGCCATTTGAGTAAGAAACACATTTTGCGGCGTCTCGTTCCCAGCATTTCGGCATCTGTTTTCCCATCATGGGGCTGTGGATCATGGGCGAGGCTTGAATGACTGCGAACTGGCCGATTCCCGCAACAAATGTTGGATCGAGAAGAACCGCCGCGTCACAAGTGACCTACGTCACTCAGCGCGCTTGACTAG
>Ga0306925_10004132_pt1 | contig 13021 bp, 13 predicted proteins | sample flu12Cox44000176_FD_203755 | JGI IMG/M metagenome (GOLD analysis project Ga0306925, IMG submission 203755) | Lab enrichment of tropical soil microbial communities from Luquillo Experimental Forest, Puerto Rico - flux8day.12C.oxic.44.000.176 (v2)... | ecosystem: Environmental > Terrestrial >...
TCGCGCTCCGCGGTGGACGCCACCATATCGGCTTTTCGGCGGTAGAGAAGGTTCAGATAGGTCATCGCGTCGTCGTAGTCGGGCTTCAGCCTGATGGCCGTCTCGAGGCTCTTGATGCCATCTTCCACCAATGCGCCAAACTTCTCGGCGTAAGCCTTACGCACGTCGGGAGGAAGCGGGTCCGTGTCCTTCACTTGCTTATTGATATGCGCCTTGTTGTACTCGGCGCGCATTTCGGTGTTGCCACGGTAAGCGAGCGCCCAGTCAATAACGCCGATCGAGTAGTACGGCTGAGGATCGTTCGGCTTCAGTTGGATGTGCTTCTGGTGGTAAGCTTTGGACTCCTCAAATTTTTTCGGATCAAACGGCTGCCCCGCCATCTGGTAAAGGATGGAAGCGAGCCCGTCGATGGCACTGAGATTGTCCGGAGCCTGCTCGAGTGCGCTCTTATATTCGGAAATGGCTTCCTGGCCGTGGCGCATATTCTCTTCCGAGGGCGCGCCGGGAATGTACTGGCTGGCATAAGCCGTGGCGAGATACAAACGCGCGTTGAGCAGGCTCGGGTCGAGATCCTTGGCTTTCTTGAAAAACTCCACGGCTTGGTCATACTGGCCATTCTTGAAAGCGGCGACACCTTTGTTAAGGTCATCGCGGGCCTGAAGTTTGCTGCAGCCCGAAAGACCGAAGAGAAGAGTGAACAACGCCGCCAGACACACCATCTGGCCGGCAAAGCGGGAAAACCGCGAGGTGGTTTCCCGTAAAACCCATGCATAAGTCATCGAGGCATCCATCCCTGATAAGCGCGGCTCCGACTGGGGTCGGCACCGAAGCTAGGATTCACTTCCGCCCTGTAGGGGCCATTCCATCACGTTCAGCGGTTTTTTTCCAGTTCAGATGTCAGCAATCCGACGGGCGAAGCGCCGGCAGCATGCATGAGATCCAAAACCTGGGCCACCACCTGAAACTCGAGAGAACCGTCACCTTGAAGGAACGCGATGCGATGAACGCGCAGGGCGAAACTCCGTTTCCAGGCGATCGCGGAATTCTTCGCGCCTTACCGACAACTGGTTAACCCGGAGCGAACCATCGGAAAGAATCTGTACCACAATCGGTTCCGTGGGAGCAACTACGATCGGCGGACTCACTTCGCGGGGCAGATCCGCATCGAGGCCCACCTGCCGGTGCGAAATGATCATGAAAATGACCAACAGCACCAGCAAAATATCAATCAGCGGGACAATGTTCGCTTCACACAGGATCCCGCCCTTACCACCCGTAACGCCTATACCCATGAGTCACCTCGCGGCCAGAATATGACCCTGCGAGAGAACTCTCACATATCCACGAGAAAAAAACGGAAGACTACTGTCCGGCTTCGAGCTTTGCGGTAATCAGACCAACCTTGTCGATGCCGGCTTCCTTCATAATGTCAATGGCGCGAGCCACATCCATGAACAGGACGTCGTTGTCGCCCTTGACGAAGGCTACTTTTTCCGCGCGCTCCTTGAAGATCTGCTCGATGCGCGGTCCGAGCCTTTCCCAGGTTGTATCTTCGTTGTTAATCTTCAGCTTGCCGTCTTGCGCGACCTGCACGACCACCGTCTTGTTCTCGAGCTCCACGTTCTGCTGCTGATTCGGCGAGGGCTGCGGCACCAGGGTATCGAGGCCCTTGGGCGTGAGCGGCGTGATCACCATGAAGATAATGATGAGTACAAGCAAAATGTCGATCAGTGGCACGACGTTCGGCGAAGCTAGTTGACCGTGACCTTCTCCTCCAACATCCATCCCCATTGCGCATTCTCCTTAGGCCAGGTTCGCATCAACCGCGTGAGCGAGATCCCGCGCCGGGTGGGATTCGGCGCGGCGTCCAAAACTCAGCAAACCAATGTCGCGAAAGGCCTGTTCAACTTCATACACCGCCTCAGGACTTGGGCTTATCCTGAGGGTTAGAGTTCGTCGGGTTGGCGGTCGGACCACCAGACTTGGTGACTTTCTCGGTCAAGAGACCGAGCTGGTCCACTCCAGCCGAGCGGATTTCGTCCACGACAGCTACGACGTCGCCGTATTTGGCGCGCGCGTCGCTCTTCACGTAAACGGTCTTATCCAGCTTATTGGCGATCTGGTCCTTCACCTGACCGGTGATCTCTTCCTTCTTGATCTTGTTGTTGCCGAGGAAGAGGCTGCCGTCACGAGTGACGGCCACAACGATAGCGTCGTCGCGATCCGCGTCCTTCATATCCCGGGGATTGTTGACGGGCGCCATGTCCACCTGGTGGGTTTTCTGCAACATGGGCGTGACCACCATGAAGATGATCAGCAGCACGAGCATGATATCCGCCATGGGAATCACGTTCGGCGCCGCCATCTGAGGTCCAGCTTGTGGCTTGTAAGCCATAGTCTGCCTTCTTCCGTGTTACTTCTTGGTCGCGCCGCGGCGCAGGATGAAGTAGTTGATCAACTCCATCGAGGAGTTGTCCATCTCGACGTCGAACGCTTCCACTTTGTTGGTGAAGTAGTTGTAAGCCCACACCGCGGGAACCGCGACCAGCAAACCGAAGGCGGTGGTGACGAGCGCCTCTGCGATACCGCCGGCGACGGCCGATAGACCGGTGGCCTTCTGCGACTCGATGCCCTTAAACGCGTTCAAGATGCCGACGACCGTCCCGAACAGTCCGACGAACGGAGCCGTCGAGCCGATGGTGGCCAGGGCCGAGAGGCCGCGCTTCATTTCCGCGTGCACGATGGCCACGGAGCGCTCCAGGCCGCGCTTTGCGGCTTCGATGACTTCCGCGTCGGAAACCTGCTGCGATGCCGACTGGAATTCGGAGAGGCCGGTGGCGACAACCTTGGCGATGTGGCTCTTTTTGTTGCGCTCGGCGATGGCGATGGCTTCGTCGAGTTTGCCGTCCTTGAGAGCGCCGGCAACCTGCTGCACGAACAGCCGCGACTGCTTGCGCGCGTTGTTGTACATGAGGAAGCGGTCAATCATGACGCCGAAGGAATAGACCGAAAGGATGAAGAGAATCACGACCACGACTTTGGCGAGGAGACCCATCGAGGCCCACATGGAACGCAAATCCCATGAGGTCGCTTGTTCCTGCAGCCAAGCCGCATAGACGAACAGAGTTGCGAACATTCGTTTGCTCCTTATTTCCGAGTGGCTCCCGTGAGAGGGAAACCAACAAGAGTGTCAAATCAACTGCATACCCGGAACGGCGCGCAAGTCCCACGACATCCGCGCCGCACCGTTGAAACTACTGAGCCAGAGAGAAAATCACGTCGATTTCCGTGTCCACTTCCACGGGTTCGCCGTTCAACAGCGTCGGCTGATAACGCCACTGCTTCACGGCATCCAGCGCGGATTGCACAAGCAGCGGATGGCCTGAGACCACTTGCAACTGTTCGACGGCGCCGTTCTTGCCGATGATGGCATGGAGCTTCACCGTGCCGCTGATGCGGGTCTGCCGGGCGAGTGGTGGATACTGCGGCTGAACCTTGTTCACCAGTTTGGCGGCCTGCACGGCGCCACCAACGCGGGTGCGCGTCACGTTGGGCTTCGGGGGTGCCGGAGCGCCGCCTGCGCCGCCAATGACACCGCCAATGACGCCGCCCATGGAGCCACCAGCGACGCCGCCGGGAACACCGCCGGTCATGCCGCCCATGTCTGGCGGAGCTTCTTCTTCCTTAATAATTTTGATGTCCTTCGGAATGGCCTTCGGAGCAACCAGTTTTCCGGCCTCCATCAAGTGCGCCACCGGCTTGACGTGCACGATCTGCACAGCCGGAGGTGGCGGAGGTGGCGGAGGCGGCGGAGGCGGTGCCAGAAGGATCGAGGACATCATCGCCTTCGGCAGCGCTTCCGTATAAATGAGCGGGATCAGGATCAGAATGGCAAGGAAGCCGACCTGGAAAATCATGGACAAAATTACAGTCCACGGCTTGTTCGTCTTCTTGTTCTTCGCATTCGATACGACCATTTCTTCAAACATGGTTCCTACTACCTCCTCCCAGCGGGTTCGAGGCGGGGTTGGCCGCCCCCGCGGGGTTTGTTGCCGGCTGCGGTTCCGGTGCCTGCTGCCAAGCCCTTGCCGCGCCATCGATTCCACGCCACGACGAGGGGAGCTGCAATACCAAAACTGGAGTACGTTCCTACCACGATTCCCACCACCAGGGCAAAGGCAAAAGCCCGAAGCACCTGGCCGCCCATCAGGAACAGGACGAGCACGGTGAGAAAGGTCAAGCCGCTGGTCAGGATGGTTCGCGAGAGCGTCTGATTGATGGACTTGTTGATGACGTCGGCGAACGGCTCCTTCCGCATCAGGCGGTTGTTCTCGCGGATCCGGTCAAAGATGACGATGGTATCGTTCATCGAATAACCGACCAGGGTGAGCAGCGCCGCAATGACGGTCAGCGAAATTTCAAATCCGAAGATTTTGAAGAGCCCAAGCGTAATCAGGACGTCGTGGAAAACAGCCAGAACCGCCGCGGCTCCGTAAACCCACTCGAATCGAAAGGCAATATATACCAGCATGCCTGCCAAAGCATAGAGGGTAACGCGGATGGCCTGGTTGCGGAGCTCGGCTCCGACCTTCGGGCCCACGATCTCGGTGTTGCGGATAGTGAAGGGCGCCAAGGCGAAGCTATCCTTCAGCGCGGAGATCACGGCGGCGTTGACACCCGGAACTTTCGAGAGATCGTCAAAGTTCGTGACCAAGCCGTTCATATTTTTGTCGCGATAGGCGAGCAGGCTCTTGACGAGCAGTTGGTACTTGTCGCCGGCGTTTACGGAGAGTCCGAGGGGATCCTTCTGCGCCAGGATATTCACTAGTTCGGCGGAAGTGACCGAGTTGAAATCGGGCTTGCCGGAGCTACCCAGGCCATGGGTGGCGTTCAAAGCGTTCAAAACCTTGGCTTTACTCTCATCGAGCGCCTGATCGGTCTGACCAGCCTGTTCGACGAAGATAATCACTTCGTTGGAATTGGGATTGGCGATGTCGCTGATTCCCTGAATCTCCGTATTGCCTAGTCCCTGGGATTGCAGGCGGGAGCGCAACTCGTCAATGTTGGGCGGTTGCGCGAAGCGCACATCCACATTGGTGCCGCCGCGGAAGTCAATTCCGTACTTGATGCCGCCCTTGAGGAAGATGGCGGACCAGCCAATGAGCAGCAAAAGGGCGCTCAACCCAAAGAAATACTTGGCCTTACCCATCCAGTCGATATTGGGCTGTTTAAAGAGCTCGATCATGCCGTTTTTGCGCTTCCCTTCTTTAGACTCCATGGGGTTCCGGTTTGTTCCCGACCGGAAACGCTGCAAGCACCTGGACCCCGTAGACTTCCTAAATGCTGAGTTCCGCCTGACGATCCATCTTGGCCAGGTGATCCTGGAAGATGGTCTTGGACACAAAGATGGCAGTGAACACGTTCGCAATCAAACCGACCGTCAAGGTGATCGCGAAACCACGGATTGGGCCGGTTCCAAAGATGAAGAGGAAGATGGCCGAAACAACCGTGGTCACGTGGGTATCAATAATGGTCAGAAACGCCTTATCAAAACCGGCATCCACGGCCGCCGCGGGGGACTTCCCATTGCGCAGTTCTTCGCGGATGCGTTCGAAGACTAGAACGTTCGAGTCCACGCCCATACCGATCGTCAGGATGACGCCAGCGATGCCGGGCAGCGTGAGCACCGCACCAAACATGGCCAGCGCCGCGAGAAGAATGATGAGGTTGAGGATCAACGCGAGCACGGCGTTCACGCCAGACAAGCGGTAATAGAAAACCATGAATACCATGACGACGAACAAGCTGAGAACGGAAGCCTGGACGCCATGGCGAATGGAATCGGCGCCGAGCGACGGGCCGACGGTGCGCTGCTCCAGATAGATGATCGAAGCGGGAAGAGCTCCGGCCCGCAGGATTTGCGCGAGCTCATGGGCACTCTCTTGGCTGAAGTTGCCGTCAATTCGGCCGGTATCCTCAATTTTGCTTTGAATAGTCGGTGCCGAATAAACCTGCTTCTCAAGAACGATGGCCATCTGCCGGCCGATATTCTGTTCGGTGAATCTGCCAAAGTTTCGCCCAGCGTCGCTCGAAAGAACGAAGTTGATTTGCCACTGGCCGGGCATTTCCGTGTTGCGGCTTTCCGTGGCATTGCGCAGGTCGCGGCCCGTGACGGCAGGAGTGCGGCTCAAGACGTACCAGCTCTCGCCTGTGTCCTGACTGGTTCGCGAGCGCGATTCCCGGCTCCCGCGCACGAGTTCCGTGCCGGGGGGCAGCACGCCACCTTTCGCCGCCAGAGCGGCTGCTTGCGATGAATAGGTATTCGGGTCTTCCACCAGCTTCAATTCCAACTGACCGCCCGCCTGAATTACGCGCTTCGCGGCAGCCGGATCGCCTTCACCGGGAAGCTGGACGAGAATTTCGTTGTCCTTGCCGACGCGGCCGTGCGGCTGAATCGTGGGTTCGGTCAAACCGAGGGCATTGATGCGGCGCTCGATGGTTTCGAGCGACTGCGTCATCGTAGCTTCCTGGATTGCGGAAATCGTCGTCGGGCGCATCGTAAGGAGCAGCGCGTTCGGATCCCCCGGCGCGGTCCCCATGGTCCAGTTATTCTCAAATTGGTCGTGGATCAGATCGCGAAATTGCGAAAGCTGGTCGGAAACAACATTGCGCACGATGATGTGCGTATCATCTACGCGGCGCACTTCATCGTAGTGGATATTTTTGGCGCGCATTTGCGTCGTCAGGCGATCGACGGTCTGGTCGGTCTCCTGGGCAACGGCTTCCTGCACCTGCACCTGGAGGATAAGGTGCGTGCCGCCCTGCAGGTCAAGCCCGAGCTTGATCTGGTGCGCGAAATTTTCCTTGATCGCGGCCAGGGAAGTCGGGAAGTTAGGCATCCCGATAATGGAATACAGACAGAGAAGAATAACGGCAAGGATGAACAGCGCTTTCCACTTCAGATTAGGGTTCATGGTTAAGAGATCAGGCGCGAATCGGGGCCAGCCGGGAGGTTATTTTGCTGCATCTTCAGAAGCCTCCACCTGAGCAATCGCCGCACGCGCGACGCGAATTTTCACCTGGTCGGCGATTTTCAGAATGACCGTATCGCCGTCCATTCCACTAATGGTGCCGTAGATGCCCGAGGTGGTGATGACCTTGTCGCCGTTCTTGATGGCGGAGAGCATCTCTTGCACTTTTTTCCTCTGCCGCTGCTGCGGCATGATCACCAGGAAATACATGATGCCGAACATGAGCGCCAGGGGAATCAAGAAGCCACCCAGGCCCCCCGCGCCACCGGCTTGCCACATCGCAAAGGCTGCCAGATTCATGTTCGTAGTTTGTACCCTTTCGAAACTTTGCCTCATCCTCAAACGGCGGAAGAGCCCGCCGCCAAAACTGCCACAGGGAAAAAACTATTGCAAAAGCGGCGAATTTCTCCGCTTCCCCTCCCCGCTCGATTCTCGCTCGGAGACCCGACCGACTGCGGGTTGCCGCCGCCGCGCAAACGGCTCGCGCGCATCCCCGGTACTTCGCTTCAGGCCGGCCCAACAGTATAACGCGCGCGCAGCTCTGCCGCGAATTTCGCCAATTGTCCAAAAAACATAGCCTCTCGGATTTGCCGCATTGTGTCAAGGTAAAAGTGGACATTGTGGTGGGTAGCAAGGATGGCCGCGGTGATTTCTCCGGCGGCGAAGAGATGCCGAAGATACGCGCGCGTGTAGCGGCGGCACACGGAACATTGGCAGTTCGGATCAAGAGGGCGCTGGTCCTCAATATATCGCGCATTCTTGATCAGCACGCGGCCTTCGCTCGTGTAGATGCAGGCGTGCCGTGCGGCGCGCGTCGGCAGCACGCAATCCATCATGTCAATGCCGCGGGCCACGTAATCGGCGAGTTGTTCGGGACGGCCAACGCCCATCAGGTAGCGCGGGCGTTCCTGCGGAAGTAGCGCCGTGACCTCGGCGGTCATTCCGCAGGTGATTTCGTGCGGTTCCCCGATCGCGAGACCGCCGACCGCATAGCCGGGAAAATCCAGCTCCAACAGCTGCAGTGCGCTTTCGCGCCGTAGATCGGGGAACGTCGCGCCCTGCACAATGCCAAACTGCCATTGCGGCGCGTCACCATTACGCTGCGCTTCGGCCAGAAAAAATTTCCGCGCGCGGAGCGCCCACTCCGTGGTTCGCTTAAGCGCCGCCTCGGCAACATGGCGCGGAGCGGGCGTCTCGATGCACTCATCGAGCACCATGGCGATGTCCGAACCAAGGGCGAGCTGAATTTCCACCGCTTTTTCCGGGGTAAGTAAATGCTCCGAACCGTCGAGATGCGAACGGAAGCGCACGCCTTCGTCGGTGGTTTTGCGCAAATCGGCGAGGCTGAAAACCTGGTAGCCGCCAGAATCCGTCAGCAGGGCGCCGCGCCAGGACATGAACTTGTGCAGCCCGCCAAGTTTCCTGACCAGGGCGTGCCCCGGCCGCAAATAAAGATGATAGGTATTGGCGAGAATGATGCCGGCGCCGAGTTCCTCGAGCGCATCCTGCGTGAGGCCTTTAACCGTGGCCGCCGTGCCCACGGGCATGAATACGGGTGTTTCGATGACACCGTGCGGCGTGGTCAGGCGGCCGCGTCGCGCGCCCGCCGGATCCGTTTGCAAAATCTCGAACGAAAAGCGCACTCCAGAAGTGTATCAGGAGAACGCGAAGGCGATTCCCACGCGGATCACGATATAGATCACGAAGCAGGCGAGTACGATGGTGAAGGACTTTCCACCCTTTAGCTTCTTCGGATTGGCGCCGGCAAAGCCGATGGCGATCAGGACTAGCGTCCAAAATGCAAACAGATCAATATTCTTGCCCAAAGTCACAAGCCACTTCGCGGAATCATCTGGAAGCAGGGCCGCCGCGTTTGTGGCGACTGGATTATCCAGATCAAACATGCCAATCGGCTTCAGGAAAAGGACTGCAACAAAAAGGATGGTCGCAAGAAGGGAAGGTACGAACGAGTGCGCCACAACGGCCAGCGAAGTCTTGTAGCTAACGTTTGCGCCCCCGAGCAGATTGTACGCACCCATTAGGACCAGTGAGATAAGCAAAAGCGCGACCAAGGGAGTTGGCACGCCAAAGACGTAGGCCATTGTCGGCGCATATTTCGACCCCATTTCAATTTGTTGCTGTTTCTGTTCGGGCGAAAGTTGCGCGGAGCGTGGACTCTTCTCAATCTGCTGGCTCATGTATTCGCGCCAGTTAAAATGCTGGTTCAGGGCTATGGTCGCCCCCAGACTAAAAAGAATCATAAGCGCGGCTGGCAGGATCCAATTAGGTTTGCGCACAATGTCTTCAAACGTCGCCTTGGGTGAAAAAAACATGCCGAGAATGCGGCCGAACGGAGAAATCTGTGCCTGGGGCTCCACTACAGGCAGGGGTTCGGTTGCCATTGAGGACTCCTTACACCACAGTTGCAGGAGATGCTGCTAACCGCTACTACGCACAGGTTATGGAGAAAGTATCACACTCGGGGTGCGCCAGGTACCTCGGGAACCGCGGCGAGAAGCTCCTGGGTGTAAGCCGCTTCCGGCTCGTGCAAAATCAGCTCGGCCGGGCCGAATTCGACAAACTGGCCGGCGCGCATCACCGCAATGTGCGTGGCCATTTGCGCGATGACCGGCAAGCTATGCGAGATGAACAGGTAGGTCAGCCCGAATTCCCGTTGCAACTCCTGCAGGAGCAGCAGTACCTGCGCACCCACGGAAACGTCTAGCGCGGAAACGGGCTCGTCCGCCACCACCAGCCGGGGGCGAAGGATCAAAGCCCTCGCGATGCCGATGCGCTGGCGCTGCCCGCCGGAAAATTCGTGGACATACCGTCGCAGCGCATCTTCGTTCAGGCCGACGCGGCGCAAGATTTCTACGGCGCGCGCTTCCCGTTCGCTGTACGGCAGGCGCGGCTCGTGGATGGCCACGGGCTCGGCAACGATTTCGCCAACGGTCATGCGCGGATTCAGCGAAGCAAACGGATCCTGAAAGATCATCTGCATCTGGCGGCGGTAGCCGCGCAACGCTTCCGGCGAAAGGAGGCGAAGGTCCTGCCCTTCGAAAAGAATTTCGCCATCGTCGGGTTCAATCAGGCGGAGGACCATGCGCGCCAGCGTCGTCTTGCCGCAGCCACTTTCGCCGACGATGGCAAACGTCTCCCCATGCGTGACCGCGAAGCTCACGTCTTCCACGGCAGCGAAGCGGTCCCGTTTAGCGGACTCCGTGAAAAGTCCGCCACCGCGCTGGTACGTCTTCCGAAGATTGTGAACCTCGAGCAAATGACTCATAGCAGCACGCAGCGGGCGGATTGCCCGTTCCGCGCAGCCCGAAATTCCGGCACCGCCCTTTCGCAGTCGGCGCGCCGGTAAGAACAACGCGGAGCGAAGGCGCAACCCGGTGGCAACGCGGTAAGCTGCGGCACGCTGCCTGGAATCGGCGTCAACTTGCCGCGCTCCAGCCTTGGCGAAGCCGCGAGTAATCCTTGCGTATACGGATGCTTCGGCGAAGAAAGCACGATTTCCGCCGGACCTTCCTCGATGATGCGCCCCGCGTACATCACCGCGATGCGCTCGGCAACTTTCGCCACGACCCCCAGATCGTGTGTGATGAAAAGCAGGCCCAGTTCCATTTCGCGTCGCAACCGGTCGAGCAGTTCGAGGATTTGCTTCTGCACGGTGACGTCCAGCGCGGTCGTAGGCTCGTCGGCAATGAGCAATTTCGGGCGCGCTGCGATGGCCATCGCAATCATCGCGCGCTGGCGCAAGCCGCCGGAAAGTTGATGCGGAAATTGATGGGCCCGCTCCTCGGGCTCGGGTACGGCCGCGTGTTCGAGCGCTCCCAACACGCGGTGATGCAACGCCGAGCAGGTAATCTTTGGCTCATGCGCGCGAATGACTTCTTCGATTTGCACGCCGATGCGCAGCACCGGATTCAGCGAGGTCATCGGCTCCTGAAAAATCATGGCGGCTTCTCGCCCGCGCACGCTTCGCCATTCCGGCTCGCGCAAACTCGCCAGATTCTTTTGTGGAACGCCCTCGGTATTCAGGAAGGCTTCGCCACTCACGCGCGCTCCCGGCGGCAGCAATCCCAGCAACGTCAGCGAAAGCATCGTCTTGCCGCTGCCCGATTCCCCGACTAGCCCGAGCGATTCCCCCGCGGCAATGTGCAACGACACTTCGTTCACCGGCCGCACCCAACCGGAGGGCGTTGGTAGCTCGACAGTAAGGGAACGGATATTCAACAATGCGTCCATCGCCCATATCATACGGTTTCAAGGCTACTGTTGCGTAATAAACCCCAAGCAGTTGTTCTCGTATCACGAGGCCTTGGACTTTCTTCCCATCATTGTTTATTCGGACTGGCCTCGCTGTCCCAGTTTGGAGCTATTTGTCGACTAGGAAAGCCGTCGCTCAAACTAAATCCACTGTCTTTCCGAGCCCCGCACAGCATCAGTCCGTGCCAGGTGCGGCTTTTCAGCGCATTCAAGCCTTATCCCGACCGCGTCGCGTTCGTTTGCAGTTCACAGGATTTTTCGTGTCCATGGTACTCCTGACCTGCATCGTCGCCTTTGTAGGACTGAAAATTCATCTTCACGGCCTTGGTGGTTCCTGTTTTCATTAAAGAGAAGCGCAATCTCCCTTTGCTTCGCGAGGGAAAAGTAGCGTCGGGTAGAGTGTTGGCAAAAGGGAGCATTCAGCAACGCAAAACGAATTACAGCGAAACTGACTGCGAATTTCGGACGGACAATGGACAGGTCATTCGTAATTCGGAGAAAGACCTGACGCGCAGGGTTTTTGAAGACATGACCGTTCCGGTTTTCTATGATCCCCTCGAGCCGTCCAAATGCGTTGCGCTGTGTGCCAGATATTTCAAGCTTCCGGATGCAGCTTCCTAGTTGACTGTAACAACCATTTGTAGACTATAATCGTTTATGAGAGACGCGATCACTCTGACAAATTCGGAGCTTAAGGAATGGACTCGGCGAGCCACTAGCCGGACGGGCCGGGCCGAAGATTCCCGACGGGCACGGCTGATCTTGCTGCTGGCCGAAGGCGATACCTGGGATGAAGTGTCGGAGCGCATCGACTGCAGCCGAGGTTTTGTCGCTAGTTGGAGCCGACGATTTACCGAGCAGCGCATCGCCGGACTCTACAGCCGGCATTTGGGGCAAGTCGCTACCGTGCTGACCCCGGAACTGGAAGCACGGATTCTGGAGGCCACACGACATGCACCGCCAGGTGCAGCAACCCACTGGAGCACGCGCAAACTCGGAGCGCATCTGGAGGTCAGCCACATGATGGTGGCACGGGTGTGGCGTAAGCACGGACTTCAGCCGCATCGCATAGAACGCTACCTGGCCTCGAACGATCCGGATTTTGAGAAGAAGGCCGCCGACATTATTGGGTTGTATCTGAACCCGCCGGCGCATGCGGCGGTATTCAGCGTGGATGAAAAGACTTCCATCCAGGCCCTGGATCGTAAGGATCCGGTTCTACCGCTATCCCCGGGACGCGCCGAACGGCATGGTTTTGAAGACTTTCGTCACGGCACCTTGTCGCTGTATGCCGCCTTCAACACCAAGACCGGCGAAGTGCTCGGCAAAACGACCGCGCGGCACACCTCGGCCGAATTCGTCGCTTTCCTGACCGACATTGTGATCGATCCGCCTCGCGGCAAAGAGATCCATGTGATCGCTGACAATCAATCTGCGCACAAGAGCAGGCCGGTCACGGACTTCCTGGCGGTGCATCCCAAAGTTCACTTGCACTTCACTCCGACCTACTCTTCCTGGTTGAATCAAGTCGAGCTGTGGTTCAGCAAGATCGACCGCGACGTCATCGCGCGAGGGGTATTCACTTCCGTCTCTGCTCTGAAGAGGAAGCTGTTGCGCGACATCCGGCACTACAACAAATCGCCTCGCACAGTGAAATGGAAATATGCCGATCCATCGCGCCATCTCAGTACACAATCAGCTGTTACAGTCCACTAGTA
>Ga0306925_10004133_pt1 | contig 13020 bp, 12 predicted proteins | sample flu12Cox44000176_FD_203755 | JGI IMG/M metagenome (GOLD analysis project Ga0306925, IMG submission 203755) | Lab enrichment of tropical soil microbial communities from Luquillo Experimental Forest, Puerto Rico - flux8day.12C.oxic.44.000.176 (v2)... | ecosystem: Environmental > Terrestrial >...
TCGCGCTGGGCTTTGGCTTGCGCCAGGCTGGCGACGGCGCTGGCGCGTTGCGCCTTCAGGGCTTCGTCCTGCCGCTGCGCCAGCTTGAGTGTCGCGTGGGCACTGTCCACTGCTGCCTGTTGCCGGTTCAGCTGCGAGGTGTATTGCTGGGCGTTTTGAACGCTGCCGGCGAGTTGTGTCTGCGCCAGATACTGATAGCGCGCAGCCTGCTGTTGCGCGAACACCAGCGAAGCCTGTTGCTGGCTCAGCTGTGCTTGGTCCGCGTCGATCTGGGCCTGCTGCACGGTCAGTTGCGCATCGACATTTTCGATGTTGGCCTGCGCAGCAGCCACTTGCGCTACAGCCTGAGCAAGTGCTGCGCGATAAGTACGATCGTCGATGCGAGCGATCACAGCTCCAGCGTTGACATGCTCATTGTCAGTAACCGGAACCGTCGTGATGTAACCGGACACCTCCGGGGCAATCGCGAACTGGCGTGATGCGATGTATGCATCATCTGTCGCTTCGAAATGACTGGAGTTGTCCCAATAAAGGTAGCCGACCGCTGCTACCAGCAGCAGACATGCCGATGCGACAACGAACACTACCGGATGCCGACGAAATCGGCCTTCGCGTGACTGCTCATCAGCGCCGGTCTCGTGGGTTTCAGTATCCGCATCCGGCCGGGGCCACCGCTCCATCTTCGGCGCCACAACGTCAGGCCACGCACCACGGTCCGCCCCCGGTTCAAATTGCGCGGTTTCCGCCGCACTCCGAGCGTCCGCTCTCCGATCTTCCAGATCCAGCATGGTCCTCACCCTTGCGATCTGCTTTCGCGAACCGAGATAAGGGGCGATTCGCGGCAGACAATCGCTGGAATGGCGAACAACTTGTTCGGGAAAAGCAGACAATAGGAGGGGCTGATGGACCGTTTCGCCAGCATCACAGCTTTTGTGAAGGTCGCGGAGAGCGGCGGCTTCTCCGCGGCGGGCCGCCGCCTCAATCTGTCAAAGGCGACGGTTAGCGACCAGGTTCAGACACTGGAAAACGCACTCGGCGTGCGGCTGTCAAACCGTACCACGCGTCGGGTCAGCCTGACCGAGATCGGCCGCATCTATTACGAGCGCTGCGTGCAAATCCTGCACGACCTAGAGGAGGCCGACGAGACCGCCGGCGCCCAACAGGCAGCCCCACGCGGGCAGCTTCGCGTTCATTGCCAGCAGGGCATCGTGCAGTTCGTCGCGCCAGTCGTGGTCGACTTTCTCACCCGGTATCCTGAAGTGTCGGTCGATCTGCGTACCAGCCATGCGATGATCGATATGGTAGAGGAGGGCTTCGACCTGGCGATCAGCCCGTTTCTGCCGCCCGACGCGACCCTAGTCAGACGGCGCCTGGCGACGTACAGCCTGATCCTGTGTGGTGCCCCGGCCTATCTCGAACGACATCCGGCACCGCAATCCCCAGCAGACCTCGCCTGTCACAACTTTCTGCGCTACCCCTACGCGCCTTGGTTCGCGGAAGGGTTGCACTTCCTGGATCCCAGTGGCAATCCGGCGGTGGCGCGCGTATCGGGAAACCTGGTCGCCAGCAGCCCAGATACTATGCGTGCCGCCGTGGTAGCCGGCATCGGCCTGGTGATGACGCCGCCATTTTTGGTCGCCGACTTGCTTGCCTCAGGAGCGCTGATGCGACTGCTGCCCGGTTATCGAACGCGGGAACTGGAGATCAACGCGTTCTATCCTCACCGCCGGCACTTAAGCGCCAAGGTGCGCGCGTTCATCGACATGCTGGCCACCTGGTTCGTCGAACACGAAAAACGGCTCAGACCAAGCGGAAGCTAAAATCTACTGTGGGGCAATTTTCCGCATTCGTTGATCGCCCTAGTAGCGGCAGGTCTGCGCCGACGGCCGTTTGGCGGACCCGCTGCTTTATACTCAACTAAAACACGACCCTCGCGACATACTCAACTGAAACACGACCCTCGCGACGTGAGGCGCTTCGGAGCCGAATCCCAAGGCACCGTAAGCCGCTCGACCTTTCCGCCGCGCTCATCGAACCGGCGGCGGGCGGGTTTGAATTCCGTGAGATGGGCGCGGACCCGTTCCCCAAACGCCAGCACCGGCTCCGACATCGAGCGGTCCAGCCGGGTCAGGCTGTATTCGACCTGCAGCGGGATGGTGGACAAATCGTCCGGGTCACGATGCCTTCGCGCTCGAGGCCGCGCAACGTATGGGTCAGCATGTGCTGGAAGATGCCGGCGACATTGCGCTCGATGTCGTTGAATCGGCGCGGACCGTCGCGCAGCACGCGACGACCAGCATGCCCAATTTTACACCGAACCGGGCTGGATCGGGGTCGGCGGCGCAGTCCTGCTGTTCCTAGAGGAAATGGTCGGTGGTGCCGCACTCGGCGTGGCGGGCGGCTGGGCGCTCGCGCAGTCGCTGAAGCGGTTGCCGATCGAAACGCCGCTCGCTCCGGTCCTGGTGCTGACCGGTGGGCTCGCCGTTTTCGGGCTGGCTCAACTCATCGGCATCAGCGGTTTCCTCGCGACCTACCTGGCCGCGGTGATCACCGGCGCCGGGCACCACCGCGCACACGAGGACGTCGAGCACTTCTTCGAAGGCATGGCCTGGCTCGCGCAGATCGTGCCGTTCTTGATGCTCGGTCTGCTGGTGACGCCGGAAAATCTGCCGCCCTATCTGCCGGGTGCCGCCATCGGGGCTGGCCCGGCCCGTGGCGGTGCTGATCTGTCTGCTGCCGTTCGGGTTCAACCTGCGTGAGACAGCCTTCGCCTCCTGGGTGGGGCTGCGCGGGGCGGTGCCGATCTACCTCAGCATCATCCCCGGGCTCGCGGATCCGCGTCGTGACGCGCGGCTGTTTGCCAGCATCTTTATCCTGGTGATCGCGTCCCTGGTCGTGCAAGGCTGGACCGTGGCCCCGGCCGCACGTCTGCTCGGCTTTGGCCGCCAGGGATGAGCCTCTCCGGCCATTTTGCCATTTTGGCAACACAATTGCGGTGTACACTACCCCGAAATTGGCCGGCCTCAGCCACCCGGCTTCGGCGTCAAAGCATTGTCAAAATTTCCCGGTTAGGATGTCTGGGAATCGTCCGTTGCGGCGATCAAGCCACTGATAAAGATGGCATTTTCGGGCACCAAGGGTTGCTCCGGTGCGATTTTTTCCCGCCTTTTCCCGGATAAACCGGGAAAACATCGGTGCACGGGTTCCCTGCTTGTCGATGACCTGTTGGGCCGGCCGGTGTCGCTGGTGAGCAAGGATTCAACCCGTTTTGTCCCGCTCGGCGAGGAACGCGGACTCCTCGGGAGTCGATGCCCGGCCGAGGATCGCATTGCGGTGCGGAAAGCGGCCGAATCGCGCGATGACCTCGACATAGGGGCGGCCGTAACGGCGCACAGAACCGCGACGATCGCGTTGGCCCGGCAAGCCGTCGAACAGAGCGGCCGAGCGGCGCTGGTCGGCGAGGTTCTCGCTGTGGTGAAACGGCATATAGAAAAACCGCCGCCACGCCTCGGGAACCAGCCGGTCGAACCCGCGGGCGAGCGCCCGGTCGGCGGCGGCACGCGCGGCCGCGTCGGCGGCATAGGCGCGCGGCGTGTCGCGGAAGATGTTGCGCGGGATCTGGTCGAGCAGCAGCACCAGAGCGAGCGCGCCCTCGGGCAGCGCTTCCCACGACCGCAATTTGCCCGCGGCGCCGGCTTCGTAATCGGCGAGAAAAGCCTCGCGCAGGCTTGCGTCGAATTGCGGAGTGCCCTTGAACCAGATGTCGCGGTGCCGCTCGCGGCCGGGGTCGCCGGGCGGTCCGAACCAGGCGTCGAGCAGTGCCCGCGCCCGGTCCGGAAGATTGCGGTCTGTCATTTTTCACCTCCGTCGCCCAGCAGATCGTCGAGACGGGCGCGCAGCGCCAAGAGATCGTGCCACGCCTCGCGCTTGCGCTCGGGAGAACGCAGCAAAAACGACGGGTGGAACATCGGCAGGGTCGGCACCGGTGCTGAGAGCCCGGGGATCTCGAGATCGAACCAGCGGCCGCGCAGGCGGGTGATGCCCTGGCCGCCCGGCAACAACGCGCCCGCCGCGGTGGCGCCGGCGAGAACCAGGATCTTGGGGTGCACCAGCGCGATGTGGCGCAGCACGAACGGCAGACAGGCGGCGATCTCGGCGGTGCTCGGGGTGCGGTTGCCCGGCGGCCGCCAGTAGACGACGTTGGTAATGTGCACGCTTTCCCGGTCCAATTGGATCGCCGCCAGCATGCGGTCGAGCAATTGGCCGGCGCGACCGACAAACGGCCGGCCGATGCGGTCCTCGTCGGCCCCGGGGCCCTCGCCGATGACCATGACCGGCGCCGCCGGGTTGCCGTCGGCGAAGACCGTGTTGGTCGCGGTGCGCTTCAACCCGCAGCCGTCAAAGCCGGCTACCAGGGCGGCAAGTGCCGCCACCGTTTCGGCCCCGGAGGCGATCCAGCGCGCCGATTGGGCAGCCTCCGCCAGCGACTCGGTCAAGACCTTCGGCGGCGCTGCTGCGGTCGCCGGAGCCGCTTGCGGTCGCGGCGGCAAAGAGGGGGGCGGCACCTCGACGGCCGGCACCGGTGAGAACCGATTCACCCGCTCTGCACCGTTCGCCTCGTCGGCGCCCATCTCGACATACCAGCGCAGCAGCGCCAGCGCAGCGTCGCGATGGTCGGGATTGGACGGCGTGGCCGGAGCGGTCATTCGTTGGATGCTACCATCGCGACCGCGCTGCGGCGATCCGATATAGTCGTCTCGCGGATCCAAGGAACGGAAAGTGAGCGAGGAGCGGACCGAGCGCGAGCGGATGGAATACGACGTCGTCGTGGTCGGGGCCGGGCCCTCCGGCCTCGCGGCGGCGATCCGGCTGAAGCAGCTCGCCGCTGCGGCCGAGCGCGAGCTCGGCGTCTGCGTCGTCGAGAAGGGCTCGGAGGTCGGCGCCCACATCCTCTCCGGTGCAGTATTCGAGCCGCGCGCTCTCGACGAGCTGATCCCCGACTGGCGCGAGCGCGGGGCGCCGCTCGTCACCCCGGCGACCGAGGACCGCTTCCTGTTGTTGACCGCGAGCCGTGCGCTGCGGCTGCCGACGCCGCCGCAGATGCGCAATCACGGCAATTACATCATTAGCCTCGGCAATCTCTGCCGCTGGCTCGCGGAGCAGGCCGAGGCGCTGGGGGTCGAGATCTATCCCGGCTTTGCCGCGGCCGAGGTGCTGTATGATGCTACCGGACGGGTCGAGGGTGTGGCGACCGGCGATATGGGGATCGGCAAGGATGGCCAGCCGACCGACCGGTTTCAGCCCGGGGTCGAGCTTCGCGCCACAGAGACATTGTTTGCCGAGGGCTGCCGCGGCTCGCTGACCAAGACGCTGGTTGAGCGGTTCCGGCTGCGCGACGGCGTCGATCCGCAAACCTATGCGATCGGCGTCAAGGAGTTGTGGGAGGTAGCGCCCGACCGGCACCAGCCGGGGCTGGTCGTCCACACCATCGGCTGGCCGCTCGACCGGGCCACCTATGGCGGTTCTTTCCTCTATCACCTGGAAGACCGGCAGGTCGCCGTCGGTTTTGTCATCGGCCTCGACTACCGGAACCCGTTTCTAAGCCCCTTTGAAGAATTCCAACGGTTCAAGACCCACCCGGCAATCCGCGCCTTCCTCGAGGGCGGCCGGCGCATCGCCTACGGCGCGCGGGCGCTCAACGAGGGCGGCTTTCAATCGATCCCGCGGCTCGATTTTCCGGGCGGCGCGCTGGTCGGCTGCGCGGCGGGTTTTATCAATGTGCCCAAGATCAAGGGCAACCACACCGCGATGAAATCTGGGATGGTGGCGGCCGAAACCGTGTTTCGCCGGCTCGGCGGAGATACCGGCGCTGAGGTCAGACGCGCCCTCGAAGCGAGCTGGGTCTGGGAGGAGCTGCGCCGTGTCCGCAACATCCGGCCGAGCTTCCGCCGGGGCCTGTGGGCCGGGCTCGCCTATTCGGCGCTCGATACCTACGTCTTGCGGGGGGCCGCGCCGTGGACATTTCATCACCATCCGGACCACCTGCAGCTCGACCCGGCGAGTGCCGCGCGGCGGATCGACTACCCCAGACCGGACGGCAAGATCAGCTTCGACCGGCTCTCCTCCGTATTCATTTCGAACACCAACCACGAGGAGGACCAGCCCCCGCATCTGCGGCTGCGTGACCCGGCGAAGGCGATCGCCGTGAACTATCGGCTCTACGATTCACCCGAACAGCGCTATTGTCCGGCTGGTGTCTACGAAATCGTGCAGGCGGCCGGGACCGGCGAGCCGTATTTACAGATCAACGCGCAGAATTGCGTACACTGCAAGACCTGCGACATCAAGGACCCGGAGCAGAATATCGACTGGGTCGTGCCGGAAGGTGGCGGCGGCCCCAATTATCCGAATATGTGAGGGGCGGATAGAGGTAAGTGGATAGGAATAGATGAACAAAACGGTGATCGACAGTTTCGGATTCCGGGGTCTGGCGGGTTTGCTGCTGGTTTTGCTCGTTGCCGTGCCGACTACGGCGGCGCCGAGCGTCGAGACCCCGTCCGGCGCCTATCTCGCTGGTCGTCATGCTCAGGAGACGCGCGACTATGCGGCCGCCGCTACGTGGTTCGAGGATGCGCTCAAGAGCGATCCCGCATCGCCGGAGCTGATCAGCCGCACCTTTCTGATGGAGGCGAGCGAGGGTCGGTTCGAGCGCGCGCGCCTGCTCGCGCAGCAGGAGCTCACGCTCGATTCGACCGATGCCGTGGCCGAGCTCATCCTGCTGATCGACCGCGTCAAAGCCGACGACAAGGCCGGCGCGCTCGCACGTGCCGAGGCGCTGCCGGGAGATGGCGTGCACCGTTATCTCGGCCCGCTGGCGCTGGGCTGGACGCGGATGGCGGTCGGTGACCTCGCCGGTGCCGATGAAGCGCTGCGGCGGCTCGACAAATTCAATGGTTTCGCGCCGCTCGAATATTACCAGCTCGGCCTGCTCTACGACTTTGCCGGGCGGCCCGATATGGCGGAGGAGAACTTCAAGAAAACGCTCGAGGCGACCGGGCAGCTCAACTGGCGACTGACCGATGCGATGGCCAATTTTTACGAACGCCACGGCCGTGCCGACGAAGCAGACGCGCTCTATCAACGCTTTATCAAGGACAATGCCGGAAGCGAGCTGGCGGAATCGGTGCTGACCCGCAAGCGAGCCGAGCTGCCCCCGCGGCCCCTGATCAATTCCGCCGAGGATGGCCTTGCCGAGGCGCTCTTTGATCTGGCGAGCGTCGTCAATCAGCCGGAAAGTATCGATTTGGCGCTGCTCTACTCGCGCTGTGCCCTCCAGGTGCGCCCGCATCTGCCGCTCGGTCAGCTGCTCCTCTCCGACGTGCTCAGCGCGCAGAACAAACCCGAGGAAAGCCTGGCCGTCCTCTCCGAAGTCCCGCCGAGCTCGCCCTATTCGTGGTCGGCGCGACTGCGGGTCGCCGCCGATCTCGAGATGCTCGACCGCACCGAGGAAGCAATCGCCCAGCTCAAGCAGATGTCGGCCGAGTCGCCGTCGCGGGCCGGCGCCGAAATGCAGCTCGGCGATCTGCTGCGCGGCAAGAAGCGCTTTAGCGAAGCGGTCGAGGCCTATGACGAGGCGATCAAGCGCCTCCACGCGGCCGGCATGCCGGAACGCTGGTCGCTGTACTATAGCCGCGGAATCGCGCTCGAACGCTCCGGCCAATGGAAGCCGTCGGAGGCCGACCTCCTGCATGCGCTCGAGCTCAAGCCCGAGCAGCCCTTGGTGCTCAATTATCTCGGATATTCCTGGATCGATCGGGGCGAGAATCTGCAGCGCGGCCTCAAGATGATCGAGAAGGCGGTCGAGCTGCGCCCCGAGGACGGATACATCGTCGACAGCCTGGGCTGGGCGCATTACCGGCTCGGCGACTATTCGAGTGCCGTGGAATATCTCGAGAAGGCGATCGAGCTGGTGCCCGAGGATCCGACGATCAACGACCATCTCGGTGACGCTTATTGGCAGAGCGGGCGTCCGAGCGAGGCGCGCTTTCAATGGCGGCGGGCCCTCCAATTCGGGCCGGAAGCCGACGAGGTCAAGCCGATCGAGGCCAAGCTCGACCGCGGTCTCGTGTCGCCGGTGCGCGCCGGCGGCGGCTGAGCCCGCGATGGCGCTCACGGCCTTTGCTCCGGCAAAGATCAACCTCTACCTGCACGTGATCGGACGGCGGCCCGACGGTCATCACCTGCTCGACAGCCTGATCGCCTTCGCCGATATCGGCGACCGGATCACCGCCGAACCCGGTACAACCTTGTCGCTCGAGATCAGCGGGCCGGGGGCGCCTGGCCTTGCCGATTTGCGGCAAGACAATCTGGTGCTGCGTGCCGCCCGCCTGCTCGCCGACCACACCGGGACGAGCTGCGGCGCGGCACTGCATTTGGAGAAAATTTTGCCGGTCGCCGCCGGGCTTGGCGGCGGGTCGAGCGATGCCGCGGTGGCGTTCCGCGTGCTTGCGGCGCTATGGCAGCTGTCGATCGGCGAGGACCAGCTCCACCGGCTCGGCGCGCGGCTCGGCGCCGACGTTCCCGCCTGCCTCTATGGGCGCGCCGCCTGGGTTGGTGGGATCGGCGAGCGGCTCGAGCCCGCGCCGGATTTGCCCGCAGCGGGAATATTGCTCGCCAACCCGCGCCGGCCGCTGCCGACCGCGGCGGTTTTCGCTGCTCGTCAAGGCCCGTTCAGTGCTCGCGGACGGTTTGATGCGATGCCGAGCGATGCGATCGGGCTCGCCCGGGCGCTGGTGCTGCGCGGCAACGACCTGACCGACGCTGCGGTCGCTCTTGTCCCCGAGATCGGCGCGGTGCTGGCCCGGCTCGCCCTGCTCCCGGGCGTCTTGATTGCGCGGATGAGTGGCAGCGGTGCGACTTGCTTTGCGTTATTTTCCGATCGCAGCGCGGCCGAAGAAGCGCGCATGGCGCTCGTTGCCGCCGAGCCCGGCTGGTGGTGCGCCGCCGGCAGTCTTGTTGCCGAAAGTGGGCTTTGCGGATAACCTCCGGGCCTCGTTGGGGCGTAGCCAAGTGGTAAGGCAGCGGATTTTGATTCCGCCATGCGGAGGTTCGAATCCTCCCGCCCCAGCCATCGACGCGCAAGCCTGATGTCAGCTCTTCGCACCAAGCTCTGGCTGCAGCCGAGGTGCCGCAGCGCATTTCCCGCGTAAGGTGAAACCGGCAATACAGAGTGACTGAACCGCTTCGCATCCTTCACTTGATCACCGGTTTGGAAGCCGGTGGCGCGGAGCGGATGCTGACGCGCCTCGCGACCGGAAGCGATCGCGACCGGTTTGCCTCGCTCGTCGTCAGCATGACCGCGGGCGGGGTGATGGCAGGGATCCTGACACGCACCGGGATCAGGGTGGAGACGCTCGGGATGACCCGCGGCCTGCTCGATCCGCGCGGCATCGTCCGATTGGTGCGCATTCTTCGCAAATGGCGCCCGCACGTCTTGCAGACTTGGCTCTATCACGCCGATCTACTCGGTCTCTGCGTGCGTCTGCTCGGCCATGCGCCGCGCCTGCTGTGGAATATCCGCTGCACCGAATCGGTTGGTTCGGCAGCGCTCCGCCGCATCTTGAGCAGCTGCTCGGCGCTGCTGGACGGAGTGGTCGTCAATTCGATTGCCGGGCAGCAGTTTCACCAGCAGCAGCTGGGCTATCACCCAAAGCGGTGGGAATATATCCCCAACGGCTTCGACACGCGCGAATTGCGGCCTGACGAGGACGCACGTCACCGGCTGCGCGGCGAACTCGGCATTGCCGAGGCGGCAACCGTGATCGGTATGGCGGCGCGCCATCATCCGATGAAGGATCATACGAATTTTTTGGCCGCCGCCGCCCGGTTGGCCGAGCGGCGCGCGGACGTCGTGTTCGTTCTGGCCGGCAGCGGCGTCACTTCCGACAACCGCGCGATCGCCGCGGCAATCGGCGGCCACGGCCTGACGCGGCATATGCGCCTGTTGGGCGAGCGTACTGATATTGGTACCGTCTATCCGGCTTTCGATATTGCGACGCTGTCGTCAGCCTTTGGCGAAGGGTGTCCGAACGCGCTCGGCGAGGCGATGGCATGCGGGGTGCCGTGCGTGGCAACCGACAGCGGCGACAGCGCGCAGCTGCTCGGCGATACCGGCTTGGTGGTGCCGCGGCGCGATCCAGCGGCATTGGCGGCAGCCTGGGAAAGGTTCGCCGACATGCCGCCCGAGGAACGCCGCAGATACGGCCGGATGGCGCGCGAGCGGATCGTCCGCGTCTACGACATCGACGTGATCATTCGACGCTACGAGGCTCTGTACGAGGGCGTAGCCGCAGCAAACGCCAGAAGGTGTAGCTCGCCTTCCTCGCTGTCTGATACGTTGACAGCGACCGAAAACGGTAAGTTCCCTCGGAGTCAACAGTGTGACTTTTAAACTCATCACGCGAGCGGTCCGTCGCCGCAAAACAGATACTGCTGCGTTGCGGACACTGGCTCCATCCGCCCCGAACAGAAGCGAGAGGAGTTGGACAAATTTTCTGAGGGCTGATCTTCCGCAACAGAGGAAGGATCTCGTCTTATCGACTCTTCACTTGGTGGAGGATACAGGGTCGGCGAGCTATGCCGATTCAATTAGCGCCTTTCTGGAGATAACCGGGAAGCGGCTGCTCGAAGTCGGCTCCCATTACTGTTGGTATGCACCGTTCTTTCTGAAAGCTGGGTGCCTTTCCTATCACGGTGCCGATTTGGAATTCGACTGGGGCCATCGACAGATATCAGGCCCGCACGGCACGGCAGACTCACCGATGCCCTTTGCTGATTTCATAGATTCTTTTCCTACATTGTCGATAACCGACTGTGACATTCGGGATCTTCCACCGGGGCAAGATGGCTTCGACGCGGCATTTATGGTGTCGACGAGCGAGCATTTCGATGATCCGCACGGTTGCTTCGCCGCGATTGCATCGCTGTTGACCCCCGGTAGCCGTCTTTTTGTCAACCACCATAACTATTACTCTTGGAACGGTCATCATCGCCCACCCTGGCGCGTGCAAGACGTTGATCCCAATGATCCCGTACATCGCGCCAATTTTGATTGGGCTCATCTTCGGGGTTGCGTGCGCAACCCCGATAGCCCCAACTATCTCAATTACATTCGAATGCACGAACTGATCGAGATAATTGCAGAATTTTTTGTTATCGAGGGGAAGATGACTGTACGGTTCGGACCCGATACCGGTGAAGGGCGGCTTACTCAGGTGATTTTAGACGAATTTCCGCAATATTACAAAGAAGAACTGGAGACACTTGAGCTGCATCTTCTGGCACAGAAGCGGACAGGCGTCGGCGATCCCCCCGAGGTGCTCAGGCCTTTAGCGGAACACCGCTGCTCTATAGAAATTGCTTGGCAACAAAAGGAAATCGGAAACGCGTTCATCACACGTATCCCATCCATTAGCAAATTGAGCGGGCTTGTGCTCGTTGAAAACGATCTTCCTCTGGGACCGAGGGGAGCCTTACATGACCAAATCCGGAATGTTGGGTCCGGTGCGTATAGCATCTGGGGCAACTACCTGTATTTCTCTACTTCGGACAATACGGACCCAGCGGTCAATGGCCGAAAATACGTTCTTAGAAGCGAATAACGATGCCGCCGACATTCCCGAAAATCAGCGAGGGCGTCTGAGTTCGAACGGGCGTTCCCCCAAAATCGGGCGGGTTCCCGTAGGGAGCGAAATAAACAAAACCGCCACCTTCGTCTCATTCCAGGAAGTAGCAGCCGTCTCCGATCGTCAACAACTCATCAAGGAGGGCAGGGCGCATAGATCGATTGATCGCGCGTTGTGACCCCTCAAAAAGCCCACTTTCCTGACACGCGCGGATCGGAACACGTTCGCAGTAGCTTTTCCATAGGGAGGAGCAAAGACGAGACCAGGTGCATAGCTGTCTACGCCACACCCTCTGCCGCCAAACCATGTCCCGTAGGGAAGCGCATCTATTTCCTTTAGATTGTTTTCCTGGTTAAGACTATCAACCTTAAGCTTTGTCTATATGTTGCAGCGTTTAGTTTGTCAATGACCGATGGTAGGTATGCATGTGCTTCTACCATTGTTGGCAATTCGTGAAGCTGTGCGGCCGCAAGGTTTTTTCGCTAATCTGCGAGGATATCTTGCGACGGTATTTGAGGATACGACAGCTGTTCGCCACCAACCTCGATGCAGATCAGACGCCCGTTTCCTTGATCTGCGATGGCTCTAGCCAGCAGGATGGAGGTACCGCCAATGTACGTCGCGATCTCGATCATTGGCCCAAAGGTGCTCACTGCAACCCTGCGTATCGCGGCCAACGCCTCGATGGAAGCATCGAGATAGGCGCAACGCGAGCTGCCTCCCGCTCGTCGTCATACGTAATTGCATCACAAAACTCAGCCAATCGATTACCGGTTTTCATGGTTCGGCGCCTGCATCGTGGCCGCCATTACAAGACGCCCGTCTGAGGACGTACGATCGCCCATTGTATCGCGCATCGGAATTGTCGGAAGACGAGAAATAAACGCTGTGCTCCCACAGAGAATATCGCCCGCCGCCGTGTCGGCGGATATCGTCGTGCAGCGCTTGGACCGGGCCGAGCGGGCGATTGTCCTCGAACAGCCGGAAGTCGGAGAGCCTTACTCCCGGCGGCATCACCGCGAGGTGGCAATAGCCCTGCTCTTTTTGCACAGTCTCGATCGGCCATTCTGTCCAGTCGTCAAAATCGAGCAGAACGCTTCCCTCGTTTGGCACTCGATAATTCACAGCGCGGCGCCCGGACACGCTACCCGGAGCGAACTCGGCAATGCAGGATTCGCAGTTCGGCAGCGGGAACGGTCCCGTTGCGTCACGCTGCAGCGATGCCCGGATCGCGCGGTAATTATTACCAAACCATGCCTTGGCGAACGCCTCCGGGGACGTGGCGTAGCCGAGCGTGGCATCCTGGGCGCGGCAGCACGCGGAGATCTGGCCGTCG
>Ga0306925_10004135_pt1 | contig 13018 bp, 7 predicted proteins | sample flu12Cox44000176_FD_203755 | JGI IMG/M metagenome (GOLD analysis project Ga0306925, IMG submission 203755) | Lab enrichment of tropical soil microbial communities from Luquillo Experimental Forest, Puerto Rico - flux8day.12C.oxic.44.000.176 (v2)... | ecosystem: Environmental > Terrestrial > Soil...
GAAAGAACCAATTTTTGTATGGTGCTTCCGGTCCGCTGAAACCCGTGAACACGGGCGATGCGCGTGATGAGAACGTCATCATAAACAGGACCTTCAATTTCGATTATGTAAGATGTCATACGGCCAATGATCGCCTTGTAGCCGGGTTCATAGAACCGGTCGGCGCATGGGGCGACAGGCAAATCCGCGAGGTCCGCGACGACGTACCGATCCTCGGCCGGAGGTTTTCCCCTTGGAGTTGGTGCGTCATTCGCTGATGGTCTCAACGGTAGCGGAGTTTGATAAGGCATTTGAGCCGCATTAACCGGTGTCAGCGCGAACGGCTCGTTCGCCTCGGGACCTTGGGTCATGCTCCCGTCAATGCGCTCGACAATTTCGCATATTCGCGTGAGAAAGAGCCTCTTTTCCAGAGGATTGGTACCAGATCTCTGAAACTGCGGAACCTTCTGAAACCACTCCTCCGGGTCGCTGATGTGTTGCATAACAAAAGTCTCGATCATGCTATCCCGCAGTATGGACCGATGAGGTTCCCAGTTGTCCATTTCGGTTTTGATGACCAATTCACGGAATTGCTCAAGTGCCTTGGATGCCTGACCTATGGTGAGCGGTTTGTCACTAGCGAAAAGAGGCTCCTCTTCCACCGTCCGTTCAGAATGCGAGACAGAAGGGGGCACGTAATCGAGGTCCACGCGGGGAATAGACGCGCCGTGATCACCGCGGCCGAGCGAAGACATCTCTGCAATGGGTTCCGCCTGTTCTTTCGTGAATGGATCGACAACTCTGTAATCATGAAAGGTGCGTGGCGCTCCCGACTTAAGCTGCTCAAGCTTTGCCACGAGCTTATCAGTTTCAAGTTCTGGATTGTCAAACCAGTCGGTGGACCATACGCGCAGGATTTCCCAACCCAAGCCACGCAGCACTTCTTCCCGCAAGCGGTCACGATCACGGGCGCTTTTACTCGAATGATAGCGGGCGCCATCGCATTCAACGCCAGCAAGGAATCTTTCTTTATGATTAGGATGTCGGACTCCAAGATCGATCTTATAACCTGAGACGCCAACCTGAAAATCGATCTGGTACCCTTTCGCCCGCAGCCGCTCTCCGACCTCGACTTCAAAGTCGCTGTCCGGCTCGTTCTGGATGCGTTCCACGGCGGCGCGGCCTCGGTTCTCGGCGTATTCCAGGTAGCGTTTCAGGACGTGTGGCCCTTTTGCGCTCGACTCGCTGGGCTTTACGTCGGCCGATCCTAACGATGCAAACAAAGCCACGCGGATACGGGCGCGGGAGAATAGGACATTCAGGCGTCGGTGCCCCTGTTTCCCGTTGATGGGTCCGAATCGTTGTTTAGGCGCCGTCGCACCCGGCTCGCGGCCATAGGTGAGCGAAATGAAGATGAAGTCGCGTTCGTCACCCTGCACGTTTTCGAGATTTTTGACGAACAAAGCCTCGCCTCTTTTCTGCACCTTTTCGCAGTAGCGCTCCACAAGCTCGTCGCCTGCTGACAGGCGCCGAAGCTCCTCTTGAATAAGATCGCGTTGATCAATATTGACGCTTACCACACCAAGCGTTGGGATTGTCTCTTCGCTCATCTCGGCGAAGTGGCGCATGAATTGGATCGATTCCTCCGCGACACGAACGGCTTCGGCGACGTTTCGACGCGCCTGATACGTACCGCCGACACGAACAAGATCAATGGAGAAGGAGCCCGGCCGCGCCATTGGAAATGTAATCAGCGAATTCCGGTAAAATTCGGCGTTGGAGAATGCGATCAGGCTCTCGCACCGGCTGCGGTAGTGCCATTTGAGTGGACGGACCTCGCGAAACGTCTTTTCGCAAGCCTCTAGGATCGACTCATCATCGATGTCTTCAAAATCGTCATCTGAATTCACGGTATCAGTGGAACGATTGAAGAAGTCCGTCGGCGGTAGCTGGTTTGCGTCGCCCACGACAACTATCTGCTTGGTGCGAAGCAGCGCCCCAAGAGCTTCTTCCGGTTTCATCTGTGATGCTTCGTCAACGACCACGATATCGAACTCAAGTTGCCCCGGCTTGGCAAACTTGGCCAAGGAAAGCGGTGACATCATGAAACAAGGTTTGAGCGTCAGAATGGAATCGCCCGCGCGGGACAGCAATCCTCTGACAGGCGTAAACCGTCTTTGCTTTGGAAATTCGTTTCGCAGCAGAGCCATCCCGGTCCAAACGCCTCTCGGCCCGGTGTCTGAGCCCCTTGCAGGTACCTCCTGCAAGAGCCTCGCCGTTACCACCGAGCGATCGCTGTTGATCTTGATCCGGTCGCGTTCGGCGAATCTTCGGCGCTGGGCATCCAGTGTGGCACCATCCTGACGGCCGAATTCTGAAGACGCGCGTCGAGCCAGATCAGCTTGCCCGAAAGCGACCAGAGCTTCGAACAAAACAGGCAGTCGCGCCGGAGCCAAGACCAGACGATCGCTACATGCGAGGAAGTCCGCGAGGCCGGCAGCATCGAGCTCACGGCGGTGGTCGCGGATTGCAAGAAAATCAGCAAGTTCGGCGCGATGCGCGGTCAGAAAATCAAGACGTTCAACCAGCGCATTCGGCGACAAACCGGAAAGACCAGATACGCCGAATTCCGAGGACAGGGACTCCATGAGAGTCATGTAAGATCGGCTAGGTGCGGCACCCGCTAATGCCGCTTCATGCAATAATTGTCGAACCGCTTGAGCGTCAGACCTGGTCAGTGCCATCCGGAGTGGACCTTGGGCCACTCCCGACTGAACCGATTTAACCCAGTCAATTGCGCGCTCCGTATCGTCAATCTCCGCCTCCGCGCCGCCGAGTGCCTCGATCGCATACGCGAGCGGCGACCTCGCCAACCTTTGCGAAATATCTGACTTTTGCGCGAGGAGCGTTGCAACGTCAGAAATCTGTTGAATTGGGATCTCCACGCTCGCGAGTGCCCGTCCTGGGTCAACAAGGAGAAACTTATTGAGAACGGAAAGTTGAGCCCGAATTGCCGGGAGCATCTCGTCAATGGGTTTCTCATCGAGGCGCCGGAGGTTTTCGGCGCCATCCTGTATGGACCGAGCGGTACCGGCGAAATCAGCCAGCGCAGCAAGTTCGTTGTTGGGAAGGGCAAGTAGCTGGTGGGCCACCCTTTCACCGCAAGGGAGAGCCACAAGTTGACCGTGGATGGCACGCCTGAGCTTGGCTCCCGCCGCAATCTCATCGAAGGGAGTGAGAATGCCCTGCCAGAAGCTGCCGAGAAGACCGGCGATATCGCCGTCGACCTCGAAGTCGGTCATGGCCTGAACATGATCCGCCAATTGTCCAACTTCATCGGCCAGCGTCGCAGACGATGCAGAAAATCCAAGCATAGCCGTGAGTTCGTGTGCAGCTCGCCTCGCACCGTTGATGGCCGCGACGAGGGCGCTAAGGCCTGATCTCCGTAGGATTGCGGCTGCCGCGCGCAACTCATCCGCTCCCGGCCACGAGCCGGAGCCGTGCTCCTTCAGCTTTCGCCGCCAATCGCTTTCGGATGCCCGCAGGCGCTTCCAGTGATCGTGTGCAGTTGAGAATGCAGTTTCGTCGACGCGTGGGAGTGTTCCGATCCACTCACGGTGCTGATCGGGTATTCGGGAGGCAACGAGAGTTGCGATTGCGACTGTGGGAAGGGCATTCGAGGGAAGATCTTCGCCAATGGAGAGGATACGCAGAATGGGAACGCAGCTTTCGAAGATGCGGATAACGGAGGACAGTTGCTCGACTGTCTCTGCTGCGGCCGCATAAGCCCCGGCAGGTTGCATATGTATAAGCGTGACTGGAGCTCCGGACGCGATGAGAGACGATGCGAGTGAGAGATGGTTCGGGTTCTCCTGGGAAAGATCCGGCTTGCCAGACAGTGCGCGATCGATTTCGATAAGAGACCGTTTTTCCCGAAGGTTCCGGGCAAGCTCGTCAAGATCAAGGGCCGAAATCTTAGCTATCGGCGCTCCGTCAGGGGGATCACCGATTGCGCTGTCTAGCTCGATGAGCTGTCCAATGCCGCCGATCGTCTCGATAGTCAAGGGGGTTGCGTATCTCTCGAAATACCCGGCCAATTCAAGGGCGACCGTGCGCAATTCTGTTAATTTCAAGATCAGGCGCTCAATGTCATACCGGTGAATGTCGCCCAAGGATAGATCAGCCCACGGTGACCGGGCCGGATGACCAAATACGTTTATAAAGGCATTCAATACATCGGCGAAGATCGTCATACGGGTGTGGACAGACGCGAGTTTGATAGGATCAAGAAGGAGGTCTTTTGATATTTCGCAAGATTTAAACGATTCCATCAGATCGGCGTTTTGCGTTCGTCCGCGGAGCGCTTTCCAGATGAGCATAAATGGCGTATTTCCGTCAGGCCGCTCCGCGTGCAGCCCCGCAAGGTAACGGGCAATTGCGCTTCGGCTTTCATTCCAACCAATGGCGTTGATATTTGCCGTATGCGGCGACGCCGTGGGCATCTTGCCCCAGCCGAGTTCGCTGCGCTTCTTCAGGCTCTCAATGACGGCTTTGGGTGACGCTTTGTCGGAATGGAGTTCGAGACAAAAATCCCCGAGTCCGGCCAGATCGAGGCGTCGCTTGACGACGTCGAGCGCCGCTTGTTTTTCCGAAAGAAAGAGGACGCGCTTCCCTTCAGCAAGAGCATTCGCAATGATGTTCGTGATTGTTTGCGACTTCCCCGTCCCCGGTGGACCCTGGATGACAAGATTTTTCCCCCGCATTACATCAACCAGCGCACTGTGCTGCGAGGCGTCGGCGTCCTGGATAAGCAACGGCGCGATCTTTTCAATCTCCGGATCGTCAATCGGATAGTCGTCAGGTATGGAGGGCAATGTCGGCTCCTCATCCTGCCCACGCTCGACGCCACTCAGGATCGCATTGACGAGAGGGTGGATCACTGGATGCGTCTGCCAGTTCTCGCGCTTAAGATCTGAATAGATAACAAATCGACCGAAAGCAAAATGCCCAAGCACGAGCCAGCGCCTTATCTGCCAGCGCTTCAGGCCGTCAATCGCATCCCGTGTCAGATTGAGATATTCCTCAACCGATCCAATCGCGCCCTCTTCGTCAACTTCGAAATTCGCAAGTTCCCGGCTGTATTGCTCCAGCAGTTTCTGCAAACTCAGATTGGCTTCCGCGGCACCTTCACGTGCGGAAATATAGGTGACCTCTTTGCCCCGGACCTTTTCGGTTTCAAGCTTGACGGGAAGCAGTAACAAGGGCGCGTAGGCCTTCTTGTCGGAGTCATCGGACTCGTACCATTCGAGAAATCCAAACGCCAAAAAAAGGGTCGATACACCCATCTCCTGTTCGGCAAGCCGTGCCTGACCGGCGATCTTGTTTACCAGGCGTTCTAGCTCATCCGGATATTTCAACGTCTGAATCGAGTGACTATCGCGGGCACTCTTCTGGCACCCGGGCTGGAGTTCGAGACCCGGGTCGATCCCCAGCGACCGGGCGTGTTCTGAGCGGTTGATGTCGGCACGGGTCGGACGCGGCGGAAGGCCTAGCTGGGCGCGAACCCTGTCGCGTAAATGGAGTTCGAGTCTTGCGAGTTCGATCTCGTCGTCGCGCCCGTCACGTTCGAGAGCATCAAGCTTTGTCAGGTAGTCAATATCGGAGACTTTCGCGTGCTCCAATGCCGCAAGGAAATCGTCAGTCTTCTCTTCGGGGGGCAGGCCGTCCGGCTCTGGCAGGAAAGAAACTCTTAGCCTCGCCTCGTCTCCGACAAGCTTGCTGTAAACGCCTTCAAGCACGTCGTCAACAATCTGGAGGTAACGCTGCGAGCGGACCCCGAGACTGTAATTGAGCATCCGGTTTTTTCTGGACAAATCGAGAAGCTTCAACCGCAGCCTTTCGTATAGACCCTCCAGCCGTTGTTGTTCGCTTGAATCCGACATGAATATTAGTTGATCTCCCCGACTGGCCGACGAGCCCCAGGCGCGTCGGTGTTTGCATATTTGGGTGAATCATAACCATACCCAGCGCGGTTTTGCAAATTATTAAGGCCGGCGCGAGGCCGGCGCATAGTTTTGAGAAATCAGCCGACTTCATGGACCAGATTCACCTACTTCGGAAAGGGTTTCTATTGCATGTGGTAAGTTGGGCCGCATGAAACACGTTTGTTTACGTGATTTCTTTCTTATTTATTACGATTTTCCTTGGCTATCGGTCGTTCACGGCGCAGAGGTTTTGATTACCAATTCTATGTGAGTGCCGACGATGTTGTAACAACGAGCTAGGCAAGGTTAGAAAAGACGAGAATTGATGTGGCAAATATGTGGCGGTACACCTATAAAGCATTGATTTAACGTTATTTGAAATAGTTTCCTAAACTGTTGGCCGGAGGTTCAAATCCTCTCGGGGACGCCATTTGATTTCAATAGGTTAGAGAACGGTAATTTACAGATTCCAGTATTTCGTGTGCAATTTGCCACAAAATCGGAGTCTTATACAACCCGCAGAAATCCGCCACTCTCCGAGCGAGCCCGTTTGGCTCTGTGGCGACGATGTGGCAAATCAGCTTTCTTTTATTAGTGAAGAAGGCGAAGTATCGTGTTCTCAGTATTGGGCTAATCTTGGCAGGAGAAGTTAACTATTCAGCAGCTGCATGGTGCCACGGCATTCTTTTGAGAGAATGCGCCCGAGAATACCGCCGTCTTCCTCTCGCGCCTTGGCCTGGCGCTCCTTGATAAGGTGACCGTACACATTCAGGGTCATGGCCGCGTCTACGTGACCGAGGCGTTCCTGGATCGTCTTGAGATCCTTGTTATCGGCGATCAGCATCGAGGCATAGAAATGCCGTAGAGAATATGGCGTGTAGAGATTTTGTATCCTCTTTTCTCCATCAATCTCTATTTGCTGTACCAGCCCGGCTTCCTTCATGAGGGTGCGCCAACACCTTTTCGAGAAATGGCCATACTGCTGGTGACCGCCATGCTCCCCCGGATACACGAAGCCACCGAGGTTCGGGCCTTCGTGGCGCTCTACATAATGGCGGGTCATGCCAAGTACGTCCGGGCCAATAGGCAGGTAACGCCGCGCAGCCGGACTCTTCGGCACTTCGATGCGGTTGCTTCGACTTACCGCCTGCGTTACCCGGATGCCTCTTTCCAGAAGATCGGCGGTGGGAAGAGCAAGGTATTCCTGGGGACGCAACCCAGAGTCTGACGCGAGATAGATCATCGCGCGGTAACGCTCCCAGGGCTGCGAGATGTATTTGTATTTATGATTAGCCAGCCGGTCGGCCGCCGCGAGGATCGATTGAACCTCGGCTATCGATGGGATCTCCACCGGCTCTTGATAGCGGGATCGCTGGATAGTGATCCGGCCCGCCGGATCGGTAGTGAGGACGCCCTGCGTCACCATTTCGATCAACATCGAGTGAAAACAGGACAATGTTCGTTTGGCTTGATCGCGCGTGTATTCCTTCAGCAACCATGACCGGAAGGCTACGAGATCGGTTGACTGAAGCTCATGAAGCTGCGCTTCCCAGGCGTAGGCGCACATGATCGAAGCGGAACCTTTGTAAACGGCGAGCGTGGCTGGCGACACCGGATCGCGACCGTCCCGGCCCTCATGTTCGCAAACATCAAGCCACCTTTGGACAGCGTGCTCGACCGCAGTGATTTCAGCGTGGCGAGGCCGTGCGGCATTCCGGGTGCTTGAATCTTCCCGAAAAGCGCGCGCCTCCTTTAGCGTCAAAAACGTCTTGTAGGCGTAACCGGATTTCGACGCCTTGCTAGGGTAGCGGACCTGATAAGTAATCCCTTTACTGCCGCTTCTCTTTCTGATGTCTGCCATGATTAAGATATTGCAATATAACTGCTCCGAAATGCAAGGCGTAGCGCGGTTTACGATTATTCTGGTCTTAGATTTCTCTGTGCTTCAACCTGCCTTTTGAAATAGATACTTATCAGGTCATTCTTTTCGATCTTCAGCTTGCGCTCGATGGGATCGACAAAGAACGGCAGCTTGCGGTGTCCCTGGGCGTCCTGCTCGGCGGCGCGCTGCATTTGCCGAAGCGTCAGTTGCACGCCCATCTGCGCCAAAACCTGCCGCGCCTCCTCCAGACCTATGTACTGCGGTTGCCTGATCATGATGGTCCCGCCAGCCCGGTCATAGCTTTGCCTCGTCGGCCGCACTGCGGTATGGCCCCGCGCAATTAAGCGTCTTGAGTTCATGCCCGCCCGGCAAAAGGGGGATGACGTCGTCGCCGAAACTGTTGGTGGGATTGATGTAGAGCGTGGCGCCGCGGGAGAACTGGACCGCGTATTTGGTCTCAAGTTCATGCAACTGCTCGAAAAGCGCTTGCCTTATATCGGCAATGGTCATCTGACCCCTAATTCTGACTTCCATTCAAATATCCTAAAGTAGATAATTCTAACGTAAATAACTGAAATGGCTTATATTTTTAGTATACAATCTCTGGTGCAACAAGGCAAATTTCGCAATCATGGTAGTTCGCTGGCGCAGCAACATTTAATGTCCGATGCGCCGGGTGAGATTGCCGCGGCGATACGTCTTCGGATTTCGCTGAAGTTCAAGGAGTGCGATGCAGCCCCGCTCCGATCCGCGGCGCGGGTTCATCGTCGCGAAGGCGGAATACGCCGCCGTCCGTTTGGACCCTGGAGGCCGCGCACCACCGCGCGACAAACGCGCTCGCAAGCGTGGCGTCGAGGAAATAGATCGACACGGCATCGTTCACAACGCCGCGCATGCCGGACGGGGTCATCGCCCACCCGTCGGAACCGCAATTCTCATCGAGCCATGCCGTGATCGTGGTATGGCGCTGCCCGAAACCGTTCGGCGGAACGCTCATCCTGATACGGACGGGAAAACGCCGTTCCGCCGTCGTGACGATCTCGCGCGGGTTCCCTGGCATCTACGTGTTCTCTTTTCGTTCACCGTTACGTTCGCACGATCATCCGCTCGCGTCCAGTCTCTTGGGCTCGCGGCGCGCCTGGGCTATGGTCGAACGATGTGTGGCCGCGTCCGTCTTTCCTCCGATGTCAGCGAGATCAAGCTTGTGTTCTCGATCCCGCCGCATCGGCCGACACCCAATTTCCCGGCGAGCTGGAATGTCGCTCCGACCGACCCGCTGCCGGTGGTCCGTTACGATCGCAAGGCCGAAGAACGCAGCCTCGACGTGCTCCGATGGGGCCTCGTGCCGTATTGGGCCAAGGACATCAAGGTCGGCTTCGCCAACATCAACGCCAAGGCCGAGGGGATCGAGACTAGGCCTGCCTTTCGCGATGCATTTGAACGCCGCCGCTGCCTTGTGCCGGTCGATAACTTTTACGAGTGGAAAAAAACCGCCACCGGAAAGCAGCCCTATGCGATCGCGCTAGCCGACCGAAGACTGATGGCCCTGGCCGGCCTGTGGGAGAACTGGCGTTCGCCGGCGGGCGAATGGGTGCGCAGCTTCGCGATTATCACCACGACCCCGAACGAGCTGTGCGCCGAACTTCACAATCGCATGCCGGTGGTCCTCAAACCCGATGTCTGGCCGGTTTGGCTCGCGGAGGAGTCCGTGGGCGCTGCCGACCTCAAGGCGATGCTCACGCCGTATCCGTCCGCGGAGATGATCTGCTGGCCGGTGAGCGCGCGGGTCGGAAACGTCAAAAATAATGACGCGAGCCTGATCGAGCCGATCGCTGCCTGACAGATGAAATAAAGCGATGCGTGCCCGGCGCGCTTGATCGTAAATGACGAGATCGCTCTCCGGAGGACGGCGCACCGAGGCGACGGCGCTGCCGGCCTGGGTCAAACCGCAACTCACCAGACTGGTCGACGAGCCGCCCGATGGGTCGGAGTGGCTCCACGAGATCAAGTTCGACGGATACCGGATGCATGCCCGACTTGACCGGGGCGCGGTCCGGCTGCTGACCCGCACGGGGCTCGACTGGACCCACAAATACCCGGCGATTGCTTCGGCGATGGCATCGCTGCCGGTCAGGCAAGCTTATCTCGACGGTGAGCTGTGCGGCGTCCGTCCCGACGGCGTCACCTCGTTCAGCCTGATCCAGACGGCATCCGACACAGGCAGCGCCGAAACCCTCATCTTTTTCCTGTTCGACCTCGTCCACCTCGATGGCGAGGCCATCGGCCCGAGGCCGCTGTGGGAGCGGAAGGAGCGTCTTCACGACATGCTCTCGGATGCAAACCCGCCCTTGCAATTCAGCGATCATCAAATCGGGCACGGACGCGCCTTTTACGAACACGCATGCGACCTAAAGCTGGAAGGCATCGTCTCGAAGCGGGCCGATGCGTCCTACGCTCCCGGTAATCGTGGGCTCTGGCTCAAGGTGAAATGCCTGAACCGCGAGGAGTTCGTGGTGATCGGCTGGACCGATCCCGAAGGTGCCCGGCCGTGGCTCGGCGCGCTGTTGCTCGGATACTTCGATCCCGACGGGCGGCTGGTCTACGCCGGCCGCGTCGGCTCCGGCATTGACCATGGAGAACTCGAACGCCTGTGGCGGCGCCTTCAGTCGCTGGCAACGCCCGATATGCTGCTTGAGGTTCCTCCACCGCGGAATGCCCGGTTTGGCTCGCCGTTTGTTTTGAGCCGGGTCCATTGGGTGCGGCCGGAACTTGTCGTCGAGGTCAAATTCCTGGCCTGGACCGAAGACAACCTGCTCCGCCAGGTCGTCTACGAAGGGTTGCGCGAGGACAAGCCGGCGTTCGATGTCCGCCGCGAGATACCTCACCCGAAATCAACCGAGGCGGCTCGCAAGTCTGCCCGCGCAAAACGGCCTCGCTCCGTGTGACCGGCCGCGCCGCCCGGCCCGTCCGACTCTATTCAAGGCGGGAAACTCAATCCTGCGCTCGCGCGAACCCGGCGCGGCGCGCCTTCGCTCGAACTTCCCGCCCGGACCATAGCCTGCTCGCTCTACCAGCGGCGGCACCGGCGCCACGCCGCCGGCAATGCTCTTCCCCCTCTTTCTCCTGATTTGAGCCGCTTCAGCCGCCTCCGACAGGTCTTTCCCTGACGACGATGACTCCGGGACCGCAGGAAAGGCCCTGATCGTCGGGGCCTCGCGACAAACAGGAGACATCGGATGACGAAGATCATCGCCCGCAGCGAGCTGCGGTACCTCACGCTGGATGAGCTTGAGGCTCTGTTCCGGACGCTTCAGATCGAACTCGGACGCACCGCGCCGGGTTCGCGCGAGCGCAGCATCGTGCTCGCCAGCCTTGAAAGCGTCCGCCGCGCCATGGCGGCGCGTCTGCCCTATCAACGCAAGCCGTAAGCGCGGGCGCTGCGCCGCGCCACCGCGGCTTCAGTCTGTTTTTTTTGGTCGCAGACGCCCGGCCGGGTCTGAAGCACGACGTTTTAGCAGTTCGCCGCACGGCAAAGGGTTTGGGAAACGGAGCCTGTCCCTGCAGGCCCCAGAGACCGTTTTGCAGTCAAAATTCGAAAGATTGCTGGGCCGACGGCGCTGGTCCGACGCGAACGTCTCCTGCGCGAGCATGCATCTCTTGGCCGCCGAACCGCCTGGCGCGGAGAAATTTCCAACCTTGCCACTTGCCGCCAAATAGTCCCCCGCTCCCGACACCGCGTTTGTGTTGGTCGGCCCTGATGGCTACCCTTTCCCTCATGAGCCAGAGATTGCGTTTAGGGCTGAAGTTCGTCGCCTCCAGCTTGAGCTCTATGGCGTATGAGCCGCGACGAAGGCGGCGAGTAAAAGCCGGGTCCGGTTTTGCCGGACGCGCCTCGAAACTCTCTTTTGATTCAAGCTGTCAACGGGGCATAGCCCTGATGCGATTCGCTCGCCAATTGAAGCGGCCTGCGGAGACGTTTACAGGCCGCATTACAAGGCTGCCACCTCTCCGCGGCCCAGTCATACGAACGCGAAATCGTGGAATTGAAAAAGGGCAAACAAATGGCAGTATCGCCTGAGAACGATGCTCAGATTGAGGCTCGGCATGAAATTCTATGGGACGGGGAGAACCGAAGCCAATCAATCGTGGCAAATATTACTTTGCAATTCGTGGATGTAGGACCGCCAGAAAATGCATACGATGAAGCTGTCAAAAACCGGGTTATGCGAGACGCCGAATCATTTTTAAGTGGCATGCTAACGCAGAGAATGCAACTTCACCCAAACTCCTTGGCACACTTGGTCATTAAATGTATTAGGCTAGATTATTCCTCGATATTGCTTGGATTCGATTTCATTGCGATAGGCGGAGCCGCTTACGTCTTCGTTAAGGACTATCCGGATTTGAGGCGTGGTGTTATCGAAATCACGAACGATCTGAGGGCGTCAGGTAGAGCAATCCAGAGATTCATTCTGCGCGCTTTCGGCACGACAGCTGATAAACGTGACATCGTGCCTGCTCGTCTGCCGCGGCGAGCTAGATCAAGGTCCCCACGAGCCGGATGAGACGATCCCGACAGACCACACCTTAGATCAAACGGCAACCTTGAAAGCGTCCGCCGCACCATGGCGGCGCTTCACGCAACCGAAGCTGCCGTGATCGTTGGCGCTTAACCCGCGTCTGATGCTGCGGCTCTCCGCCGCGGCTTGAGGGCTGCACCCGCCACGTCACGGGTGCCCTGAAAGCCCGGATCAGCCGTGACGCGCCACGTCTTATCTGTAGGGACCGTTGAGCTCGGGACGTTCCGGCTGGCGCGAAACTGGCGCGAAGAAGGGTAATTTCCCGCCCCAAACCGCTATGATCGGCTCCTTGGAGCTACGAGCGGATACAAAGAAATCAAATACTTACGTTCTCCGCCGGCCCTTGCCAAGGTTGGGGTCGGGGGTTCGAATCCCCTCGCCCGCTCCAATAAAAGCAGAGGTTTAAGAAGAAACACGGCAAAGGCAGAGTAGTCGGGGGAAGCAGGGGGGAAGCTAGTGTAGTGGACTGTCCGTCGTCAGAGTTTTTGAGGCAACGGGCCAGCTAAATTAAGGGAGGCTCTGACTCATCGGTGTAGTGATCTCAGGCAGCCAGCAATCGATGTTGTAGGCGACGGTGGGCAATGGTTTGTCGC
>Ga0306925_10004136_pt1 | contig 13017 bp, 12 predicted proteins | sample flu12Cox44000176_FD_203755 | JGI IMG/M metagenome (GOLD analysis project Ga0306925, IMG submission 203755) | Lab enrichment of tropical soil microbial communities from Luquillo Experimental Forest, Puerto Rico - flux8day.12C.oxic.44.000.176 (v2)... | ecosystem: Environmental > Terrestrial >...
TGGCTGCTCGGCAACCTATGGGGCGGCCTCGCCTGTGCGCTGGCACTGCACCTCGCCTGGGTGCTGTCCAATCTGTTTCGCCTCGAGTGGTGGCTGCGTCACCGCAGCTATGCGGATCCCCCCGACGTTGGCGGCGTGTGGGGCGAGATCATCGCGCAGATCGTGCGGCTGCACCGGCGCAAGCGCTTCCACAAGCAGCGCTTCGTGCAGCTCATGCGGCAGCTGCAACGCTCGACCTCGGCACTGCCCGATGGAGTAGTGATACTCAATGCGCAGCGCGAGATCATGTGGTTCAACCGCATGGCGGCGCGGCTGCTCAACCTGCGCCGCACCGCCGATCTCGGCATGCGCATCGAGCACCTGATGCGCGAGCCCGAGTTCGTGCGCTACCTCGAGGGCGGTGATTATTCGAACCGGGTCATCATCCGGACCACCACCGCCGAGGAATGTTATCTGTCGATGCAGGTCGCCCCGTATGGCGATGGGCAGCTGCTGCTGCTGGTGAGTGATGTGTCCAGGCAGATGCGGCTCGAGGCGGTGCGTCGCGATTTCGTCGCCAATGCCTCACATGAGCTGCGCTCGCCGCTCACGGTCATCTCCGGCTATCTCGAGACGCTCGCGCAGGACAGCGCGCTCGATCCGGATCTCCAGGGGCCGATCGCGGAGATGCGCCGCCAGGCCGAACGCATGACTGCCATCATCCGCGACCTGCTCGAGCTCTCGCGTCTCGAAGAGTCCGACGTCTTCGTCGGCGGGGAGCCGATCGATATCGCAGCGCTGATGGCGCTGCTGCGCAAGGACGTGCTCGCGCGCGCCATGCATCCGCGCGAGGTGCGGATGCGCATCGACTCCACTGCACAGCTCAACGGCGATGAGCCGGAGATTCATTCGGCGTTCTCCAACCTGGTGGACAATGCCGCCAAGTACACCGCCGCCGAAGGCTCGCTCGAGATGCGCTGGTGGGTCGATGAGGACGGCGGGCACTTCTCGGTGAGCGACACCGGGATGGGAATTCCGCCGGAGCACATTCCGCGGCTCACCGAGCGGTTCTATCGCGTCGATCCTGGCCGCTCGCGCTCGACCGGCGGCTCGGGGCTCGGGCTTGCGATCGTCAAGCATGTGTTGCAGCGTCACGGCGCCACGCTCGAGGTGCAGAGCACGCTCGGCATTGGCAGCACCTTCACCTGTCACTTCCCCGCGGAGCGCGTGCTCGTCGCGCACACCGCGAATGCCGCAACGGCTTAAGATTCCATCGCAAGTCGCTAATCCGTAAGAAATAGTTAGTCCCGCTGTCACGTAACCGACACAACCGCGCACGAGGCTACACGCGCCACCCAGGCTCAAAGGAGGCGAGCGTCGTCATGGCGAGCGGTGAGCCCACGCGCGGCGGCAGGATGAGCGCACGCGCACTCTTTTTGTCCGATATCCATCTCGGGTTCCGGCACGCGCGGGCGCGGGAGCTCAACGAGTTCCTGCACGGCATCGAAGCCGAGTGCATCGTGCTGGTTGGAGACATCATCGATGCGCTCAGCCTGGCGCAGCGCGCATTCTGGAGCAGCGCGCACACGCAGGTGGTGCGCACGTTGCTCGCACGGCAGCGTGCCGGGACGCGTCTGATCTACCTGCCTGGCAATCACGACGAGAGTCTCGGCATGCTCGCACAGATGCTGCGCGGCCAGGTCGAGGTCCACCGTGAGTGGGTGCATCGCACCGCGCGCGGGGAGCGGCTGCTCGTGCTGCACGGTGATCAGTTCGATGCGGCGATGGTTTGCCCACCTTGGCTGAGCCGCCTCGGTGACCTGTTGCATGGCGTGACCCTGGGCGTGAACCACCAGGTGAACAACGTGCGCCGCGCTCTCGGCTGTCCCTACTGGTCGCTCGCGGAGTGGCTCAAGCTGAGCGTCGGTACCAGCCTGCGTTACATCGAGCAGTTCGAGCACCTCGCTGCTCTCCACGCGGCGCGGTTCGGCTATGATGGGGTCGTGTGCGGACACATTCATCGCGCCAACCTGCGGCATATCGGCGAGACGCTCTACTGCAATACCGGCGACTGGGTGGAGTCGTGTACCGCATTGATCGAGAACCAGCAGGGGCAGCTCGAGCTGCTGCGCTGGCCGCGCCAGTGTGCCGCAGCGGCGCGCCCTGCCGCTGCTGAGCCAATGGCCGACGCGGCGTGAGGATCGCGCTCGCAACCGACGCCTGGACGCCGCAAACCAACGGCGTCGTCACCACGCTGAAGGCCACGGCCGCGACCCTTAGCCTCGCCGGGCACGAGGTGCGCATCATCTCGCCGCAGGGGCTCACCACGATCGCCTGCCCGAGTTACCCGGAGATCCGCCTGGCGCTCTCGCCCGGAGCCTACGTGGCGCGCGAGCTCAAGGCTTTCCGTCCGCATGCCATCCACATCGCCACCGAAGGACCGCTGGGACTTGCCGTGCGCCGCAACTGCCGGGCACGCCGCGTGCCCTTCACCACCTCCTATCACACGCGCTATCCGGAGTACCTGCGCGCGCGCTGGCCGATCCCGCTTGCGCTGAGCTACGCCTGGTTGCGCCGCTTCCACGGCGCCGCAGAGCGCACGTTCGTGAGCAGCGCGAGCCTCGAGGTCTTGCTCGCGGAGCGTGGATTCCATCACTTGCACCGCTGGCGCCGTGGCGTCGATCTGCGCACCTTCCATCCCTGCCCGCCGCATCCGGAGCTCGCCCCGCTACCGCGACCGATCATGGCGTGCGTCGGTAGGCTGGCCGTCGAGAAGAATCTGGATGCGTTCCTTGCGCTCGACCTGCCGGGCACCAAGCTCGTGATCGGCGATGGACCTGAGCGCGCGACGCTCGCGCAGCGTTACCCCCAGGTCAAGTTTGCCGGCTACCGTTTCGGCGCAGAGCTCGCCGCGCTCCTTTCGGGCGCTGACGTCCTGGTGTTCCCGAGCCTCACCGATACCTTCGGGCTCGTCATGATCGAGGCGCTCGCCTGCGGCGTGCCGGTGGCGGCCTTTCCGGTGCCCGGGCCGCTCGATGTCATCGAGCCGGGCGTGACCGGAGTGCTGCATGCAGACCTGAAGCGCGCCATCGCGGCAGCGCTGCAGCTCGATCGTGCCGCCTGCGTGCGGGCGGCGGACGGCTTCAGCTGGCAGACTGCGACCAACCAGTTCTTCAGCGGGCTTGCGCCCATCCCATTGCCGCTGCGCGCGAGGCTGGCCGTCAGCCGCAGTTCCGCTATCATCGCGCGCATGGCCACGCGCCGGCAGACGAGCGGAGCGGGGGACGCAAACTGATGGAAACCGCCGATCTCAGTCACCACATTTCGCGCCGCTTCAACGAGGACCTCGAGCGGGTTCGCGGCAAAGTGCTCGGCATGGGCGGCTTCGTCGAGCAGCAGCTGCACAAGGCGATTGCTGCGCTGGTCGAAGGCGATAGCTCCCTCGGCGAGCAGGTCGCGATGGATGACTTCCAGGTGAACAACATGGAAGTCTCCATCGATGATGAGTGCTGCCGCATCCTCGCCACGCGCGCACCTGCCGCCGGCGATCTGCGGGTCATCGTCGCCATCATCAAGACCATCACCGACCTCGAGCGCATCGGCGATGAGGCCGAGAAAATCGGCTACATCGCCTCGCGCCTCGCCACCATGGAGCGTCCGGCGGACAAGTACCGCGAGGTCAAGCATCTCGGGCGCGTGGTGTCGGACATGGTGCACGCGGCGCTCGACGCCTTTGCCCGCATGGATGTGGAGTCTGCGCTGCGGGTCGCCCGCCAGGACCGGCTGGTCGACGAAGAGTACGAGGCCATCCAACGTCAGAGCATCACCTTCATGATGGAGGACCCGCGCACCATCCGCCGGGCGCTCGATGTCATGTGGGTAGTGCGTGCGCTCGAGCGCATCGGCGATCACGCCAAGAACATCTGCGAATACGTCATCTACATGGTCCACGGCAAGGACATCCGCCACACCTCGCTCGATGACGTCGAACGGGAGCTGCGTGGCGGCGCCGACGCTCCCGCCGACGCACCGCCGGCTTCGGCCTGAGTCAGTCTTGACGGGAAGCTTCTCGCCGCAGCGGGACTCCGCGCGACGGCTCGTCAACCTCGGCGGCTTCGCAGCCTGTGCCGCCCTCATCGCCTATGCGCTCTACTCACAGCTATACCTCGGGCTCGAGCCCTGCCCGCTGTGCATCTTTCAGCGCATCGGCATCGCTCTCCTCGGAGTGGCGTTTCTCGCCGCGGCTGTGCATCACCCGCGTGGTTGGGGGCGTTACCTGTATGCGCTCGCAATTGCCATGACCGCACTCGCGACGTTGCTCGTCGCCGCACGTCACGTGTACGTGCAGAGCCTGCCTCCGGGCGCGCTGCCTTCCTGCGGCGCACCGCTCAGCGTGCTGCTGAAGTTCACTCCCCTCTGGGAGGTGGTACGCAAGGTGCTCACCGGCAGCGGTGAGTGCAGCGAAGTGAACTGGCGTTTCCTCGGGCTCACCATGCCCGCCTGGGTGCTGTTATGGGCGCTGGCGCTCGGCAGCGTGGGAGTCATCGCCAATCTGCGCGGCTCTGTGCTGGCGCCGCGGGCGGGCCGCGCGTCCGGCACGCTCGCCGGCTGATCAAACCAACAGTCGCCGCAGCAGGTTGCAGTACATCCGCTGCAGAGCGTCGATGTCGGCGAGGCGCACGCACTCGTTCACCTTGTGGATCGAGGCGTTCACCACTCCGAGTTCGACCACCTGCGCGCCGAGCGGTGCGATGAAGCGTCCGTCGGAGGTGCCGCCGCCGGTCGAGAGGCGCGGTGGTACGCCGGTGACCTCGGCCACTGCCTCGGTAACGGCGCTCGACAGGACTCCGGGGGGCGTATAGAACGGCTCCCCCGACAGGTACCAATCCAGCGTGAAGCGCACGCCATGCCGCCGGAGGATCCCCTCGACGGTGTTCTTGAGGTTTTCCAAAGTCTGCACCGGTGAGTAGCGCAGGTTGAAGCGCGCCTTGAGCTCACCGGGAATGACGTTGGGCGCGCCGGTCCCCGAGTTGATGTTGGATACCTGAAAACTGGTCGGCTGGAACTGCTCGGTGCCCTGGTCCCAGCTGCGACTGACGAGCTCCGCGAGCGCCGGGGCGAGCGCATGCACGGGATTGTCGGCGAGCTGAGGGTAGGCGATGTGGCCCTGCACGCCATGCACCGTCAAACGCCCGCTGAGCGACCCGCGACGGCCCACCTTGATGGTGTCGCCGATGCACACTTCACTGGAAGGCTCACCCATCAGACACCAGTCGATGCGCTCGCCGCGTGTCTGGAGCAGTTCCACGACGCGCCGCGTGCCATCAACCGATGGTCCCTCCTCATCGCTCGTGATCAGGAACGCGATCGAGCCGGAGTGCTGCGGATGCAGGGCGACGAACTCCTCGGCTGCGGTCACCATGGCCGCGAGCCCGCTCTTCATATCCGCGGCGCCGCGGCCATAGAGCACGCCCTCGCGGATCTCCGGCACGAAGGGATCGCTGTCCCACTCATCGAGTGGGCCGGTCGGTACCACATCGGTATGCCCCGCGAAGCAAAACAGCGGTCGCCGGTCACCGCGGCGTGCCCAGAGGTTGGCGACATTCCCGAATGGCAGCGGCTCGATCACGAAACCGATCCGCTCGAGGTGCTGCGCGAGGAGCGTCTGGCAGCCTTCATCGGCGGGAGTCACGGAGCGACGGGAAATGAGATCCCTAGTCAGTTCAATGGCTTGAGACATTGGCTCGCGGTTATACGGCCTCAGCTGCAGCGCGGCAAGCGCGGCGCACCGTCACGTCTCTGTAAAGTGGGGCAGCAACACTGTGCAGGGCCACAGGGATGTGGCCGATGCCGCTCATCCCCGGGGCAGCGCCTGTGCTGTCATGAGAGCGTCACATTATTGTCATTTAATTCGCGCCAGCGTTCTGGGGGCTAACAATCCGAAAGTGCAGGAGTGAAATCATGAGCATATTCAATGCGAAGCGCCTGTCAGTGGCAGTAGTCGCTGTGGTCGCATTCGCGGGTGCACAGGCCGCGGATATTTCTGGTGCCGGTGCGACCTTCCCCTATCCCATTTATTCAAAATGGGCCGACGCCTACAAGCAGCAGACCGGAATCGGGCTCAACTATCAGTCGATCGGCTCTGGTGGAGGCATCAAGCAGATCAAGGCCAAGACCGTCACCTTCGGGGCCACGGACATGCCGCTCGAGGCGAAGGATCTCCAGGAGTCCGGCCTAGTGCAGTTCCCCATGATCATTGGTGGCGTGGTACCGGTGGTGAATCTGAAGGGCGTACAGGGCGGGCAGATGGTGCTCGATGGCGCCACCGTTGCATCGATCTACCTGGGCGAGATCACCAAGTGGAACGATGCGCGCATCAAGAAGCTCAACCCGGCGCTGACGCTTCCCGCCACCGCCATCGCGCCGATCTATCGCTCGGACGGCTCGGGTACCAACTTCCTGTTCTCGACCTATCTGTCCAATTCGTACCCGAAGTTCAAGGAGACGATCGGCGCCAACACCTCGGTGCAGTGGCCGGTTGGGATCGGTGCCAAGGGTAACGAGGGTGTCGCCAACATGACGACCCAGACCGACGGCGCGATCGGCTACGTCGAGTATGCGTACGCCAAGCAGAACAAGATGGCGTACGCGGACCTGATCAACTCTGCCGGTAAGAAGGTCGCTCCCGATTCGGACTCTTTCCAGGCAGCCGCGGCGAATGCCGACTGGGCGAACGCACCGGGTTACCATCTGATTCTCACCAATCAGCCGGGCGAGAAGAGCTGGCCCATCACCGGCGCCAGCTTCATTCTGGTGTACAGCAGCCCCCCCGATCCGGCGGCAACGGGTGCGGCGTTGAAATTCTTCGACTGGGCGTTCAAGAACGGTGCCAAGATGGCTGCCGAGCTGGACTACGTGCCGCTGCCCGACAGCCTGGCGAATCAGATCCGGAACACCTGGAAGACTCAGGTAAAGGGTGTCCCGGCGACCTGAGCCGGATGGCGCAGAGCGCCTGCGGGGCGACCCGCAGGCGCCTGCCAACCAGTGCGCCTGTCGGATGGCGATCGGACCGCAACGGGGCCGCGTACGGACCGGGTTTGAGGAAGAGTCAGGCGTGACAGGTTGACGCAGGCAATGAACACCGTGGCTGCGATCGAGCCGGCGCACGCCTCCGCACAGCGCGTGCGCGAGCGGGCGTTCCGTGGCGCGACCTTCGCGGCGGCGCTGCTCGTGCTCGCACTGCTCGGCGGCGTCGCCCTCTCGCTGCTCTATGGCGCCTGGCCGGCATTCGCACATTTCAAGCTCAGCTTCCTGACGCGCGAGATCTGGAATCCGGTCACCGACCAGTTCGGTGCCCTGGCCCCGATGTACGGCACGCTCGTGACCTCGCTGCTTGCACTCCTGCTCGCCATTCCGTTGAGCTTCGGTATCGCGATCTTTCTCACCGAGCTCGCGCCGGTATGGCTCAAGCGACCGGTGGGGGTGGCGGTCGAGCTGCTCGCGGCCGTGCCGAGCATCATCTATGGAATCTGGGGTCTTTTCGTGCTTTCGCCGATCCTGCAGCGCCACGTGCAGCCCTGGCTCATCGAGTGGCTCGGGCCGCTACCGCTGATCGGACGGCTGTTCCAGGGTCCGCCATACGGCATCGGCATACTCACGGCGAGCTTCGTACTCGCCATCATGGTGATTCCCTTCATCTCGGCCGTGATGCGCGATGTCTTCGAGACCGTGCCGGATGTGCTCAAGGAGTCCGGCTACGGGCTCGGCGCCACGACCTGGGAAGTGATCTGGCAGGTGGTCGTGCCCTATGCGCGCACGGGCATGATCGGCGGAATCATGCTCGGGCTCGGCCGCGCGCTGGGTGAGACCATGGCGGTGACCTTCGTGATTGGCAATGCGCACCGTATCGGCTCATCGCTGCTGGCACCGGGCACCACGATCTCCGCATCGATCGCCAATGAATTCGCGGAGGCGGTCGGCGACCTCTATACCTCCTCGCTGGTCGCGCTCGGCGCGTTGCTGTTCCTGATCACCTTCGCGGTGATCGCCGCGGCGCGCCTGATGCTGATGCGCCTCGACCACAAGGCGCTCTCGAACGTATGAACCGCCGGACAATCCGCAAGCTCGTCAACAGCGTGGCGCTCGGGCTTTCGGGGCTTGCCACCGCCATCGGGCTGTTTTTTCTCGCTGCGATACTGTGGACCTTGATCCGCAGTGGCCTCGCTGGCATATCGTTGCAACTGTTCACCGCGATGACCCCGCCACCGGGCGGCAGCGGTGGCCTGCTGAATGCGATTTACGGCAGCGTGGTCATGACGGTCATCGGGATCCTGATCGGTGGACCGATCGGCATCCTCGCCGGTACCTACCTCGCGGAATACGGTCGCACCGCGCGTATCAGCACCGTGATCCGTTTCGTGAATGATGTGCTGCTCTCGGCGCCCTCGATCATCGTGGGTCTGTTCGTTTACGAACTGCTCGTGGTGCGCATGGGGCATTTTTCGGCCATCGCCGGTGCCGTCGCACTCGCCATCATCGCCATCCCGGTAACGGTGCGCACCACCGAGGACATGCTGAACCTCGTCCCGCAGGGCATGAAGGATGCCTCGACCGCGATGGGCGCGTACCACTGGCGCACGATCACGAGTGTCATCTACCCGGCCGCGCGCAGCGGTATCCTCACCGGTCTGCTGCTGGCCATCGCGCGCATCAGCGGCGAGACCGCGCCACTGCTGTTTACCGCGCTCAACAACCAGTTCTGGAGTAGCAGGCTCTTCGCTCCGATCGCGAACCTGCCGGTGGTCATCTTTCAGTTTGCGCTGAGTCCCTATCCGAACTGGCAACAGCTTGCGTGGTCCGGTGCGCTCCTCATCACGGTCAGTATTCTCATCCTCAACATTGCGGCGCGCTTCGCCGTATCTTCGCGGGGCCGCGGCTGATGGGCACACCGCAACCGAGGCTCGGCCCGGCGCCGAAGGCCGCGCCCGCCCCGACCGTCAAGTTCGAGGTGCGGCACCTCGATTTCTATTACGGCAAGGCGCACGCCCTCAAGGACGTGAGTCTCGAGCTCGTCGACCGGCAGATCACCGCCTTCATCGGTCCGTCCGGCTGCGGCAAGTCGACGCTGCTGCGCGTGTTCAATCGCATGTACGCGCTCTATCCCGGCCATCGAGCGACCGGTGATGTACGGCTCGATGGCGAGGACATCCTGGCACCGAGCGTTGACGTTGCAGCGCTGCGCTTCCGGGTGGGCATGGTGTTCCAGAAGGCAACACCGTTTCCGATGTCGATCTTCGATAACGTCGCCTTCGGGTTGCGCTTATCGCGGCGCATCTCGCGCAGCGAGCTGACCGAGCGCGTGGAGGAGGCGCTGCGCGAGGCCGCGATGTGGGAAGAGGTCAAGGACAAGCTGCACGAGGATGGCCGCGGCCTCTCCGGCGGTCAGCAGCAACGTCTGTGCATTGCGCGTACCCTCGCGCTGCGTCCCGAGGTTATCCTGTTCGATGAGCCGACGGCCGCGCTCGACCCGATCTCGACGCTGCGCGTGGAGGAAACGCTGCAGAGCTTGCGCGAGAGCTATTGTATTGCCATCGTGACGCACAACCTGCAACAGGCTGCGCGCGTCTCGAACGTCACCGCTTTCATGTACCTCGGTGAGCTGGTGGAGATGGGACCGACGGAGCAGATTTTTACCGCGCCGCGCAACCGCCGCACGGATGACTATGTCACGGGCCGCTTCGGCTGACGCATATGACCGAAAATACGCCCAGCACTCGCCCCACACCTCCCGACCAGAAGGGTGACGGGGCGGGCGCGTCCGGCGCCCGAGGAAACGGCCTCGCCGGTGATGACGCCCGGGAGGACTTCAGCGCGGTGCAGGGAGCTCCTTCCGATGGGCAGACTGCTGCAGGTGCAGGTGCCGAAACGCCGGCCGCAGCGCCCGCAGCCCCCGCAGCCCCCGCCGTACCCGCGAGCTCGACGCGGCATCTCGGAGAGGGCGGCCTCAATCTCAAGCCGAGCGGCAGGGTGTCCGCGGCGACCGAGCCCGCACCCCAGGCCGATGGCGCGACAGTCGACAACCCGGTGTTCTCGTGCCGCACGGTTAGCGTTTACTACGGGGCGAAGCAGGCACTGAAGGAGGTCTCGCTCGATGTAGGGCGGCAGCAGGTGCTGGCGATGATCGGTCCCTCGGGCTGCGGGAAGTCGACCTTCCTGCGCTGCTTGAATCGCATGAACGACACGATCCCCGGAGCTCGGGTCACCGGCTCCATCCAGCTCGATGGCCGCGATATTCACGACGAGAGCGTCGATGTGGCACAGCTGCGTGCCCGCATCGGCATGGTGTTTCAGAAACCCAACCCGTTCCCGAAATCGATCTACGACAATGTCGCCTACGGTCCGCGCATCCATGGCCTCGCGCGCAGCCGCGCGCATCTCGATGAAATCGTCTGCACCAGCCTGACGCGTGCCGGTCTGTGGGATGAGGTCAAGGACCGGCTGAGCAGCCCCGGCACCGGTCTTTCCGGAGGCCAGCAGCAGCGCCTGTGCATCGCGCGCACCATCGCCGTGCAGCCGGAAGTGATCCTCATGGACGAGCCCTGCTCGGCGCTCGATCCGATCGCCACGGCGCGCATCGAGGACCTGATCGATGAGCTGCGCGCGTCCTATGCGATCGTGATCGTCACGCACTCCATGCAGCAGGCGGCCCGCGTGTCGCAGCGTACCGCTTACTTCCACCTCGGCGACCTGATCGAGGTCGGTGAGACCGATCGGCTGTTCACCAACCCACGCCACCGTCTCACGGAAGACTACATCACCGGGCGGTTCGGTTAGCGGCGCCTGCCACGGGTCCGCACTCGATCACGCTTGCGGCAGGCAGCCGAATCGGCAGCCGCTGCAACCAGACTGTTACCGCCCCGCGACTGACCGCGTAACCGCGGCGCCGCAATAATGACTGCAGATACACCAAGAGCTGCAAAGGTCATGAGACGCGCGCCTCTGTCAGCACTCGTGCTGTTCGCCGCAACCACCGCCTTGTCACTGGCAGCGCCCGCGAAAGACGTGCAACTGCTCAATGTCTCCTACGACCCGACGCGGGAGTTGTACAAGTACATCAATGCGGCTTTCGCCAGGCAGTGGAAGGAGAAGACTGGCGACCGGGTGATCGTGCAGCAATCACACGGCGGTTCGGGCAAGCAGGCGCGTGCCGTGATCGATGGGCTGCAGGCGGATGTGGTCACGCTCGGCCTGGGTTATGACATCGATGCACTGGCAGACCATGGTCTCGTGGCGCAGAACTGGCAAACACGGTTTCCGCACAACAGTTCGCCGTACGTCTCGACCATCGTTTTTCTGGTGCGCAAGGGTAATCCCAAGGGCATCCGCGACTGGCCCGATCTGCTGAAGCCCGGCATCCAGGTGATCACGCCCAATCCCAAGACCTCAGGGAACGGCCGCTGGAGCTACCTCGCGGCGTGGGGATATGCGTACCGCAAGAACGGCAACAGCGAGTCAAAGGGCCGGGCGTTCGTGACTGAACTGTACCAACACGTGCCGGTGCTCGACTCTGGTGCCCGCGGCTCCACGACGACCTTCGTGCAACGCGAGCTCGGCGATGTGCTCATAGGTTGGGAGAACGAGGCCTACCTTGCGCTGAAGGAATACGGGACGGAAAAGTTCGAGATCGTTGCCCCGTCTGAGAGCGTTCTCGCCGAGCCACCCGTGGCGATCGTCGATAAAGTGGCGCTGACCCATGCCACGCGGGATCTCGCCAAGGCCTACCTCGACTTCCTGTATAGCGATGAAGGTCAGGACATCATCGGCCGGAATTTCTATCGCCCCACCGAGCCGCAGGCCGCCGCCAGGTACTCGAAGCAGTTCGCCGCGGTGAGACTGTTTACTTTCCAGGAGGTGTTTGGCACCTGGCGCGCCACACAGAAGAAACACTTTGACGATGGCGGGGTCTTCGATCAGATCACCGTACACTGAGCCGTCAGCTCCGTTGCTGACTTACTCGGCCGAGCGCAGCAGCTCGTTGATGGAAGTCTTGGCGCGCGTCTGTGCGTCGACCCGCTTGACGATGACCGCGCACTGCAGGCCATAGCGGCCGTCCGCGGAGGGCAGGGTTCCCGGCACCACGACCGAGCCGGGCGGCACCCGCCCGCGCAGGATAGCAGCGCTCTCGCGATCATAGATGCGCGTGCTCTGGCCGATGAATACGCCCATGGAGATCACCGAACCCGCTCCGACCAGCACCCCCTCGACGATCTCCGAGCGCGCGCCGATGAAGCAGTCGTCCTCGATGATGGTGGGGGTCGCCTGCAGCGGCTCGAGCACGCCGCCGATCCCCACACCGCCGGAGATATGCACGTTGCGCCCGATCTGCGCGCACGAGCCGACGGTGGCCCAGGTGTCGATCATCGTGCCCGGGCCGATCCAGGCGCCGATGTTCACGTAGCTCGGCATCAACACCACATCGGGCGCCACGTAGGCGCCCCGGCGCACCAGCGCGTGCGGAACGATGCGCACGCCGGCGCGGCGCAACTCCGCTTCGCTCGCGGCGGCATATTTGAGCGGCACCTTGTCGTAAAAGCGGGTGTAGCCGGCGTCCATTACACGGTTCTCGCGCACCCGGAAGCTGAGCAGCACCGCTTTCTTGAGCCATTCGTTGACCAGCCAGCCGCCATCACCCGGCTGCGCGACGCGCAGCTCCCCGCGGTCGAGTCGCTCCAGGCATTCCTCGAGCGCGGCATCGAGTTCGCGCGAGGTACGCCCGGCACTGAGCGAAGCACGCTGCTCGAACGCGGCCTCGATGATCTCGCGCAGCTGCTGTACTCCGCTCATCGCGCGCTCAACCGCCGCCCCCGGGCGCGCGCAAAGCCGCCTGGCGCTGATCGAGCGCCTGCATCAAGTGCTCCTTCAGCTGCTCCGCCGCGCTGGCCGTCAAGGGCTGGTTGTCGAAGTCGGTGAGGTAGAACACGTCCTCGGCCCGCTCGCCCACCGTCATGATCTTTGCGGCATGCAATTCGACGCGCTCGC
>Ga0306925_10004138_pt1 | contig 13015 bp, 7 predicted proteins | sample flu12Cox44000176_FD_203755 | JGI IMG/M metagenome (GOLD analysis project Ga0306925, IMG submission 203755) | Lab enrichment of tropical soil microbial communities from Luquillo Experimental Forest, Puerto Rico - flux8day.12C.oxic.44.000.176 (v2)... | ecosystem: Environmental > Terrestrial > Soil...
TTGTACAGTTCGGAATTGGCGAACTCGAAGGGAGATTGCGGGCGGCGCGTCGTTATTATCTCGATCTCGTCGCCGCGCAGGATGACGACATCGCCCGGGGACGTGAACTCGATCGCGACCGCAGGCTTGACATGATGCAAGCCTTGCAGACCCTGACGCGGGCGGCGAGGGACATGACCGTGTTTGCCTTTGACAACGCCGGCACCACGGTGGTCTACGCGACCAACCCGCTGCAGCGCTGCCTTCGCGATATCTTCACCGGACTGAAACACGCAGTGGTGACGCCCGCGATCCTCGGGCGGATCGGCAAGGTGCGGCTTGGGCTCGATTATGGGGAGGTCAGACTGTAGTTTTCGGATCCTTGCCTTTCGCATCCTCGGTGCGCAAGCCAGTCGAGCTGGCTGGTTGGCGGCATCCTTTCCGGCATTGAGCGTCAGCCGCGCAAGAAGCTGGAGCCGAGCCCAGAGCGGCTGCTTGCCCTAGACGATGCGCGTGCACGCGCAGACGGAATCATCGAGAGCGCAGCAAGCCACAAACCATGCCCCAGCCGGCTCGATGGAGTGGTTCGAGGCGCAGGAAGAAGAAGGGCTGAACCATCGGGGATACGTTTAAGAGCCTCGCCGATCCCTCGGAATGCCCGGAATGCTGCGCAAATCCAGGGCTTTTGTGCCGCGGTACCGAAAGTTAGAATCCATCTCCCTCCAGCGCGGAGTCTGCGAACTATCGGTTCCGTGCGGGGCTTCCAACTTTAGGTTCGGAACGCCAGCAGCCGTCGGCCTTTAGCCTGGTCCCGCACAGCCGGAGAGCGACGTGCGGCCTTCCTTTAGCTTCTCCGTGATCGGCCAGGGTCTTGAAAGCCTCGGAATCCGGCGCCTCTATGGCGCTTTGATGACGGGCAAGAGTTTGGTCGTGCCGAGCTGCGGTGGCAAATACCATGCACCCTCGACCCCGATCGATTTCCACTGGGATAGCAGCCGGGTTCCCGCCTGACTGTCGATTGGCTCGACTGTAGCTGACGTTGCCGCGCAGCTTGCCGCCGGAAAACCCGCGATGGTGACTGTGGTCGTCAGACCGCTGCCCCGCGGCTCAGGTGAACGACGGAGCACGCGCAAAATGTCGGGGTCACTCTTTCCACGATGCGCTTGACGACACCGAACAAATCGAACGTGCCGCGCGCCAGCCGGTCGATGCGCGTCACCGTCAGCACGTCGCCGGGGGGAGGCGGTCGATCATTCTCAGAAACTCTCGCCCGTGCCCCGCGCGCCAGTCACCTTCTCGCGGTCGATGTTCCGGGTGCCACCGCATAATCTCTATTCTGAAGAGTCCAACCGTTGCAGACGTCTCGGCGCGACGGTCCTGGTCGCGGTGGAGCCGGGCGAGGTTGACGGCGGCGCGCACCGGCGTCGGCTGCACCGAATGGGAAACGGTCCTTGCAGTTCTATGCCTTGCAGAAAGTTCGAACCTATCGCATCTATAGCCCATGGTCGACGCGATGCAATCCACTAGAGCTTGGTGGCGCTCGCTCTAGGAGCGGCGCGTCTTCATTTTCACCAACCTTCAGACGTTGCCGCCGTGAATCGGTAGGCGACGTGACTTTCATGAACAGGTCTTCCGATCTCGGCGGCTCCAAACCTGAGAATCGCTATGGATCCAATTTCGAGTGAAAAACCCACCGTTCTCACCGGCGATCGGACTACTGGCCCGCTTCACCTCGGGCATTATGTCGGATCGTTGAGGAACAGGGTGAGGCTCCAGGAAACGCATCGCCAGTTTCTTCTTCTCGCTGACGCGCAAGCATTGACTGATAACGCACACGATCCGGAAAGAGTGTGCCGCAGTGTCCTCGAGGTAGCGCTGGATTACCTCGCCGTCGGCATCGATCCGGAGAAGACGACCATTTGCGTGCAGTCGGGGCTGCCGGCTCTCGCCGAACTGACGATGCTATATCTGAACTTCGTTACTGTCGCCCGACTCGAGCGCAACCCGACGATTAAGGACGAAATCCGCGCACGCTGCTTCGGCCGAGATATCCCGGCGGGGTTCCTGTGTTACCCGGTTGCTCAAGCGGCCGACATCACCGCGTTCAAGGCGACCGTCGTACCGGTTGGCGAGGACCAGGCACCGCTCATCGAACAGACCAACGAGATCGTGCGGCGTATCAACAATCAGATCGGCCGCCATGTGCTTGTGGAAGCCGGGGCTCTGATCCCGCGTGTCGGTCGCCTGCCTGGCATCGACGGCAAAGCCAAAATGAGCAAGTCGCAAGGCAATGCCATTTTGCTGTCCGCCGAACCCGAAGCGATCCGGGAGGCCGTGCATCGGATGTATACAGACCCTAACCATCTCCGTGCGAGCGATCCTGGAACGGTCGATGGCAACGTGGTCTTCACTTATCTCGATACATTCGATGAGAACGATGCAGACGTCGCCGAACTGAAAACGCATTATCGGCGTGGAGGTCTCGGCGACATCGCGGTAAAGCGGCGGCTCGAAGCCATATTGCAAGGGCTGCTTGCACCGATCCGAGGGCGGCGCGCGGCTTATGCTCGCCAACCGGAATACGTGCTCGATGTCCTGCGAGAGGGGACAAAGAAAGCACGAGCCGTCACTCAGTCAACACTCGCAGAGTTACGGTCGGGACTGGGGTTGTTCAGGTTCGACTGAAGAATTGGTTGGAAAGCGGAGCGTCCGAGGAGGCTCGAATCTCCCCGTTCCGGGGCAAGGGCTGGAAGGTCCGCAAACGGCGCTCTGCAGCCGGCGGCCGATGACGCGGCGTATGAGTGAAATTGCCCAAAATGTATGGACCGGCTGCCGTTCGCAAGTGAGGTGGTGCCGTCGGAAGGCCTGTTGATCGGCGCGCGGCCGTGGCCTTGATGGGAATACGCACGCACCTTTGAACTCATTAGCGGACAGACTGCCGCCTAGCCATTAGGGGCACCAGATTCAAGGTGCGTCTATCGATCCGTTCCATGCAGCTCCTCAGTCGCGAGCTCGATCGAGACGGCGGCTAGTTACGCCGGTCTCGAGGTGGGTATCGAAGGCCTTGTCATTGGGCCGCACGCTCCAGGCGATGCGGGCGAGCTTGTTTGCCATTGCGACCGCGAGCTTGTTCCTGTGCAGCCGCTCTGACGCAGAGTTGAGTCACGGGCCGAAGCTATAAAAACGTTGGCCAGGGTAGCCTCGAACCGTCGCGCCCTAGCGGGACCGATAATTCGATTTCCAGGTTTCTTCGGCCAGTCAATCTGTCTTCCCGGAGGATTTTCAGGAGCTGGGGGACGCCGGCCACGGGGGCGCGGCGAGGACAGCTGACTATTTCCGGGGGAGAATTAATTTAAAAGAGGACGGAGAGGGAGCACGGGCAATACACTCGCACGTCACCCGTGGAGGCCTGATCCATGGACGCGCGAGACCCGGCCGAAGCCGTCGAAGTCCTCGATCTACTACTGAAGACGGCGAGCGCCGGGTCAAAGGTCGCTTGAGCGATCGGCGAGCATCGGGCTCAGTCGCGCGACGCCGAGTCGGCGGTTGCACAGCCACCAATTGCAAACCAATCGCCGCCCTCCAACACTGTCATTGACTGCTGCAACTTAATCGCGGCAACCGCTCGCCAGCTCCCTGTTCAGACCTTCCTTAGGTGGTCAGAAGCACCGGCTTTTTGATATCCGTCACACAGGCACAACACCGGCGAGATCGCTGACCAGCTGTCCGGCCAAACTGAGTTTTCCGGTTTGCGGGCCCAGAATGCAAGCGGCGCTACCTTCCTCTCCCGCCGGGACGGGCGTTGTTGCTTGTATCGTCCCCTCGTAATCGAGCATTGCGCAATAGCATATGACATGGTGATTGCAACCGATGCTGACTCGGATGTTCGCTTCAGCGGTCGCCGGTTGAAGCACGGTTTTACGCGGCAGGGGCATATAGCCGAGCCCCAGCGGCACCCGTGGCACCAGATCAAGGATGTAGTTGAACAAGCGGTAATCTCTGATCGTCTGGTCGAATAGGGTCACGAAGGCTTGGTTTCCGGTCTGCGGCGACGCGAAAAGGCATGCAGACACACGCGCGCCGAGACCTCCGCGAGCCAGATCAAGGGTCAGATAAGTGGCAAGCGCCGCGCCGAGGCTGTGCCCAACCACCGTAACCATTCCGGTCGATCCAGCGGTGTTCGTGATCGCTGGGGCGAGAGCGCCAAGTGCCGCTCCCGTTGGGCCGATCAGCTGCATGCTTGCGTACAGGGTCCAGAAACCCTGCTCGACCAAGATCGGGGTTTGTCCGGCCGGTAATGGAATCTGGGGCGCATCCTACGATCACGCCGGGAATCTGCTTACACTTCGACACAGCGCCGGCAGTGTCAGTTTCCGCCGCACTATGGAGCTGGATGCGAATAGCAACCGGCTCGCGTGCATCAGGGGCGGCAGCGTCCCGATTCCGATGTACTACGACTCTGGCGGTAACCTGAGCGAACAGAGCGCCTCGCGCAAATTTGAATGGGGCTACGGCGACCGTCTGCGCGCTTTTTTTGTGCAAGTGACGGCGGGCAATGCGGGCTCGCTCTCGCTGTTTACTCACTACCTCTATGACAGCGGCGGGCAATCGCGTGAAGAAGCTCATCCGTAACCAGCAGGGTCAGATTTTCGCGACTACCTACATCGGAACGTTCTTTGAGCATCATCGCGAGCAAGGCGCGGAGAATGAGACGCTTCACGTCATGGATGGAACGCGCCGGCTCGCTACGATCCGCGTGGGCACCCCGTTTCCGGACGATTCCACCCCGGCGGTGAAATTCGTACATGCGGACCATCTCGGCTCTTGCGTGCTGATGACCGACCCCGCCGGTCAGTTAGTGAACCGCGAGGAATATACCCCGTGGGGAGACACGAGCTACGGCAGCTTTTTGCGTAAAAGATACCGGTTCTCAGGCAAGGAGCGCGACTCCGATACCGGACTTTGTTACTATGGCGCGCGCTATTATGCTCCCGGTCTGGCGCGTTGGGTCAGCTGCGACCCAGCCGGCGGGACGAACCTTTATTCGGCGTTTCTAAACAACCCAATCTGCTTCACCGATCCAATCGGCGAAAATGTCATGCCGGGCCCGTCTGACACGGCGGCGCAAGCGCCAACGGCGGCCGGCGGCGCTGGCGCCGCGAAAGTGCCGACATCGTCCTCCAGTTTGTTAGACCAAGTAGCACGCGATCCTTGCCTCAAATACGGATGTTTCAGTGAGCCCAATCCCATCGAATTGGAGGTCGACTGGTATCTCGATAGAGAACTGGAATACCACGAGATGCTGCGAATGCTCGACAAGCCGGTTGGGTCGGAGCTGGAGATACCTCAGGGTGAAATTGTTGAGGAGCTTGCAGCGTATCGAGCGGAAGTGCGGGCTTACATTCTGGCAACCCACTACGACGCCGTCACATCGGCTACTCTGCCTGGTTCGCCCGGCGGAGGCAACCCACTGCAGCAGGTGCCGGCCGAGGAAGCCACTGCACCCGCCGGAAGCTCGACGGTCGCGTTGATCCCAAGGCCGGATCCGAGTATGGCGAGTCGAGCATCGCCGGGAGCGGGCGAGGGCTGGTGGAGTAGATTTACGAGAAGCTCAATGGCCCGAACCGCCTCACTGCTCTTCAGTCTGTGGGCGCCAAAGAACGTCGATAATCCGGACCCGGGCCACATCAAGCCCGACTCGGGCTTCATCAAGGAAGAGGCGAAAAGGGAGGAGCGGCGCGAACAAGCCCAGAGGATTCGCCCACCTACTGTGTCAGGGCCGCCACCGCCACCGCCCCAAAGGCTGCGGTTCCGCCTGAACCTGCTAAGGGACCGTCAGGAGTTTTTAAAGGAAGAGGAAAGGCTTCGCGAAGACGTTAAGAGGTTTTGAACTTTTGAAAGAGACCTGAATTCGGGCGCGTGGTGCATGAATAGAATTGGCTATCTAAACTCTTTACTCGACACCTTGATGAACGACATGCGGGTGCCGATGGGCGCGCGCCATTTAACTGACATAGCCTCTCCCGTAAGTTTGAACAAAGGAACCTATGTCTGGAGGCTTGAGCCAGCATTTCACAATACCGTCTCCTATCAGCTAAAGCTTAATCATGCTGCGTCCGGCGCCGCGGGTTCCTTCAAATTCATCGCCTACGATGATAAGCGCACGCCCGGGCGTCCCGACATGCGCAGCGAATCCGCCGTAATGAGCAAGAATATCGGTCAAACCAGTGACTGGATTTTCAATAACTACGAGCAAACGGTCTTCGTCGGTATCGAAATACTCAACGACAACACGCAGATTTTGCTGACGCCGTTTCCGCCGCCCGGTTTCCGCGCACTTAATCCGTTTTGGCTCAAAGGGGGTGTATCAGCGAGGGGAAGCGATCTGCAGCCCGGTGCAGTCGGCGACCTCTCGATGACGTTCGTTCCGCCCGACCAAGATCTCGGGGAGCGCTATCCGGGGCTGCAGATTGCACCGAGCACGATGTTGCCATCCGATCTGACCAAATACTACCATGTTGACTTTGGACAACTGAACACTGACCGAATTCAGCTTGACCAATTTTGCTCCGACCTATTGCAGCACTTCCTTGACCATTATCCAGCCGGAAACCTCCTCTATGATCAGCGCGCGGCCTGGAGGCGGGCCCATCCGAATGCCACCGAACGACAATATCTCGACTATTTGCTGCGACGCCTGATCCAGCAGCCGCTGAACTTCCCGGATCCCCCTTCCATACCGGAGCGGTTGACTCATCGTTTCCGTACGAACTTTATCGCCCCGGAAGCCTTCGACGGGAGCGGTGCCGATTTTGGTATTGAGATGCTCCAGCACGACCTCGCAGGACGCAACGTGCCGTTCCTAACTGGACAGGAATGGGAGAACGGCTATCTCCGCCGTACCTTTCCCGAGAATTTCATCGTTCTACAAACCCCGCTGCAGCGGAGTATCCGGGCTGACACCGCTGCGCTGGAGGGATTGCGCCAGCAGATCGCGGTAGCCCGTCAGATACTCTCGCAGCACAATACGGTTCAGCTCATACTCGAGGTATTGGACCGCGCGTTCGAGCTCGATTTAGTACTTGATCGCGGGCGCGCCGCGCTCACGCGCAACGAAACCGGAATTGCCGAAGCGGCCTTTTCGCAGGCGGAAAGCAACGCGAAGTTTCTGATCCACCACAATTACGCTTTGACCTCGGATCGCACTACCTCGGAATGGGCGCAAGCACTCATGGCCGAGGACCTCGGAGCTGTCAACGTGCCACCGCTCCGCCAACAGCTGAATGACCGCGTTTTGTCGCTCGCACGACGAAATCGCGGGAATACGCTGGCAAACATTGCCAGTCTGTTACAACCCGGCGCGCCTTTCGCAGACGACCTGCAACCCGCCGACGACTACGTACGGCGACTTTCCCGAAGCCCCGCCCAGATCGACCTACTAGCGGCGGACGTCCGCTTCGTGCCGAGTGCCCACGACCTGGAAGAGTTTATCAACGAGCTTTTGGAGAAGAACGGCAATTACGAGCAGCTTAGCCAAGCCAACAAGACCATCGTGAAGAATACCGTGGTCGGCTTATGGACTTTGATACCGCACTACGTCCATCTGCAATTGCCGCTGCTTTACGCTGAATTGCAACGTCTAAGCGGCCGGTACGACGCGGCGCGGCACTTCTTGGAAATCGTGCTCGACGATGATGATGCCGGCCCGTCCGGAATGGTGCGCTATCCGTTTCTCAATCCGATCGAAATTCCCGCTGTCACATTGCGGTTGGCGCGCTACTATCGTGAGCATGGGGACCTGCTGCTGCGGTCCTTGGACCCAGAAGTCCGAGTATTTGCCGGACACGAGTATGATCGGGCGCGTCGGCTGCTGATGCTCGCTACTAAGCCCGACAATCCGTCGGCGCAGATGGAGATTGCGGCTTGTGATGTCGGCGTTCACAAGATCCAGCACCGGCTAAATATATTCGGGTTCGCCGAGGATTTCGTCCCGCGGTTTCGCTACCAGCAGATGATTACGCTGGCCGGTGAGCTTGCGCAGCAGGCGCTCGAAGCCGGCCGCCAGCTTATCGGCTTCTGGCAACAGGCCGAGCAGGCGCAGCGCGCGGAGTTGGAAACCTCCCAAGTGGTCGCCTTGAACGGCGCCATGGTCGAAGCAGAAGAGTTGCGCGTCGAGGAAGCAAAGGCGATGTCAGCAATTGCGGACCTGCAGGTTCAGCAAACGGCACGGCAGATCACCGATCTTAACGCAAGGATCGGTGAGCTGAGCGACCCGGTCTTTTTTTGGGCGGCGTTCGCGACGGGTGTCCAATCCGGCCTCGGTTTTTTCGCAACTGGCGCGGCGCTGGGCGGCCCGATCGGGACTCTTGTAGGCGTCGTCAGTGGTGGGGGCGCAGGATCTGCAGGCGGGCCGGCCGGTATTGCCGCCGGAGCCGCCGGCGGGGGAGCCATCGGCGGCCTCGCCGGCGGCGTTTTGGGAATTGCTGCCGGTGGATATCTGGCCTACGCCCAGGGCGCAGCTCAATGGAAGGCGCATGAATCAAACCTCAACGACCAGAAACGTAGCAAGACCTTGCTCGAGGATTTTGGCACTGCCATCGCGGCGGCCCAGCAGCAATCGGCGAAGACTCAGGAGTTGATCGCCGAAAGGATGGCGGAGATCGCTCGGTTGCGGCTCAGCCAGTCGCAGGAGATCGCTGCTTTGCTCCACCAGCAGTTCTTCAATTCCGAGCGCTTTTACCAGCTCGCCGATCAGATGCGGGAAATCTACCGTTCGCTGCTCGGACACGCGATGAGGGTGGCGTTCATCGCCGAGCAAGCGCTTGAATTCGAGCTCGACGAACGCGTCAACGTGATCGGCTACGACTATGACCGGCCAGGTGACAATTTCCTACTTGGAGGTGAAAGCTTGCGCTCCGACCTCGCCACCCTGCGCACTCAGAGGCTTGAGCGGTTGGCGGCCAAGCGCCTGCCTGGCTGCATCAACATCTCGCTGGCGGAGGAATTTCCGCTGGCGCTGTTCGAATTGCGCACAATCGGGAAGACAACAATCCGCCCCGACCTGGCGTTTCTCGATCGACTCTATCCTGGCGCCTATCAGGCACGCATTAGCCGGATCGAGCTGTTGTTCTTCGCGCTCACGCCGCAGGTCGGCTTACACGGGACAGTCAAATCGTCTGGTCTGTCCTTTGTGAAAAACGGGAACGGCCAAGCGACCGCGCTGATCCTACCGCCGGAGACAATGCTCATCTCCCGATATCAGTACAGAGATGGCGGCATGTATTTCGCTTTACCTGAGGAGCAGCTGCAGCCGTTCGAGGGTTTCGGCATGGCGACGGATTTCACCCTAGAATTGCCGGCTATTGCCAATAATTTCGAGCGGCAAACGATCGCCGACGTGCATGTGATCGTCCACTTCACGGCGTTGCATAGCGATACCCTCGAGGCGCAGGTAAAAGCGCAACGCCAGGTAAATAGTGTGACCATGCGCTCGTTTTCGATGCACGACGCGCTCTCAGATGCCTACTTCGATCTCGTGAACACTCAAAATGCCACGTTTACGTTGGGCGCCCAGCATTTCCCCCGCACACACGGAAATCCGACGATCCTCCGGGTCATGCTGCTGACTGTGCTCGACCAGGAAAGCGTGGCAGACGCAGTAAATTGGCAGATCGACTATACCGATCGCGCAGGCGCAAACCGCCAATTGAAGGTCGTCACCATTCGCTCCAATCCGACCGTAGATCTAGGGGCCGGTCCATCGCTCGCGGGAATGTCTGCATTCGGCACATGGAAATTGAACGGCTCTCTGGCCGATGCCGCCGATGCATCAATCGCGCTGGAAAAGGACTTGTTGGATCTCGCATTATTTATTGAGTATAAATTTCAACAGTTGTGATGTGCTCACCTCTCGGAAGGTGAGAGGCCTCTGGGCGACTCGACGGCCTGGTCGTGGTTTAAGCAGACGACCGTGTGCCAGGAACGCACTGAACGAGGTGCGATGCTGTGCAGGAGATGAGGGTAGGTCCCTCGGAGCCGGCTGTCAGGAGCAGGCTCCAAACCACCGCAAGCTGCGACGGTCAAGAGCCGTCGTGGTGAACGTTGCGGAAAAAGGCGAAACGTGATCCCGTCAGGTATGGCTCAGAGAGACGAGCGCAAGCAAACCGCTGATGACGTGTCGAAAGTTTAGAGACGCTGTCAAAACCGGGGGGAAGTCGATAACCCGGGACAAGTCTGGGGGGTGTCCTGATTTCGGCCCAGACGGCATCCGGCATGAAGGCGGCGTGACTCTGAACCGGGCTCTTGCATGGAACGCGGGAACCTGTCGCCCCGATGCGAAGGGAGAAGTCCAAATGGGTGGTCCCCATGCGGATAAGAGTACCGAGGCGGGGCACAGGGGCGGAGCGACCCGTAGTAGGATACGAGAGATCAGTTTGGCCGAGATGACTTCGGCGCAGAGGGAAGTACACGACGAGATCGTCGCGGGCAGGCGCGGCCGCTTTGGCGGTCCGTTCCAGATCCTGATTTGCGTCGTCCGGGATGAGTCCGATCGATCGTTGGCAAACTGTCATCCGAGCAGTCAAGACGCTGCCGGCGGTCGGGGCGCGCTGGATATGTATGGACGAGGGGTACTACGCGGCATTTGTTTTAGACCTGGACGGGCAATAATATCGAAGCCGTGGATCGAGAATCGAAGGCCACATAAACCGATGTTGGTTAAGGGACAATCGCCGCATGACGGATGCGGGCGAACGCTCGGACGGCGGGTTTCCCAATGCTGGTTATGAGCGCCTTTGCCTAAGACGCAGGTCCCGCTGCGGGTGGCCTAGTCGTGGCTCAAGCAGCCGAGCTGATCCCCGATCAAGGGCAGTTCCGCCTCGCGTTTCCACCATCCGCTCAGGTATTGTTGTCCGGCAACATCTCAGCGCAACACTTCTGGACGGGCGGGCTGGAAGCGGCTGGGCCCGGTTGTTATGATGCGGTCGCAATCGCTCGGGCGGCCGGTTTCCGAATGCTGGTTATGAGCCGCATCCGTCATGCGGCGATTGTCCCTTAACCGCTCGGAGCCGGCCAAAAAGAGCGGCCAAAATATCCCGAAAATCGACGACTTCCCGGTGTCCGCGAAACAGCAGTTCTTCCACGTCGATCGCCGCCTGCTGGGCGTTCCGCCCCGGCCGGTAAGCGTATTGTTCGGGTGATTGGCGGATCGCGCGTAGACGAGGCAGCCTCGGTCGCGCAGAGGCTGGATCCTCACCCGGCGCCCCTCGGCCGATCACAAATGTGCTTCGCCGTCCGCTATTGTGGCCGGGGATCGCGCTGGCCCCGTCTATTCGGCGGCCACGGCGGACGGCGCTGCACGCCTCAACGGCGCGGACGGCTTAGGAATGTCGTAGAGGCGGGCGCAGTTGTCCCACAGGATCTTGCGTCGGGCCGCGTCATCCAGCGGCAGGGCGAAAAATTCCCTCATCGCCTCGGGAAAGGCCCCGTCCGGATGCGGGTAGTCCGTCGACACGACGAAATAGTCCGCTCCGAGCTTCTTGACGACATCGACCGCCGGTTCCTCGTCGGCGTCGAGCGCCAAATAGCACTGCCGTTTGAAATATTCGCTCGGTGGCACCGTCAACTGGCGTTCGCAGCCAGGGCCGAACTTTTCCCATTGGTCGTCGAGCCGCCAGAGCCACCAGTAGAGCCAGCCGGCGGTGCCTTCGAGAAAGGCGCAGCGGAGCCCGGGGTGGCGCTCGAGCACGCCGCCGGTGGTCATGCTGGCGATCGCACCCATCAGCTCAACCGGATTGCGGATAGCATGCGCGATCGGGTGGAAATTGGCGTGGCCGACATAACGCCGGCCGGCGTCGTCCCTCAGCGAGGTCTCGCCGGTTGGATGGAAGCCGACCGGCACGCCGAGTTGCTCGATCTCGGCCCACAGTGGCTCGCAGGCCTCGTCGTGCAGGTGCTGCCCATTGACCGGGTTCGGGGTGCCGATGATCGCGACCGCGCCCAGTTCGGTCACGCAGCGCCGCGCCTCAGCGACGGCGCTCGGAATGTCGTGCATCGCCACTTGGCCCGCAAATTTGAGCCGCATCGGGTTATGCGCGCAGTAATCATGGGTCCAGTTGTTGTAGGCGCGCGCCAGCGCCGCCGCGTAATCGGGCGGCAGGTTATCGTGCGACAGGACCTGCCGGCCGCGGGTGCCGTACATGACGGCGACATCAATCCCCTCGATGTCCATCGCGGTAAGGGTCGAGACGGTATCGAAGCCCTGTGCCTGTGCGACCTCAAAGTGCGGATGCCGGGCGCGGCTGCGCCGCCGCAACTCGCGACTTGAGGCGATCGCGCCCGGCGAGTGGCCGTGCGCCGGGATTGCCAGCCCCTGCACCTCCATACCGACGACTTTAATTTCCTCCTCTGGGCGCCTGTGCGCGGCGAAAAAGTGCGGCGGGTTCGCTTTGTACGGCCCCTCGAGATAGCGCTCCCAAAGGTCATAAGGCTCCATCAGGTGGAGGTCGCTGTCCAGGATGAAATAGCCCTCGCGCGCCATGCTCCGATCCTCTCCTACGTCTCGTCCGGGTCGCACGATGCAGAATTTGCCCGCTGCCGACAACAGCGATCGGCGCAGTCTAATTACCAGTGAAAGGCGACCGCGTCGGAACCGGAACTACTGCGGGACAATGCGACACTCAGTGCTCTCATACGTGAACACCCGCCATCCGAGATTGATAAGCACCGGGGCCATTGAGCTGATGAAGACAAAGCCGGGCCTCATCGACCGCGATGTCGTTGAGGAAGCAGCCCTTGCGGTTCGCCGTGCCGTCGAGCCCGATGCGCTTCACCAAGAGGGCGTTCTCGCGCCACAGCTAGCGGAGCTGATCGTCTCGCACGGCGACGAGAAGATCCTCGAAAGCCACCGCCGCGAGATCGTCGTCGTGTTCTGCCGCGTCACGCGGCTGCTCCAGCTTCACGCGCCGAAAGGTCCGCTTTCGCATGCCCGACTGCCCGGGCAAGAGGCGTCAAGGACGGCCGATCGCTCACCCGACAC
>Ga0306925_10004139_pt1 | contig 13014 bp, 10 predicted proteins | sample flu12Cox44000176_FD_203755 | JGI IMG/M metagenome (GOLD analysis project Ga0306925, IMG submission 203755) | Lab enrichment of tropical soil microbial communities from Luquillo Experimental Forest, Puerto Rico - flux8day.12C.oxic.44.000.176 (v2)... | ecosystem: Environmental > Terrestrial >...
TCGAGCCTTTGGAAGCAAGAGCGGGAAGTGCAGGAAATATAAGGAGATAGCAGGAGATGATTGGTAGCGCTACCGGGAATCGAACCCGGGTTTGAAGATTGAGAATCTTCCGTCCTAACCCCTAGACGATAGCGCCTCTTAGGGTAACTTGCTCATTATAACAAAGTTGTCGGCATCGGGGCCGAAGCCGCTCAAATTGCGGCTAGAAGGCTTGACAACCTTTCGGCGAGGGCGCAGAATCCTATCTCCATAGGCGAACAAAAAGCGAAAATAAACTTTCTTTCTGCTCGCCTTTTCTGAGGTCTTCCATGCCGCTATCCACTTCCTCGCTTCGCGCCCGCATCGAATCGTCGCTCGGCCAACACCTCTCTTCTACCCTTTTTTTGCGTGAAAAAGCCGCACCCTTGACCGTTTCCACTGGAGTGGCCAAGTTGGATGCTTTAACTGGAGGATTACCCCGCGGGGCCCTCAGCGAAATTACCGGCCCAGTTTCTTCGGGACGCACGGGTGTAATGCTGGCTGCACTGGCCGGAGCAACACGTCGTGAAGAAGCGTGCGCGCTGGTCGATGCCAGCGACAGCTTTGATCCAGCATCGGCATCTGCAGCGGGTGTCGATCTGGATCGTCTGCTATGGCTTCGGTGCAGCGATAACAATTCCTCTTCCCCACGCAGAAGTTCACGACGATCCTCTCTTGGACGACTCGAGCAGGTTTTGAAAGTCACTGACTTACTTTTGCAAGGCGGCGGGTTCGGCATGGTTGTACTCGATCTCGGCGACATTCCGCCGGAGAGCGCACGTCGCGTGCCGTTGACCTCGTGGTTTCGTTTTCGTCGCGCAGTCGAACCAACGGCTACTGTACTGCTCGTCCTGGAGCAGGAACCATGTGCGAAGACCTGCGCCTCGCTGGTTGTTCGATTACAGCGAATAGCCATGTGCGCAAGCAATGCAGCTCTGCTCCTGAAAGAGACAGAAATCCACGGCTGGAAGGTCTTGAGCCATGCAGAGCCGGCCATTCCTTCGGCAAACGAAATAAGCCACGCTGCCTTGCTGCAAGGCATGCAATTGCACGCCGAGGTGCTGCGCTCGTGGACGCAGCGCAAGCCCGTGCATTCGGTTGGCGCCAACTTCGAATTACGCGCCGCCTGGTAAGGTCCTATGTTCGCTTGCATTTATATTCCCGATTTTCCCGTTGCCGCCATAATTCGCGTGGAGCCGCTGTTGCGCGATCGCGCCGTTGCCGTTCTCGATGGTAAGCCTCCGCAAGTGCGCGTGGCCGCACTGAATGACAAGGCTCGTCTGCTTGGTATGAATATCGGAATGACCAAAATACAGGCGGCGATTTTCGCTATTCCTCAGCACGAAGGAGACACCTCTGCTACTGCAAAATCGGACCGCAAAAAGAAGTCTCCTCCAATAGAGTTGGATTCGCAGCGCATCAAGGCTCAATCCAAACCTGTGGCGGCCATCCTTCGCCAACGCTCGACTGCGCAGGAAGAGTCTTCTCACGCTGCCCTTCTCGACGTTGTGCATGCCTTCACACCGCGTGTCGAAGACACACATCCCGACCGCCTGCTGCTCGATCTCGATGGGCTGGAGCGGCTTTATGGACCGCCCTCTGCAATAGCGCGCGAACTGGCTTCGCGCGTAAGCACTCTGGGACTGGATGCCAACATCGGTGTGGCTGCCAATTCTGATGCGGCCATGCACGCTGCTTGCGGATTCGGTGGTGTCACTGTGATTCCTGCCGGAGAAGAAGCCAGGAGATTAGGCGTTTTACCAATCAACGTTCTGCTCGATTCGTTTGAGATTACAGGCAGCAACTCATCCGAAAATTCAACAGCCGCACGCGAGCGCGAGAAGTTGAGCGAACAGATGCTCGATACCCTGGAGCGCTGGGGTGTGCGTGATTTTCGCACTCTGGCGCTGTTGCCCGAGCATGCGCTGGCTGCGCGCTTGGGCGAAGCAGGTGCGCACCTGCAACGCCTCGCGCGCGGAGCCACCATGCGCACCCTCGCCCTCTGCGAGCCTTCGGTACGGTTTGAAGAGGCAATGGATCTGGAGTCGCCGGTCGAAACCCTCGAGCCGCTTTCGTTTCTGCTGAATCGGACGCTCGATCAGCTATGTACAAGGCTCGAAGCGCGTGCGCTGGCTGCGCAGGAATTGACATTGCGCCTGCAACTGGAACCGCGTGTTGGCGATGAACAGGCAATAACGCTGGAAGAATTGGCCGGTGCATCCCACACAGCACTATTGCCGTCCTCTGGTCCATCAGGGACAATCACCACGGAGGCACAGAGGTCACAGAGGAATTTCCTTAAAGATACTCCGTGTTCGAAGCCTGCTCGGAGCGAACTCGAAGGGTGCCACCATGGTAAATCGTTTTCATTCGAGTACAGCAACGGCAATCTCTACGCACGCACGCTGCGCTTGCCCGTCGCTATGCGCGATTCCAAGGTGTTTCTCAAGTTGTTGCAATTGGATTTATCGGCACACCCTCCGGGAGCGCCTGTCTGCAAGCTCTGGATCACGGCTGAGCCGGCAATTCCCCGGTCGGCACAGCGCGGCTTGTTTCTACCCGTCACACCCGAGGCTGAAAAGTTGGAGATCACGCTGGCCCGCATCACAGGTGTCGTGGGCGAGCGCCGCGCCGGAATTGCAAAGCCGCTAGACACGCACCGTCCTGCTGCATTTCGGATGGAGCGTTTCGTATCGCAAACGGAATCGCAAACGACCGAAGCTTCTCCCACATTGTCGGGTTGGGCAACAGAAGCTCCTATTGCTCTGCGTATCTTTCGCCCGGCGCGGCAGGTTCGCGTGCAAGTGTCGGAGGGACGTCCATGCAATCTCGTGCCGCCAGCGCGAAATGAAGAAAAAGATGCATTGCAGGGAAAAATTCTATGGTCGGCAGGGCCGTGGCGCTCGTCCGGCGATTGGTGGGCTCAGCAGTCTTCTGCCCAACACTCCACCGAAGATGCGCAGGTCTGGGATCGTGAAGAGTGGGACATCGCACTTGCTTCGGGAAAAAACGATGATGTTGTCCTCTACCGTATTTATCGCGATATCGCTACCGGCGACTGGTTCGCCGACGCGAGTTATGACTGATGTACATCGAACTCCACGCCCGCTCAGCATTCAGCTTCCTTGAAGGAGCCTCTGTCCCCGAGGAACTGGCCGAAGCATGCCATTTGCACCAGATGCCCGCGATGGCGCTGCTCGATCGTGATGGCGTTTACGGTTCCGCGCGCTTTCATCTCGCAATGAAGAAGCTTGGCCTGCAGGCACACATCGGCGCGGAGGTCACTTCCCTGCTCCCTTCTATTGCGATGCCTGAGTATGCGGCGCTTCCCCGCGTCTCTCTGCTGTGTGCTTCGCGCGAGGGATATCGGAATCTCTGCCGCCTGATCACCCGCACCAAGTTGCGTGCGCCCAAATATCCCGCGAAGTTACCGCAAAAGTCCAAGGGTACGGAGCAGTTGCCCCAAACGCAGGCTATCGCCACGATGGCTGATCTCGCCGAGTTCTCTGAAGGCCTGATCTGCATGATTGGCGGAGATGAAGGTCCACTGGCTTACGCACTTGCGCACGAGGGGATGGAAGAGGCCCGCCGCGAACTCGAACGGCTTACCGCTATTTACGGCCGCGAAAACGTTTATATCGAGCTCCAACGCCATTACAACCGCGTACAGGAGTCGCGTAACCAGGCGCTTATTGAACTAGCGCGCAGTCTGAAGCTGCCCCTGCTGGCCACCCAAGGTGCGCAATACGCCAAGCCGGAAGAGCGCCAGATCCTCGACGTCTTTACCTGCATCCGCCATCACCGCTACCTCGACAGTGCTGGACGTCTGCTATCCCGCAACAGCGAGTGCTACATCAAGTCGCCACAGCATATGCTTCGGCTCTTCGCTGATCTACCTGAAGCCATTGCCAACACGCTCGAATTGTCCTCTCGGCTCGACTTCACGCTCAACGACCTCGGCTACAAGTTCCCTCCCTATCCCGTACCCGCAGGTGAAACCATGATTTCGTTTCTGCGCAAGCGCACTTACGAAGGCGCGCATGAGCGCTATCAGCGGCCCGCGCAGGGCGAGCTCTGGCAACGCGCCCGTCGCCAGATTGAGCGCGAACTGGCGCTGATTGAGCGGCTCGAACTCGAAGGCTACTTCCTTATCGTCTGGGACGTCGTGCGCTATTGCCGCGAGCACGACATTCTGGTGCAGGGGCGGGGCTCTGCGGCTAACAGCGCTGTCTGTTATTCGCTGGGCATCACGGCCGTCGATCCAATCCGCATGGAGTTGCTGTTCGAGCGCTTCCTCTCCGAAGAGCGCGGCGAATGGCCCGACATCGATCTCGATCTTCCCAGCGGCGACCAGCGCGAACAAGCAATTCAGTATGTTTACGAGCGCTACGGCAAGCTTGGAGCGGCTATGACTGCCAACGTTATCACGTATCGTGGGCGCTCAGCTGCGCGCGAGGTCGGCAAGGTGCTCGGCTTCGACGAAGAAACTCTTGGTCGACTGGCCAGCCTGGTGAGCTCGTGGGAGTACAAGGATCCCGGCGACACGCTGGAGCGCCAGTTTCGTGATGCGGGATTCGATTTGCAGCAACCGCGCATCCGCAAATTCTTCGAGCTATGCGTGGCGGTTCAAGATCTTCCGCGCCATCTCGGACAGCACTCCGGCGGCATGGTCATCTGCCAGGGGCAACTGGATTCCGTCGTGCCGCTGGAGCCGGCTACTATGCCTGGCCGCGTGGTGGTGCAATGGGACAAGGAAGACTGTGCCGATATGGGAATCATCAAGGTCGACCTGCTTGGTCTCGGCATGATGGCTACGCTGAAGGATTCACTCACCCTAATTCGCGATAACTATAAGGAAAACGTTGACTTAGCCATGCTTCCTCCGGATGATCTGGCGGTGTATAGCACTCTTCAGCAGGCTGACACGGTGGGCATGTTCCAGATCGAGAGCCGGGCCCAGATGTCGTGTCTGCCGCGCCTGCATCCCACTCATTTCTATGACATAGTGGTGGAGGTCGCCATCATCCGTCCTGGGCCGATTGTCGGCAAGATGGTGAACCCGTATCTGGCGCGACGGCAAGGACGAGAGCCGGTGATCTATCCGCATCCGGCACTGGAACCCATTCTAGAACGGACACTTGGCGTACCTTTGTTCCAGGAGCAGCTACTCCGTATGGCAATGATTGCCGCCGGATTCACTGGCGGTCAGGCAGAGGAATTACGCCGCGCCATGGGCTTCAAGCGGAGCGAGAAGCGCATGCGCGACATTGAGGTGAAGTTGCGGGAGGGGATGGAGCGGAACGGGATCCCGCCGGAGGCGCAGGAGGAGATCATTTTGTCCATAACCTCCTTTGCACTCTATGGTTTCCCAGAGTCACACGCGGCCAGCTTTGCCCTTATTGCCTATGCCAGCGCTTATCTTAAATGCCATTATTTAGCCGCATTTACGGCCGCGCTACTCAACAATCAGCCGATGGGGTTCTACTCGCCGGCGACAATCGTGAAAGATGCACAGAGGCACGGGTTGCGGGTGAAACCAGTGGACATCAACTGCTCGGATTGGTTGTGCACCTTGGAGCCAGAAGCTTCTGCAATCAAAGGGCTTGCACTGCGTCTCGGGTTTCGCTACGCGAAAAGTCTGAGCAAAGAAGCCGGAGAGGCAATTGTGCGGGCCCGGATCAAGCGACCGTTCGAGTCGATTGCCGACCTGGCCCATAGAGTGCCGGAATTACGGCGGGATCACCTGGTGCTGCTGGCTTCCATTGGAGCTCTGAACTCGATTGGTGGTGTAATAACCGAACACGAAAAATTCAGGCCTGCTGAAGCCGATCCTTCAGAATCAGCCGGCAAACTGAAGCGGAGACTTCAGTATCTGCACCGCCGTGATGCCCTGTGGCAGGTGGAGCGCGCCGCCCGTTTTGCCGGGCCGTTGCTGGACGGAATTCCCGAAATGGATATGGCTTCTCCTCTGGCGGCGATGACGCCGGAAGAACGACTGGTCGCTGACTTCCAAGGCACTGGGCTGACGGTCGGGCCGCACCCAATGGCTTATCGACGTGCTGAGCTCAAACAGGCACGTGTACTCTCGGCGCATGACCTCAAACGAGCGAGCAATGGCAGCTGGGTTCGAACAGCAGGGTGTGTAATTGCCCGCCAGCGTCCCGGCACCGCGAAGGGTTTCGTCTTTCTCAGCCTGGAGGACGAGACTGGCATCAGCAATGCAATTCTTACCCCCGATCTCATGGATCGACATCGAGTTGTGATCACGTCGGAAAAATTCCTGCTGCTGGAGGGAGTGCTTCAGAACCAGGACGGGGTGGTCTCCGTGCGGGTGGAGCACGTGGCCCCGCTGCGGGAAACCTACACGGCAGATACTGTGGACATCACTGATGCGGAAGTGCGATCGCATGATTTTCACTAGCGAGGAGCGGTTCGCGGTTTCGCGGTTCGCTATTCGCGAACTGAAGGACCGCTCGTTTCTCCGGGGTAGTCGTACACGCCGCGGCCGGATTTGCGGCCAAGGCGACCAGCCTTGACGTACTGAATCATGAGCGGGGCGGGGCGGAACTTTTCGCCGAGTGCCTTGTGCAGGTATTCGAGGATGTGCAGGCGGGTATCGAGACCGACGAGGTCCACCATCTCGAACGGCCCCATAGGGTGATTCAAACCGAGCTTTAACGCCTTATCGATATCCTGCGGCGAAGCAATTCCCTCCTGGAGCATGTAGAAGGCCTCGTTGCCGATGAGAGCGTTGATGCGGCTAGTGATGAAGCCAGGCGACTCCTTGATCACCACTACCTCCTTATGCATGCGCTTCCCGACTTCGACGGCGGCGGCGAGGGTTTCGTCGTCGGTTTCGAGCGCGCGCACCACTTCGAGTAGCTTCATCTTATGCACGGGATTGAAGAAGTGCATGCCCACGCATTTCCTGGCGCGATAAGTGACGGAGGAAATCTCGGTGATGCTCAGCGATGACGTGTTGGAGGCGACGATGGTGGTGGGGCGACAGATCTTGTCGAGGAGGGTGAAGATTTCCAACTTCGACTCCATCTCTTCGGGCACGGCTTCGATCACCAGATCGGCTTCGCGCGCAGCCTGCTCGACCGACGATGCGTATTCGAGGCGACCCATGGCTTTGTCGGCGTCGGCTTGCGTCACTTTGCCGAGTTCGACAGCCTTGTCGAGATGGGTGCGGATTTCGAGCTCGGCCTTACGGAGCGCAGTGGGTAGGATGTCTTCGAGAATGGTGCGATAGCCGCCAAGAGCGGCGGCGTGAGCGATGCCGCGTCCCATGATGCCCGCGCCGATCACGGCGATGGTGCGAATTTCGGGCATGGGGTTAGGCTCCCTGCTCGAGCTGCCCCATGATGGTGACGTAGTTGGGGTCGGATTTGCGCATGTATTCAGCGAGGCGCTTCTTCTCGTCGTCAGACAGAACGTGCAGAGCTGCAGTAATACGGCGAAGCGTGGCAGCAATGTCGTCGACATAATTCATCATGCGAATGAGTTCACCACTGGCAGGCATAAGGATTCCTTTCCGGGGGTTGCGGCAACCAGTTATTTTAAAGCAGTGATCAGTGGCGAGTGATCGGGTCGGTAAACCTACAATTGCCAACGACGGGCAATTGTGGCCCACGCCGTCCTCTTAGGTCCGGACAGCTCTGTACTCAGGGCACGAAATTACTGTTGCGGCGATTGCGGCTGCGGCGGAGTGGATGCGTTGGGGCCGGATGGCCGGCCACGGCCCATGCGGCTCATCATCTCCGCATATTTCTTTTGCTGGTCGGGCGTAAGAATGGGATTGATTTGCGAGGCGGTGCTCTGGCGAATCTCCTTCATCTTCGCCATGCGATCTTCCTGCGAAAGAGATGTGTTGGCACGCAGCTCCTGCATCTGGCTGGCTTCGCTCTCGAGAATCGGCTTGATCTTTTCTTGCTGATCTCCGGTGAGTTCGAGTGCCTGGGCCATGCGCTGGAGTCGTTGATCGACGGTAGGAGGCTGGCCTCCGGGACCCCATTGTCCGCCTGGCGCCTGAGCGACAGCGGCCATGCTCCCGATCAGTAACAGGGCAAGTACGGCGGGGAAAAGAGACTTTTTCATCGTCCAAAGCTCCTGGAAACCCGCTGCAGGAACGCTGCGGCAAGAAGCACAGTCGCAGCCGTAATGGGCGCGGTGGACGTCACCATGGTCATCCAAAGTTTGCCAAGTTTATGAAGAATGCGCGCCATACGTTGCTCGAGTCAGCGAGTCGATTTCGACTTCTCTGAGGAAAAACACGCTACTGCGGCGGAAGTTTTTGAAGGAAATAAGATGGAACCTTCCAGCGGGGCGAGAGGAAGGCAGTTGACCCATAATTGCCAAAACCGGCAATTGTGGGCCACTCAGCCGTTAGTGCTGCGCGCTGCGAAAAGACCCACCCAAGCCAAAAGCGGCTTGTGTGGGGCACCCATTCAATAAATCCTGCACGCCTGAACAGCCTGCGGGAAAGTCAAAAAGACAGATTCCTCGCGGGCTGAAGCCGCTCGGAATGACAAGAAATAGAGGACCTAACGGCACGACTGAAGTCGTGCTCTGGCAAAACCGTCGCGAAACGATTTTTTCAGCAGTCTGCGAAGGCGTGCTCCACCCTATTTTTTAAAGGCGACGTTGACGAGGAGGCGGTCGCCGTCCACAGAAACGACGTTGCAGTAGGTGCGTTCGCGATCGCGGGTGAAGTCGAGGGCGACGCGGCTGTTGCCGACGCGGAGATTGCTGATGTGCAGGTGATTGAGCCACTCGGGCAATTCCGGATTGATGATGTTGAGCTCTTTGCGGGTCGCGCTGGGCCGGATACCGAGGATCGAAGCCAGAATCAGGAACCACGAACCAGATGCCCACGCCTGTGGTGAGCAAGAAACCGGATAGTGCACGGGCTCATCATGCTCGCGTCGCTGGACTCCACAGAAAAGCTCGGGGAGGCGGTAATTGCGGAAGTTCAGCGAAGCCTGGAAGAGCGCAGTAAACAACTGAATTGCAGGCTTGCGAAACTCGTTTAGAGCCATTCCGTGAGCAATGAGCGAGTTATCGTGCGGCCAGACCGAGCCACGGTGATAGCTGAGCGGGTTGAATGTTGGGTCGTCCTGGGATAGGGTGCGCCAGCCCCATCCGCTGAACATGTCTTCCTTCATCAGCCGTTGAATGACGGCCCGGGCACGATCGCGGGTGAGCACGCGAGTGAACAGCAGTTGTCCGGGGTTGGAGACGATGCATCTGAGCTGCTGTTTGTCGCCATCGAGAGCCATGGCGAAGTAGTCGTGTTCGGGCATCCAGAACGCTTTGTCGAGACGCTTAGCGAGTTCTGCGGCTTCACGACGCAGGCGCTCGGCGGTTTCTAGATCGCCAAAGCTGCGCAGCAGGGACGCCATTCGATACTTGGCGTCGTAAAGGTAACCCTGAACTTCGATGGAGGCGATAGGCGCGGGTGGAATCGTGCCGTCGGAGCGCATGTATGCATCCCATGAGTCCTTCCACGCCTGATTGGCGAGACCTTTGGGCGAGCGGCGGCGGTATTCGACAAAGCCGTCGCGGTCGAGATCGCCGTAATTGTCGATCCAGTTGAGTGCGGCGCGGGCAGCGGGCAACAGCTTTCTCACGAGCGCCGCATCGGCGGTCCAGTTGTAGGTCTCGCAGAACAGGATGAGGAAGAGCGGAGTTGCGTCGATGCTTCCGTAGTAGGGGCCGAAGGGCAGCTCGCCGCAGCGTGTCATCTCGCCTTGCCGCCACTCATGAAGAATCTTGCCGGGCTCTTCGTCCTTCCAGTCGCTGTAGTCTGTGCCCTGGTGATGAGCGAGGACCTGCAAAGTGTCAATCGCGAGCTGCGGGTTCAAAGAGAGCGCCTGATAGGCGGCGATGATGGCGTCGCGTCCGAAGAGCGTGGCGAACCATGGGACGCCGGCGCCGACGACGCGCAGTCCGTGGTCGGACAATTGAAGCGCGTGGAAGTCGCCGATGGCCGTGCTGAGGGCGGAGTTCAAGATGCTGTTGTTGCTGCTGAAATAGGTCGAGGAGGTCTCCCAGCGGTTGAAGCGGTGCCGGCGTTCGCGCAAACACGCGGAGAAATCGGCAGACGGCGATGTGTGGCTCGAGCTTTCCTTGACGAGAGGCCGGACGGTTACTTCGAATTCGGCGTGCTCGAGCGGCCGGAGCGAGATATCCCAACGTGCGGACTTTTCATCAAGGAGGCTGGGAGCGGGACGCATCTCAATGCGAGTCTGCCGCCAGATGCCGTCGAGCCCCTGATATGCGAAGCAGAAACCGTCGTTCTTCATAATTGGCCGATAGTAATGGCCATGCACTCTGCGCTGGGTTCCGCGAACCTGAAAGACGTCGACGAAATCGGCGGCGAAGCGCAGCTCAACCGACAGGCTGACTTCTTCGCGATTGAAATTCACCACCCTGAAGCGGTCGAACAGAACTGCGGCCTCGAGCAATTGCTGGCGTCGGATGTGAATGGTGTTTTCCGCGATGTCGAAGGAATCGCGAATCTGCATAGGCTCGGCGGTGAGCTCAATCTGAGAGACAAAAGTTTTCTCAGTGTTCGAAGAGAGGACGATGCAAGGCCGGTCGTTGACTCGCAACTCGAGATAGCTGAGAAAGCGAGTGTCGTCGTGAAAAAGACCAACATCGGTAGCTCCGGGTGGGACGATGTCTCCGGTAACTGACGTCGAAAGAAAGGTCTTTCCATCGATGAGCGTAAGATTGTCATCCTTGCGTGCAACCGGAGGGTGAAAGGCGAGGGCAGGCTCCACTTCATGCGAGGGAATTTCAATCAATTCGCCGGGGAAGAAGGAAATACTCATGCTGCTGCTGGATTCTCGTCGCCCGTGGAAAGAAGCGAGGATGCTCCCACGGTTGCGTGTGGTGAGACGATTTCAAGATAAAGACGCTCGTAGTCCTCAGCCATCCGTTCCATGGAGAAGTTCTGTTCAACGTATTCGCGAACCCGGTACGGAGGGAGGTGCGAGCCGATGTCGCGAACGCGAGAGACCATTTCCTCGACGGAATGACAGATATAACCGTTGACTCCGTCGTGCACAACCTCTTCGACCGATCCGCCCGGGAGCGCGAGAACGGGAGTTCCACATGCCATGGCTTCAATCATCACCAGGCCGAACGGCTCGTTCCACTGAATCGGGAAGAGCAAGGCAATGGAATGGGCCAGTAGTTCGTTCTTCTCTTCCAGACCGGCTTCGCCGATGTACTCGATGAACTTGCCATCGATGTGCGGTTTGATTTCCGAGTTGAAGTAATCCTGGAACATCGGCTGAATTTCGCCGGCAATTTTCAACGGAACACCGCTCTTCCTGGCCACGGCAATAGCGAGGTGCGGCCCCTTGATGGGTGCGATGCGTCCCAGGAAACTGAGATATCCGCGCTTGGTGGAGCAACAAATATAGCGGTTGAGATCGATGCCGTGATGGATGGTGCGAATTAGCGGCATCTTCTCTCTTCTGCGCTGAAAGTCACTGATGGTGACGTAATGCACATCGGGGAAGTGGGAATAAAACTCGCTCAGTGTGTCCACCTGCTCGTGGTGGATGGTATGAACCAGCGGAATATTCAGGAATCCTGAGTGCGGCACGCCGCAGAGGCTATTGGTGTGCGCCACATCGCAGTCGCGGGCAGCATCTCGCAGCGCCCATGCCGTGTGGACCATCTCTTTTAACGCTTCGGAACACTCTCCCCTGATAGGCCAGTGACTGTGGGGGTACAGCCAGCGAACTTCGACTCCGATTTCGGACTCACCGTTGGCATACACGACAGCGTCGTGTCCGCGCTCGCGCAGACCTCCGGCGAGATTGGCGATAAATAGTTCGGTGCCGCCGTAACGTAGGGGAGGAACTGGAATGAATGGCGGCGCGATCAATGCGACGCGAATGGCAGCCTCCTTCACAAACGAGAATTGAAGCGCACTCCGAGTGGCCCCGTTATGGGGACGCGACCGGAGAATCAGCTTAACTTTCTTCTCTTTTTTTAGATGTGAGGCGCTATTGGGCAGTTGCTTACAGAGACGTGCGATAGTGGCGCACCGAGGAGTTGCATCGCGCTGAATCAGAATTGTCTTCTTGTAATCCGGAGCCCGGGTGCTTCCACCAAGAGAAAAACCTAAGTCGACCTATGCGCTGTCGCCGAAGCAGACATCAAGCGCTCTGCCAGTGACGACGAATTCGCTGTCGAGTGGGACCAGACGGAGTTTGGCCACGGCTTCTTCCAGCGGAACGAAGTCGAGCCTGGGAGGCTTCAATGCGACCATGACACCACCCAGGCCATGTGAAAGTGCCTGCACTGCCCCGGCACCGAAGGCGACACCGAGATTGCGGTCCATTGCTGTTGGCGAGCCACCGCGGAGAAGATGACCGAGCACGAGGCTTCGACTCTCCTGACTGGTGAGCTGTTGCAACTGTGCGGCGATGGTTTCGCCGATTCCGCCGAGACGTTCGACGCGTCCGACTTCGCGGCTCTTCACGGTCACGTCACCACGAGCGGTTTGGCGCCCTCGGCGACGACCACGATCGAATATGGCTAGCCTTCCTCGAGGCGATTTTTGAGGTGCAAAGCGACATTCTCGATGGAATAGGGGATTTCAGGGATGAGGATCGCATCCGCTCGACCGGCCAGACCAGCATGCAAAGCAATCCAGCCTAAGTATCTACCCATGACTTCTACCACCATGATGCGGCGATGCAACAGCGCGGTGCTGTGCAGTCGATCGATACACTCGGTGGCAAAACTTACGGCGGTGTTGAAGCCAAACGTGAGTGTGGTGGATTCAAGATCGTTGTCAATGGTCTTGGGCACTCCCACAACGCGGAGACCTTTTTTGTGCAGCTGATTGGCGATGGTGAGGCTGTCGTCTCCACCGACGGCAATAAGAGCGTCGATCTGGTGATCGCGGAACCGCTGAAGCACCTGATCGGAACAGTCAACCTCCGTTTTGCTTCCGTCGGGATGCTTGAC
>Ga0306925_10004140_pt1 | contig 13014 bp, 8 predicted proteins | sample flu12Cox44000176_FD_203755 | JGI IMG/M metagenome (GOLD analysis project Ga0306925, IMG submission 203755) | Lab enrichment of tropical soil microbial communities from Luquillo Experimental Forest, Puerto Rico - flux8day.12C.oxic.44.000.176 (v2)... | ecosystem: Environmental > Terrestrial > Soil...
GGATCGGCATGGTGGCGGGTCTCGCCGTTTCGCCCTATTTCATCGATTACATCGTCAAGCCCATGCAGGCGGCACTGCGCGCGCACCAAATGGACGATAAGCTTTATTACACGAGCCCCGCCGGCTACGTGGGCCTGATCATTACGCTGGGTCTCTACCTCGGAATCGTGATTGCGATGCCTTGGGTACTTTTCCAGATATGGCAGTTTGTCGCGCCAGGACTCTACAAACACGAACGAAGCGCCGTGGCCGGCTTCATCATCCCCTCGATGATTCTGTTTTTGGCAGGAATCGCTTTCGGCTATTTCATCGTTTTGCCGACGATGCTTGGTTTTCTGATTGGTATGGGCACCACGGGACCGGTAAAGCCGCTCATCAGCATCAACGAATATTTCGATCTGATTTTGATCGTCCTCATCGGACTCGGCATCATATTCGAGTTGCCCGTGGTGATTTTCATTTTGTCGGTGTTCAATATCGTTACGCCGAAGTTTCTGATTCGGAATTTCCGTTATGCCATGCTGATCATCACAGTGCTGGCGGCCTTTGCCGCGCCCACGCCCGACGCAACCACGATGTTGATTTTCATGGCTGCGCTTGTGCTGCTGTATGTGATTGGCATTATCGTGTCATATTTTGTAGTTCGCAAAAAACGTGCACGGGCCGTGGCTGGCGGAGAGGCTCAATAGCGTGATTCGATTCTGGAAACCGGCATGGCTCGCTTCGGCGGCATTCATCACTCTGCTCACAGTCGCGTGTGGCCACGAAACCGGCGGTTCAAATACCGCGGAAAAAGGAGCCGTGCAATCATCGCAGGGTGATCCCAAGCCCACCCTCAAGAATAAGGTGCCAGACGCGGAACTAGCTCCGCCGGCTGCCGAGACGGGCGGATTCGATGGCAACAAGGCGTTTGAACATGTGGCACAACTGGTTGCCATCGGCCCGCGTCCCCCGGCGTCCGACGGCATTCATCGAGCGCAGCAATACATCAAAGCGCAGTTGCAGAGCTCCGGATGCCAGGTGGACGAGGACGATTTCCACGCGCAAACGCCGGTCGGTGACGTGGCGATGAAAAATATAATTGCGAAAGCGCCCGGCGAAGGGCAGGGAATTATCCTGCTCATGACGCACTACGATAGTTTGGGATCCGTGAAGGATTTCGTCGGCGCGGAAGACGGCGGATCTTCCACCGGACTCATGCTTGAGATGGCGCGCCTGCTTTGTCCGAAGAAACAGCCCAACGCCGTCTGGATCGCTTTCCTCGATGGCGAGGAAGCTTTCGTGAATTGGAACCAAGATGACGACCACACGTATGGCAGCCGCGAACTCGCAGCCCGCCTCGCTGTCTCCGGTGAACTGAAGCGCGTGAAGGCCGTGATTCTGGCCGATATGATCGGGCAAAAAAATCTCGAGATTCACCGCGAATCAGATTCCACGAAGTGGCTGACCGATCTTGTTTGGAAGAAAGCGGCGAGCCTCGGCTATGGAGATATTTTCACTTCTCGCGAATCACAGATAAGCGACGACCATCAGCCCTTTCTCTCCCGCGGTGTTCCCGCCGTGGATATCATTGACCTCGACGGCTATACAAACGCTGGATATTGGCACACCACGCAGGACACGATCGATAAAGTCGGCGCAAAGAGCCTGGCGATTGTCGGCTATGTGATTCTTGAATCCGTGGGCGAACTGCAGAAGAAGTTTCACTAGGCCGCGATGCGCCGCCGATTCTTCGTCGATCCTTTCGAGGGCGATTCAGCGATATTGCGTGACGAAGCCGCCGAGCATCTGGGCCGCGTCCTGCGCGCTGAACCCGGACAGCTTTACGAGCTGAGCGATGGACAGCGGGCATGGCTCGCGCGCGTCGAACGTGTCGCGGTCTCCAAGCGCGGGCCGAGCCGCATCGACTTTGCGCTTGTGGAGCCGATCGAAGCAGCAGAGCCTTTCCTCCGCATCGAACTGCTGATATCTATCGTGAAATTCGATCGCTTCGAGTGGTGCCTCGAAAAAGCCACAGAACTGGGCGTCGACGAAATCATCCCTCTCGCCGCCGCGCGCACAGATAAGGCTCTCATCGCCACAGCAGCGAAACGTCACAAACGCTGGAAACGAATCTTGATGGAATCCGCGCAGCAATCGCGTCGTCTGCGCCCACCAAGTCTGCACGCCGCCTTATCGCCCGGCAAAGCTTTCGCTCAATCGTCAGCAAACCTCAAAATTCTCCTCTCCGAACGCCGCGAAGCGAAATCCCTGCGAAAAGTCCTGGATCAAAATTCGTCGTTAGTGGCACAGGCACTCTTGCCTCTGCGCCTTTCTAACGCCACAACCGCCACGACTCAAGCAAACTCAACCATCTCGCTAGCCGTCGGCCCCGAAGGCGGCTGGACCGACGATGAAATCGCGTCGGCAAGCGCCGCCGGTTTTCTCGAAGCCTCGCTCGGCGAGAATATCCTGCGCACGGAAACCGCCGTAATCGCCTCACTAGCTGCTGTGCAGTTCGCGCTGACAATTCATTAGGCTTTCGAAGGAACCCGGGCGCCTTGGCGCGCATCTAAGAGCATGATATAAGTAAAGTAGTTTCGAGATAGAAATGCTCGACATCTCCAATCCCGGCTCGCCCAACCCTGGCGAAAATTTGTCCGCGCCTCAGTTGCGACAGGATCTGCGCAGCTGGACACGCGACTTAGCCGTCGCTCTCGGACTTGCCCTCATGATCATCGTTTTTCTCTACCAGCCGGTGAAAGTCGAAGGCACCAGCATGGCTCCCCTCTTGAGCGATCAGGAGCGGATCTTCATCAATAAATTCGTGTATCGCTTCGAGCCGATAGGACGGGGCGACGTAATCGTTTTCTGGTATCCTCTCGACCGCTCGAAGTCGTTCATCAAGCGAGTGATCGGACTTCCGGGTGAGACGATTGAATTGCGTGGCGGACGTCTCTACGTTGACGGCAAAGCGCGCCCCGAAGTGTATATCCCGGCGAGCTATCTCGACGGATCGAGCTACGGCCCGATAGCGATTCCGAAAGATGAGTACTTCGTGATGGGCGATCACCGCGATAGCTCGAACGATTCGCGGGTATTCGGACCGATCGGCCGGCGCGATATTTACGGCAAAGCGGTTTTCGCCTACTGGCCGGTGGACCACTTTGGTTCGCTCACCGGCACTTCGACAGTAAACGCGGCATCGAAATGAACGCTTCCGGAGGCCACACTGACGCAGGCCCTCGCAGGTCGCGCGATTCTCGCGCTCGAGGACGGACGAGTCTTTAACGGCCGTGCGGCCGGCGCTCGCACGCGCCGCGGCGGCGAAGTCGTTTTCAATACCAGCCTTACTGGTTACCAGGAAGTTTTCACCGATCCCAGCTATTCCGGCCAGATTGTCTGCCTCACCTATCCTCACATCGGAAACGTTGGCTCGAATCGCGATGACGACGAGTCGCCGAAGCCTTACATCGAAGGTTTGGTCGTCCGCGACTTTGCGGCGCTCTCTTCGAATTGGCGTTCCACGGAAACAGCGCAGAAATTTCTCGAACGCTTTGGCGTGCCGGTAATTTGGGACCTCGACACCCGCGCGCTTGTCCGGCACCTGCGCGATGCGGGGGCGCTGCGCGGCATCCTTGCGACCGATGGAACTCCCGCGGAGAAGCTAATCGCGGAGGCTCGCGCACTGCCGACAATGGCCGGGCAGGAGCTCGCGAGCCGCGTTACGTCGGCAACGAAATACGAGTGGTCGAAGGGCTCGATTGACCTCACGGCGCCGCAATCGCCTGGCACGGCGGCCGCAAATTCAGGAAATGCGTCTGGCGATCGCCGTTACCGCGTCGTCGCCTATGATTACGGCATCAAGCAGAATATTCTGCGCCTTTTTGTGGATCACGGCTGCGATGCCACCGTGGTTCCCGCAAAGACTTCCGCCGGCGATGTTCTCGCGATCAGGCCGGACGGCGTTTTCTTGTCGAATGGTCCTGGCGATCCGGAACCGGCCGGCTACGCCATTGAAAATATCCGCAAGCTGCTCGGCCGCGTTCCGATTTTTGGCATCTGTCTGGGCCACCAGTTATGCGGGCTCGCTCTCGGTGGCCGCACCTTCAAACTGAAATTCGGGCATCACGGATCGAATCATCCCGTGAAGAATCTCCGCACGGAAAGAGTCGAAATCACGGCGCAGAATCACGGTTTCTGCGTTGATCCCGATTCGCTCCCGTCGAGCGACGTCGAAATCACGCACGTCAATTTGAACGATCACACGAATGAAGGGATGCGCCACCGCTCGCTTCCCCTCTTCAGCGTGCAGTATCACCCCGAAGCGTCGCCCGGCCCGCATGACGCCCGTTACCTATTCAATGACTTCATCGCGCTCATGAACGAGGCCGCGCCGAGATGAGGCACGGGAAGGGCGGGGCTCTAACCCCGCCGTACAACACACGGAGAGAGGGGCTTTAGCCCGAGCCCTTGCCAAGGTGGGAGTGCCCAAGAAAAATGCCGAAGCGCACTGACATCAAGAAAATCCTCATCATCGGCTCCGGCCCGATCATCATCGGTCAAGCCTGCGAGTTCGACTACTCCGGCACACAGGCCTGCAAGGCGCTGCGCTCAGAAGGTTACGAAGTAGTGCTCGTTAATTCGAATCCGGCCACGGTGATGACAGACCCTGAAACCGCCGACCGCACCTACATCGAGCCGCTCGCGAAAGAATATCTCGAAGCCGTCATCGCTGCGGAGCGTCCTGATGCGCTACTGCCCACCGTCGGCGGCCAGACGGGGTTGAATCTCGCAGTCGAACTCGCGGAAAGCGGCATCCTCGAGAAATACGGCGTGAAACTGATCGGCGCGTCGCTTCGCGCGATTAAAGTGGCCGAGAATCGGCTGCTTTTCAAGGACGTTTGCCGCCGGATCGGCCTGGAAGTGCCGGCTTCGGAGGTCGTAACCGACATTCACGAAGCCGTCCGGCTCGCGGACGCGATCGGCTATCCGCTCGTGATTCGCCCATCGTTCACGCTCGGCGGCACGGGCGGCTCGATTGCCTACAATCGCGAGGAGTTTGCTGACCTGATCGCGCGCGCTCTCGATGCGAGTCCTGTTCACCAGGCGCTCATCGAGGAATCCGTCCTCGGCTGGAAGGAATACGAGCTCGAAGTGATGCGCGACGTTCGCGACAACTTCGTGGTTATCTGCTCGATCGAAAATCTCGATCCCATGGGCATTCACACAGGCGATTCGATTACCGTCGCGCCGGCGCAGACGCTGACCGACAAGGAATATCAGCGCATGCGTGACGCGGCGGCTGCGATTATCCGCGAAGTGGGAGTTGAAACGGGCGGCTCGAATATTCAATTTGCCGTTGAGCCCGAAACCGGCCGCATGACCGTAATTGAAATGAACCCGCGCGTCTCTCGCAGCTCCGCGCTGGCCAGCAAAGCCACCGGCTTTCCGATTGCAAAAATCGCCGCCAAGCTCGCCCTTGGAATGACGCTCGACGAAATTCCCAACGACATCACGCGCAAGACGCCCAGCTCCTTTGAACCGACAATCGACTACGTGGTCGTGAAAATTCCGAAATGGCAGTTCGAGAAATTCCCCGGCAGCGAAACTAGTCTCACCACGCAGATGAAGTCCGTCGGCGAAGTGATGGCCATCGGCCGCACTTTTCAGGAAGCGCTGTGTAAGGGCATCCGTTCGCTCGAGCCGCACACGCCGTGGCGCGCACCGGCTGAAGTCACCACCGCGCTCCTTCGCGAAAAGCTGACCGTGCCCGGCCCCGATCGCATTCACTGGCTCTTCGAAGCGCTCGAACGCGGCCTCACCCGCGAAGAAGTCTGCTCGCTCACAAAAATAGATCCCTGGTTCATTCGCCACATGGAAGAAATGGTGGCGCTCGATCGGCGCGTGGCGGCTACTTCTTTTCACGCCGCTTCACCCGAACTTCTTCTCGAAGCCAAGCGCTCCGGTGCGAGTGACGAGGAACTGGCGAAGCTCTGGAAGACAACCGCCGCCGAAGTACGCGCGCGCCGCAACGAGCTTAGGGTTCAGCCGGTTTTCAAGCGTGTGGATACCTGCGCAGCCGAATTCGAATCCTTCACGCCGTATATGTACTCCACCTACGAAGAAGAGGACGAATCGAATCCTGTCGAACGCCCGAAAGTCGTGATCCTCGGCAGTGGCCCGAATCGCATCGGGCAGGGAATTGAATTCGACTATTGCTGTTGCCACGCCGCTTTCGCACTGAAAGAAGACGGCTACGAGACCATCATGGTGAATTGCAATCCGGAAACCGTCTCGACCGATTACGACACCTCCGACCGCCTCTACTTTGAGCCGCTCACTCTCGAAGACGTGCTTGCGATTCTCGATCGCGAAAAGCCGCAAGGCGTCATCGTCCAGTTCGGCGGCCAGACACCGCTGAATCTGGCCCTTGAGCTCAAGCGCAATGGCGCGCAAATCATCGGCACCGACCCCGAATCGATCGACCTCGCGGAAGACCGGCGGCGCTTCGGTCGCCTCCTCGACGAAATGAAGATCCCTCAACCGCGTGCCGGCACAGCCCTCGCTCCGCAGGAAGCCGCTCGCGTGGCGTCCGAAATTGGACTGCCCGTGGTCGTCCGGCCCAGCTATGTTCTCGGCGGCCGCGCGATGGTGATTGCCTACGACCTCAAAACCGTCGAAGATTACGTCGCGCAAGCCGCGCAAATTGGAAACGCCTCCGACCCGCGCCGCCCGATTCTTATCGATCAGTTCCTCGAAGACGCCACGGAAGTAGACGTCGACGCGCTCGCCGACGGCGAAGACGTCGTAATCGGCGGCATCATGGAACACATCGAAGAAGCCGGCATTCACTCCGGCGATTCGTCGTGCGTGCTGCCGGCCGTCACGCTCAAGCCTTCGGTGCTCGAACGCATCCGCGACTACACCGCGCGGCTCGCACGCGCACTGAGTGTCGTCGGCCTGATGAATGTGCAGTACGCGATTCAGCGCGAAACGGTCTACGTCCTGGAAGTGAATCCGCGCGCCTCGCGCACGATTCCCTACGTAAGCAAGGCCACGGGCGTGCCGCTCGCAAAAGTAGCGGCACGATTAATGACCGGCCGCAAGCTGCGCGACATGAGCCTGCCCTACATTCAGACAAACGGAGTAAAAGAGCTCGCCGTGCGGGATTTCTACGCGGTGAAGTCACCGGTATTTCCGTTCAACAAATTCCGCGGCGTGGACACGATTCTAGGCCCGGAGATGCGTTCCACCGGCGAGGTGATGGGCATTTCCTCCACTTTTGGCGCCGCTTTTGCCAAAGCGCAGCTCGCTGCCGGACAGCGACTGCCGCAATCGGGCACAGTTTTCATCAGCGTGAACGATCACGATAAGCGTCACGTTACCGGATTAGTGCAGGACCTGCTGGCAGCGGGCCTCAGAGTCGTAGCCACGCGCGGGACTGCAGCGGCCCTCTCCGCGGCGGGGATCGAAGTCGAATCGGTTTTCAAGGTGAACGAGGGCCGGCCAAATATCGTCGACCTCATCAAGACCGCCAAAGTAAATCTGGTGATCAACACGCCGCTCGGCCGCGAATCTTTCTACGACGAAAAATCTATCCGCCGCGCCGCCATCCGTTACAACATTCCCTGCATCACGACGCTTTCCGCCGCTACCGCGGCCGCGAAGGGAATTCGCGCGATGGCCATGGCCGGCCAGGCCGTTGACGTTGCCGCGCTCCAGGATCTTCATCGCCGCAAGAATGCCGCCGCGGCCACGCGCGATTCCATCTCTGCTTCCAACTCCCCGGCGCCGAACCCGGCCGCCTGAGGTAAAATACAGCCATGAATCTTCACGGAATTTTTCCGCCTCTTGCCACGCCGTTCGCACCTGATGGCGCCATTGCGCCCGCAGAACTGCGCGACAACATCGGCCGTTACAATCGCATCGCCCTCGCGGGCTACGTCCTCAACGGTTCCACCAGTGAATCTGTCCTCCTGCGTTGGGAAGAAATTTATCGTTTGTGGGAGGCCGCGAAGAAAGCCGCCGCGCCGGGCAAGATTCTGATCGCCGGCACCGCCGCCGAATCCACGGCCGAAACCATCGAGCACACCAATCGCGCCGCGTCGCTGGGCTACGATGCGGCCCTTGTCCGCACCCCGCATTTCTACAAGCCCCAAATGAAGCTCGACGCGCTCTCGGAATTTTATCTGCGCGTCGCCGACGCTTCCCGCATCCCGGTTCTTGTCTATTCCGTTCCGATTTTCACAAATTTGCAGGTGGAAGCCCCGCTGATTGGCCTGGTTGCGAAGCATCCCAACATCATCGGCATGAAAGATAGCTCCGGCGACGTCGAAGGCGTCCGCAAGATCATCGCCGCCGCGCCGAAGACATTTCAAACCCTGGTCGGTTCGGCCTCCACGCTTTTCGAATCGCTCGAACTCGGCGCCTGCGGCGCTATTCTCGCCCTGGCCAACCCGTTCCCTGAACTGTGCGTTGAAATCTACGAAGCCTCGCGCTCAGGCGACTCCAAAAATGCTCACTCGCTCGGGCAGCAACTCCTGGCCCCTGCGAAAATGCTCGGCCCGCAATACGGCATCCCAGGCCTGAAATACGCCCTCGATCGCCTCGGCTACTACGGCGGCCCTCCGCGCCCGCCGCTCCTTCCGCTCGGCGAAGCCGCCAAGGCCGAAATCGACGCTATGCTCTCGAATCTAACCGCACATTCCGCGCATCTGTAATAGTGCCTTCGCGAAATTGAATTGTGCCGTCGGAGGGACTCGCCATCTGTTGTCTACCCAATTCGCTTCCTCGAACGTGGCCGCGCGCCCTTCCCGCTGCCGGGCGATTGTTCGCACTCGATTGCGCATTTGCTGGCAGCGCATTTGCTAACTTCCGGCTCCGCCACCCGTCCCACCTGCATTGTTGCCGCAAAAGGGCGCGTGTATCATGACAACCTCCATGGAGCCTCACTGCCTTCCTTTCCGCGAAGTACCTCACACCACGAAGCTTTTCGCCGCCTTCACCGAAGAATTCAGGCGCGTCCAGCGGTACCTCAGCCACCCGCCCACCGAACCCGGAATTCTCGCCGCCGCCCGGGAAATTCGCCTCGACCCTGAAACCCGCCGCACCGTCGTAGAAGTCCTGCGCGAACAGAATGCGCGTTTCGGCCCAGGCTCCGAGCTTCCGCCCGAAACCGCCAAAAATCTCGACCGCCTCGCATTAGGCGCCGTCGCGATTGTCACGGGCCAGCAAGTTGGTCTCTTCTCCGGCCCCGCCTACAGCATCTACAAAGCGGTCACCGCTCTGCGTTGGGCGGATGCGATCACAAGCAAAGGCACCCAAGCCGTGCCGATCTTCTGGCTCGCCACCGAAGATCACGATCTCGCCGAAGTGAATCATTCCGATTGGAACACGCGCGAAGGCCTCACCCGTTTCGAACTCCCCGCGCAGGAAGACGACGCCGACCGCCGCGTCGGTGAAATTCTTCTGGGCGACGCTGTGAAAGGGCTTGCCGCCAAAGCAGGTACCGCGCTCGAAGGCTCCTTTGCGGAAGAATTCGACGCGCCAGGGGAAACCTATGGCTCGGCCTTCGGAAAACTCATGGCGCGCATCTTCGCAGGGCGCGGAATTATTTTCATCGATCCGCTCGACGCCCGCCTGCATCACCTCTCCGCCGGCGTCTACCGCTGCGCTCTCGAAGAATCGCAGCCGCTCCGCGAAGCCCTGCTCGCCCGTTCTAAGGAGTTGGAAAACGACAGCTTCCACGCCCAGGTGAAGGTCACCCGCGAATCCACGCTTCTCTTTTACAACGTCAACGGCCGCCGCCAGCCACTGCGCAGCCGCAACGGAGACTTCACCGTGGGCAAGACGCGCTTCACCCTCGACGAACTCCGCGCCGCCATCGAGAAATCGCCCGAAGCTTTTTCCGCCAACGTTCTGCTCCGCCCCATCATCCAGGACACGCTTCTTCCCACCGCCGCCTACATCGGTGGCCCGGCCGAAATCGCCTACATGGCGCAGAACCAGATTGTCTACAAATCTCTTCTCGGCCGCATGCCTGCCATCGTCCCCCGCGCCGCTTTCACGCTTGTGGATCCGCTGATCGCCCGGATCCTTGCGAAATTCGATCTGGACGTCCGCGACGTTTTCCGCGGCCCCCAATATCTCCGCAAAAAAATGGAGCGCAAATTTCTGCCCAAGTCTCTCGCCAGCCGCTTCGATTCCGACGAAAAATCGCTGCGCCGCCTGCTCGATAAATACCGCACCCCGCTTGCCGGCCTCGACAGTACCTTGGGCGGTGCTCTCGACTCCGCCGAAGGCAAGATTCTCTATCAGTTCCTCAAGCTAAAAGAAAAAGCCGGCCGCGCCGAAAATCAGCGCACCGGCATCCTCAATCACAAAGAATCCATGATTCTTTCCGCCCTCTACCCGCACAAGGATTTGCAGGAACGATCGCTGTGCATGCTTCCCTGGCTCGCCCAGTACGGCACCGAACTTCTTGATAACCTCTCCCGCAACATAGACCTCGCCGCGCCGCAGCACCATCTGCTTTTCCTGTAGCCCGGTTCCTCCGCCGAATCCTTTACTTCCTCGACCTCCGCTAACCCCCCGCCCCTGCTTATCCTCACCTCCCGTGCTAATATGCAGCGAACACTACGACTTCGTTCTAAGGAGTGCACATGAGAATCACACCAGGGAAACAAAAAGGGATGAAAGCAGTTTCCGACTTGCGCGGCGTGATTGCCGCTGCCGCCATGGATCAGCGCGGCTCGCTCAAGAGCGCCATCGCCAAAGAAAAAGGCGTGGACAAGAGTGCTGTCACCCCGCAAATGCTCGAGGAATTCAAGATCGCCGTCACGCGTGTACTCACTCCCCACGCCAGCGCCATCCTGCTCGATCCCGAATACGGCCTGCCCGCTGCGCGCGCCCGCTCTTCAAATGCCGGTCTGCTCTTGGCCTACGAAAACAGCGGCTATGACAATACTCGCTCCGGCCGGCTGCCTGACCTTCTCGACATCTGGTCCGTTCGCCGCCTCGTCGGCGCCGGAGCGGATTGCATCAAGATTCTTCTCTACTACACGCCTTTTGACTCCCACGAAATCAATGACATCAAGCACGCCTGGGTGGAACGCATCGGCGCCGAATGCATCGCCCTCGACATTCCATTTTTCCTCGAGTTCGTGGGTTACGAAGAAGGCGGAGACGAAAAGACGATCGAGTTCGCGCGCAAGAAACCGGAGATCGTCACCAAGAGCATGGAAGAATTCTCGAAGCCGCAATATGCAGTGGATGTTTTGAAAGTCGAAATCCCCGTCAATATGACCTACGTCGCAGGCAGCAAAGCCTGCAAAGGCCCGTCCGCCTACACTCGCGACGAAGCCAAGAAATATTTCCGCAGCGCCGCCGCGGTTGCCAAAAAGCCTTTTATCTATCTTTCCGCCGGCGTCAGCAACGACGTCTTCAATGAGTCGCTCGAACTGGCCGCCGAAGCCGACACAAATTTCTCAGGCGTCCTCTGCGGCCGCGCCACCTGGAAAGAAGGCATCCCCGTCTACGCCAAGCAGGGGGTGAAAGCCCTCGAAGACTGGCTCAACGACCAGGGCGTAAAAAATATCAACAACGTGAACGCGCGCCTGAAAGCAGCCAAGCCCTGGTTCAGCTTTTACGGCGCCAATTCCGCCGCCGCCCTCGGAGACTGAATCTCCGGATTCACACTTATACGGAAGTAGATCGAAGTGCATCTCGTGAGGACGAAGAACGCCTCCTCACCCGACGCGCCGTCATCCTGAGCGCAGATTCGCGCAACAGCGCGAATCGTAGTCGAAGGATCCCTCTTCGAGTCGAAGCGTCCTAATACCGCCTCCAACTCTTCTCGCGTATATTGGTTCCAGGATGGCCGCACACGCGCCACAGCACGTGCCTGCGTTACAATCTTCATTCCACCCATGAATCTCGGTGTTTACATCCAGGTCCCGTTCTGCCAAACAAAATGCACCTACTGCAATTTCCACACCGGCGTCGTCTCCCGCCATCGTTACCAGCCTTATGCCAGCGCCATCTGCCGTGAAATCGAGCAGGAAGCACGGAATTCAGAGGTGTGGGAGGGCGGGGTTTTAACCCCGCCGTTAGCCACGAATGATCCCGGGGCTTTAGCCCCTGAAGTCAATACAAGCGTCGACACCGTCTACTTCGGAGGTGGCACTCCCAGCCTTCTCGCCCCTGATTCCCTTGCGCAAACCCTCCACGCTCTCCGCTCTCGCTACGAATTCGTCGCGCCCGAGATCATCCTCGAAGCCGACGATGCGTCTAGGATCGTCATCCTCAGCGAGCAACGCGAGCGAAGGACCTCTCTTTCTCGTCCCGAGATCACCCTCGAGGCAGATCCCGAAACCATCACACCCGAAAAAGCCGCCTCCTGGCTCGCCGCAGGTTTCAATCGCATCAGCCTGGGCGTCCAGTCCTTTAACGACCGCGAACTCCAAGCCACCGGCCGCATGCACCGGCGCGCCGGCATCGCCCCCGCCACCGAAATCCTCCGCGCCGCCGGAATCGACAACATCGGCATGGATCTCATCATCGGCCTCCCGTACCAGTCGAGCGAGTCCTGGGAACAATCCGTCAGCGAGCTTCTCGCCCTGCGCTCCGAACACATCTCGATCTACATGATGGAAATCGACGAAGGCAGTCACCTCGGCAAAGAATCTCTCGCGGGTGGCACGCGTTACAGCGCCGCCGCGATTCCCAGGGATGACACCCAAGCGGAATTCTACGAATCGGCATGCGCGCGTCTCGCGGCAGCCGGTTACGATCATTACGAAATTTCCAACTGGGCGCTCCCGGGCCGACGCTCGCGTCACAATCTGAAATATTGGCAGCGCGAGCCTTATTTGGGCTTCGGCGCCGGAGCGCACTCCTTCGATGGCCGCACCCGCTGGGCCAACGTTCACGATTCCGCTCGCTACGTCGCCATGATCGAGCAGCGAATTTCCCCTCGCGAACAAGTCGAGCCGATCACACCGGAGCAATCCTTGGAAGAAGAATTTTTCCTCG
>Ga0306925_10004143_pt1 | contig 13011 bp, 10 predicted proteins | sample flu12Cox44000176_FD_203755 | JGI IMG/M metagenome (GOLD analysis project Ga0306925, IMG submission 203755) | Lab enrichment of tropical soil microbial communities from Luquillo Experimental Forest, Puerto Rico - flux8day.12C.oxic.44.000.176 (v2)... | ecosystem: Environmental > Terrestrial >...
GCTGAACACCGCGGCCGGTCATCCTGCGGCGAGCGCGAGCCAGCCGGCCTCGTCGAGCAATTTGACGCCGAGCGCCGCCGCTTTTGTCGCCTTCGAGCCGGGGTCGGCGCCGGCGACGACATAGTCGGTCTTGGCCGAGACCGAGCTCGTGACATTGGCGCCGAGCGCCTCGGCTCGTGCCTTCGCCTCCGACCGGCTCATCGATTCCAGCGACCCGGTGAAGACGATCGTCTTGCCGGCGAGCGGCGAGGCGGTGCGGCGCGCCGGACCCTCGTAGTCGAGCACGGTGACTTCGCGCGCCAGGTCATCGAGCACGGCCCGGTTATGCGGCTCGGCAAAAAAGCCGATGATATCGGCGGCCATGCTCTCGCCGATCCCGCCGATCTCAACGAGCCCCGCCAGCGCCTCGCTCTCCGGATCCTGTGCCACCTCCATCTCCCGCCGCCAATTGGCGAGCGAGCGATAGTGGCGGGCGAGCAGCCGCGCCGTCGCCTGGCCGACCTGCGGGATGCCGAGCGCATTGATGAAGCGGTCGAAAGCGATCCGCCGCCGCTCGTCGATCGCGGTCATCAGGTTGCGGGCGCTGAGCTCGCCCCAGCCTTCACGGTTCATGATCACCGCGGGATCGAGCCGGAAGATGTCGCCCGGCTGGCGGATCAACCCATCCTGCCAGAAGGCGGTGATGTGCTTTTCGCCGAGCCCCTCGATGTCGAAACAATCGCGCGACACGAAGTGCCGGATCCGCTCGACCGCTTGCGCCGCACAGATCAGCCCGCCGGTGCAGCGGCGCGCGACCTGGCCCGGCTCGCGCACCGCGAGGCTACCGCAGATCGGGCAGTGGTCGGGAAATATGTAGGGCTGCGCATCCTTCGGTCGACGATCGAGCACCACCGAGACGATCTGCGGGATCACATCGCCGGCGCGCTGCACGATGACGGTATCGCCGACGCGGACATCCTTACGGGCGATCTCGTCCTCGTTGTGCAGGGTGGCGCGCTGCACGACGACACCGCCAACGGTGATCGGCTCGAGCATCGCCACCGGGGTAAGCGAGCCCTGGCGACCGACCTGGATCGAGATGTCGCGCAGCACGGTCTGAGCCTGCTGGGCCGGGAATTTTTGCGCCACCGCCCAGCGGGGCGCGCGGCTGACCATGCCGAGCCGCTCCTGCAGGCCGAGGTCGTTGACCTTGTAGACGACACCATCGATGTCATAGGGCAGCTCCGCCCGGTCGCCGGCGATCTCGGCGTAATAGGCGAGCGCCTGGTCGACGCCATGGCACAATCGCGAACGCGGGTTGACGGTAAACCCCCAGCCGCGGAACCGCTCCAGCGCCTCCTGGTGGGTATGGGCGAAGGCGACGCTCGCCTCGCCCCAGGCATAGGCGAAGAATTTGAGCGGCCGGCGCGCGGTGATCGTCGAATCCAGCTGCCGCAACGAGCCGGCGGCAGCGTTCCGCGGATTGGCGAAGACCGGCTCGCCGGCGGCCGCGCGCTCCTCGTTAAGCGCAAAGAAGCCGGCGCGCTCGAGATAGACCTCTCCGCGGATCTCGATCAGCTCGGGCCAGTCCTTGCCGGCGAGCGCCCCGGGTATCGTCGCGAGTGTGCGCAGATTGGCGGTGACGTTTTCGCCGGTGACCCCGTTGCCGCGGGTCGCCCCCTGCACGAGACGGCCGCGCCGATAGGTCAGCCCGATCGACAACCCGTCGATCTTGGGCTCGGCCATGATCTCGATGACATCCTCGGCGACCATGGTCTCGGTCGCGGTGCGCCGGAAGAAGTTGCGGATGCCGGAGAAGAACTCGCGCACATCGCTGTCCTCGAAGGCGTTTTCGAGCGACAGCATCGGTCGCGAATGGGTGACCTTGGCAAAGCCGGTGGCCGGTGCGGCACCGATCCGCCGCGATGGGCTGTCGCTACGAATCAGCTCCGGGAAGCGCGCCTCGATCGCCGTGTTGCGCCGGCGTAGCGCGTCGTAATCGGCGTCGGAGATCTCGGGCGCGGCATCGGTGTAATAGAGCCGGTCGTGCCGGCCGATCTCTTCGGCGAGCCAGGCGAGCTCGTCGCGCGCCTCCTCTTCGGTCAACGCCTCGACTGGGGACCGCTCGCGCTCGGTACGGCGCTGCCGCGTAGTGGAAGCGCTCATGCGCGGCCTCCGGCGATCAGGCTCGCGGCGGCCGCGCGTGCCTCGGCGGTGACGATGCGGCCGGACAGCATGCGGGCGATCTCCTCCTGGCGTGTATCGGGATCGAGCTCCTCGACGCGCGTCACGGCCGCACGCTTGGAGAGGCTCTTGGCAACCCGCCAGTGGTGGGCGCCGCGGGCGGCGACCTGCGGCGAATGTGTTACGACGAGAACCTGCAAGCTCGTCCCCAGGCGCTGGAGCCGTTCGCCGACCGCCGCCGCGACGGCACCGCCGATCCCGCTGTCCACCTCGTCAAAGATCAGCGTCGGGACCGAGGAGGTGTCGGCCAGGACCAGCTTCAAGGCGAGCATAAAGCGCGACAGCTCGCCGCCTGAGGCGATGCGGGCGAGCGGCCCGAACGGTGCCCCGGGAGTCGTGGCGATCTCGAAATGGACGCGCTCGCAACCATGCTCGCTCCATTCGGACTCGGCAAGCGGTGTCAGGACGGTGCGGAACCGCGCCTTGTCGAGCCGCAATGGTGCGAACTCTTCCGCAACAGCCGTGTCGAGCTGTCGGGCTGCGCTCGTCCGCGATCGCGACATCGTTTCGGCGGTGGCGACAAAGCGGGCACGGGCCTCGGTCGTGTCCCGGTTTAGATGCACGAGGCTGTGAGCCCCCTCGTCGATCGCCATCAGCTGAGTCGCCATCTGCTCCCTTAGCGCAGGCAGCTCGGCGACCGGAACCTGATGCTTGCGGGCGAGGGCGCGCAGCGCGAAGAGCCGCTCTTCGACCTGCTCGAGCTCGCGCGGGTCGAGCTCGAGCTGGCGCGCCGCATCTTCCAATACGGCAAGCGCCTCGGCGGTCTCGGCGGCAGCGCGTTCGGCGGCGACCAGAGGCGCATCGAAAAGCCCTTGAGCCCGTTCGCGGGCCCGCTCGAGCCGCCGCGTCGCCCGCGCCACCGCCGCTTGCGCGCCGGCATTGCCACCGAGCTCGGCGATCGCCTCAGCCAGGGTTTCGGCGAGCCGCTCGCCATTTTGCAGAAAGCTGCGCCGCTCCGCGAGGCGATCCTCCTCACCCTCATCCGGTGCCAGCGCTTCGAGCTCGGCGAGGTGGTGGCGCAGCAGCTCCTCCTCTTCGCAGCTCGCGGCGAGAAGCCGCGCGGCTTCTTCTTCCCGGCGATGCGCCGCACGCCAGTCGTGCCAGGCTTGCGCGAGCGCTGCGGGATCGACGGAATGCTCGGCGAACGCGTCGAGGATCATCCGATGATTGGCCGGATCGAGAAGCCCGCGCTGCTCGAACTGGCCCTGGATCTCGACGAGGCTGTTGCCGAGCTCGCGCAACAGCCCGACACTCGATGGCGCGTCGTTGACAAAAGCGCGGCTGCGGCCGTCGTCCGCGAGCAGTCGGCGCAGCACAATCGTCTCGCCGTCGCCGTCGAGCCCGGCCTCGCGCAGGATCGCGTGGGCGGGGTGGTCGCGGCCGACCGCAAACTCGGCCGACACCGCGGCTTCCTTGGCCCCGGCGCGCACGAGCCCAGCCTCCGCCCGGCGGCCCAGCGCCAGACCCAGCGCATCCAGCAGGATCGACTTGCCGGCGCCGGTCTCACCGGTCAAGACGCACAGCCCCGGGCGAAAGGCGAGCGCCAGCCGGTCGATCAGCACGACATCGCGAATGGTCAGCCCGAGCAGCATGCCGCCGATGATACAGGTTCCGGGTTTCCCTCCGGCACCGGAAAATACTGTGAAAACCGCGATCGCGCGCTCGATCTGCGGCGAAACCGTATCGGCAAACCGTTGTTATTGCAGCAAACCGGTAGGTAAATTCCGGAAACGGGCGAACAGGGATTTAAATCGGCCGAGCAGGGAGCCGAATCCGGCCTAACAGAGATATCATAGGAACGATGACCGAAGGCAAGCTGGCGCTCTATCGCGACCTCGCCGAACAGCTCGGAGCACTGCTCGACGGCGAGGCGGACCGGATCGCCAACGCGGCCAACATGGCGGCGCTGGTCTATCACGGCCTCCCCGACCTCAACTGGGCCGGCCTCTATTTCCGGCAGGGTGCCGAGCTGGTGCTGGGTCCGTGTCAGGGCAAGCCCGCCTGCGTGCGGATCCCGCTCGGAAAAGGTGTTTGCGGCACCGCGGCCGCACGGGCCGCCACGGTGCTGGTCCCCGACGTCCACGAGTTTCCGGGCCATATCGCCTGCGACCCGGTTTCGCGCTCCGAGCTGGTCGTGCCGCTGCTAGAGAGCGGAGAGGTCTTGGGGGTTCTCGACCTCGACAGCCCGCTCGTCGGGCGTTTCGACGAGGCGGACCAAATGGGCTGCGAGCGGTTGGTGGCATTGTTTGTCGAACACCATCATCGACACCCAGGGTAGAGGGAGAGAGCCGATGCAAAGTGCGACACCGGAAGCTGCGACCAGCGTGCACCTGCCGGTCCGGCAAGACTGGCTCGACCGGCGCCATGAGGAGATCATCGAGCCCGAGCTGGCGATCGTCGACCCGCATCACCACTTGGTCGACCGGCCCGAGACCGGCCGCTATCTGCTGCCGGAGCTCCTCGCCGACACCGGCAGCGGCCACAACATCACCGCGACCGTCTATCTCGAATGGCTGTCGATGTACCGCGCCCAGGGCCCCGCCGAGCTGCGTCCGGTCGGCGAGGTCGAGTTCGCCAACGGGGTCGCGGCGATGGCCGCTTCCGGAACCTACGGCAAGACGCAGGTCTGCGCCGGCATCGTCGGCCACGCCGATCTGACGCTGGGTGCGGCGGTCGAAAGGGTGCTGGAGGCGATGATCGAGGCCGGCGGCGGCCGTTTCCGCGGCATCCGCTTTATCACTGCCTCGCATCCCGAGCAGGCGGCCCGGGGGTCGCCGATGATCCGGCCGGCGGGGCTATTGATGGACCCGAAGGTGCGCGAGGGCTTTGCCCGGCTGGCGCCGCTCGGCCTCAGCTTTGACGCCTGGATGTACCACACGCAGCTCGGCGAGCTGGTCGATCTGGCACGGGCTTTTCCGCAGACGCAAATCGTGCTCGATCATGTCGGCGGTCCGATCGGGCTCGGCCCCTATGCAGGCAAGCGCGACGAGGTGTTCGCCGCGTGGAGCGGGATGATCCGGGAGCTCGCGGCTTGCTCCAATGTCCACATCAAGCTGGGCGGGCTCGGCATGCGGATGTTCGGCTTCACCCATCATCTGGGCGAATTGCCGCCGGGCTCCGAAGAACTGGCCGCGGCCTGGCGGCCCTATATCGAGACCTGCATTGCCGCCTTTGGCCCAGAGCGCGCGATGTTCGAGAGCAACTTCCCGGTCGACAAGGGCAGCTGCGGCTATGCCGCACTGTGGAACGCCTTCAAGCGTATCGCCGCCGGCTGTTCGGCCGGGGAAAAGGCCGCACTATTCGCCGGCACCGCGACGAAATTCTATCGATTGGGATAATCTTTGCCGGATGCGTGCCTACATGCCGCCGGCTCCGCCGGCGGCATGTAGGCACGTTCCAAACATATCTCGCGCCGGGCAACACCCTTGCACGAGGTTCCCTCAGAGGGAACAATGAGCAGTGAAGCAATAAATCCCGGTCACGCCGCCAAGGAGAGAACGCCATGGATCTCGGATTGCAAGGCAAGCATGCGATCGTGACTGGCGGCAGTCGGGGTATTGGCAAGGCCATTGCGCGGGAATTGGCTCGCGAAGGGGTCGATGTGGCGATCGTGGCGCGGAACAAGGGAGATCTGGAGGCGACGGCACGGGAGCTTGCTGCCGCGACGAACCGGCGCATCGTTCCCCTCGCCGCCGATGTCACCAGCAATGAGCAGGTGGACCGCATGGTCGCCGAGGCGGCGCAGCAACTGGGCGGTCTGCACATCCTGGTCAACAGTGGGTCCGCGCCCGGGGGCTCGCCGACCGCGACCGGCCCGATCGAAACAGTTGTCGACGAGGATTTGCTGCAGGATTTCAACACGAAATATGTTGGAGCGCTGCGCTGTTCCCGCGCCGTCATCCCCTTCATGAAGAGCGCGGGGTGGGGCCGCATCATCAACATCAGCGGCGGCAACGCCCGCAACGCCGGCAATCTCAGCGGCGGCGCCCGCAATGCCGGCCTGGTGCACATGACAAAAACGCTGGCAGTCCAACTGGGCCGTTATGGGATCACGGTCAATTGCATCCATCCCGGCACGACGCGCACCGAGCGCACACCGGGCCTGCTTGCCGCCCGCGCCGCTCAGCTAGGCGTATCCCCGGAAGAGGCGGAGCGGCGGGACTTTGCTCCGGATTCACCGCGAGGAAATGCCATCTGCCGCATGGTAGACGCCTCGGAGGTCGCCTTCGTCGCGGTCTTCCTAGCCTCGGAAAAGGCCTGGGCGGTCTCCGGCGAGCTAGTGGCGGCAGGCGGCGGGGCCGGGCGGTCGGTCTATTACTAAGCAGCGATTCGAATGCGTAGACGTGGACCCCGGCCGTTCGCCGGGGAAGCACCCAAAATATCTGTGGTCACGATCCGCCTTGTTCCTTGCTACCCCTGATTTCGACTAAGTTTCGAGCCCGACCAGGCTGCGGGCATAGGCCCGCGCCTCGAACGGGCGCAGGTCTTCGGCGGTTTCGCCGACCCCGATCGCGTGGATCGGGATACCGTATTTCTCGGCCAGCGACACCAGCACCCCGCCGCGCGCAGTACCGTCGAGCTTGGTCATCACAATCCCGGTGACGCCGACCATCTCGCGGAAGATCTCGGCCTGGGAATGGGCGTTCTGGCCGGTCGTCGCGTCGAGTACGAGCAATACCGAATGCGGAGCCTGGGGATCGACCTTCTTCAGGACACGGACGATCTTCTGCAATTCGGCCATCAGATTGGCCTTGTTTTGCAGACGCCCGGCAGTGTCGATCAGCAGGATGTCGGCACCCTCGTCGCGCGCCTCGATCATCGCGTCATAGGCGAGTCCTGCAGCATCGGCGCCCTCCGAACGTGTCACTACTCGGCAGCCGGTTCGCCCGCCCCAGATCTGCAATTGCTCGACCGCCGCGGCACGGAACGTATCGCCGGCGGCGAGAACGACCTTGTGGCCATCGTCCCGGTATTGCTTGGCGAGCTTGGCGATCGTCGTCGTTTTGCCGCTGCCGTTGACGCCGACGACGAGAATGACAAAGGGTCTTTTGGCAAGGTCGAGGCGCAGGGGTTTCATGACCGGCTCGACCAGCCTGATCACCTGATCGGCCAGCGCTGCGCGAACCTCTTCCGGCGATACCTCCTGGTTGAACCGAGTTCGGCGCAAGGTTTCGGCGACCTCGCCGGAGACGCCCACCCCCATATCACTCGAAATCAACAGCTCCTCGAGCTCGAGGAGCGCTTCGTCGTCGAGGCGGCGGCGGGTGAAGATCGTGTTGATGCCCTGGGTGAGCCGCGCCGAGCTGCGCGCCATCCCGATCCGCAGCCGACCGAACCAGCCCCGGTGTTCCTCGGCCGCCTCCGAAGCCCGTTCCGCTTCCGGGGCTGGTGCTACCGGTGGCGCCTCGACCAGCGTTTCTTCACCAGACAGCGGGCTTTCGGCGTCGTCCGCAAAGGCCTCCGTCGTCTCCTCTCGGTGTCGCCAAAACCTCATTGGACCGGCACTCCGACAAGGCTGTTTCGGTTGCTGTCGATCAGCCGCATGGGCCGCACCGCGCCGATGGCCGCCGGGGCGGTAAAGTCCACCGCGGCGTAGAACTCGGCGCGGCCCTTCCCCGGACACTCGATCAGGACATCGGTTTCGCCGCCGACCCGCGAGGCGAGCTCGGCCGCGAGCGCGGCAGCGCCTGCTGCGCGCAATTGCGCGGCGCGCTCCTTGATCACCGGGTCGGGGACAGGCGGCATGCGGGCCGCGGGAGTGCCGTGCCGTGCGCTATAGGGGAAAACATGCACAAAGGCGAGCCCACATTCGGCGACGAGGTCGAGGCTACGGCGGAACATGTCCTCTGTCTCGGTCGGAAAGCCGGCGATCAGGTCGGCGCCGAGCGCCACCTCCGGGCGCAACGCCCGGGCGCGCCGGGCGACGGCGATCGCCTCGGCGCGCGAATGCCGCCTTTTCATGCGCTTCAGTATCAAATCGTCCCCGGCCTGGAATGACAGGTGGAGATGCGGCATCAGCCGCTTCTCCTCGGCCAACAACCGCCACAGCTCGCCGTCGATCTCGGCCGGGTCGAGCGAGGAGAGGCGCAGGCGCTCGAGCTCGGGGACCGCGGCGAGCAGCCGACGTACCATTTGGCCGAGGCTCGGCGTCCCGGGCAAATCGGCGCCATAGGCGGTCAGATCGACACCGGTCAGAAGGATCTCGCGATAGCCCGCGGCGACGAGACGGCGCGCCCGCTCAGCGAGGAGACCCATCGGCACCGACCGGCTCGGCCCGCGGGCATAGGGGATGATGCAGAATGTGCAGCGGTGGTCGCAGCCTTGCTGGACCTGAAGATAGGCACGGCTCTTGCCCTCGAAGCCGCTCACCGGATGGCTCGCGGTCTCCGCCAGATCCGTCGATGTGGCACCTTCCGGAAGGTAGCTCTGCGATTCGAGCTTGGCGCGATTGCCGAGCACGCGGTCGACCTCGGGCATCGCGGCATAGCTCTCCGGCACGATCTCGGCGGCGCAGCCGGTGACGATGATCGTCGCCTCGGGATGCTCGCGGCGGGCGCGGCGGATCGCCTGGCGCGCCTGGCGCTCGGCCTCGGCGGTGACCGCGCAGGTGTTGACGATCACCGCATCGCGGAGCCCGGCTTTGGCCGTCGCGCGGCGGATGACCTCCGACTCGAACGCGTTCAGCCGGCAGCCAAAGGTGATGATCTCGGTCTCCGGCACGGTTTGGGATCAACCCCCTGCCAGCAGCCTCGAGTCGAAGGCGCCCTCGAAGCTCAGCGCGACCGGCCCCGTCATGACCACATGGCCGTCCTCACGCCAGGCGATATCGAGGGTTCCGCCGTCGAGCGCTACGGCCGCCCGGCGCTCGGCTAGGCCCCGGCGGTTGGCGGCGACTACAGCGGCGCAGGCGCCGCTGCCGCAGGCGCGGGTGATGCCAGCGCCGCGCTCCCACACCCGCAGCCGGATGTTGCCACGGTCGCGGACCGCGGCAACGCCGATATTGGCGCGCTGCGGAAACAGCGGGTGATTTTCGAGAACGGGCCCGAGGGTGGCGAGGTCGATCGGCTCGGCATCATCCACAAAAAAGGTGGCGTGCGGATTGCCGATATTGGTGCAGACCGGTGCCGAGAGCGGGCCGAGGCTCAAATCGGCGCGTTCGGTGTCCATGGCCCGTGCGAGCGGGATCTCATGCCAGCCGGTACGCACCGGCCCCATATCGACCGTGACGCGCCCGCCAGGCAGAGCCTCGGCTTCCAGCAAGCCTGCTACGGTTTCGATCCGCACCTTGGGATCGCCGGTCTCGCGCCGCAGCAATTCGGCAACGCAGCGCGTCGCGTTCCCGCAGGCCTCGGCCTCACCGCCATCGGGATTATGGATACGCATCAGCACCTGGGCGGCCGGGTCGCGCGGCCGCTCAAGCAGGATCACCTGGTCGCAGCCGATCCCGGTGCGCCGGTCGGCCAGCACACGGGCCGCCGCGGCGTCGATCGCGAGTGTGCTGCGGCGGCCATCGAGAACGACGAAGTCGTTGCCGAGGCCGTGCATCTTGAGGAACTGCACCTTGCCCATTGCCACCGCTTATATGGCGGGGTGGGTATTTCTGTCCAACGCCGCCCCGTCGATCCTGACTCCGCCATACCTTGCGCGATTGGGCGGCGCGTGAAACGATCTCGTTCCGGCCACCAGGGATCGCGCGACATGAAGCTCAGCATCGACCGCATCTTGACGACCCATGTCGGCAGCCTGCCGCGCCCGCCGGATCTGTTGGCCTTTCTGGAGGCGCGCGAGACCGGCCGCGAATTTGATCAGGCGGCGTTCGAGACGCGGCTCGCCGCTGGTGTCCGGGAGGTTGTTGCAAAGCAGGTTGCGGCCGGGATCGACAGCGTCTGCGACGGCGAATTGGGGAAGATCTCCTATACCACGTACATTCGCCACCGCTTCTCCGGCATCGGTGCATATCGCGGCGACGACAACGACAGGCCACCGCAGAGTGCCGTGCATCGCGACCTCCTCGACCATCCCGATTTCATGCAGCGGCTGAACGAGACGCGCGGCACCTCGTGGTTCAGCCGCGCGGCGGTGCCGTGCTGCGCGGGACCGGTCGCCTACAGCGATCGCCGGCCGCTGCAGACTGACCTGACTAACCTCGCCGCCGCTTGCGCCGCAGCAAAACCGGTCGAGGCCTTTATGAACGCGGCCTCACCCGGGGTGCTGACCAAATTCGTGCCGGACCGCTATTACCAGGACGAAGACGCCTATGTCGAAGCCTTGGCCAACGCGCTGAAGGAAGAGTACGAGGCGATCGTCAAGGCCGGCTTCATATTGCAGATCGACGCGCCCGATCTCGGCTCGGCCCGCCACAATCAATACCAGCACCTCTCCGACGAGGAGTTTCTGCGCATTGCCGAGCGCAACATTGCAGCGCTCAACCATGCCACCGCCAATATTCCGCCCGAAGCCATGCGCATGCATCTCTGCTGGGGCAATTACGAAGGGCCGCATACCCACGACATCCCGCTGGCCAAGACCTTCGACACATGCATGCGGGCCCGGCCGGCCGGCTTGTCGTTCGAAGCGGCCAACCCGCGGCACGCGCATGAATGGGAGGATCTGCGCGGCAAGAAAATTCCCGACGACAAGATCCTGATACCCGGGGTCATCGACTCGACGACCAATTTTGTCGAGCATCCGCGGCTCGTCGCCCAGCGGATCTGCCAATACGCCGACATCGTCGGACGCGAGCGGGTGATCGCCGGGGCCGATTGCGGATTTGCGACCTTCGCCTTTGTTAACAATGCCGTGGCACCCTCGGTCGTGTGGGCCAAGCTCGCGGCACTCGCCGAGGGCGCAAAGCTCGCCGCGGCACGACTGTGGAAGTGAGTTGCCGACCTGAAATAAAGCGAGTCGTGGCAATACGATACCGTCACCCCGCAAAAGCGGCGCGCAGGCGGGAGCGGCAGGGCGTCATACAGCGCCGAACGTTCCTGGCTGGATCGGGCGCGACCCTCGCCGGCCTGTCACCTTCGTACGGTGCACTCGCCGAGCAACTGAAAAGGCTACCGGTTATCGGTTTTCTCGGCAGCACGGCACCCGCCGTGTTTGTGCCCTTTGTTGCCGCATTCCGCCAGGGGTTGAATGAGACGGGTTATGTCGAAGGGCAAAATGTAGCGATCGAATACCGTTGGGCGGAGGATCACTACGAGCGCCTACCGGGACTGGCGATCGACCTCGTCGGCCGTAAGGTCGATGTGATCGCGACGGCGAGCATGCCGTCAGCGTTGGCGGCAAAAGAAGCGACCGCAACGATTCCTGTCGTCTTCGAGACCGGTATCGACCCGGTCGAGGCGGGTCTCGTTGCCAGCTTTGCCCGGCCTGGCGGCAACCTCACCGGCGTCTGCATGCTGACCGCCGCGCTGATGCCTAAACGCCTCGAGCTCCTGTCCGAGCTGGTTCCCCAGGCCAGTGCATCGGACTACTGGCGAACCCCACCCACTCGGATGCCGCGAAAATGATCGGTGATGCGCAGGAAGCGGCGCGGGCGAAAGGGTTGCAGCTCCCTATCCTGAAAGCGAGCACCGAAAGCGAGATCGACGCCACCTTCGCTGAGCTCGTCCGACTGCAGGCGGGTGCGCTTGCCGTCCTCCCCGATCCATTCTTCGTCGGGCGGCGCGAGCAACTCGTCGCGCTGGCCTCACACCATGCCGTTCCGGCGATCTATCCGTTGCGCGAATTCGTCGCTTCCGGCGGTTTGATCAGCTATTCGGCGAGCATCACGGCCGCCTTTCATTTGTTGGGAACTTACGCCGGAAAGATCCTCAAAGGCGCCAAGCCCGCCGATTTGCCGGTTCAACAGCCGACGACTTTCGAGCTGGTCGTCAATCTCAACACTGCCAAGGCGCTGGGCATAACCGTGCCGCCGTCGATCCTCGCCCGGGCAACCGAAGTCATCAAGTGAAACGCGGCTGCGCCGCGTGATCAATCGAGGCTTACTTCGTATTGCGGGACGGGTCGGCCGGAGATCGCGTCGGAGGGCGCCCGGCCGATCAGTCGCGCATCGTTGCGTTCGTAGAAACCCGCGGCGTACGGATCGGCGAGAATCGTCAGCCGCCCGGCGCCTTGCTTCGCCGATGGCATGCGCCATAAGCGCGCGGCCTACCCCGGTGCGGATCCGCCTCGGTTCGACAAAGAGCTTGTCCGGATCGATCGTGTTTGGCTCTGGGCGTCACCACGCCGGCAAGGCTTCCGTCCGGCGCCGTCGCGACCAGACGTCGCCTGCTGCAATTTGTCCAGGGTTGACCGCGAGGACCGCTCGCGCGAGCGCCGTGAACGCCTCGTCATAGCCCCACGAGGCTTTCGAGCGGACACAAAGCTCCGTCAGCGCCGAAGCCTCTTCGAGGCGCGCCAGCCGGCTGCAAAGGGGTGAACCCATCGTCAGCAATCTAGAGCTAGCCTGAATCCCCTCGCTTCGATTGCGGGGAGAGGGTCGGGGTGAGCGGAGTTCTGGGGTTGGCCCGGCCCGCGCGCACGCTTGGTACGTCGCCCCTGGTTGGCATCCGCCCATATGCTCTGATGCCGACCTTGTATCTATGAATTTGTGCCAAAAGGGGGCGCGCCGGCGCGGTGGCCGTCACACCGCCCGCCTTGACGCCGCCCGACCGGTCGGCCCGCGTCAAGCCAGTTGCTCTCGCGGCAAGCGGGGCAAGGTGAGGTGGCGCGTCAACCCCTGCCGAATCCCATTTTGACACTTTCGCCGGGGCGACGGAGGAATGAGTTCCGAGGCTCTACTTC
>Ga0306925_10004144_pt1 | contig 13010 bp, 11 predicted proteins | sample flu12Cox44000176_FD_203755 | JGI IMG/M metagenome (GOLD analysis project Ga0306925, IMG submission 203755) | Lab enrichment of tropical soil microbial communities from Luquillo Experimental Forest, Puerto Rico - flux8day.12C.oxic.44.000.176 (v2)... | ecosystem: Environmental > Terrestrial >...
TGGGCGAGCGCGACCCGCAGGTGGCCGCCGTCGCCGTCCCCGTTTTCGACCTCGCCGGTGAGTTCCGCGGCGCGCTCGCGATCTCGGGTCTGATCGGACGCTTCAAGGAGAAGGCGCGCCAAGCCGCACTCGCGGAATTGTCGGCATCGGCCGATCGGCTGCGGACCACGCTTCCAGCAAGCGAATGACCGTTGCCGCGCGTGGAAGACGATCCGTGCGCTCGACTGCGAGGGTCGAGGCACGTAAGCTTCGATGCACACAAGTTGCCCGCCGCAACGCCGGAAGCCCGCAATGCTCACGCGCCGTCACCTGCTCGCCGCCTCGACCGCGGGCCTACTTTCTCCCGGCATGAGCTTCGTCCCGCGCGCATTCGCGCAGGCGATCAAGAAACCCGCCCACGTGATCGTCGGCTTTCCGGCGGGCGGCGGCACCGACGTCATCGCCCGCATCCTCGCGGACGGGCTGCGCGGCCCCTACGCACCTACGGTGCTGGTTGAAAACAAGCCCGGCGCCGCCGCGCGCATCGCGGTCGAATACGTGAAGAACGCGGAGCCGGATGGCAGCGTGATGCTGTTCACACCGGACTTTCCGATCACGGTCTATCCGCACAGTTTCCGCTCGCTGAACTACGACCCGCTGCGGGACTTCACCGCGGTCTCGCCGGCGGCGAAATCGATGCTGACCTACAATGTGGGCCCGGCGGTGCCGGAGAGCGTGAAGACCTTGGCCGATTTCGCACAATGGTGCAAAGCCAATCCCGGCAAGGCTTCGTACGCGACCACGGCCGCCGGCGGCACGCCGCATTTCGTCGGCATGATGCTGGCCAACGCGGCCGGCGTCGCGATGACCCCCGTGCACTATCGCGGCGGCGCGCCGGCGCTGCAGGATCTGCTCGGCGGTCACGTGCCGGCGAGCGTCAATCCGATCAGCGAAAGCCTGCCCCTCGCCAAGTCGGGGACGTTGCGAATTCTGGCGGTGACGGGTTCGCGGCGCTCGTCGTTCCTGCCCGACGTCCCGACCATGACCGAGGCCGGCTATAACGTGGTGGTGGAATCGTGGCTCGGCGTGTTCGTGCCGGCGAAGACGCCCCCGGACATCGTCGAAGCGCTGAACGCGGCCATCGCCGAAGCCGCGAAATCCTCGCACATGATCGAGAATCTGGCCAAGGTGGGCAACACAACCGCGTCCCAGACACCAGCGCAATTCGCCGCCACGGTGAAGGCGGATCTGGCGCGCTGGGCCCCGGTCGTGAAGGCATCCGGTTTCGTCGCCGACGATTAGCGCGAAAACCATGACCACCAGCGCCGATCGGCGATGATCGCACGCGCAGCATTGTGACCGGGAGCTCCGGTTACGCCTCCGCCTGGATGCGCACCCGATCCGCAGTGGTAGAGTCCCTTTAAGGGTCCCCGATAATCGGCATAGCCGACCGCGGGGCGGGCCCAGAACAGCTGATCGAGCGTCAAGGCGCCGTGAAAAATATCTCCCCCGGTCAGCCCGAACACCTGCTCCAGATCAAGGGGGCTCAAGACCTGGCGGCCGATGATGCTGGCCTTGAACCCCGGCGCGTAGCGATCGACGGTTTCGATCATCAGATCGGCCACCGTCTCGCGATGATCGTTCCATGATCGTCCGGCCGGCAATTGCGGCGCCACGTGTTGGCAGAAGAGGCTTGCGACGTGGCGCCCCGCGGGGGCCAACGTGTCATCCAAGGTCGACGGGATGACCATCTCGATGATGGGCTCGCGACTCCATCCGAGCGTTCGCGCGTCGCAATAGGCGCGATCCATGTAGCCGAGGCTCGGCCCGAGAATGATCCCCGCGGTGTGGTGATCGCCGCAATCGCGTCCAGGCAGCGCTGTGAAGCTCGGCAGTTCCGAGAGCGCGACGTTGATGCGGAACGTGCCGGAGGCGCAGCGCCACCCCTGCATACGCCGAAGAAAATCCGGATCGAGTGCGTCCGGCGGGATCATCCCAGTATAAAGGAGTTTGGGATTGACATTGGCGGCGACCGCGCCGCCGCGCACGAGGCGTCCGTCCTCGAGCACGACGCCGACGGCGCTGCCCTTCTCGATCAGGACCTCGCGAACGGGCGCGTCGGTCTCGATCTCCACGCCATATCCGGCCGCAGCGCGCGCCATGGCTTGGGTGATCGCCCCCATTCCCCCGATGGCGTGGCCCCAAAGACGCCTCTTCCTGTTCACCTCGCCGAAGGCGTGGTGCAACAGAACGTAGGCGGTACCGGGCGTGTACGGACTTGCGTAGTTTCCGACGATGGCATCGAAGCCGAGCCAGGCCTTGACGAGTTCGCCCTCGAACCAGGCATCGAGATAATCGGCGGCCGATTTGGTCAACAGCTCGAGCAGCGTGCGCAGATTTTCCGCCGACAGCCGGCGAAGCCGGTTGCCGATTCGTCCTGCTCTGAGCGCTTCACGCAACGCTGCAAGCTTTGTTCCGTTGGTGAGGTTGGGCGGCGGCTGCAGGACCAGCTCACGCAGCACATCGGCGCTCGCGTCGAGCGCCTGGGTGAAGGCGTCATATCGCTCGGCATCGCGACGACTGAAATTCGCGATGTTGCCTTTGGTGCGCCCCTCGGCCGCGAGGAGATAGCGGCCGTCCAAGGTGGGAAGGAAGTTTTGCGCGCGGCGCTCGACAATTTTCAGTCCGTGGTCGAAGAGGCGAAGATCGGCGATGATCTTGCGGTTCAACAGACTCACGGTGTAGGCCGCCACCGAGTTTCGGAACCCTGGGCAAAACTCTTCCGTGACCGCCGCGCCGCCCACCATCGGCCGTCGTTCGAGGACCTTGACTTTCAGGCCCGCCATGCCGACGTAGGCGGCGCAAGTCAGCCCATTGTGCCCGCCACCAATGATGACGACGTCGTATGTTTGCATCGAGGGCGCTAGCTACAGGCGCGGCGGTGTGGATCGCGATGCTTCAAGTATCACCTTGCGCCGTCGCGGCTTGCCGGTATTCTCGCGCACACGGGACTGATTCACACCATCGCTCGCAAGCGTCGTCGCGCTCGAATTGTGAGTGAGCATCAAGCGCTGCACCGCTGATCCGCTCGGCGAACCGATCGGCATCGGGGACATATCATAATCTCATGCCCGCGAAACTGTCACCGTCGCGTCACCTTCGGATCGGCCGATGCAAGGCTGGGCTGGGGCTCTTCGCCCGTGTCGCAATCAAGAAGGGGCAATTCATCGTCCGCTACAGCGGCCGGAAGATGCGCGCCGAAGCCGCCGACGAGCTCGATACCCGCTACCTGTTCGAGATCAACGCCCGCTGGACCATCGACGGCTCCAACCGCAGGAACCGGGCGCGCTACATCAATCATTCGTGCCGACCGAATGCCGAAGCCTATTTCGTGAAGCACATGATCAAGATCAGGGCGATCAAGAATATCAAGCCAGGGGACGAGATCACATATCACTATGGCCGCGATTATTTCGACTCCTTCATCAAGGCCGTGGGTTGCAAGTGTAGGGCTTGCGCCAAGAAGCGCGCCGAGAGCCGTTCTCGGCGATCGAGGCGTCGGGCCAAGCGTGCGCGATGACGCCCGAGACTCCGCAAGCCATCATTTCTCCGCGGGCGCGATGTCGGGCCCCGGCGCGTGCAGGATGACGCCTTCGAGCGGATCGCAGGCGTCGTTCCACGGCGCCCGCTGCAGCGCACGTCGCGTGTCGGCATAGCCCGCCTCCCAGCGCAGGCGAATCCCGCTCGGGCTGAAATCGATGTCCTTGGTGTGGTTTTCATTGTCCAAGCGAGGCGCAAGCAGTTGCACGACGTGCATGCGCGTCAGGCAACCGTACTCGGCCAGATCCTTGACGACCGGGCGATTGCGCACGTCCTCGGGCATCAATTTGACCAGCTCCGATACCACGTGGCGCAGCTTGTGGACCTGGCGTTGTTTCGCAATGTGACTCGCGACGCGGCTCGAATATTGAATGTCCTTGTGGCGATGAAGCACCTCCCAGATGCTCTCCGGCTCCGGCCCCATCGGGTTCCACATGTGCACGGCGAAGATGAGCGAGTCGCGGCGCGGGTTGTCGTCGAAGATCGCCTCGGTCGGCGTGTTGGATAGAATTCCGCCATCCCAATAGAGCTCGCCATCGATGCGCACGGCCGGAAAGGCCGGCGGCAACGCGCCAGACGCCATGACATGCCGAACCGTGATGGCGGTCTCGCGACTGTCGAAGTAGCGCATCACGCTGGTGCGCACATGCGCCGCGCCGACCGTCAGGCGTGGCGTGCAGCGTTCGATGAGCGCAAAGTCGACCAGCTCGGTCAACGTCTTCGCAAGCGGCGTGGTCGAGTAGAAGCCGGCGCTGTCGCGTCCAAGCGGATAGTGCGCGCCGAGAAAAGCCAGCGGATTGGGTTCGAAGAAGCCCGGAATGCCGCCGAGCAGGGTCGACCAACAAGACGCGGTGTCGGCAAGCCCCGGCCAGTTCGCCAGACCCCAGAACTCCTTGTGCTTCATTCGACGCCAGAATTCCTCCAGCCGGTCGAGGCGATGCTCGGGCTCGTTGCCGGCGATCAGGCTGGCGTTGATGGCGCCGATCGAGGTGCCGATGATCCAATCCGGCTCGATCCCGCCTTCGTGGAGCGCCTGATAGACACCCGCCTGATAGGCGCCGAGCGCACCGCCGCCTTGGAAGACGAGGACGATCTGGAGTCGCCGCGCTGGATTGGCTTCCGATGCTACCCGTTCTTGTGCATCCGCGATGTGCCGGGATTTCGAGACATCCAACATCCTTGCCTCCGGTCCTGCGCTCGCGGGCACCTTGTCCGGTGCGACCCACCCGATTCCGTACTAGCGGATCCTAATGTGCGGTCCAACCACCATCCACCGGCAATGCTGCACCTGTGATCGACGCCGCGGCCGCGCTCGCAAGGAAAGCCACGAGCGCGCCGAGTTCGTCGACCGCGGCGAAGCGCTTGTTCGGCTGCTGCGCGAGCAGGACGTCGCGGATTACTTGTTCGCGCGGAATGCCGTGGGCCTTGGCTTGGCCGTCGATCTGCGCCTCGACCAGCGGCGTATACACATAGCCCGGACAGATGGCGTTGCAGGTGATGCCGTATTCGGCGGTCTCGAGCGCCGTGACCTTCGTCAGGCCGAGGATGCCGTGCTTGGCGGCAACGTAGGCCGATTTGAAGGGTGACCCCACCAGCGCGTGTGCCGACGCGATATTGATGATGCGACCCCACTTGTTCTTGAGCATCGACGGCAAAGCGAGCCGCGTCGTGTGGAACGCCGACGACAGGTTGATGGCGAGGATTGCGTCCCATTTTTCGGGCGGAAAGTCCTGCAACGCCGCCACGTGCTGGATTCCGGCGTTGTTGACGAGGATGTCGATCCGTCCGGACGATTGCAGCGTGCTTTCGATCATCTCGCGGATCGCCTGCGGCTTTGACATATCGGCCGACGAGTAGGACACCCGAACCTTGAAGTCGGCGGCGATCTTCGCCTGCCCCCGCGCGACGTCATCGGGCTTGCCGAACCCGTTGAGGACGATGTTGGAACCGGCGGCGGCGAGCGCCCGCGCGATGCCGAGCCCGATACCGCTGGTCGAGCCCGTCACCAGCGACACCTTGCCCGCAAGCGTTGGCCCGGTCGTGACATTTTCCGCCTTGATGGCGACGTTCATGGCCCGCAGCCTCCTGATTGGAATGATGATTTGCCTCGATCTTGCACGGCAATGTGCCGGACCGGAGCAACGCAGCGCCAATGCCGATTGGCTAACGGGTCGATAGAATTCCGCTATGGACATGCGGGCTGCGGGGCAGTTGACCGCCGAGAGAATATCCGAGCTCGGCAGCGGTCGGCGGCGCCGTCATCACCGCCGGCAGCACATCTTCGATGCGCGAGCCGGAGATGCCGGTGATCAATCGGGTACCACGCTGAAAGGTAACGTAGTTCCAGCTCCAATTCATGGCGACCGCCAGACGGTTGCGCGAACCAATCAGGAAATAGATGTGCGCGAGGCTCCAAAGGAGCCATGCCGATACGCCCGACAGCTTGCACGCCCCGACCTGTGCGACCGCGTGCTTTCGTCCGATCGTCGCCATAGCCCCGAAGTTGCGATAGGCAAACGCCGGCAGCGTCTTGCCCTTGGCGCGCGCCATCAGCAGATTCGCGACGTACCGCCCTTGCTGCTTCGCAACGGGTGCGACACCGGGCAACGGCTTGCCGTCGGGGCCGCTCGCAGCGGCGGCATCGCCGATCACGAAAATGTCCGGGTATCCCGGCACTGAAAGATCGGCTTGCACCTGCACACGGCCGGCGCGATCGCTGGCGACGGCGAGCCACTCCGCCGCTGGCGACGCCTTCACGCCCGCGGCCCACATGATGGTGCGCGTTTCGATGCGCTCTTGGCCGAGCGAAACCCTGGTGCAATCGCAATCCGTCACGACGGTCCCGAGGCGGACTTCCACCCCGAGCTGCTCCAGCGAACGTCGTGCCGCCTCCGACAACGAAGGAGCAAACGGCGCAAGCAGCCGCGGGCCGGCCTCGACGAGAATGATCCGCGCGCAGCGCGGGTCGATGGAGCGGAAGTCGGATGCGAGTGCCCGCTTCGCCAATTCGGCGATGGCGCCGGCCATCTCCACGCCGGTCGGGCCGCCGCCGACCACGACGAAGTTCAACAGACGGCGGCGCTCGCCGGCATCCGGTTCGCTTTCGGCGCGTTCGAACGCGAGCAGGATACGGCGGCGCAAATACGTGGCGTCATCGATGGTCTTCAAGCCCGGCGCGTAAGACGACCAATCGTGCCCGAAATAAGCGTGCTCGGCCCCGGTGGCGACGATGAGATGGTCGAACGGAATGCGCCGACCTTCCGCGACCACTTCTTTGCGCACCGTATCGACACCGAAACTTTGGCGAGAATGACATGAGCATTCTTCTGACGACGCAGGATGCCGCGAATCGGTGAAGCGATATCTGCGGGCGACAACCCGGCGGTCGCCACCTGATAGAGCAGCGGCTGGAACAGGTGATAGTTGTGGCGATCGACGACGGTGACGTCGAACGGCGCTCGCGCCAGTTGCTTGGCGGCGGAAAGTCCCCCGAAACCCGCTCCGATAATCACGATGCGAGGAGGTGCCTGCGTGGAGGCAATGGGAGTCATGATCCCTCTCGGCCTGTTCATGCGTTAAGCTGTTGAGTGCGCGCTTGTTCGCGAATGCCGATCACGGCGAGCGGGCTGCGATGAGCCGCCAGGCCGTCCGGCTGCCAACGTTTTCGTGTTGGGGACTCGCAACGGCGCGCGAGGACCGAAGCGGGCAGCGGGGACAGGCGTGTGGACATTCGTGAGGGCGCCCATGGGTCGATCCTCAGGTGAACGGACCATGAGTAGTGAACCCGTACTGGCGGACACGCGGAAATATCGATTGGCTATTGAGCCGATAACCCGGTGTTATTGCCCCATGGGATTTCCGCGGCGCTCCATAACGCCCCGCTATCGAATTTGAAGCCATTCGGCATTTCCGTTCCGCCGCCGCTTCGATCAATCCTCCGCCCCGCTCCGGCCCCCTCCAGCCGCAGCGTAACAAACGAGATCACGAACATGTTCAATCGTATCGCGGGCGGCCGAGGCGTCGTCTTGGCGGCTATCATGGCCGGCGCGACGCTCGCCGGTGTGTCGGCGTCGGCCGCCGGCGAATGCCCGGCCGGCAAGTTCAAGGCCGACGCGCGCCCGCCGGCCAACCACGCCGGCAAGGGCGTCACCGACACGGTGCTCGCCGCCATCGACCTCGAGAAGGAGCCGGCGAACATCAAGGACCGCCAGCTGCGTTTCCGCAAGCTCACGATCGAGCCCGGCGGCATCGTGCCCTGGCACAGCCACGGCGACCGCCCCGCGATCATCTATGTCGCCGAGGGCGAGATCGTCGAATACGCCAGCAACTGCGCGGATCCGATCGTGCACAAAGCCGGCGATATAAGGCCGGAGACGAACGGCACCGCGCACTGGTGGCAGAACCTCGGCAACAAGACCGTGGTTCTGTTCGTGGGCGACGTCCTTCACGACAAGAACGACCACAACATGTGACCACGCACGGACGTCGTCCAAGCAGCAAGTGACGCTTCGCGCGGGCGTCACATCCCTCCCCGTAAGGCTAAGGATCAGTCATGATGCGGACGGCTCCGGCCTTGGTTTCGCCACCGACGCAAATGCAGGCCGACGCGTCGCGCGTCCTGCTGCGCACGGTGGTGATCGGATTGACGGCCTTCCTCACGGTCGTTGACCTGTTCGCGACGCAAGCCATTCTTCCGTCCCTGACCCGTGCCTATCACGTCACGCCGGCCGCCATGGGCTTCGCGGTCAACGCCAGCACGATGGGCATGGCGGTCGCGGGATTGATCGTCTCCGTGTTCAGCCAGCACATCGACCGCCGATTCGGCATCCTGGTCAGCCTCGCCTTGCTGTCGATCCCGACCGCGCTGCTGGCGATCGCGCCCGACTTGACCACGTTCACGGTCTTGCGCATCGCGCAGGGCCTGTGCATGGCGTCCGCCTTTACGCTCACCCTCGCGTATCTCGGCGAAGAGTGCAGCGCGGCGGATGCCGCCGGCGCCTTCGCCGCCTATATCACCGGCAATGTCGCGAGCAATCTCATCGGCCGCCTGATCTCGGCGGCGCTGGCCGATCACCTGGGCCTGGCCTGGAATTTCTATTTCTTCGCGGCGCTCAATCTCGGCGGCGCCGTGCTGGTCTACTTTACCGTCGCGCGCGCCGCTCCGATGGAGCAAACCGGAGCAACCCCATCCTCTCCTTTCGCGGCCTGGCTCGAGCATCTGCGCAATCCGCAGCTGCGCGCGGCGTTCGGCATCGGATTTTGCATCCTGTTCGCGTTCATCGGCACGTTCACTTACGTCAACTTCGTCCTGGTGCGTCCACCGCTGTCGCTCGGCTCCATGGAGCTCGGCTTCGTCTATTTCGTGTTCCTGCCGTCGTTGGTGACGACGCTATGGGCGGGGCGGGCCGTTCACCGCTACGGGACGCGGCCGACCCTGTGGGGCTCGCTCGTCCTGGCGGGCGGCGGCTTGCCGCTGCTTCTGCTACCCAACCTGGCGGCGGTTTTGGTCGGCATGGTTCTCGTCGGCGTGGGGACCTTCTTCGCCCAGGCGGCGGCGACCGGCTTCGTCAGCCGCGCCGCGACCGCGGACCGCGGGGCGGCCAGCGGCATTTATCTCGCCTGCTACTTCACCGGTGGCCTGATCGGCACCGCGGTCCTCGGGCAGATCTTCGATCGGATCGGGTGGCCGGCCTGTGTTGCCGGAATCGGCCTTGCGCTCGGCGCCGCGGCGGTCCTCGCGCATCGCCTCAATCTGCAGGCTGACCCCGCCGCCGCCATGCATACCGCATGAGGTCACCGCGGTGATCGGTCGATCAGTGCACCTTGCCGCCGTCGCGCGCGCGGCTCTTCTGCACCGCCAGCGCATCCGCACCCAGCCACTGCGTGCGCATGGCTTCGCGCACGAGCGCACCGATCGCCGGCGAATGCGGACGTCCGCGCACGGTCACCAGGCTCACCTCGCGCCAGAACTCGGGCTCGACCAGTGGCCGCACCACGATGTCCGCGCGCTCCATGATCGAATATCGCGGCATGAAGGCGAAGCCGAGGCCGGCCGCGACCATGGCAAGAATCCAGTCGTCGCGGTCGCTGCGATACACGCGTTCGACCTTCGTCCCGCGCTGGGCAAAAACATCGCGCGCAACGTTGGCTTGCTCGCAGTTGATCCGATTGAGGTAACGCTCGCCGTTGAGATCGCCGACGCGGACCTCGGGCCGGTTGGCCAGCCGGTGCTGGCGACCGAGCACGATGAAGAATTGCTCGCGGAAGAGCGGAAGATAATGAAGCCGCTCGTCGATCTGGTCCGGCCAGCAATAGATGGCGGCCTCCAATCCGCCGTCGAGCAGACGGCCCTGAAGATCGGAAGCGGCCGCGTCCGTGATCTGCAGCTCGATGCCCGGATGCTGCGCCTGCAGGTTGGTCAATAGTCCGACGAAGTTGCCGGGACCGATGGTGCACATGACTCCGAGTTTCAACGGCGTGCCCTTGAGCTCGATGAAACTCGTGGCGAGGTGCTTCGCCTGCTGCGATTGCCGCTGAACCTCTTCGAGATAAGGACGCACCGCCTGGCCGAGCTCGCTCAGATGCGTTCGCGCCCGCTCGCGATGGAACAGGAGGCCGCCGAACTCGTCCTCCAAGAGCTTGATGGCACGCGTGAGCGCTGGCTGCGCCACGTTGCATTTCTCGGCCGCGCGGGTGAAGTTCAGCTCTCGGCACAGGGTGAGGAAATACCTGACCTGATGCATTTCCACGGGATAGCCTCTCAGTGCACCGTCACGTCCCGGCCGCGCTTCGGTCTGCCGAACCATCGGGGTCGTGCAATCTCGCAACTCGTCGTTGCCGCGACTAATCCAGCGTTGGCCGGACTGGGCCGTCCGGCAGGTGATTTTAACCCTGGTGCCGCGCGAAAATTACAGTCCGCTTTTGACGCGAGCGAAATTTGATGGCAGCGCCACTTCCCGCCCCGCGCGGCATTGCCTCACACTGCGTAAGCAGTGGAACCAACTGCACGAACTCGCGTTCACGAGTCCGTGAGCGGACCGCCGCTGCCGCCCTTTGCCCCAATCGGCAGACTGGCCATGCGGCATGAATTGCTTTTTCCTATCCCGCCGCAGCAATCGAGGATAGCGTGGCGGGTCGCGCGGCATGGGAGGGGTCATGCGAACCGCCGTCGCCGAGATCGACAACACCGCGGTCCAGACCTGCGGGATCGCCGTGATGGCCAAGGCGTCGATCGCGGGCCGCACCAAGACCCGCTTGGTTCCTCCTCTAACGTTCGAAGAAGCGGCGCAGTGCAATACGGCATTCCTGCGCGATATCGCCGATAACATTCTCGCCGCCTCCGCGGAGGCCTCGATCGCCGGCTACGTTGCGTACGGCCCGGCTCACGCGCGGCCCTTCTTTCAAGAAAATCTGCCGTGCGAGATCGCCCTGATCGAGGCTTGCTACCCGACTCTCGGTGAATGCCTCGATTACACGATCGCGCAGCTCCTGGAGCGCGGCCATCGCTTCGCGATGGTCCTCAATTCCGACAGCCCCACGCTGCCCACCTCGCTTCTGGTCGAGACCGCCCACGTGCTTGCGCAGCCCGGCGACCGCGCGGTGTTCGGACCCGCCCTTGACGGCGGCTACTATTTGCTCGGGCTGAAGGCGCAACACCACCGTCTGTTTGAGGATATTGCCTGGAGCACGGAACGCGTGGCGCAGCAAACGCTCGAGCGTGCCGCCGAACTGAAGCTGCCCGTGCATATTCTGCCGACGTGGTATGACATCGACGACGTCGCAGGGTTGGAAATGCTGCGAGCGGAACTGTTCGATGGTCGCTCGTTCGCGCCGGACCTTTGTCCCGCGCAACCGCGGCACACGCGCGCGTTGATCCAAGCGCTGGTCGAGACCTCGGACCTCAAAGACCGTCTCAGCCTCAACGCGTTGCGGAGGGCGGCGGAGTGAAGCGAATCACCGGGCTCGATTGGCCGCTCTTGGCGCTCGCCGGGTGCCTGCTCGCGCTTTCGGCCGCCGGCGCGATCGCGATTACGCAGTTCGACGACCCTAAAGTCGGCATCTTTCTCCTGCTCCAGTGCGTGCCTTATGCCATCGCGGCGTGGCTCGTGCTCCGTGAACGGGCGGAGGGCGCGGGCAGCGGACGTGCGCTCGCGACCATTCTCATCGTCGGCGTTGCCCTGCGCTGCCTGCTCCTGCCCGGAACGGCGGTTTCGACCGACGTCTTCCGCTACGTCTGGGACGGCCGCGTGCAAGCCGCCGGCGTCAATCCATATCTTTACGTGCCGAACGACGCGGCGCTCTCTGGCCTGCGCGACGGCGCGATTTATCCTTTTATCAATCGCGCCGACTATGCCCCGACGATGTACCCGCCGACCTCGCAGGTCGTCTTCTATCTGATCACGCGCATATCCGAGGCGCCGATCGCCATGAAAGCCGCCATGATGGCGTTCGAGGGCCTCGCGGTCTTTACGATGCTGCAATTGCTCGCACTACGCGGCCTGCCGCGGTCGCGCATCCTGCTCTATGTCTGGCACCCCTTGCCGCTGTGGGAGTTTGCCCGCAGCGGCCATGTCGATATCGTGGCCATCGCCTTTCTACTACTGGCTTTCCTCGCTACGGAACGGCGCTCCCCGATCCTCGCCGGCGTCGCGCTCGGTGCCTGCGCGCTGGTCAAGTATTTTCCCGTCGTGACCGGTCCCGCCCTCTACAAGCGTTGGGACTGGCGCCTCCCCCTCGCCTTTGTGGTGACGATCGCCGCGCTCTATCTGCCTTATATCGGCGCCGGCACGAAGGTGTTCGGATTCCTCGGCGGCTATCTCAGCGAAGAGGGCCTGGACCGCGGTTCGGGAATTTTCTGGTGGCAGCTCATCGGCGCCGTCGTCTCGCTGCCGCAGTGGACATTTTCATTCTACCTGGCTGCTGCGGCACTGGTCATGGCGGTGCTCGCCCTTGTCGTGGTCATGCGGCGGGGAAGACCGGACGCCGATCTCGCCGGCGCCATGATGCTCGCCGTCGCTTTCACGCTCTTGGTCGCACCGCACTATGCCTGGTACTTCGCCTGGCTGGTGCCGTTCCTGTGCTTCTACCCGGTCGTCGGTGTGATCTATCTCACCTGCGCTGTGAGCTTGCTTTATTTCGCGCACTGGCCTCCGACCCTGTCGGAAGCAGTGCCGATTTACGTTCCCTGCGTTCTCATTCTCGCAACGGAATTTGCGTGGCGTCGCCGACGCAAGGCCGAGGAGCCCCATGCCGATGCAGCCCTCGCCTGAGCTCAAGGTCGACCCTCGGCGCTATTTCGAGAGCGTCGACGCGCGGCGCGACAAGCACGCGCCGCGGCAGCCGGTCTGCGTCTATCTCGAGACCACGAACCGCTGCAACCTCTTGTGCAAGACCTGTCCCCGCACCTACGAGGAACTCGAGCCGCCCGCCGA
>Ga0306925_10004146_pt1 | contig 13008 bp, 11 predicted proteins | sample flu12Cox44000176_FD_203755 | JGI IMG/M metagenome (GOLD analysis project Ga0306925, IMG submission 203755) | Lab enrichment of tropical soil microbial communities from Luquillo Experimental Forest, Puerto Rico - flux8day.12C.oxic.44.000.176 (v2)... | ecosystem: Environmental > Terrestrial >...
GCGTAGGCTTTCTTACCGTCCACCCCGGATATGCGCCGTCGAAAATCAACTGGTCGAGGGAGGTTTTCAAGATGAGCGAATCAGCGGAGACGGTGGTACGAAAGTACCTTGCCGCCTGGAAGCGGTCGGACCTTGACGAACTCGTCAGCTTCATCAGCGACGACGCCGTCTACACCGACGGCCCAAGAGGAGTCCATCACGGCATCGACGCCATCAGAGCGGAGCTTGAAACGATGGCAAAGGGTCGTTCCGAGCACCTCCATCGACATCAAGAAACTAGTCGCCAGCGGTGGCACGGTCATGGTCGAGCGAGTGGACAACTTCAAACTCGGAGGCAAACCTTTCGACTTGGAAGTCGCCGCGGTGTTCGACGTCGACGACAACGGTCGAATCAAGCGCTGGCGCGATTACTACGACTTGAAGTCGCTAGAAGACCGCATTACGTCCGCAGGAATCGCTCTGCCAAGCTGACCGTTTCCACAACACGGGCAAAGGGCGCGTTGGGAGTGGTTGCGGGAGGGTCCGTTTCGGGGTGGTCGTGTTGGTTCTCAGTGCCGTCGTTTTGGGAGTGGAATCGCGTTGTGGCGGGCGAATGGGTGGGTAGTGGCGTCGTTGTGCCGGAGGGGTGGATGGGCACGGTCAGCGCTCACGACAGATTTGTCGCTAACGGGAGCGTGGGTACGGCGCTCGCACAGACTCTTGCACCCCCACCCCTCGCCGACCGCATCCGCTCCTGAGGGGCATTCAGCTTGGGTGTTCGAGTTCTGTTCGGGCCTGGTCGATTTGGTCGAATACGTGGGTGACCATCTCGGCGGTGGTCATCGTTTCACCCTTGTGGGCGAGCGATTCGTAGGTCGGGTCGCCGAGGACTTCGCTGAGGTGGGCGATTGCGCTATTGAACTCGGGCATGGCCGTGCTCGTGAGGGGACTGGCGGCGAAACCGGCGATGGTGGCGGCTGGTTCATAGCGTCCGAGCCGGTCGAATAGGGCCGTGAGGATGGCGAGGGCGCTGCGTACCCCGGTGGTGTCGCCGGAGTCGTGGAAGTTGCGGATCGCCAGCGCGACATACGCGCAATCGATCGGCCACTGCTTGTAACGACTGTCGCGTCCACACGTCGGACAGGGACGATGAAAGTGTTGACGCCACACCGCTTCGGGCCGCCACTGCCTGGCCGCTTCCACAAGAAGATTGTGTTCGCTCACGCTCTCTATTGTATTTACCCTGCAACCAAGTTCCACCCGAAGGCATCACCGACACCTTCTGTGCTAGGTCATAGATACTTAGCTGCCCATTGCGAGACAGCCTTTCGGGACACTTTCGGTGAGACGAACTTTCGAGACACGGCGACCTCGGAAGATCGGACATCCGAGTGTCCGGTGATCGGTGTCTCGAATGTGCTCTATTTCGAGACCGCGTTCAACTCTGTTCGGGCCTCGTCGATTTGGTCGTATGCATACGCCGCTATGGCGGCGGTGGTCATCGTCTCACCCTTGCGGGCGAGCGACTCGTAGGTCGCCTCGCCGAGCACCTCGCGTAGGTGGGTGATTGCGGTGCCGAACTCAGGAAACGCTGCGGTCAGCGGACTAAACGCGAAACCGGCGATGGTCGCCGCCGCTTCGCACCGTGCGAGCCGGTCGAAAAGCACCGTGAGCATAGCCAGGGCAACACGCATGTTTGCCGCATGACCCGAGTCCTGAAAATTCCGGATCGCGAGCATGAGGTAGTCGAAGGCGGCCAGCGGGTCCCCGTGTTGGGCCTCGAGAGCGGACAGACAGATCGCCAGGTGTGACTCGTTGGCGCGGTTGCCGCTCTGCTGAGCGATCACCAGCCCCCGGCGCACGGCTTGGAGCGCGCGCCCAGGTTCGACATGCCGAAAGGCGAAGCCGTAGGCGAAAAGCGCCCACGAAAGCGTCCACGGGTCATCGGTGGCTTCGGCGGTGTCGATCATGCCGATCGCGGCGGCCATCGCCTCGTCACCAACACCGGCGACCGTCAGCGCGAGTACCAGGTATGCCTGGATGACTGCGTCATTCTCTCGATCGGATGAGAGCCGGGCGCGGCACAACTCCACGTACCGGTCGGGCTGGCCGATGTACAGATACGCAGCGCTAAGCCAGCTCTGGATGCCGTCCGGCACCTCGTCGCGGCCACTGCCCTTAACCGTCAGGGCCGCGTCGCTGTAGCCGACAGCGTCCTCGATGCGTCCGGTCGTGTGACACTGCGACGCCATCACATACAGGGCTGCCAGGCGGGGATGGTTGACGGATCGGGCGGGCTTGATGAGCTGTTCGGCCCAAGTAATGGGCTCGTAGATTTCGACCCGAAGGCCGAGGAATGCCGCATACGTCGCGATGGTGGCGGCAACGTCTAGGTCGCCATGGTCGGCGGCCCACTTGAACGCGGTGCGCAGATTGGCCAGCTCGGCGGAGAACCAGGTGTATGCCTCGCGCTGGTGCGGGCTGTTCCACAGCGCCAGGATGTCGGTCTCGCGCCTGGCGAAGTGGCGGGCATGCGCGTTACGTGCCTCGGTGGCCGCACCAGAGGCGACGAGTTGCTCTTCGGCGAACTGACGGATGGTCTCCAACATCGAGAATTGGGTCCGCCCAGCCGATCGGTCGGCGACCAGCAGCGACTTGCGCACCAACGCATCGAGCAGATCAAGGATGGCGTAGTCGTCGACGTCATCGGATCCGCCCACCGCGCAGGCACTTTGGAGGTCGAATCCCCCGGCGAACACCGAACACCGCTGCAGCAGAGCCCTTTCCGCGTTGTCGAGGTGGTCGTAGGACCATGCCACCGCATTGCGCAAGGTTTGGTGGCGTGCCACGCCCCGCCGCGAGCCGACCAGCAGCCGGAACCGCTGATGAAGACGATCGCGCACCTCACTGGCGGTCATTGACGCCATCCGCGAGGCTGCCAACTCGATGGCCAATGGGATGCCGTCCAGGCGGCGGCAAATCTCCACGACCGCGACCGCCTCGTCAGGGTTCGCCAGCGAGAAGTCCGGGACCACACTGCGGGCGCGTTCGACGAACAGATCGACTGCGGCAGAGTCGATGCCCGCGCCGACATCCAGCGACGGCACCGGCCACAGTTGCTCGTCGGCGACCCCCAATCCCTCGCGGCTGGTCGCCAGGATCCGCACGGTCGAGGAGCGCGCGAGGATCGCTTCGATCAGATCGGCGGCAGCGTCTCGCACGTGCTCGGCGTTGTCGAACACCAGCAACCGCGCCCGGCCCTCTAACGCGGCGGCCACCGACTCGCTCACGGTCTTATCCGGCTGCTGAGTGATGCCCAGTACCGCCGCCACCGCGTCAGGCACCGCCGCCGGATCGGACACCGCAGCCAGCTCGAAAAACCAGACCCCATCCGGAAATTGATCGACGAGACGCGATGCGACCTCCACCGCCAGCCGGGTCTTGCCGACCCCGCCCACCCCGGTCAACGTCACCAATCGATGAGCCTTGACCGCCGCTTGCACCTCGTCGAGTTCGGACTCGCGTCCGATGAAGCTGGTGACTGGGGTCCGCAGGTTGCCCGGACTGGCATCCAACGCCTGCAGGGGTGGGAACTCTGTGCGCAGGCCGGGTGCGCAGACTTGAAACACCCCGACCGGTGTGGGTAGGTCGCGCAGTCGTCGCGGCCCCAAATCGACCAGGTCCACTCCGCTGAGCAGACTCGCCGTCGAATCGGCCAGCAGGATCTGGCCGCCGTGCCCGGCGGCCATCACCCGCGCAGCTCGGTTGAGCACCGCACCGAAGTAATCCCCCTCGCGCAGCTCGGCTTCCCCGGTCGCCAACCCCATCCGTACCGGCAACTGAAGCTCCGTCTGCGCGGCCACCGCCGCATCAACCGCAGCCCTGGGGGAGGCGAACGCGGCAAACACCCCGTCACCGGTGTGCTTGAACACGAAGCCGCCCTGCGCCTCGATCACCTGGCGCAACACCTCGTCATGGGCGGCCAGCGCGGCCCGCATCGCATCCGCGTCGGCCTCCCACCGACGGGTCGAACCCTCGACATCGGTGAACAAAAACGTCACCACTCCCGAAGGAGCAGCCGCCGTCATGGCATCGGCTCGGCCCAGGCGATATGCCCCTCGTAGCCAAGTGTTCTCGCCATGTCCCGGTAGCGATCCCGATAGTCGCGGTAGCCGGCCTCGTCGCCTTGGGCGCGGGCCAGCAGCGCGCGCAGCCGCAGCAGCCAGATCTCCCGTATCACCAGACCCTCATCGGCTGGCGCGGCCGCTAATCGCTCGATTGCGGCCTGGGCTTCGGCCACGTCACCCTCGGTCCCACGATCGAGCAGCATTTCCACCAAAACACCCGTCGCAGGAACGCCCCACGCCAGCAGGTGTTCGTGGCGAAACAGATGGTCGACGGCGGCGCGGATGAGCGGTATCGCGTCATCGCGATCTCCACACCGAGCCCTCGCACGCGCGGAGTAGACATCGACGATCGGCAATTCGGACAGGTTGTGGCCCCGGCGCCGAAACACTTCGCCGACGTCTGCCAGGATCTTCTGTCCGCGGTCACGCTGCGCAGCCATTGGATGGTGCACCAGCGCAGTGCCCAGCGTCATACGGGCTAAGGCCAACGCGAGGTCATCGCCGGATCGTTCGGCAATCCGTAGGGCATGCTCGATCTCGCGCACCGTCGGATCATCCACGGCCAGCACGCCAAACGGTATTCCCGCAAAGTAGACCCAGCCGACAACCGCGGCGAAGGAGAGGGAGTCGGCGCTGCGAGCCAGAGCCAGCCCGCGGTTCAGGTCGTCGCGCCATCCTGGACGACCCAGACAATACCGAGCCATAGCCCGGTTCGTATGGGCGATCGCTAACGGAGAGCCGAAAAGGAAGTTACCTTTGGCCGGGTCACCGTCGGCAAGGTCGATGACCCGTTCTGACCATTGCAGCGCGTGAGACCACTCGGCGCTCTCAACTTTGGCGTAGGTCGGCGCGAAGGACAGCCCCACCGTCAGCGTCGGATCGCCGACCGACTCGATGAGGGCCATGGCATCCGAGGCCAGCTGCGACGCCTCGCGCGGCCGGTCCCGATACACGTGATCCATCACCAGCCCTGCCATCGCGATGGCCAGTGACGCCTTGTCCCCGGTGGCGGTGCACAACTGCCGCAACTCATTAAAGGGGGCACCGGCGACGTTCAGTTGGACTCGAAAGGCGATCCCGCACAACATGGTCCGCGGCGTGATGCGCATGGCGGCCCGGCTGGGGTCGTCGGTGGGTAATGCGTCGGCGATGTTTCGGGCACGCTCCCAGCTCAGCCGTGCGGCGGCGATGTCGCGGTTGGTCGCCCAGGCGGCGGCCCGCATCTGCCAGCCGTAGGCGGCGTGCAAATCACCGGCGGCCTCCAGATGTTCGGCGATCAGCGCGGCATTTTCGTCAGCCGAGGCCGGGCTACGGGCTTCGATCACGGCGGCCAGGCGCCGGTGCAGCTCGGCACGATCCGACTTTAGTTGTGCTTCGTAGGCCACCGTGCGGATCAGCGGATGGTGGAACAGATACTCGGGTTCTTCGGTAGAGGTGATCTGGTCGATGAATTCGCCGCCCACCAAATCCTCGAGTACGGGCTCAATGCCCAGGGTTTCCAGCAGGCCCGGGTCGAACCGTGAGCCGATGACCGCCGCAGCGCTCAGGGTGCACTTGGCCGCCGGGTTAAGGCGGTCGATGCGGGCGGCAATGGCCGCCTGCACGGTGGCGGGCACGCTGACCTCGGCAGCACCGACCGCCGAAACGTAGGCGCTGCGGTTTCCGCGCAGGACCCCGCGTTCGGCCAGTTCGCGCACCATCTCCTCCACGAAAAACGGGTTACCGGCCGCCCTTTCGACGATCATGGTCGTCAACCCGGCGACCGAGGAGTCCGGCCCCAGCAGATCGGTGACCAGTGCTGTGGTCTCCGAATCGCTCAGCGGCGCAAGGGCGATGCTTTGAGCACCGGGCACCCGGCTCAATGCGCCCCGATATTCGGGGCGGCAGGTGATGAGCACCAGAAAGGGCGTCTGCGGGGTCACAGCCATAAAGTCGGCGAGCATGGATTCGCTGACCTCGTCGATCCAGTGCACGTCCTCAATGACATAGACGGCCGGGTCTTGGCGGGCCAGCGACGCGGCAGCGACGAGCGCGGTCAACCGTCGCCGCCGGGCATCCGGATCGATCTTGGGCAACTCCGCCTCGGGATCGGCGATGCCCAGCAGGTCTTCGAAGAGCACCAAGTCCTCCGGATCGCCATCAGGCACCCGGGCCCGTACCTGCGTGCGGGCGACCGAGGCGTCCAGATCACCCACGCCGGTGGCTGCGCGCAGCAGCCGCGACACGGCGTAAAACGGGACATCGCTGGCGTGCGATTCGCAGAACGCGGTGAACACCTCGACACCTCGGGCTGCCGCTATCGCGGTGACCTCGCGCACCAGGCGGCTCTTGCCAATACCCGGTGATCCCCGCACCTCGACCACCGCGCCATCGCCGTCGATGGCACGCTCCAGCAAGCCCTCGACCGCGGCCATCTCCCAGCGCCGCCCGACCAGATGGGACTCAGCACGTGAAGCAACGCGATGCCGTTCACCCATGCCCAGCAGCCGACGGGCAGGCACCGGTTCCTCGGCACCTTTGACGCGCAACAACTCCGGCTCTCCCAGCACCGCTCCCGCGACTAGCCGCGCGGTGGACTCACTGAGTATCACCCCACCGGGTGGGGCAACCGATTCGATCCGCTGCGCTATCCCGACTTGCTCACCCACCGCGGTGTAACCCAAAGCACCCGAACCGATCTCACCGGCGATCACCTGGCCGGAATTGAGACCAACGCGCAACTGCAGATCTACACCGTCGCGGGCTTTGGCCTCCGCGGCCAGCCGGGCCGTCTCCTCCTGGATGCCCAGTGCCGCAAGACAAGCGCGGGTAGCGTGGTCTTCCAACGCCACCGGCGCGCCGAACACCGCCATGATCCCGTCGCCGGTGAACTTGTCCACCGTCCCGCCATAGCGCTGCACCACCGCCGCGCAGCGGTCGGCGAGGTCGGCCATGATCTCGCGCAGCCGCTCCGGCCCAACGGCAGAGGCGATGTCCATCGAACGAACGACATCCGCAAACAGCACCGTCACCTGCTTGTACTCCGCCGATCGGCTGACCTGCGTGACCGGTGCACCACACTCGTTACAGAACTTGGAGTTGGGTGGCAGTTCGGTGCCGCACGACCCGCACACCACGGTCGCTGTCGTCACGCGGCCACCCCACTGGCGCTCACATCAGTATCGTGTCACTTCTTGCCAGCCAACATGTGCCTTATCCCCGGTGCGATCCCTTGCGAGTAGCCCGCCGCGCAGTGCTTCGGGGCGTTGGTCCGGGGCCGGATTCCGCCGATCCACGAGGTAGGAACGTGTCGGTTGTGAGATTCTGCTGGGGTGTCCGCTACTGCGGCGGCTGCTCCTTCGGGGGTGGTGACGTTTTTGTTCACCGATGTGGAGGGTTCGACGCGTCGGTGGGAAGCCGACACGGAGGGCATCCGGGCGGCGCTGGCCGCCCACGACGAGGTGTTGCGTGCGGCGATCGAGGCTCACGGGGGCAGAAATGGCTTAGCAAGGAGATCGCATGGCAACTAAGGTTCCGACCCCGAGTCCGGCGCGGCCGCCGATTCGCCGCGGCCAAGGCGGATCACGATGAAGGCCATCGCCGTCACGATTTTTCACCGGATCGCCGACCCACAGGTTTTCGACGCGTGGGTTTGCGACGTGCGATCTGCCGCGGAGGCAACACCAGGATTCGTTGCGCTCGCCGCCTCGAACCGCCGTGACGCGCCGCTGGACTGGGCGATCGCGGTGACCTTCGAGTCGGAGAATTTGCTTCACGAGTGGCTCGACGGGGCGACCTGGAAGACCTTGGTGCGCCGGGGCGCAGAACGCGGATTGCTGCGGCTTTCTTCCGATTTGGTGATCATCGAGGGCGCGGTGCTGCCGACCGGTGTGGGAATCGTCTCCTCCAATGTGTCGGACGGCATGGAGGCTGACTTCCACGCCGCGCACGGACGGCTGAAGAAGGCCGCCTCCCAATTCCCCGGATATGAGGGCGCAGCCGTCTTCCCGCCGAGCGCGTCGGGGGAATGGCGGTCGCTGATCCGGTTTCGCACCGAACCCCAGTTGTCGGCATGGTTACAGTCGCCGCAGCGCAAGGAAGGCTTGCCGGCGGTGCGGTCGAGTCTGGCGCAGGATTTCTCGGTGTTCGCCCAGACCACCCCGCTGGGCACAACCGTCCGCAGAATGAACGGCAAGACCGCGATGACGCCGAGCTGGAAGACGGCGATGCTGCTGCTGATGGTGCTCTACCCGATGGCGATGCTGCAGTCAAAGTTTGTGGCACCGGTGATCGGCAAATTGGGAGCGGAGCCGTGGCTGTCAGTGTGGCTCGGCCAGGTGTTCAGCGTGGCATTGATGCAATGGTGGTTGATGCCGACGGTGTCGTCATGGTGCCGCCGCTGCCTCGACCCGGTCGACGGCGCCAGTCTGCGAATCAGCCTGCGCGGCGCCGCAGTCGCCGTGATCGTCTACGCCGCGTCGTTGACGGTCTTCGCTACGGTCGAGTGGCTCCAGTAGTTGGCCCTACACCCGGCCTAGTCCCGTTGCTTGCCCTAGTTGTCGTGTAAGCTACCCCCCACGGCCGGCGAATAGCGTGTGGTCGTCCTGGCAAATCCCTTCGCGGGTAGCGCCAGCCTGCCCTATTGTCCTGATATTGCGTTGACGAATTGTGCAGTCAGTCTAAGTAGGTACTCTGAATCTATTTCAAGATGGCATCGTGGATCGTCTCGACGAAATCGCCTTCGCCACAAGGGATGCGGCCCACCAAATCTCAGAGCGCATGCAGGGCGCGGAAAGTCAGCTGCGGCGAAATCGTGAACCGGCACACGTAGCCGCACAGTAGCCACCACGACAGCTGCAAGTCGGCTGCGGTTCAGGTACGGCTGGCCAGATGGGGTAGGCGCCGTGCCGGTCGCGGCACAGGGCGGCAACTTCACAGGGAACGGGTTCAGCGGGAAGCGGCCGGATGGGTGATGGTGACGCCGCTGAGGACGGCGCCGATGAAGAACACCGCCGCGCTGACCTGCAGTAGCCGGGTGAAGCTGGTATCGGTGAGCGTGCAGGCGGCGATCAGCCCCACGCAGGCCGTCGCGATCAGCGCAGAAGTCCGGCCCACGGCGTTTTGGATTGCTGCGGCGATTCCGCTATGTGTGGGCTCAACGGCAGACAAATTGACCGCGGTCAGCGGGGTGATGGTGGTGACCATGCCAGCGGCCAGCACGATCATCCCGGGCAGCAGCTGCGTGACGACGTTGAATCCGTGTGCGACGGGGTGGATGAGCAGCAGCCCAACGCCGGCCAGCACCGGGCCGGCCATCACGAACATGCGCGGGCCGATCCGTGCGGCCATGCCGCCGACGCGGCGGGCGAACAGAAACGACATCACCGGGCACGGCAAGGTGATCAAACCCGCGGCGGTGGCCGAGTAGCCGGCGACCTCCTGGGTATACAGGGAAATTCCCAGCGAACCCAACGTCAGGGCGCCGTAGACGAACGCGGTGCCCAGATTGGCGCCGGCAAAGTTGCGGATTGTGAACAACCCAAGCGGCACCATGGGGTGGGGAGCGCGGCGCTCCCATGCCACGAATGCCAGCAAGGCCGCGACGCCGACGACCATGGACGCGGCGACGACGGGGTCGTGCCATCCGTGCCGGTGAGACTCAATGAGGGCATACACCGTGGCGGCCAACCCGACCGCCGACAAGGCGGCGCCAGCCCTATCCACCCGGGCCCGCTTTGCCGGCGCGGGCATCGGACACAGCCAAAACGTCAACGCGAACCCGATCACCATCGGGATCGCCGACAGCGCGTAGATCCATCGCCAGCTCAGATAATCCACGGCCAGACCCCCCAGCAGCGGACCGAGCGCAAAGGCGGTGCCGGTCCAGGCGGTCCAGGAACCGATCGCTGCGGGTCGGGCGGCGCGGTCGAACGCAGAGTTGATCAGCGCCAGCGAACCGGGCACCAAAAACGCCCCACCCAACCCTTGGATCACGCGCCCGCTGATCAGCATCGCCGGCGCGGCCGCGGTGGCCGCCACCACCGAACCCGTACCGAAGGCCACCAACCCGAGGCGCATTACCGGTACTCGCCCGAACAGATCGGAGATGGAACCACCCGGCAGAATCGTGGCGGCCAGGGCCAGCAGGTAGCCGTCGATGACCCACTGTTGCAAAGCCAGGCCTCCGCCCAGGTCGCGCCCGGTGGCCGGCAGCGCCAGGTTCACGACGGTACTTTCGAGAAATGCGACCATCGACACCATGATCGCCACCACCATGACCCGGCTCGTCGGCGCGGCATCGCAGACTTTCGGGAGCTGTTTGTAGTTGACCCCTATTTGCGCGCGGAGGGCGTCGGCACCGGCGAAGGAGCGGGCCAGTAGCAGCGAGATTAGGTTGCGTCGAAACCACGCAACCCCCTCGGCCGAGTGATACCTGCTTGCCCTTCCCTCCGGGTCTGACGCATTCACCGTGCAGTACCAGCGGCCATAGTGTCCAAGTCGTGCTTCCGATCGCATAATTGATCTCATCTCTGTGCTGCCGGGCTCCTAGCAGAGTGGGTTGCAGAACGCCCGCCGTTACGCGCGGCGGTGTAACGGTTGGTTTGAGTTCGCGCACGAATGTTCGGAGAGCCCTGAGAGGAGTCCCGCGATGGCCGTTGCGCAACCCTGTATCCACCCAGGCGCCCTCGAGCTGTTCATCGCTACCCGCCAACAGCTGCACGGCATCGCTCTCCGTCGGGGTGGTCGGTTTCCCGAGGGCACCGAGTTGGTCTGGCCGCATGGCCGCGCGCAGCGCGCTGGACCACCCCGCCGAGCTCGCCGTGGCGTGCGGCGTCGACATTGGACCACCCGTCGGGAAGTACCACAGCTCGGTCCCGCTGTCGGTTGACGCGGTGCTCGAGCCCGACGCCGACGCGGTCGCGCATGTCCATCGCGGTCTGTGAGTTGGAGCGCAAGCCCTGACGGCCTTCGCCCCCGACCAAGAGCCGGTGTTGTGGCCGGAACACTTCGACGTCGCAGTCCCGCCTCCGAGGCGAATTACGGTGTTTCGGCCAGAGACTCGTATCACCCGCGGCCATACGCCGACGTCGGACCACACGGGGGCCCGACTACGACTTCACCAACCGCAACACCACATTCATGACCTGGAACCTGATGCATCCGGCACGGATGCTGCCGCTGCCGGTGGAGTTCCGGCCTACGGCAACATTCGTTCGGGATGGGATGCGGGCTGCCGTCATGATTTTGCCAATCCTGAGTATCGCTGAGCCGATACCATGGGTCTCGATGCCTGGGACCCTCAGAGGCGAGTCCGCGGACGAATCGGCGCTGATCGCGTCGTTGCGCGACGGTGACGAGACCGTGTTCGCCCGACTCGTCGACCGGTATACCCCCGCCATGCTGCGCGTGGCGCGCGGCTACGTGCCCAGTCACGAAATCGCCGAAGAAGTGGTCCAGGAAACCTGGATTGCGTTGATCAAAGGCATCTCAAAGTTTGAGTGCCGATCATCTTTGCGTACTTGGCTTTTCACGGTGATGATCAACATCGCCAAGCAACGCGGCGTGCGGGAACGCCGATCCGTCGACGCCGAGATCGCCGCCTTCACGTGCGGCACCGTTGACCCGGCGCTGTTCCGCGGCCCCAACGAGGAGTGGCCAGGAGACTGGAAGAACTGGAAGGAGTATCCCAGGGCTTTTCCCGAGACCCCTGAGGGCTCGGTGCTAGCTGACGAGCTCGTTGCCGTCGCCCGAGCGGAACTCGACCGACTACCCGACCGGCAGCGAATGGTCGTCGCGTTGCGCGACATTCTCGGCTTCGAGTCCAGTGAAGTCTGTGAAATGCTCGATATCAGCATCGCCAACCAGCGCGTCCTGTTACACCGTGGCCGTGCAGCCGTGCGCCAGGTGCTGGAGTCCTACCTGGGGGTCGGTCCGTGAACGACGACTCGATGACGTGCAAAGAACTGGTCGAACTGGTGACCGCGTACTTCGAAGACGCGCTCGACCCGCATACTCGTGCGCGGGTCGAAACGCACTTGAAGAAATGCGACGGCTGCAGAAACTACCTCGAACAATTCCGGGTCACAGTGCGAACCCTCGGCCGAATCCGCGACGAGCACCTCGACCCGGGCTTCCGCGAGAAGCTCCTCACAGCGTTTCGCGACTGGGGGTAGGTTGAACTCGCCTCGACCGACGGCCCTCGTCACTCCGCCGGTGCCACCCACAGGCTCGTAGACTTTGCCGAATCTTGCTGTGCGCCAACGGCTTTGCGGGTCCACACGAAGCTTTTGGACTTTTTTCCCGGCCCGTTTTCCGCGCTGATCACCCCGACCTGGAGATCACATCAGACGTGTCTGCATCTTCCCGCAGTTACGACAGCTCCGGGCCGATTGCCAGACAAGGTTGTGACGCTGAAACCACGGTGACCATTTACACCAGCGGTGAAAATGAACCATCTTGCCGATGACGCCGGAATGCTCACCCATCGTCCCTCACCCTCTCAGGGGCGATGTGCCAGATCCAGCTGCCGAAAAGGGGCCTGTCAAAGGCAAGAGCACCGAGGGGAGCGATGACGAAGATCGAGAGCAACGTCCATATCGTTGTGGCCATCAGTTACTGCTCTCCGCAACGGTTCGTGCTTTTGATCGGTCGCCGCAACGTGCCTGTTGTGAGACTGGTCATTTCTTCGCCCTCCTGTGCGATCCCTGGGCGCGGTGTCACCGTGCCAAGAACAGATTGGGCCAAAGGAGCGTCGATCACGATCCGACAGACACCCAAATTTGACTGGTGGTGCTGGCACCCCTACCTAGGCCGACACCTGATACCAGCCACCCCTGGGACGACCACGCGCCAACCTGGCGTCTTGACGGCCGCCCCGGCGACTTCGCCAACCCCGCGCGGGATGCTGAGATGCAACGGTGGC
>Ga0306925_10004147_pt1 | contig 13008 bp, 18 predicted proteins | sample flu12Cox44000176_FD_203755 | JGI IMG/M metagenome (GOLD analysis project Ga0306925, IMG submission 203755) | Lab enrichment of tropical soil microbial communities from Luquillo Experimental Forest, Puerto Rico - flux8day.12C.oxic.44.000.176 (v2)... | ecosystem: Environmental > Terrestrial >...
ACGGGATGGTCGTGTGTATCGAGAATGTATTTTTCGTATCGTGAGTGTCCGGCGATATGGATCTGAGCAACGCGTTCGGTCGAGACACTTTCGACATAGATAGCTGGATCGAAACCGTGATTTACCGAACTCACGTAAATATTGTTGACGTCAAGCAGGATTCCGCAGTCGGCACGCTCTACCACCTCGTTTAAGAACTCCCACTCCGCCATGACGGAATCGGTGAACTCGGCGTAGCTGCTGACGTTCTCAACGGCAACCGGAATCTCCAGATAGTCCTGCACCTGGCGGATCTTCTGGGCTGTCAGTTTCACGGCTTCCCAGGTGTATGGAATCGGCAGCAAGTCGTGAGTGTATCGCCCGTCTACACTGCCCCAACAAAGATGATCGGAGAGCCAGGGGGTCTTGGTCCGCCTCGCCAACGTCTTTAGCCGTTTTAGGTGCTCACGATTGAGCGGCTCAGCAGAACCAAAGTACATGGACACGCCGTGCTGCACGACCCGATATTGTTCTAGAATCTGGTCGAGAACTGCGAGTGGCTTGCCTCCGTCGATCATATAGTTCTCGGAGATGATCTCGAACCAATCGACCACGGGGTTGTTCTGCAGAATGTGGCGATAGTGTGGGATTCGTAGCCCGATCCCAATACCGTATTCGGTGAAGCCGTTAAATCGATTTGCAGGCATGACTAAATTCTTCAATTACGAATGAATGACATATGATGACGAGGGCCGGGACAGCCGACCCTCTGATTGGGTCGACTGGTTATGCAACCTGGGGTGGCTTGGAACCGTCGGTGGCGCAGCCGCCGTGGCCCTTGCAAGAGTTCTGGCCCTTGCATCCGTTATCGCTGGACTTGCAACCGCCTTTGCCCTTGCAAGAGTTCTTCCCTTTGCAAGAATGTTTGTCACCTTGCTGGTCGTCGACAAGCAGTAGGCCGGCGCCGGACTTCGCCGACGTTTTGGAAACATTGATGGTGTTGTTCTGAGTGGTGGAATTGTGAGCGCTGGCGAAAGCTGGCATGCCGACGGTCAGCAGTCCGGTCATGGCAGCGGTCAACAGTCGAGCCTTGGCTGAGTTGTTTTTCATTGTTGGTTCCCATCCTTTGAAAACATTGAGAATTGCCGTGACACACCCAAAGGGCAGCTCGGCTCTTAGGCTGGCACGGCCGTAGTTCTGTGCCGCATGCCATCGCTCAGTAGGAGTCTCGGCTTAGAGAAAAGTTACGCAGTGCGGGAATAGTTTTTGAAGACAGTGGCCACGAATTCTTTGACCCACGATCGAACCATGGACTGTGCTAAAGGCCCCGCATACTAGTGTGGAGATGATTGGTTATCGATTAGGTAAAGGCTATCAATGATGCAACAACGGATGTATGACTACCTCTGCTGCAACCAGCAAGAGTGTCAATATCGCGGTGATCAGTTGAAGCCATCGCCACCTGCGTTGCAAGGTGGTGAAGGGCCTAATCCGCCAGGCGGCCGATGGACTGCGTCGTAATCGAGCTTCATTCCAAAGTAACAGCAAGCTAATCAGTGCGCCAACAACCCCCAGCGTGAGCAATGGAATACGAATCATATCGCTGTGGAAACCATGAGCGGGGCCCCCGGCTCCTGCCGCAAGCAACGATGTCATTCCTAACGCGACACGCATTCCGCTGAGTCCGACCGCAGCAACGCATAGGCTTTCGGCGGCCGCCAGCGCCAGCGACCCCCAAGTTAACAAAAGACGAGTTGGCTTCGTGAACGATTCTTCCGGTTTGAGTGAATTCAAGCAGCGCTCTTTCGTTTGATGTTTGGTCCGTTTAAGTATCAAGTGATCGGTGAGATTGCGGTTACTCCTGGCATTCGTCCATTTCTTCCTGCAAACGAGCGTGAAGGCGAGCGCTGTAACCGACAGGCAACTCGAACGTGCGATCGTCAGCTATCAGAACGAGTATATTGCGGGTCGAATCCAGAACTGCAGCACAGTGGCGGCAGTGTGCCAGATGTTGTTCGACGGCCTCGCGAAGTTCAGGCGTGACGGTGTCATCAATGTAATTCGAAATCTCCGCCCACACATGCTGGCAGTTCAGAACCATGATCCGCCTCCTCTCTTGAATAGCCCAAACAGACTGCTTCGCCTCGAGGCTAGTTGGGGCGCGAGTACTTTCTGCATCATGAGCCTCGCGCGAAGTAGGCGTGTCTTTACCACTCCTTCACTGACGCCCAATATCGTTGCCGTTTCCGCTATATTGATTTCCTGCACGTCTCGCAGAATCAAGACCTCGCGATACAGTTCGGGCAGGCTCGCGATCGCCTGCTGCAGCAATTCCCTCAGCTCCTTTCGCTCAAGCGCCTCAAGCGGGACTTCTCGCCAATCGCTGATGACGGCTGGCGTGAAATGACCATCGATCTCCTCGGTCGCATCGCCGATGGTCTCAAACTTGATCGTTCGCTCGTGGCGTAATCGGGCCCGCGCCTCATTGATTGCGATCGCTACCAGCCAGGTACTGAATTTTGAGTCGGCGCGAAATTGATGTAGATTCTTGAGGGCCTTTAGCATGGTTTCCTGAGCTGTATCCTCGGCATCTTGTGGATTCCGCAATACAGAAAAAGCTGCGAAATAGACGGCTTTCTCGTAAGGCCGCACCAATTCGTGAAAAAGTTCTCGCTCGCCTGCTACGATCCGGGCGATCACGCCCGCCTCACGAGCCGCGACGGAGTCGCCAGGCAAAGACGGCGAAATCTGTGCTTTTACTGTCACGCTCGTGGTGCCTGCTGACATCGATGGTGAAGGTTCCACAAACGGTACGATTCGCAAGCGTCCGACAAGTTACCTGTGTGGAGGAAGGAATACGAACGGACGATCTGTGAGATGCATGGTTGGGAGGAACATCACCGTGAACAAATGACCAAGAAGAATGGGCGTGCGGTCAGCACGCCCGGGTTGGGATCAGTTCAGGTTCTTAGTGCGAGAAGCTCGCGTTCGCAACGATAGTCGCAACGTCGCTGCTCGAGCCGTTTTTCGCCAGTTCCTTGGCGCGGTTGCTGCTCAGTAGCTCGCGTCCACTAGTGCTGCCCAAGGTCCAGACCTGGCTCAAGAAATACTCACTTCCGGAGTGCTGGAAGATGAGCTGTGTTCTTGCTGATGGGTCGAGTGCAAATGTCGGGTGGGTGTGCACAACTGCAACGTACTTGCCATCTAAGCTCTGAAGCCAAATGACAGATTGTGGATGGACGTCGGAGTCCGAGATGGTGTAATCGCCCGCGGGAAGAGTCTGGTTCCCAACTGTGAAGTTGAAGGGGACCGAGACTCTTATGAACGGCACGTTTTCCGCCTGGGTATAAACGGAAACAGCGCCTAGCAGCAGGACAATCGGGAGCAGCAAACGGATGTTTTTGGCAATCATGTAGATTTCTCCTTTGAATTGTGGGCGGACCATCAAGTGAGTGATCTCGGTCGCCCCGAAGCTCGCTCCCGCGTTGTCCAGCCTTTTGCTTTCATTCTCTGAGAGCCTTGAAGAGCCAAAAAGTTTCAGCGAGACTTGCAACTCAATGCTGGAACAGAGGGTTCTCCAGATCTTCGCAAGAAAATGAACGCTTGGCTCACTGAGTTTAAGCCAACGACAAACGGGGCTGCCTAACTAGCGAACACACGCGCGTGTCCTTGTCTGAAACATTACCGGGCTGTAACTTTAATCGTTTTCGGAGCTCATATCAGCCTTGGAGCACGGGTGTGCGCCTGAGAATACTGCTCTTGAACCTTGTTGTGTTGTCCGCGACCCTGGTCTCGTGTCAGCAAATGCCCGGCATCCAAGCCGGGAAGAATGCACCGGCGTTTCAGGCTCGCGATCAGTTCGGTAAAAAGCGGACGCTCTCCTCGCTGATGGAACCGAATGGATTGGTGCTCTTGTTCTTCCGGTCAGCTGACTGGTGACCCTTTTGCAAACAGCAACTGGTCCAGTTGCAAGAAGCGAGTGAGGAATTACATCGTCATGGTCTTGGCTTGGCTGCCATAAGTTATGACAGCGAGGCCATTTTGCGGGATTTCTCGGAGCGGCGCAGGATTCAGTATCCGCTGCTTGCCGACCCCGACTCCGATATCATCCGCAGCTACGGCGTATTGAACGCAGAAGCGACTGGGTTAACCAAAGGAATGGCGCGGCCGGGTTATTTCTACATTTCGCCCGCGTTCGTCGTCAAAGAAAAGTTTTTTGAAACCGCATACACCGACCGCGATACCCCCAATAACGTGTTGCTCAAATTGTTTCCCCAGCTCGTTGAGGGCAACGGGCGTGATGTCCCAGCACCGTATATAAAGCTGCGCCTTTATCAGTCGGACAAAGTTGTGAGCCCCGGCAGCCGGTTCACCGTGACGGCCGAGATCGAGCTCCCACCCGGCACCCACGTTTATGCTCCGGGCGCGAAAGGTTACAAACCTATCCAGTTGACCCTGAACGGCCAAGCCGAATTGAAACGACAGCCGGTGCGCTATCCCGAAGCGAAGGTGCTCTATCTCCCCGCAGTCCAGGAATCGGTCCCGGTCTTCGAGGGGAGATTCCGCGTCTTTCAGGACATTGTAGTTTCCGCGGACAGGAGATTCACAGACTCGTTGAGTGTTGGGAAAACCCTAACCCTACAAGGACACCTCTCGTACCGAGCCTGCGACAGCACGATATGCTACTTGCCTCAGACGTCGGCCGTGTCTTGGAAAGTTCAGGCTGCGCCACTGGATGGCGAGCGTTCGCCGAAAGCCATTCAGCACAGGTAGCAAGGCCCCAACCAGCCTTCGTCAAGCTATCTGCGCCATTGGCCAGCCGCGAGCAAGCCTTTCATCTTGTCGGGGATAGTCAGTCCTATCGATTGTACGTGCCTGTGCCAGCGCCAGCGTGCAGAACGGAACGAAGCTGTAACCTTCGTGGTCGTCCGGAATCAGAGTGCAAGGAGATCGATCATGGTTTCATCCGAACATACTGCTCTCAGGCATGGAGATCAACTGCACCGCCGGTACGCGATAAGGGAGTGGTGTTGCGTGGATGGCGAATTGACATGCTTTCGAGTTTACCTGCCTATTGAGGGCCGAGACGGACCCGAAGGCTTTGAGCAACCGGATGTGCTAACGGCAGGCACCGAGTTGGCCGAGCGACCAAATAAAACCGTCCAGGGCCGCCGTACTTCCCCCCATCTCACCTTGGACAGCACCTTGGTGAGCGCCGCCTACTGAAATTTAGCAGTGAACCTGGAGTGTGAGACGACGGGACAGACTTCCGAGCACCCCGTTTCTGGACGGTACGTGCACTATGGCCTGCCCACCTGGATTAACTCTTTAAGGCTCGCGTTCGAATCGATTTGGTCGTACAGAAATCGTACTAATAAGCCTGTGCGAGCTGAAACCTTTACCGATTGAGAGACTCTCAGTCCTTATTAAGACGGGTGATTGGACCTGTCTAGACCTCTCTTTGGGGATTTACGATGCAACGACTTTTCCGTGGCGCAATACTCGGCGGCATTGCCGGGATTGCAGCTTCGCTCGCACTGCTACCTGCTCTCGGTCATCCTGTCCCGGTGTTACTGATGGGCGCGGCGCTTGGGGCGGGATACGCTTTGCTGACGGGGCAGACTCCCAAAGCATATCTCGACAACGTATTTACGGCTGGAGCGTATGGGGTGCCCCTCTGGGCAGTGATCAGTGTGATTGCCTTGCCTGTGTTCTCTGGGCAGATGCCGGAATGGAGCGCCGAGCAGATGCGCTCGCATTTTTCCATGCTGGTCGGCTGGGTGCTGTTTGGGCTGACCTTGGGCCTGTTCACGCAATTGCTTAATGAGGTCGCGGCGAGGGTGTCTGGACCGGAGGTGGCGCCAGTGGCCGAGAACAACTCGCCCAAGAAGCGCATTGTGATTCTGGGTGGCGGCTTTGCCGGCATGACAGCGGCGGAGTGCTTGGAACGAGAACTGCAAAAAGATCCTGGGGTTTCGATCACTCTGCTGAGCGAAACCAACGCGCTGCTGTTTACGCCGATGCTGGCGGAGGTTGCGGGCAGCAGTCTGGAGCCCAGCCATATCAGTACGCCATTGAGGACGACACTGCATCGTACGGAGTTTATTCGCGGGCGAGTGACCGCAGTTGATCTGGAGAACAAGCGAGTCTTGTTAGACGCCAGCATCGGCGGCGCGGAAAGCTGCGAGAGCGTGCTTAGCTACGACCACCTAGTTTTCGCCCTGGGAGCCGTATCGAATTACCTGGGCCTGAGCAACGTGCAGAGGCTGGCATTTGATTTCAAGAGCCTGATTGACGCGATTCGGATTCGTAACCACGTAATCGAGATGTTTGAGCGAGCGGATCGCGAGCGCGATCCGGAGGCGCGGAAAGCGTTGCTGACCTTCGTGATTGCCGGCGGTGGTTTTGCTGGAGTGGAGCTCGCTGGCGCGTTAAATGACTTCGCGCGTGGAATTCTCGCCGATTATCCGAACCTGCGAGGCGAGGACGTACGGGTTGTGCTGGTACATTCGCGCGACCGGATCTTACCGGAACTGAGTGAATCCTTAGGTCGCTACGCGCAAAAACGCATGGAGATGCGTGGCGTCGAGTTCCGCCTGAACACGCGCCTCACGGATGCGCGAGAAGGTGCGGTTGTGCTGAGTGATAGAGAGATTCCTGCGGAAACGCTGGTGTGGACTGCGGGGACGGCGCCGAATCCGCTCACAAAGGCATTGCCATTGGAGAAAGACAAACGTGGCGCGCTGATCGTCGCACAGGACCTCTCTGTGGCTGGACATGCAGGAGTGTGGGCGCTCGGTGATTGCGCGGTGGTGGTGGATGCGAAGAGTGGGAAGCCATGTCCGCCTACCGCGCAGTTTGCGCTGCGTGAGGCGGCAACCTTAGCGAGAAACATTCGTGCCACTCTCGCAGGCCGCACCACGAAAGGATTTCATTTCGATTCACTGGGAGCACTCTGCGTGGTGGGACACCAGACAGCCTGCGCCGAGCTGACCATTCCTTTCGTACGCCAAAAGGCTCTGCGCTTCTCGGGATTACTGGCGTGGTTCATGTGGCGCAGCATCTACCTGGGCAAGCTGCCCGGGCTGGAGCGCAAGATCCGCGTCCTGGTGGACTGGACGGTAGAGCTGTTCTTTCCCAAAGACATTGTGCAAACCATTGACCTGCGGTAGGAGCGAAGTATTATGTCAGTTACCCAGACGATTCCCGCAATTGATGCCGAGACGAAGATGCATCGCTTTGTCAGAACCGAGTCGGTGATCGGCCTCACCGTCGGCCTGGCCGGAGGCGCTGTAGAGAGTGCCGCGCTCGGCGCACCGTTGACACATGGGTTGATCGTGGGTGGACTGTTCGGCCTGATTTTCGCAATCTTTTTCCAGCGCAGGGCCGGCACCGCCGGCGCAGGCTTGATTTGGGGACTCGCTTCGGCTTTTCTGATATGGCTGGTTTTTCCGGCAGGGCTAGGATCTTTGTACAGCCGTGGGTTCCATTCCATGGCGGCATTGGGAGATGCCCGGGACCAGTTTCCGTTACTTGTGGGATATCTGGTGTGCCTGGGAATGCCTGTGGGTCTGGTGCTTGGGATTCGAAACGGAATGCGCCCTGCCCGCGTGGAGAGCCACTTTAACTGGACTCGAGCCGTGGTGGCCGGCGGGCTTGCGGGCGTGCTGGGAGGGACGATCTTCGACCGGTGGATGTCGGCGGGAGAGTTCTTTCCGTTGCTGTCGGGGTTGAGTGCAACCTTATCGCCTGGACGCAGCCTGGTCTTGCAATTTCTTTTCGCCGTGATGATGGGAGTGATTTTTGGCACCCTGTTCCAGCGCGATGTGCGCGGCTACGGTTCGTGCATGGGGTGGGGCGTTGGATACGCGATTCTGTGGTGGTTCCTGGGCCCGATGACCCTGTTCCCACTGGCTTCGCGCACACCGCTGGATTGGTCGTCAGACGTAGGCAGTGCAATGTTCGGCTCGCTCGTGGGTCACATCTTGTACGGACTGATTCTGGGCGTGACTTACGCCACCATCGACAGGGTCTGGGTAAGGCTGTTCATTCAGTCGGACCCGTTGAACCGCGAGCCGCATGGCCCGGGATTGCGCGTGTTGCAGTCGCTGGGATGGGGCGCGGTCGCGGGATTCGCGGGTGGCTTGGTCTCCAGCCCGATCATGCTGAAGACCGGCGTGCTCACAAGAGTTGCGGGGCTGGATACGAGTTTCAGCAACTGGCATGGGTTGCTGGTGCATCTGCTGGTGAGCACAGCTATCGGGATGACATTTGGGCTGTTGTTTCGAAATGAGTCCACTAACCTGAGCGCAGGCGTAGCATGGGGATGGCTGTTTGGCCTCATCTGGTGGTATCTTGGGCCGATGACGTTGCTTCCCCTGATGCTCACCGGCGTTTGCGATTGGAGCACTGATGCGGCCTCGGCCTTGCTGCCGTCCCTCATTGGGCACCTGGTGTTTGGCGCTGTGACAGCGTGCGTCTTCCTTGTATTGGAGAGCCGGTATTTACGGTGGTTGCTGCTCAATCCGCGCATCGCCATGCGCGAGAAGCGGCGCGTGCGGCCGCTGGGAACTCCGGCGCCTGCGCTGTGGTTCCTGGTGTTGGGGCTGGGCGTGCTGCTGCCAATCCTTCTCGGCTAGACTGTGCTGCAGGCCAGAACAGTCATGGATAACACATACGCGATCAATGTAGCCAAAACAGAATATCGGGAAGGGTTCAACACAGGCGATGCTGAGAGGGAACTGTCTGCGCCGGAGGTCACGGACAACTCCGATGGGCGGCCAAGCCCATAGCCAATACTCCTCTCGTGGGCGAAGTCCCAAACCCGGCGGCAATTACCCTTCGTCACGCTGTTGCAGAAGATGCTGACGGAATCGCCCGCATGTTCCTCGAAAGTGCTGAGTATCATGCCCGCCTTGATCCTGAACGCTATTCGATCCCCCCAGTCGAGCCAATAGCGGCCCGCTACCGAGCGGGGCGGCAGAATCCGCGAGATGCAGGTGCAATGGCTATCACCCTGATTGCGGATCTCAGCGGTGAGATCGTTGGATTCATCGACGCCCGACTGGAGCAGTCGCCGGACCCAATGCATCGGGAAATGATGTATTGCCACATTGCGGAGTTTGCGGTTAGCTTCCGATATCAGAATCAAGGCATCGGTCGGCGACTGCTTCAAGCGGCTGAAGACTGGGGACGCCGGTTGGGTGCGGAGTTCGCATCTTTGGACTATCACGCCGCAAACACCCGCGCTGGCTCCTTCTACCAGCATCGCATGGGCTACCGCCCGGCAGCGATCATAGCCATAAAACGTCTCTAGCTTAGCTGTAACAGCCGCTGTTTCAGCAGATCGGCAATTTTTTCGCCCGCATGTTGTCGTTCAGTGAGGCGCGAGCCGATCTTCCACACTACCTGTGCCACGAATGCGTCAACGGATTTAGCGCCTATTGGCCTAACAATTGTCTCGCGAGAAAATCGTCCACAACTACCCATGTGGCTCGAATCGCTGCTGGGCTGTAGTTCTTTCCGCCGTTGAACAGAGGCTGCGCGTAGCCATGGTCCACGCCCGGATAGACGAACAGCTCACAAGCGCGGTTCGCAGGTTTCATGTTGGATAGGAAGTGAATGGCCGCGTCCGTTGCGCCGTTGTCCTTGGCGCCGCTGATCACTAGGACTGGACCCTCCAGTTTCTGCAGCCGTTGCGTATCGACAGTATCGAATCCAAATCCATACACCATTACCGTGGCGCTCACCGCGTCAGGATCATTGAGGTTTGCATTGAGCGCTTCCTGACCACCCATGCTGAATCCGATCGTCGCCAGCTTTCTTCCCGGCTGCTTTAAGTAATCGAGGCCGACTTGCAAGGTTGCAGCGGCAGCCTTTCGGTCCAATGATTCCATCAACTTTACCGCCTCCTCATGGTTGGTCGTCGATTTTCCGCCGTAGAGATCGATGGCAACCGCGCGGTATACCATATGACCGAGGCGTTCCACCGATTGTTCGGTGGCATCGGATATGCCGAGATAATCGTGAACCACCAGGACTGCGGCCTTGGCGTCCGCAGGGCCAGCAACGAAGGCGCGGACTTCACGTCCGTCGTTTTCTTTCAGGCTTATGAACTGTCCCTTTTCCGGAACGGCGTTGTTGTTTGCAGCGAATACGCTTGTTGTGGCAACCGCAACGGCCAGTAAAAGCAGGAACGAACCTAAAGTCTTCATTCAACACTCCAATTGTGTTTCGGCTCAGAAGTAACGATCGAGAGCACGCCAAAGTTAAAAGGGGTGAGCCATAACCAAAACACGAGCAGAGGTCATCTGTTTTCGTTAAGCGTGGCCGGCCAGGCTTCGTCGGCGGTGAATACGGCCGCGCCCAGCAGGAGGATGTCCTTAATGAGGAACCCTTTGGGTCCCGCCATCCAGCCCCGGCGTGGTTACTAGAAAGCTAAGCGTTGTCAAAAACATCAGAATGCTTGCGGTGCTGCCCACAGCAGACGCTCTCGGGAACCAGCGACGAAGCACGATGAGAACAGCTAGAGCAACCTCTATGCAGCCGATGAACTCTGACCCATGCTGAACGCTGGCGATTCGATAGATCCATGACCGAATGGGGCTATGCGCGACAAGCGGTTGAATCGCCTCGGCTTCCGGTTTGGTCCACTTTGCAGCGCCCCACAGCAACAGCACAAACACCAGTCCGTAGCGGAGAATGAACGTGCCCAGTGATTCTAGTGTGGCAATCGTTCTTGTCTAAGGCTGTGTATAAGGCACGTCACTAATCTCGCACATGCATGTTTCCTGCATTACAATCTCCCGATTCAAAAAATGGGCAACGCTAATCAGGCGGCAGTCCAGCATTACCTGGAAGCTGAGATGAATGACTGCGACGTAGGTTACGGCGTTGACAGACTGTTTACATTCGGTAAGCCTGTTGTCTCTGAGACGAAGGTAGGGCTTCCACTGGCAAATCGAGCTCTCCAGCGAAGGAAACGTAATCCTTACGAACTCTCGGGTCGCAACGCGAAGGACGTGGGCAAGATGGTTGGAACATAGTCTAGAAATGCAGGACCGCACCACCCGAGATCACGACGTTGTGCTGCCCGCCTCCCTGCACCGCAGCGCCAAACGTGGGATTGGTAACCGAATAGTAATCGCGCACTTCGCCACGCAGACTGATGGGGAACAATAGTTTAATTGGCGTGCGGACATCAACTCCGGCGCCGAACTGAGCTGCACCCGTGCTTTGGTAACGCGAACCGTTGCGCTGGCCGTTGCCGAAGAACTCGCTGCCCTCCCGGATGCCATAACCGAAGCCTCCAGAAAGCCAAGGAGAGATTCCTGCTCCTGACGCGAAGTTCACACGCACCGAGGGCACAACAAAGATGGTCGCCAGCGAAACAATAGACTGTAGGTTGGCCGACTGCACGCTATTGGCTGGTTCGGCAACAAACGGAAACTCCAAAGATAATGAGGTCTTGCCGTCTTTGATCAGCCGCGCATAGTTGGCCGAGAAGGCGATGCTGGCGCCGAAGTTGATGGCCTGACCTGCCGATGTGGTTCGCTGCGGAACCAGGCCGGCACCGAGCGACAAGCCAAGCTCGTTTTTGGTTTCGGTTTGTGCGGCCGCCGAGAGACAGAGGACCATCACGGTCAGCGCGATACGAATCAGTTTGCTCATCGTTAGTTCTTCCTTCAGCTATTCTGGGAGCGATTAGGCTCCGCTGTTGCATGGGAGTCGCCAAGCCCCCAAAAGAGACACAACTGGGGCTTAGAAAATGACGATTCGGGCACTTATAATGGCGGAGTGAACTGGGGAGGGGCGTGTGGACGATACCTACTTAATTAATGTCGCCAGGACAGAGTACCGGGAGGGGTTCAACACCGGAGACGCCGACAGAGTGATGTCCGTGTTCGCGCCGGAGTTCACGGACCATTCCGATGGCCGCCCCACCCGTTATGGCAAAGACGCGCCGGCCAAGCTGCGCCAATATCTGAAAGGCCTGTTCGCTGAGTATCAGGCGAATCTGAACCTCATCACGCCCGCAATCGTGATTTCCGGCAACCTAGCCTTCGACTACGGATCTCAGGAGCTTACGCTCACTCCGAAGAACCGCGGCGAAGCTCGGTTCATTCGCAAACGGTTTTTGGAAATCTGGGCAAAGCAGGCCGACGGGCAGTGGCGGATTATCCGTTACATCGATAATCAGGACCTGCCGGATGTGGTGGATTAGCTCTTCGGCTTTCCCAGGCCGGTGTTGAGCTTGGAGTACAGCCTCGCTCCAAAGCCGGCCGGAATTTCGAATTCGGCCTCGTCGGCGACCAGCTTGATGACGTTGCGGGTGCCATCCAGCACGGCAGTGCAGTGCTTGCACACCCTGAAGTGCGCTTCCATACGAGCGCGCAGCTCGGCATCGACGACGACGTCGTCGATGTAATTCGAGATCTCGCGCCAGACTTCGCTGCAGCTAATTTCGATCACCATAGATAGATGCCGTAACTGCAAAATTGTTGCACACCGCTCAGGACCAGGGACGAACTTTCCTGAACTCGCTCCTTCCTGTGGTCCACGATCCGTCAATCCCGGGGGCCAGCGCGTCTCGCTGCAGGCGCGCCCGCAAAAGGCGGGTTTTCACGTTGGCCTCGGTAATACCCAAAATCTTGGCGTTTCCGCGATGCTCACGTGCTGTACGTTGCGCAGTATCAATATGGAATGCCCGCCGATCAGGCAGATACGGACGACGCTTGCAGCTTGGGTTCGCACGAGTCTTGTCGTTTCGACATCAAATCCATCAACAAGACTGCTGAAATGACAATCTGAATGACCTGCAGAACTACCCAGTTGTGAATTTCGTGGGTTGCGGGAAACATCAGTCCAGAGAATCCCCACAAAATGTCTGCGAAGGCATGGGTGAAGGTCGGAACCCAGATGCTCCTGGATCTGATGTAGAGCCATGCCATGGGGACAACCACCAGGATGTTATCAATGGGGGTCATTACGAACGGCCCGAGGAACGGATGATCGGGATATACGTGCATG
>Ga0306925_10004148_pt1 | contig 13008 bp, 12 predicted proteins | sample flu12Cox44000176_FD_203755 | JGI IMG/M metagenome (GOLD analysis project Ga0306925, IMG submission 203755) | Lab enrichment of tropical soil microbial communities from Luquillo Experimental Forest, Puerto Rico - flux8day.12C.oxic.44.000.176 (v2)... | ecosystem: Environmental > Terrestrial >...
AAGCGACCTTCATGGACAACGACACTTACGAGCAGATCGCCATCCCGCGCGAGACAATCGGCGATCCCGCCGATTTTCTGCGCGACGGCATGGTGTGCAGCGTCATGCTCTATGAAGGTACGGCACTCTCGGTCGAGCTGCCGCCGAGCGTGGTGATGACGGTCGTCGAGGCCGATCCGGTGGTGCGCGGGCAGACGGCGTCGTCCTCCTACAAGCCCGGCAAGCTCGAAAACGGGCGCCGCGTGATGATTCCGCCGCACATCGAGGCGGGCACCCGCATCGTCGTCAGTACCGCCGACGGCAGTTATCTCGAGCGGGCCAAGGACTGATCCCGCAGAGCACGGGGGGCCGCGGTCGTGGTCATGCGCTCGGCCATACTGAACGTCATGGCGAATGCCGCGTTGAAGGCGGCGCGCGGCCTGATCCGCGACTTCGGCGAGGTCGAGCAGTTGCAGGTCTCGGTCAAGGGTCCGGGCGAATTTGTCTCGACCGCAGATCTCAAAGCCGAGCGGATACTGCGCGCCGAGCTGACCCGGGCGCGACCGGGCTATGCGCTGCTCTTCGAGGAGAGCGGGGCGACGGCGGGACCGGACCAGCGGCACCGCTGGATCGTCGATCCGCTCGACGGCACGACGAATTTTCTGCACGGCATCCCGCATTTTTCGATCTCGATCGCCCTCGAGCGCGACGGGGAGATCGTCGCCGGCGTGATCTACGAGCCAACCCGGGACGAGATGTACTCGGCCGAGAAGGGCTTCGGTGCCTACGTCAATGATCGCCGGCTCCGGGTCTCGGGGCGCCGGCAGCTCGGCGAGGCCGTGATCGGCACCGGAATGCCGTTCGGCGCGCGCGCCGACCAGCCCGGCTATGTCGATTCGCTGGCATCGATCATGAGCGCGACGAGCGGCGTCCGTCGCATGGGCTCGGCGGCCCTCGACCTCGCTTATGTCGCCGCGGGCCGCTACGACGGGTTCTGGGAGTTTGGCCTCGCGCCGTGGGACATCGCCGCCGGAATTTTGCTGGTCCGTGAGGCTGGTGGCTATGTCAGCGACATGGCGGGCGGTCACGAAATGATGACAACCGGCGACGTACTCGCCGCCAACGATCATTTGCACCTGCCGCTCGCCGCGTTGGTCAGGGAGGCGCTGCGCGGCGGGAGGGTGACGCGGCGAGTTTGACCCCTGCGACGCCGCAGATTCGCCCGCAGATTTGATTGTCGGGAAACTGCCCCTGCGCTACCTTCGCAGTGCCGGCCGGCGCGAGCGCGCGGGTGCGTTCGGGGGGTGGGGTTCGTTGGGGATCTGTGAACGCGCGCCCAATTTCCGGTCCTGACGGTTTTGCGGCATGAACCACTCGCGCCGCTTCCTGCTCAGGATGATGCTGTTTCTCGTTATGGTGGCGGCGCTTGCCGCGTTGCTCGGGCGGCCGCTCGTCAACGCCTTCATGGGGAACCCCGGGGTCAACGGCGTAATCCTCGTCATTCTGCTCGCCGGGATCGTCTATATTTTTCGCCAAGTGTTGCTGCTCGATCCCGAGATCGACTGGATCGAAAACTTTCGCTACACCCAAGCCGCCGATGATCAGGCAACGGAGGGCGCATCGGCGCCGCGGCTACTCGCGCCGATGGCGCGCATGCTCGGGATGCGGCAGGGTAGGCGGGTCAGCCTGTCGGCAACCTCGTTGCAGACGTTGCTCGACGGCATCGGCTCGCGCCTCGCCGAGACGCGCGAGACCTCGCGTTATCTGATCGGCGTGCTGATCTTTCTCGGCCTTTTGGGCACGTTTTACGGGCTCTTGGAGACGGTGCGTTCGGTCGGCGGTGTTCTCGGCGGACTCAACGTCGGCGGCAGCGACGCCGCCCGCGCTTTCGCCGATCTCAAATCGGGACTAGAATCGCCGCTCGCCGGGATGAGCACCGCGTTCAGCTCCTCCCTGTTCGGCCTCGCGGGGAGCCTTGTGCTCGGCTTTCTCGATCTGCAGGCGGGTCAGGCCCAGAACCGCTTCTACAACGATCTCGAAGAGTGGCTGTCAACCTACACCAGACTCTCGGGCGGCCAGCTCGGTGACGGCGGCGACGGATCGGTGCCCGCCTACACTCAGGCGTTGCTCGAGCAGACGGCAGACAGCTTGGAAAACCTTCAGCGCATTCTTGCCAGGAGCGAGGAAAGCCGTATCGGCGCCAACGCCACGCTTGCGAGCCTGACCGATCGGCTCGGGGTCCTCGGCGAGCAGATGAAGGCGGGCCAGATCCTGATGGTGCGGCTCGCCGAGAACCAGTTGGAGTTGAAACCATCCTTGACTCGCCTAGCCGATGTCGCCGAGGGCTCGCTTGGGCACGACGATGTGTTGCGCAGCCATCTGCGCAACATCGAGGCCTACCTCGCACGCCTGACCGAGGACGTGGCCCAGGGCCGGGCCCAGAGCGTTCAAGAGCTGCGCTCGGAGATACGTATCCTCGCTCGCACGATCGCCGCCCTCGCCGAAGAGGGCAGGCGCTGACCGCTCGGATCTATTCCGGCCATGGCCATCGCACCTCGCAATTCCCGCCGCTCGAGCATCGACATCTGGCCTGGCTTCGTCGACGCCCTGGCGCAGCTCTTGATGGTGATCATCTTCATTCTGCTCGTGTTCACCGCCGGACAATTTTATCTCTCCGAAGTTCTTTCGGGGCGCGACCAAGCCCTGCAACGGTTGCAGCAGCAGGTCAACGAGCTCGGCGACCTGCTCGCGATGGAGCGGCGGGCCAGTCAGGAACTCCGTGCGAGCGCCACGGAGTTGTCCGCTCAGCTCGCGAGCTCGCAGGCGGAACGCGACCGGCTGACCGGGCAGCTGCACGACGCCGACGCGATCGTCAACGCCGACAAGGAGAAGATCGAGCTGCAGCTGAGCGAGATTGAGAGCCTGCGGCGCGATCTCGATGCCCTCAAAACTGTCCGGGCCGATCTCGAGGCGAAGATCGCGGCGCTGGCACAGCAGCAGGCGCCGAAGGAACTGGGAACGCTACGCGACCGCACGAAGGAACTCGAAGCCCGCCTCGCCGCCGAGCAGGAGAGGACATCGCTCGCCCAGAAGGAGATCGATGCCCGCGACGTCCGCTTGCGTGAAGTCGGCAGCCGCGCCGATCGGGCCGAGCAGGGTCTGGTGGCCGAGAAGGAGATCAGCCGCAACGCCCTCGCCCGTGTCGACCAGCTCAACGCCCAGCTCGCCGCGTTGCGCGATCAGCTGTCGCGTATCGCGGCGGCGCTAGATGTCTCGGAAGCGAAGGTCAAAGAGCAACAGGGTCAAATCGTCGAGCTCGGCAAACGCCTCAATCTGGCGCTCGTCAACAAGGTCGAGGAGCTCGCGCGCTACCGCTCCGAGTTCTTCGGCCGGCTACGCGAGATCCTCGGTGACCGGCCGGATATTCGCATCGTCGGCGACCGCTTCGTGTTCCAGTCCGAAGTGCTGTTCGCGCCGGGGAGCGCCGACCTTAGCGACGACGCCAAGACGGAGCTCGCGCCGGTGATTGCCGCGTTGAAGGAGATCTCTGCCAAGATCCCGCCGGACATCAGCTGGATGCTTCGGGTGGACGGCCACACCGACCGCCGCCCGATCAACAATCCGCAGTTTCCGTCGAATTGGGAATTGTCAACCGCCCGGGCGATATCGGTCGTGCGCTTCGCCGTTGACGAAGGGATACCCGCCTCGCGGGTCGCGGCGGCGGGCTTCGCCGACAAGCAGCCGATCGATCCGCGAAGCACAGAGGATGCCTATCGCCGCAATCGGCGAATCGAGCTGAAGCTCACCGAGCGATAGTGACGAAATCGGTGTTGTGGCACGGCGATTGCCTCCTAATCTTCTGCCGAACCCCGAAGCGGAAACTTGACATGCGCAATCCGCCGGTTGCTCTTGCTATTGTGGTCTGTGTTGCCCTCTCGCAATCTGTGTCAGCGAAAGAGCTGACATCCATTGAGCGTGCCGCGAATGCGGCGGGTTCGCCGCTCGGGAACCAATTGTCCGAATTGCTTGACCAGTTCGGCATCCGCCTAATTCCGAAGGCCAGGGCAGCGGAATGTACCGAGGAAGGCGAAACCTGCACAACTACCGAGCAATGTTGCGCCGGCCTCGAGTGTTCGGGGGACCTCCTGCTACCTGCACAACAGAAGACTGAGTCCTTTAGATCACCCAGGTAGTACATCACCGGGGGGTAAAGGCCGCCGGTTCGGCGGCCGATACCCGCCGCGCCGACGCGCGGTTGCGCGACAGCGACCTGTTCCTGCTGGTGCTTGCGTTGGGTGCAGGCGGGGCGGCGGGTATCTGCGTGATCTTGATCGACCTGCTCTTGGCCGGGCTGCGATGGTTCGCCTTCGGGATTCCCCGGGGCGGGTACTTGAGCGACATCGATCTGGGCCCAGCCCGAGTGCTGTTGATGCCGGTTCTCGGTGGCCTTCTCGTCGGCCTTGCCGCGGCGCTGCTGCGGCGCTGGCGCGAGCGCGAGGTTGTCGACGCGATCGAGGCGAACGCGCTGTTCGGCGGGCGGATGTCGGTCGGCGACAGCGTCGGTCTGGTCCTGGTGACATTGCTCTCCGACGGTTTCGGCGCATCGGCGGGACTCGAAGCAGCCTACACGCAGCTCGGCGCCGCGCTCGCGTCGCGCCTCGCCAGATCGATCGGGTTTCGCCGGGATGACGTCCGCACCCTTGTCGGCTGTGGCGCCGCGGGGGCTATCGCGGCCGCCTTCAATGCCCCGCTCACCGGCGCCTTCTACGCCTTCGAGCTAATCATCGGCGCCTATACGTTGCAGACCTTAGCCCCGGTCGGCATCGCGGCGTTGACCGGAGCGCTCGTCGTCCGCGGGCTCGTCGGGTCGAACCCAATATTCGTCGTCTGGCATGAAATCACGCTCTCCGTATCCGACTATCTCGCCTTTTTCGGCCTGGGCCTCGCCTCGGCCGGGCTCGGCATCATGGTCATGAAGGGGGTGACCTCGATCGAAGCGCTGTTTCGGCGGCAAGCGGTGCCGCGGTGGGCGCGCCCGGCGTTGGGCGGTCTCCTGATCGGCGCCATCGCGCTGGTCTTTCCCCAAGTCCTCGGCAGCGGTCACGGCGGCATCCTGCGCGAGCTGCATTCCGGCTTCGATCTGCCCTTTCTCGCCGGGTTGATCGTGGCGAAGATCATTGCCTCTGCGGTTTCGATCGGCTCAGGGTTTCGCGGCGGGCTGTTCAGCACCTCGCTATTCATTGGTAGCCTGTTCGGCAGCCTGACCGGTTCGTTGCTGGCAAGGCTCGGCCCTGGTCTCGGCATCGACCCGCTGATCTACACATTGGTTGGCATGGGTGCCGTTGCCGCAGCTATCGTCGGAGCGCCTATGACGATGATCATGATCGTACTCGAGACGACCGGCGATTTCACGGCGACCATCGGGGTCATGGTGGGAGTCGTCACCGCCGCATTCGCGGTGCGGCAGTGGTTCGGCTATTCCTTCGCTACTTGGCGCTTCCATCTGCGCGGCCTGGCGATCCGCAGCCCCGAGGACGTCGGTTGGATCAACGATCTGCTGGTCGGCCCGCTGATGAGGCGTGATCCTCCGGTGATCGCCGTCGGGTTGCCGCTCGACGAGCTGCCCCGACGATTTCCTGCCGGCAGCGTCAGGCAAGTGTTTGTCGTCGATGACCAAGGTAGCCTCTGCGGCATGATCGATCCGACGGGGGTGATCGCGCCGGACGGCGGCGGTGCGACCAAGACGGTGAAGGATGTCATTTCGGAGGCTTCCTCGTTTCTCTTGCCGGGAGACAACTTGCGCACCGCCCTTGACCGCTTCAGACAGGCCGGCCAAGAGACGCTTCCGGTCATCGACAACGCCGAGGATCGCCGGATCATCGGATATCTGAGCGAGGCCTACGTGCTGCGTCGATACGCGCACGAACTCGAGCGACACCGCGGCACCCGCCCCGACGATGCCGGCATTTTCAGCCCTGAGCCGGGCGCCTACCATCCGGATCCGGAACCAGGGCAAAATAGGTGAGGCAATTTTACATTGCTGCGCTACAATGCAGCGTCGAACCGCCGTTTTAGCGAATGTGGGTTGCTTGGTGGAGAGGATGAACTCGCTTAAGAGACTCAAATTCCCGATCCTACGGCCTCGGTGACATGGACCCCCGCTTCGCGTCAACACGGTTAACTTGGTAGCGCAAATCAACAGCGCGGCGAGTCCGGCGGCGCCGAAAGGGAGCAGCTAGATGACCGACGTGGTAGCCCGCGGTGTTCACCTCCCTGCGGCCCACCCGCGGCTTACCATGCAGAAATTCGCGCGCCGGAAGTCGACCATCGCTTTCTTCATGACTTTGCCGCTGATCACAATCGTCGCGTGTCTGGTTGTCTACCCTGCGTTCTACTCGGTTAGTTTGGCGCTCATGAATAAGTCGATGCAGCACTTCGTCGGCTTCGGCAATTTTGCATTTTTATTTAAACGCAACACGTTTTGGATGGTGGTTGAGCAGACAGTGTTGTTCGCGGTCACTGCGGTCGTCTTTAAGGCGGCGATCGGGTTCGTCGCGGCGCATTTTGTTCACAACCTCCCCGCCAAGGGCCAACGCAAGTGGCGCGGTATGCTGCTGATCCCTTGGGTCATCCCGCCAGCGATGAGCACGCTCGCCTGGTTTTGGTTGTTCGACCCGTCCTATAGCGCCTTCAATTGGGTCTTCGCCCATCTAGGCATGCCGCAAGTAGCGTGGCTCGGCAATCCGTATTGGGCGCGCTTTGCGGTGATCCTCGTCAATGTCTGGGTTGGATCACCGTTCTTCCTGATAATGTATCTCGCGGCGCTAAAATCGGTGCCCGAACAGTTGCACGAGGCAGCGGCGATCGATGGCGCGAATTGGTGGCAGAAGATCTGGTACATCAACCTGCCGATGATGCGCAACATCATTCAGATCACCGCGCTGTTCTCGCTGATCGTGACGTTCGCCAATTTTGACATCGTCAAGATCCTGACTAACGGCGGCCCGGTCGATCAGACCCATGTCTTCGCCACTTGGGCGTTCAACTTGGCGATCTCGGGAAACGACATTCCGCTCGGCGCGGCGGTGTCGTTGTTCATGGCACCGATCCTGGCGATCGCAGCGTTCTTAATCCTGCGCAACGTTCGCCAGCGCGGGAACGAAGCATGACGACGACCACCACAATCTCTGGACCGGCGGCTGGCCAGCACCAAGCCATCCGCTACGGCAGCATTTCCCACGGCCGGCGAAGAACGTTGTACTGGTCGTATTTCTTCCTGATCCTGTTTGTAATCTTCTTTCTGACACCGCCGGTCTACATGTTCATCACCTCGCTGAAATCGAGCGCGGAGATCTCGGCGGCAACCAACCCGTGGTGGGTATATCACCCGACCTTGTCGAACTACATCGATCTATTGACCCAGAAGACTTACCTAATTTTTTTCAGGAACTCTACCGTCGTGTCGGTATGCGTTGTGTCCGTCACCATGGTAATCAGCGTGCTGGCGGCGTTTTCGCTTGCACGGATGAAGTTTTGGGGATCGGCAACGTTGGCAACCGGCGTGTTCTTAGCGTATCTCATACCGGACACTCTGGTCTTCATCCCGCTATTCAAAACTTTCGCTTTTATCCACGACAAGACCGGCGTCGAATTGATTAATCATTGGTGGGTGCTTATTATACTCTTGCCGACATTGACAGTTCCGTTCTGCACCTGGATTATGATTGGATACTTTGCGAGCATTCCCAAGGAACTCGACGAGGCCGCATTGATCGACGGTGCCGGCTATATTCAGATGCTGATTAAGATCTTTATTCCTGTTGCGCTTCCCGGGATCATCGCCGCCACGATATTCTGCTTTACGGTTTCATGGGCGAATTTTCTCTACGGGCTTGCTTTCACCACATCGGCCGATCAACTTACGCTACCCGTTGGAATCGTGACTACACTGATTAGGGGCGACGTGTATGCTTGGGGACAAATCATGACCGGTGCGTTGCTAGGGGCTGCGCCGCCGCTGATCATCTACGCTTTCCTGATGGACTACTATATAGCTGGCCTGACTGCCGGCGCGACGAAAGGGTAACAGATGGCGCAAGTCGCGCTTCGCAACATCGTCAAGACGTTCGACCGCACACCGGCGGTACAAGGGATCAATCTCGACATTCCCGATCGTGAGTTCATCGTGCTGGTCGGTCCCTCGGGGTGTGGCAAGAGTACCACCTTGCGAATGATCGCTGGGCTCGAGGAAGCCACCTCGGGGGAAATCTATATAGGCGATCAGCTTGTCAACGACGTACCGCCCAAGGACCGGGACATCGCGATGGTGTTCCAGAATTACGCGCTCTACCCACATATGACCGTTTTCGAAAATATGTCCTTCGGCCTTCGGCTGAAAAAATTTCCTAAAGCGGAGATCAAGGAGCGCGTCCAGGTCGCCGCTCGCATTCTGGACATCACCGACCTTTTGGATCGTCGTCCGAAGCAGCTTTCGGGCGGGCAGCGTCAGCGCGTCGCTATGGGCCGCGCGATCGTGCGCAACCCCAAGGTATTCTTGTTTGACGAGCCGCTCTCAAATCTCGATGCCAAACTTCGCGTCCAGATGCGGACCGAGATCAAAAAAATCCATCAACAGGTCACAACTACGACAGTGTATGTCACACACGACCAGGTCGAGGCGATGACGCTTGCCGATCGGGTGGTCATCATGAACGCCGGACGGATCGACCAGATCGGCACGCCGCACGAGGTCTATCACACGCCGAAGACTCAATTTGTTGCCGGCTTCATCGGCTCGCCGACAATGAACATGCTGCCTTGCCGCTTAGTCGAGAACGGTAGCGGTCTTACCGTTCGGCTTTCGGACTGGCTCTCTTTTCCGGTGCCCCCTTCGCGGGTCGGCCGCTACCTCCCACGAGTCGGCAGCGAGCTGACCTTCGGCCTGCGTCCCGAGCACATCATCGAAGGGCGCGGAGACGTACCACCCGGCGCAGCCGCGTTTGAGGCGCGGCTCGATGTTGTCGAGCCGATGGGCATGGAGACCATGGTGTATTTCGTCGTCGACGGGTTAGAGGTCTGTGGCCGGGTCAACCCTGCTGCTGCGGGCCGCGTTGGTGAGTCGATGCGGCTCGTCGCCGACCTGAACCAGATGCATCTAATTGATCCGCGTACTGAACTGGTAATTTGACTGATCTGTCTCGGCCCAACCCGGATCGACTTGACCTCCGCGGTCGGAAGCGGTGGGTGTGTCAGTGGTCGATCGAGAGAACACATGTGGATGTCGCGATAAGGTCATCGTAAGCTGGAGCGGTCCGACCTCACCAGAACAATAGCTTGGCTCATATCCGATGCGATCTCGTTCGTGACACCAGAGACCATTTCGATCGACGGTAGCACTGTCATGCTTTGAACCTGCTACGGACGCGCGGGCTAACAGCGCAAGCAGTTTCCTGATCTCGCCCCGTACCGCGCGAGGGCGCCTCAGACCTCGATTAACTCGAGCACCTCACCGCCTGCGCCGAAGCAAGCGGCGGTAAGCCGGCCAAATCGACCGGTGCCGCCGTTGAGCGATACCGCGAAGTCCCGCTCTATGAAGCTGCGCTGCTCACGGTCGATCCCTCGGACGATGCGCCGAAATCCTTCGAACGAGCCCGTGAGTTCGAGAATGTCGTCACGTCCCCACCAGAACGCGTCCCCTTGCGCGGCTAAAGGGCGTGAAGGATCGATTGCCGCATGGACAAACAGGACGCCTAGACTCTCGGTAAAGGCTGCGTGACGCAGTGCCGAGAACAGCGTCGTATGCCCCGGGGTGGCGTTCATAGCGCTGCGGAGTGCTCCCGTCCAACGCGTGATCGTACGGGGGCCGTCACGAGTGGCAGCAAATCCCTGTCGCAAATCACCACCATACGCCCGTACGGTCGCTTCCATACCGGCGCTGACCATCCATCGCAACACCTCGCTCGGATTGGGCGCGAATTGCAGTTGCAATAATTTCTGCCACATTTCCTCTTGCGCCCCACGCAGGAAGGCCACATCACAGGCGAAGCCACGCTGGCGCCCGAGGACCCGGCGGCGGAAATCGAGAAGCTCGTCGATAGTGGCGAGCACTGCGTCGCCGTAGCCGATATAATTACCGAGATAAACGACCCGGTCCCCCTCTTGGAACCGGTCGCTTATCGTATCGTGCAAACGGATGAGGCGTTGCGCCGCGCCGTTTATGGCAGCAATCGCCCAGACCCGTCGGGCATCCCGCAACCGGGCGAATTTCTTTTCCAGCCGCGCTCCGTTGACCCCCTGTTCCGGTGCGGATCGCATCCCGCCCCGCTCGGGTACTCAGGCCGTCAGCAGCTGTTCGACTCGCTGGGTCGCCGTAGTCTCGTCAATCCGCTCGACCGCAGCGAACTCGCGCACAAGACGATCAAGCGCGGCTTGGTAGATCTGTCGCTCGCTATAGGATTGCTCTGGCTGACCGACATTGCGGTAGAGATCACGAACCACCTCGGCAATCGAACCGGGGTCACCGGAAGCGATCTTGGCCTGATATTCCTGAGCGCGCCGGCTCCACATAGTTCGTTTAGCCCGTGAGCGACCCCGCAGCTTCGCGAGGGCCGCATCCATCTCCTTGCGGCTCGACAGCCGACGGAGACCCGACACCTTTGCCTTGGCCAGTGGTACTCGGAGCGTCATGCGGTCCTTGTCGAAATGCACCACGAAGACATTGAGCGTATGACCAGCGATCTCCTGCGTTTCGATTCCGACGATCTTGCCGACCCCATGGGTTGGGTATACGACGAGATCACCGGCGGCAAATAGAACCTTTTCCGAAGTCATATCCGTCTCTCACAATCGATCCGCCTGGCATTGCCGGGACGCTTCAGCCGATCGCCGCGCCGGGAGACAGCGACCGCCCACGAGTCGACAAGGCGCGGGGACGTGTCACTGCATCAACGTCAGAATACCGTGAAAAGCCTGTTTGAGGCTAGCGGACAGGTGTTCAACTCCACAAATCGGATGTCGGGGCCCGCGGGCCGTCACCTCCCGGTGCCTGCCTTGGCTAGCTCCCGCCCGGATTAGGGGTGAAATACTTGTCGTACTTGTCCGGCACATCCTTCCATTCGTCGGCATCAACGGGATAAGGCTTCTTACGCGTGATGTTCGGCCATGCGACCGCGTATTCACGGTTGAGTTCTAGCCACCGCTCGGCCGGCGGTTCGCTGTCGGGAATGATCGCCTCGACTGGGCATTCAGGCTCACAGACCCCGCAATCGATGCATTCATCGGGATGGATTACCAACATGTTCTCGCCCTCGTAGAAGCAGTCGACAGGGCAGACTTCCACGCAATCCATGTATTTGCAACGGATGCAGGCTTCTGTGACGACATAGGTCATGATGATGGTTCTTCTCCTGAGCTTCACAAGCCGTCTCGCCAGGAGGCGAGATCCCGGAAGGCGAGGTCAGATCATCGGGGTAACCTCCTGCCCGAGAACGCGGCGGCGCTTCATGCAACGAGCGATAACCGGTACATAGATAAGTCCGCCAACGTGACGTACCAGGCTCTCATCGGATACGGTGATCACACCGTCGGCGCAGGCGACTGGCTTCCACATCGACCGCCTCGCTGAGACAGTCCCGACCGCTGGTCCGAGTGAAGGTGAACACGAACTCCTCCGGCCGGCGCCTCATCGTCGTCGGTCTGACCGACATAACTCCGATGATAGCTCATAGCCTTTTGCCTAACATGCAGGCTCACAAATGGGCAACCCCATACGGGTTGGGGTTTTCTCCAAATACGCGGAGAATGGTTCCTGTTCCGAGTGAAGTGGGCCCCCGGTTGTGAGACAGCTGGCGCCGCGTCTTAAGGTGTAGCCCGGCCGCTTTCGATGTCGGCGCCGCTCGCGATCAGCGCGCCTTCCCGTGTCGGCTGTGGGTATGCGGGCGAGGGCGCGCATTTCCAGGCTTGTCGAGCTCGCTCGCGAAGCGGGGAAAGCGGAGCCGCTCGGCAAAGCCGATTGTCCACATCTGCACAGGCCCTTCTGGTATATCCGCCGCAGCGTGCGAGCCCGGGCTCTGGTGGTGTTCCGCCTCATAGCAGCCGACCAGCCGCCATGCCGGCCTTGGCCTCGACGGGCCGTGCATAGGCGTGGAGGTGGACTTCCTCGTATTCGAGGCCTCGCCACAGCCGCTCGGTCCCTCGGCCACCGGCCCAGCGAGAAACCGTCCCAGCCCGCTTCGTAGGCAGGGCGATCCGATCGATTGCATGGCCCGCCTTGGTCGCCTCGGCGCGCCAGCGAGACAGCAGCTGGAGCAGCGCCGTCTCATCTGCCACCAGTTTTTCAGCAGCTGGCGGTTGATCCCAGGAACGATGCCGGCGACGAGCCAAGTCGATTGGCTCATCTCGCTGATGGCGATAAGCGTGCTATCCCGATCAAGAGCGACCAGCGGTCTGTTCAGGTCATTCGGATCCGGCATGGGGTATCCCGTCGGTGTTTCCAGCGACGGTGATGCCTTGTCCTCGCCGCTCGCCCCACCGCATCTCTTGCAGGTGTTGAAGAGTTCGGGCCGGCCGTACCGAGCGAGCGCTTCCTCGAGCGCCTCGATACAAACATCGGTGCCGAGCGTGTTCAATAGCCGCCACGCCAGCGCTGCGGGGCTCACCCAGTGCATTATAGCTACCAGGTAGAGATAGCCCTTGCCATCGGGATGTAGAGCCTGAACCGCCAAAAAGCGGGGTGACGTCCGAGCATCAGACTTGATTGGCCCCGCTCGATCTCTAGCCTGTCAAGCAGACTTTGTGCGTCGCGATCGGCTTGCGCGTGTTTGGCCGCTGGTAGATCGCCGCTAGTCCCATCAGCCGCATCAGCCTGTGGACCCGCCTGCAGTTGACCAGGTGACCTCGGATCGCCAGCTATGCCGCCGTCCGGCGGCGAGCCTTAGGGTTCGTCACGAAATAAGCGCGTGATTTGGCGGATGAGTGTTTGGTGAGATGGTGTAGTTCCACTCGCCGTGGAACTCGGCGCGTTTGATGTTG